>OLFV01000084.1_pt1 | contig 108375 bp, 90 predicted proteins | sample 1605551 | NCBI WGS metagenome assembly OLFV01 (sample SAMEA3888922, study PRJEB22519) | human gut metagenome | biome: human gut; feature: human-associated habitat; material: faeces | place: Denmark | collected 2011
GGAGGGCAAATGTAATATGCACCTATCGGAAATCTGGCATAGCAAGAAAAACGACAGTCGCTTATCCCGAACTCAGGTTAATAGATGAAGGTATCTGCAAATATACTGGCAATTATCTGGATTTCAACATTCTTACCCAAGTTTTTTTATAGGATGGCAAACACAGTGACCATAGATAGCCATCCCGAGACCACCTTTGGCGATGAGTATCGGACGGCGCGGATGCTCGTATCGGATGAAACGCGGATACGTATCGGAAGATACGGAAGCCCGTACCTTCCGATACGAGCCGACAAACATCATCCCGGCGTCGGCCGATGTCGTTATGCGATGACCGGTGGTGTCTTCACTATATATTTTATATATAGTTATATGCACCGACAGCGCTGTGGATAACCATGTGGAAAACCTATGTATAACCGCGTGCATAACCTATGCAGATATCCACACTATAGGGGTGCGCGGAGTTCAGGGTGGGATATCCACAGAGAAATTAGACAGTTTTCAGCAAGTTTTCCATACTTTTATATGGTCAAAAGATATAAACTTATTAACTTTGCAAGATATACGCAGATGGTGTATAACTACATTTACTGTTGTCATTCAGCCGATTAATATTAGACACAGGTGTGTATAAGTGACTACCAAATGTGTATAATGCAAATCTGCAAACAATAAGGCTATAAGTTATCCACTTTTCCACAGTGTATTTAGTTATAGTTTAAGAATAAGGAAATAAGATATAAATAAAAAATATAATAATAATGGTGAACAAAGAGTGGATTGACAAGGGTTGTATAGACGAACCCGTCGAGCAAGGTCTGAATCTCAAACAGGAGATACGCCGCATGTGTAAGGAGAAGGATGCCATCATCCTGGCACATTATTATACAGTAGGCGAGATACAGGAGATAGCCGACTTTGTGGGCGACTCGTTGGCTCTGGCGCGCAAGGCGGCAGAGACCGATGCCAAGGTGATGGTGATGTGTGGCGTACACTTTATGGCAGAGACTTGCAAACTGCTCTCGCCCGAAAAGACAGTGATATGCCCCGACCTCACGGCTGGCTGCTCGCTCGCCGACAGTTGCAAGGCAGAAGACCTGAAGAAGTTCAAGGACGAGCATCCGGGCTATAAAGTGGTGTCGTATGTCAATACCACGGCTGCCGTCAAGGCGCTCACCGACTGTGTGGTGACCAGCGGCAATGCCAAGAAGGTGATAGACGCCTTCCCAAAGGACGAGAAGATTATCTTCGGACCCGACTACAATCTGGGCAACTATATCAACAGCGTCACCGGTCGCCAGATGCTGCTCTGGAATGGTGGCTGCCACGTGCATGAGAAGTTCTCTGTCGACGCCATCGTCCGCCTCAAGGCCGAGCACCCTGACGCCGTGGTTATGGCCCACCTCGAGTGCAAGGCTCCGGTGCTGGCTGTAGCCGATGTCAAGGGCAGCACAGCCACCATGCTCACCTACGCCCAGCAGAGCGACAAGCAGGAGTTTATCGTGGCCACCGAGGCTGGCATACTGCACGAGCTCGAGCGCACCTGTCCCGACAAGCGCTTCTACCCCGTTCCGCCCGATATGAGCGAGGGTGTGGGCTGCAGCTGCAACGAGTGCGAATACATGAAGAAGAATACGCTGCTCAAAATCTATAACTCTCTGCGCTACGGATGGCCTACGGTAGAGGTAGACCCAGCCATCGCGCGCGACGCCGTCAAGCCCATAGAGAAGATGCTCTCGCTGTGCTGATGCAGCAAGTCACGCTGGGAGACAAAAGATGCGCCAGAATAGCTCATAAGGGCTGTTCTGGCGCATTTCCATTATATAGGTGGTAGGCGGAACTGTACAGGTGGTAGACCGAACGCCACTCACGCCTTGATGCCTAAGCATAGGCGTACAAGGCGGTAAGGCTGTCGCTGTGCCAACCGCGCCACGAGGGTGGGCAGATAGATGCCTGCAAGGATATTGAGGGCATAGAAGACCAGGAAAAGGCGCTCGTCGTAGAAGAGACGCTTCCACAGCACCAGCTCAACAAATGCCTGGAAAAACAGCGACATGAGATAAATCTGGTAGATATAGTCGCGGAAACTGCCGAAGAGGCCCGGCAGACGGCGCGCCACGCTCTGCCCCACAGCCACGCACATCACGATGCCTGCAATGGATGTGGCGAGTCCGCCCACGACGCAGTAGGACGCGGCATAGACTGCCACGGCCGCCACGGCGACCAGTGGACTGTCGGTGAAACGGTAGAGACGGTATCTGAAGAAGAAGATGCCGAAGTAGAAATAGACCAGATAGCGGTGCAGGTGATTGATGTAGAACACGTCGGGCAGCACGCTCTCCAAGTCGGCATGATAGATTCCCACGCTGAAGAGCAGCATCGCCACCGAGGCGGTATGGTTGCGGCATACCGCTACAAAGAGGGGATAGAGCGCCATGAGCATGAGCAGCGTGGCGAGAAACCACAGATGGGCAGAGGGATGCCCTGTAAACCGGTAGAAGCACTCGGCATAGTAGGAGAGCGACAGGGGCACGGGAGTCTTGGCCCAGGCGCCAGCGAGGAGCTTGAACAGATAGTAGAAGGTGACGAAGAAGACAAAGGGGATGGCTATGCGCCGCAGCTTGTCGGCATAGAGTGCCCGGGTGGTCCACTCGCGGCGTATGCGGCTCAGGTAGAGCAGCCCGCCCGAGGTGAAGATAAAGAATGGCATGCGTATGGGAGTGAAAATGGTGGGCAGGGTGGTGCAGAGGCTATGGTTCTCGCCGGTGGCCATGTCGACCAGCTGCACATGAAACATCACCACCAGCACGATGCTCAGCCCGCGCATCAGGCTCAGCCACTCCAGTCGTTCAGAAGGATGGTTGCTCGGCGGCATAGACACCTCAGTTTACTATGGCTATCTTGCACACGGTGCCCTTGCTGCCGTCGGCAGTGGCAGTCTGCACCATATACACTCCGCTCGACACGCGGCGACCCTTGAGGTCGCATCCGTTCCACTCGAAGGTACCGCCATTGCTGCGGCCCTGGGCTACGAGCGTGCCCGAGGCGGTGACTATCTTGATATCGGCATTGTAGCTCAGACCCACGATGGTGATGGGGCCGGTATAGTCGGGGTTCACGGGGTTGGGATAGGCATAGGTGTTGTCCTTGTTCATCTCCTCCACAGGCTCGGTGGCTCCGCTGCTGTAGGAGCAGAGTCCCTTGTCGGTACCGATAAACACCTCCCCGGTGGCGGGATTGATGGCCATCGCCTGGATATTGTCAGAGAGCAGCTTGCTGTTGGTCTCGGTGAAGTGGGCTATCTGGGTCATGCAGTCGGCACTGATGAGATAGATGCCGTTGCCGTAGGTGCCCATCCACTTGCGTCCGCCACCGTCGATGACGATGCATGAGATGTTGACGCCATCGAGCAGATAGTCGGCATAGTTGGTGCCATCGTTGCGGGGCACCTTGACCTGCTCGAATACGGGCGACTGCGAGGTTATCTCGCTGGGCGAGAGTCGCAGAGGGCCCACATTGGTGCCTATCCACATCTGGTGGTCCTTGTCTTCGGCCACGCAGTGTATGTATTCCACATTGACCGTGGTGCCGTCTTGGTTGACGAAGGATGTATAGCTGTTGATGGCGTCGCTCGAGGGCTGGTAGCAGAAGAGTCCGGTCCTCTTCCAGCTGTCGTTGACAAACCACATGAGGTTGCGGCTGTCGAAGGTGATGTTGCGCAGATTGGTCAGCGACTTCAGAGGTTCCTTGTAGAGTGATGTCCACTGTCCGTCGGTGCCCAGACGTATGATGTTCTTCTCCTTGTTGATGCTGTTGAGCGCCCAGAGATTGCCTTCGGCGTCGAACTTGACATCATGCACCACCACATACATCTTGTCGTCGGGATAGGTGGGCGAGAGGGCGCTGTTGTCATAACTGTAGTGACGCACAAACCGCCGGTCGCTGAACTCGTAGATACCCGTACGGCCCGAGACAAACACGTGGTTGGCATCGCGTGGGTCTACATCGATGGCATTGATGTCTTCAAAGTAGCCGTCGCCCAGTATACTGTTGATATCATCCTGATAGACCTCCCAGTTGCTGCCGTCGTAGACCTGGATGCCACCAGGCAGATGCAGGTCCTGGCTCACGGTGTAGCCTCCCCCCACGGTGTAGAGACGGCCGTCATAGAAGCGCAGACAGCCGAAGTTGTTGTACTTGAGTCCGCCACGGTCCAGGTCTTTCACCATGTCGAGCAGCTTGCTGTCGGGCGTCTCCCAGATGTCGCTGTAAGCCCGGGCATAGGTCCAGTTGGCTGGGTCCATCATGTTAGTGCCGAGTGCGGCGCGGTAGATGCCCTTACCGCGCTGGGCAGCATAGAGATAGCCGCCTTCTACATAACTGTATGCCACGGGGGTATGCAGATTGTAGGTCTCGCTGACCTCGGCGTTCTTCACATTGACCTTGACGATGCCGAAACCGGTGGAGAGATAGGCGTAGACGCCGTCGATACATACGTGGTTGATGGTCTTGTCCTCGGTCATGGCCTTGCGGTAGTAGTCGGGCAGATTGGTGATGTCGTCGTTGTTGCGCCCGCTCATCAGGTCGATGTTCTGGTTGCTGTAGACGATGACCAGCCTTGCTGCCTGCTGGCACCAGGCGATATGGCTGATGGCGCAGTCGCTCAGTCCGTTGCACTTGTCAAAGGTGCGCACCTCGCCGTCGGCGGTATTGTAGGTGAAGAGATTGCCCGAGGCAAGCACATAGAGTCTCTTGCCGCCCTGCTCTATCCGGGTGATGTCGTGATAGGCCATATATGCCTTCCACAGACTGTTGTCGGCATGGGCGAAGACTGCCGCGATGGCAAGGAGCATGGTGAGGATATAGCGTTTCATAACCGAGAGTGTCGAGGGTGAGTTACTGTTTGAGATAATCGGCGAGTTTGGCCACGGCTCTGGCGCGGTGTGATATGCGGTTCTTGACCTCATCGCCCAGGGCGGCAAAGCTCTCGTCGTAGCCTTCGGGGACGAAGATGGGGTCGTAGCCGAAACCGCTGCTGCCCTGCTTCTCCTTGGCGATGGTGCCGCGCACGATGCCTTCGAAGAGGGTGTAGTCGGCTATGTCGCTCTTGCGGGCCAGACAGATGACGGTGCGGAACTGCGCCCTGCGGTCGTCTTTGTCCTTGAGTCGGGCGAGCAGCTTCTGCATGTTGGCCTCTGAGTCGTGGTCGGTGCCGTCGGCATAGCGCGCCGAGTGTACGCCGGGTTCGCCGCCGAGGGCAGTGACCTCCAGACCGGTATCGTCGGCAAAGCAGTCGTAGTCGTAGTGCTCGGCTATGTAGCGTGCCTTCTGGATGGCGTTGCCCTCCAGGGTATTGGCGGTCTCGGGTATGTCTACGTGGCAGTCGATGTCCCGGAGCGACAGTACCTTGAACCTGTCGCCGAGGATGGCACGTATCTCGTCGAGCTTGTGTGAGTTGTTGGTGGCAAAGACTATCGCCCTGCCCTGCTGCTCCACCTCGGCAGCGCTGTGGGCGGTGTGTGATGATGGGTTCATATCATTCATTTTCTTGTTGCTGCTGTTGCAGTTCTTGCTCGTGTTCCTTATTCTTCTTGATCTTGACCTTGATGGGGTCAAAGCCCTCGCCATAGACACCGATGACGCTGCTCTGGCTGACGAAGGCGCGTGGGTCTATCATCTTGATGAGTCGGAAGATGAGCACACTCTCGCGCTTCTTGGCCAGGAGACAGATGACCTTCATCTCCTTGCCCGTATACCATCCGTGACCGTCGAGGATGGTCAGCGTGTGGTCGGTCTTGCGCGTGATGGCTTCGGCTATCTTCTTGTAGTCCTTGGAGAAAATCATAAACTGTACCGACTGGCGCTGTACGTTCATCACGTAGTCTATCATAGTACACTCGATGACCATCGTGCATAGACCGAAGACCACCATCTGGCATCGCTGTGGAAACTCACCAAAGGTATCGATGGCAAGACAGCTGCTGATGATGACGAGGTCGACCATGATGAGTCCCTTGCCGAGCGAGACATTGAAGTGCTTGTTGACTACAGCGGCAATGATGTCGGTGCCGCCGGTGCTGCCGTTGTTCAGGAAGACTATGGCAAGTGCCGTACCGGTGAGCATACAGCCGATGATGAGCGACATGAAGTCGTTGCCTTCGCCCATGAGCTTGTAGAACGTGCCGTCGGGCTGTTCCACTACCTTCTGAGCCAGGTCGAGCATCACGGTTATCACCACCGTGGCATAGATGGTCTTGGTGAGAAACTTGATGCCCAGCTCCTTCAGTGCCGCCACGATGAGCAGGGCGTTGATGATGAAGAATGTCCACTGCACTGGGAACTTGGTGGCATAGAAGATGATGGCTCCGATACCCGCGATGCCTCCGGTCACGATTTGATAGGGAAGCAGGAATACGGTGAAACCGAAGGTGTAGAGCATGAGTCCGAGGGTGATGTTGAAGTAGTCCTTCGTCTCCTGCCAGATCATATTACGGTCGATTGTCATAGGAGTTATAGTTGCATTGTTGTTTACTGTTTGTCTCTAAGCAAAAGAAGTCGTCGTCTTGCACACGCCGGGTTGTGGTGTGTGCAAGCGGCAACTTCCTCTGATGTAGTATTCTTGGTGTGCGTTGCCGCCCGATTACTTCACGACGACATTCACAATCTTCTTGGGCACTACGATTACCTTCACCACCTGCTTGCCGTCGATATACTTATGGCTCAGCTCGTCGGCGAGCACTGCCTGCTGTATGGCATCGTTGGTGGCATCGGCGGCAAACTTCTTCTGGAAGCGGGCCTTGCCGTTGAAGGAGATGGTGAGCTGCACCTCGCTCTCTACCAGGTATTGCTCGTTGCATACGGGCCACTGGGCGTCGCATACGCTGCCCTTCATGTTGAGCCGGCTCCACAGTTCTTCGGCGATATGGGGCGCGAAGGGAGCGATGAGCACGGTCAGGATGGTGAGCAGCTCGCGGTTGTAGCACTTCTGCTGTCCCAGCTCGTTGACGCAAATCATAAAGGCAGAGATGGCAGTGTTGTATGAGAAGTTTTCGATGTCGGCGGTCACCTTCTTGATGAGCTTGTGCACACTTTTAAGGCTCTCTTTCGAGGGCTCGTCGTCGTTGACGCGGAACTCGTCGGTGTGGGGGTCGAAGTAGAGGTTCCACAGCTTCTTGAGGAAGCGGTGGCAGCCGTCGATACCATTGGTATCCCAAGGCTTGCTCTGCTCTACATGGCCGAGGAACATCTCGTAGAGACGCAGCGTGTCGGCACCGTACTGCTCGACGATCATGTCGGGGTTGACCACATTGAACATGGACTTCGACATCTTCTCTATGGCCCATCCGCAGACGTACTTGCCGTCTTCGAGCACAAACTCGGCGTTGGCAAACTCGGGGCGCCATGCCTTGAAGGCTTCGGTGTCGAGCACGTCGCCATGCACGATGTTGACATCGACGTGGATAGGTGTGACGTCATACTGGTCCTTCAGACCGAGCGACACAAAGCGCGGAGCGGCACTGTGGTCGTCGTTGTTGATGCGGTATACGAAGTTGGAGCGACCCTGTATCATACCCTGGTTGATGAGTTTCTGATAGGGCTCTTCCTTGCAGGTCACATTGTAGTCGTGCAGGAACTTGTTCCAGAAGCGCGAGTAGATGAGGTGGCCTGTGGCGTGCTCGGTACCACCCACATAGAGGTCCACATTCTGCCAGTAGTCGTTGGCTTCACGGCTTACCAGCTCGTGGTCGTTGTGGGGGTCCATGTAGCGCAGATAGTAGGCGCTCGAACCGGCAAATCCGGGCATGGTGTAGAGCTCGATGGGGAATACGGTCTTGCCGTCGATGAGCTCCTTGTCGACCACCTGGTTGTTCTGGGTGTCCCAAGCCCATTTTCTGGCGCGGCCCAATGGAGGCTCGCCGCTCTCGGTGGGCTCGTACTTGTCTATCTCGGGCAGCTCGATGGGCAGATACTGCTCGGGTATCATGTAGGGCATGTCGTCCTTATAGTACACGGGGAAGGGTTCGCCCCAGTAGCGCTGGCGAGAGAAGATGGCGTCGCGCAGACGGTAGTTGACCTTGACGCGGCCCAGTCCCTTTTCGGTCACATAGCGCTTGGTGGCAGCGATGGCCTCCTTGACGGTGAGTCCGTTGAGCGAGAACTCGGTCTGCTTGCCCTCTACGGGCGAGTTGCACACGATGCCCTCCTTGGCGTCGTAGCTCTGCTCGCTCACGTCGGCACCCTCTATCAGCGGGATAATGGGCAGCGAGAAGTGCTTGGCAAAGGCGTAGTCGCGAGAGTCGTGGGCTGGAACTGCCATGATGGCGCCGGTGCCATAGCCCGCCAGCACATACTCAGAAACCCAGATGGGCAGAGCGTCGCCTGTCAATGGGTTGATGGCATACGAACCGGTAAACACGCCAGTGACCTTGCGGTCTGACATACGCTCCAGTTCGGTGCGCTTCTTCACATAGGCGAGATACTCCTCGACCTCGGCCTGCTGCTCGGGGGTGGTCACCTGGGCCACATATTCGCTCTCGGGAGCAAGCACCATAAAGGTGACGCCAAACATGGTGTCGGCACGGGTGGTGAAGATGGTGAAGCGTACATTGCTGTCCTTGACGCTGAACTGGACTTCGGTTCCTTCCGAACGGCCTATCCAGTTGCGCTGCGTTTCCTTCATCGAGTCGGTCCAGTCTACAGTCTCCAGACCGTCGAGCAGACGCTGGGCGTAGGCCGACACGCGCAGACACCACTGGCGCATCTTCTTCTGCACCACGGGATAGCCGCCGCGCACGCTCACACCCTCTACCACCTCGTCGTTGGCCAGCACGGTGCCCAGTCCGGCACACCAGTTGACCATAGTCTCGCCCAGGTAGGCTATGCGGTAGTTCATGAGCGTCTTCTGCTGCTCGTGCTCGTTCATGCTCTTCCAGTCGCGGGCAGAGAAGACAAGCTCTTCAGAGCAGGCCACATCCATGCCCAGTGTGCCGTTGTCCTCGAAGTGCTCGATGAGCTTGCTGATGGGCTGGGCCTTCTGCAGGGTGTTGGAGTAGTAAGAGTTGAACATCTTCTCAAAGGCCCACTGGGTCCAGTGGTAATATCCGGGGTCGCAGGTGCGCACCTCGCGGTCCCAGTCGAAGCAGAAGCCTATCTTGTCGAGCTGCTGGCGGTAGCGGGCAATATTGTTGACGGTCGTGATGGCAGGATGCTGACCCGTCTGGATGGCATACTGCTCGGCGGGCAGACCGTAGGCGTCGTAGCCCATAGGGTTGAGCACGTTGAAGCCTTGCAGACGCTTGTAGCGGGCAAAGATGTCGGAGGCGATATAGCCCAAGGGATGACCCACGTGGAGTCCGGCGCCCGAGGGATAGGGGAACATGTTGAGCACATAGAACTTCTTGCGGTTCTCGTCCTCAGTTACCTTGTAGGTGTTCATCTCCACCCAGTTTTTCTGCCACTTCTGCTCTATTTCTCTGAAGTTATATTCCATGTCGTTATCCAGTTTGTGTTACTTGTTCAGTTTCCAGGTCACACCGTCTTTGGTGTCTTTGATTTCAAAACCGTCGGCGGCAAGCTCGTCGCGTATTTTGTCGCTCGTGGCCCAGTCCTTGTCGGCCTTGGCCTTGGCGCGCAGCTCGAGCACCATGTCGACCACCTTGCCGTAGGCTTCCTCGCGGGCATCGTTGTTCATGCCCTTCTCGCTCTTCAGACCCAGCAGGTCGAAGGCAAACAGCTGCATCGTAGACGAGAGCTCGGCGAGGTCGTCGGCAGAGATGGCAGCCTTGTGGTCGATGAGGGTATTGATGACGTGGCAAGCCTCGAAGAGATAGCTTATCACGAGGGGAGTCATGAAGTCGTCGTTCATGGCATCGTAGCACTTCTGGCGCAGCGCAGCCACAAACTTGTGGGTCTCGGCGTCGCTCTCCTTGCCAGCCTGGATGCGCTCCATATCGGTAATGCCGTTGATGAGTCGCTCCAGACCCTTCTCCGAAGCCTTCAGAGCCTCGTTGGAGAAGTCTACAGTGCCACGATAGTGGGCAGAGAGGATAAAGAAGCGGATGGTCATCGGCGAGTAGGCCTGGTCGAGCGAAGCGTGGTCGCCGGTGAAGAACTGCTCGAGGGTGATGAAGTTGCCCAGCGACTTGCCCATCTTCTGGCCATTGATGGTAATCATGTTGTTGTGCATCCAGTAGTGCACCATCTGGTCGCCCTGACTGGCCACAGCCTGGGCTATCTCACACTCGTGGTGGGGGAAGATGAGGTCCATGCCGCCACCGTGGATGTCGAAGTGGTCGCCCAGATACTTGCGGCCCATGGCGGTACACTCGCAGTGCCAGCCGGGGAATCCGTCGCTCCAGGGACTGGGCCAGCGCATGATATGCTCGGGCTGGGCCTTCTTCCACAGGGCAAAGTCCACCTGGTTGTGCTTCTCGTCGGTGCCGGCGAGGTCGCGCGAGTGGTTGATGACATCCTCCAGATTGCGGCCCGAGAGGATGCCGTATTTATGGTCTTTGTTGTATTTCTCTACATCGAAGTACACAGAGCCGTTGCTCACGTAGGCATAGCCGTTGTCAAGAATCTGCTGCACCAGCTGCTCCTGCTCGATGATATGGCCCGTGGCGTGGGGCTCGATCGAGGGGGGAAGCACGTTGAGCATATCCATAGCCTGGTGGTAGCGGTTGGTATAGTGCTGGGCTATCTCCATAGGCTCGAGCTGCTCCAGTCGGGCCTTCTTCTCTATCTTGTCGTCGCCCTCATCGGCGTCGTGCTCCAGATGGCCCACGTCGGTGATGTTGCGCACATAGCGCACCTTGTAGCCCAGATGCTTCAGGTATCTGAAGAGGATATCAAACGTGATGGCGGGGCGGGCGTGGCCCAGATGGGGGTCGCCATATACGGTGGGGCCGCACACATACATGCCCACGTTGGGGGCATGCAGAGGCTTGAAGGCCTCCTTCTTGCGCGTCAGCGTGTTATAAATCAATAATGTTTGTTCCATTTTAGCTAAAATATTGTTGACTGCAAAGTTACTGATAAATGCCGATAAATACGAATAAACTCCCCTTTAATTTAATAAGGTGTACCGCATAAGCGCAATTCCCCTACCCCACAGCCGCCCTCATAGCCATCCCGCTGCGCACCACATATCTCACGCCTGCCGTGCCCACCACTCCGCTGCGCACCACATATCTCTCGCTGCGCATCCACATATCTCTCGCTGCGCACCGCCATCGTGCCCCCTGCCGTGCCCACCACTCCGCTGCGCACCTCTTTAATCTTGTTTCCGCGCTTTATTTTCACTAATTCAGGGCATGATATTATCATAGCGAACACAGATATCCATATTTCGCGCCCCGATTTCCCCACCAAGCAGCTCTCCACCTCTCCCGAAACAAGGGAAAAAACGAAAAAAGTGGCGATAACGTGCGAAAATGGTACTTTTCAGCTGCCTTTTCGCACACTATCGCCACTATTTAGACCATTTCAGTCGTTGTCAAACATATCGTTCATATCCAGTTTCACCGTCATTTGGTCGCTGTAAGCTCCTTGCGTCATGCCAAACGTGGTTATCATAGTGGGTATAATCGACTTGTGGGTTTCGGTCTCTGCACGGAAAGTGTCGCGGCGGTGCATGATTCTCAGATATTCGTCCTTGTCCAGAGTGTATAGTGCCTCACTGTATTTGACTTCACACAGATTAATCATGCTGTCGGCCCTGTCGATGATGATATCTATCTGTGCTGCATCTTTACTCTTTCTGCTGCGCCATGAGTAGTATTCGGTGGCTACGCTTGCGATGCCCAGTGCCCTCTTTATCTGTGGTATATGGGCTTTGCATATACGCTCATAGGCGAGCCCGTACCATGTATTCACTTCGGGTGTGCCCACATGCTGGCTCCAGTAGTGCTGGTTGGTGTGGCCTTTGGTCACAAAAGTATTGTAGAAGATGGTGTAGAAGTCTGTGAGCTGGTAAATGGCTGAGTTGGTGTTGACCTTCTTCTCTCTGACATTGTTTTTGGAAATGAAGTCACAGTACACCAGGTCGTTGAGCATATCCCCTAACCTTCCGTTGTTGCTTTGCTTCAGTTCTTTGGCCATCTGGGCACGCGTCATGCCCTGCGGATGCTTGGCGAGGATATTGATGATTTCCACATAGGGTGTGCTGTTGCGAAACAACGAGGCAAAGAGGCGTCTGTATTCCTTGGCCAGCTCTGCATTCTCCCCGAAGAAGAGTCTGTCGATGCCTATTGCCGGACTCTCGTTCTTCTCAAAGAGGCTCATGTAGTAAGGCACACCGCCCACAGCCATGTAAGCCTGCATGATACTTAGTCGCTGCCATGGAAATCCATTGGTATGGAAGTATTCTTCGGCTTCGGCGAGGGTGAAGGGATGCAAGGGCATCTCATGGGTAATTCGGTCGTGCAGGCCGCCATGATTGTCTATCACATTGCGCACCATCCACGATGTGGCGCTACCACATATAATCAGCATAATCTCTGATTGCCAGTTGGCCCAACTGTTCCAGAAATGCCCGAGGGCATTTACAAAACCGGCTTTGGGCGTGTCGAGACACGGGAGTTCGTCGATAAATATCAGGCAGCGCCTTCCGGTCGTTATCTTCTCGGCAAGCAGCTGGCGCAGAGCCACAAAGGCATCCATCCAGTTGGTGTTCTTCCTTCCTTTATATCCATTCAACTTCATTGCAGCATGAAAAGCGGTCATCTGTTCGGCCTTGCTGCCTTCCAGCACGCCCGTCATGTCAAAGTCAAACTGTCCATTGAAGCGCTGACGGATAAGAAAAGTCTTTCCCACACGTCTTCTGCCATAGAGAGCCACAAACTCGGCTTTGCCCGAATGGTAGTATCTATCCAGCAGGTCAAGTTCCTTCTTTCTACCGATGATATTGACTGTTGCCATATTGCTCGTTTTAGGTTAAAACTATGTTTCTGACGGTGCTAAGTTACGTAAAAAAAACGGAAAAAGTGGCGATAGTGTGCGAAAATGGTACTTTTCAGCTGCCTTTTCGCACACTATCGCCACTTTTTTGCCATTTCCATCCTATTTTGGGCATATTCCCCACCCCCCTCCTTTAGCTTTGCGTTGATCCGGGGAGCAGAGGGCTTGCGCCTGAGAAAGGTCGGGATAATTCGGGCTGACCATATCAACTGCGGGGGTGACAAAAGAGAAGAGGTGTATCTGCCTGATGGTTGCAGATACATCTCCAGTATCGATGAGAGATGACTCTTACTTCACAGTGACAAGATAGTAGTTTTTCTTGCCGCGCTGTACGAGGAGGTACTTGCCGTTGATGACCTAATGAGGGCAAATCAATAATATCCAGCATCAAATCATAGCTGTCTTTCATACCATGATAATTAATGTAATTGCACATATTTCTCCTAAAAAAACCTCCAAAAATGTTATGTTTCTATCTAAAAGACAAGAAATCGTTATTGGAAAGTTTTTTTCTCGACTTAATGCTTGCACAATTCATATTATCTTTCTATATTTGCAGTGCTAGAACCCGCCAAGCCTCTCAACGATGCTCAAATGTGCGGGTCGTTTTTTTATTAACCATATGTCAAATACTATACCGTTCACCAAGGGCTATTCATCGCCACATGACCTCGTCTCGTTGCTGCAATCAAGAGGTCTTTCCATTTCCGACACATCGAAGGCGGAACATTACTTGGAGCATATCGGCTATTACCGACTCTCTGCTTATATGCATCCATTGCTCAAGATGCCGAAAGAGCGTCATATATATAAACCCGATGCGACATTCAGCAAGGTAATGATGTTGTATCGATTTGATAAAAAGCTGCGTCTATTATTGTTTAATGATCTTGAGAAGATTGAAATTGCTGTGCGTAGTGCGATAGTCAACATCGGTAGTTCAATGACAGGTGCCCCCTTCTGGATAACAGATTCCGCTAACTTTGTCAGCTCCCCAAAGTTTCAAAAGACAATAGATTTGATAGACCATGAGCTTCGCAAATCAAAAGAGGAATTCATTATCCATTTCAAGGAGACATATTCTGACCCATATCCACCAGCATGGATTGTTTCAGAAATACTTCCTTTCGGTATCATCACAAACATATACAGCAACATCAAGGATAAAAAGATAAAGAAAAGAATCTCTCAATCATTTGGGCTGCAAATAGCGCCATTTGAATCTTGGCTGACTATTGTGACACTGACAATGAATGCATGTTGCCATCACTCGAGAGTTTGGAACAAGCACAATACTATCCGTCCAATGGTACCTAATAACCTGAGTTCGGGATAAGAAAGTCATTGTAAAAGTTGGCAATCCCAATAATTTTTAGTACCTTTATGGTTGTGAATCAATTAATTATAAAATTAAAGGATACTATAGTTATGGAGATTACCAAGGACAAAATTACAGAAATTTTCTGTATTATCGATGAGTTTTGTCAAGAATATGATAAAGAAATTGCACGCATGTCCATTTGTGAGCCGGACGGGCGTAAGCACCGCAATCGTAAATGGACTATGAGTCGCTCGGAAATTATGACAATACTCATCTGTTTTCATTTCAACACTTTCCGCAACTTTAAGCATTATTACCTCTTCTATGTCAAGATGCACTTGTGCGACTTGTTCCCCAAGCAGCTCTCATATAATCGCTTTGTTGAACTCGAATCAAGAGTCTCGGTTGAAATGATGCTGTTCCTTCAACTGTTTTGCTTTGGTAGATGCACGGGTATAAGTTTCATTGACAGCACATGCATTCCCGTATGCCACAACAAGCGCATAACAAGGAACAAGGTATTCCGTGGTTATGCAGAAAGAGGTAAGAGTACCATGGGATGGTATTTCGGTTTCAAGTTGCACCTGATATGTAATGAGAGAGGTGAACTGCTTAACTTTATGCTTACGAAAGCGAATGTTGACGATAGGAATACAGATGTTTTTAACAGATTGAGTGATAATGTGTTCGGAAAATTATTCGCAGACAAAGGATATATTTCGCATGGCTTGTTTGAGAGATTGTTTAACGACGGTATTGAAATTGTCACTGGCTTGAAATGCAATATGAAAAACAGGCTCATGCCATTGTATGACAAGATTCTGTTACGCAAAAGGTCTGTCATAGAAACCATCAATGACGAACTTAAGAATGTTGCACAACTTGTACATTCAAGACATCGTAGCGTGTTCAACTTTGTAATGAATCTCCTTTCTGTTTTGGCTGCGTATAGCTTCTTTGAAAAGAAACCGTCCATCAACATTGACTATTGCATAGAGAATGTTGACGGACAGCTCGCTGTTATAAAGTAAACTTTATTTGGACTTTACAATTCTGCATTTTGCCATCCATATTGTTTGGAAGGTAAATGTAATATGCATCTGTCGGAAACCCGACATAACAAGAAAAACGACTGTCGCTTATCCCGAACTCAGGTTAATAGGATGGTCTATCCTTGGATTACGCTTCAGACGGATTCGCTTCGCATCTACTATAATATATGTATCATTAAGTATTTCTTGGATGTCATATCTCCAAACAATGATATGCTTCAGAAGATGAAGACGTTATTTGCAGATTATCCAGAGGTAGATTTGAATGCACTTGGTTTCCCTCAAGGATGGGAAAATGAGCCACTCTGGAGATAACAATATTAGGATAAAGCCTGCTGTCTGTGATGTCTTCACCGTCAGTAGGCTTTACTTTTCATAGATTCGGCATTTACTCATCAAAAAAGCGTGGCTCGGAGACTCCGGACCACGCTTTGGGCTATCTATATTTATGTTCTTACTTCACAGTGGCAAGATAGTAGTTCTTCTTGCCGCGCTGTACGAGGAGGTACTTGCCATCGATGAGGTCGTCGGCGGTGATAACCTGATCAAAGGCTGTGAGTTTCTCCTTGTTGAGCGATACGCCGCCGCCCTGTACGAGCTTGCGCATCTCGCCCTTGCTGGCGAAAATCTTGACATCGTCGCGGGTGAAGAGCTCTACGGCGGGCTGACCCAACTGGTCCTTGGCGAGGGTGAAGTGGGGCACTCCGGCGAAGACATCGAGCAGTGTGGCCTCGTCGAGCTTCTGCAGGTTCTCCTTGGTGGCTTTGCCGAATAGGATGTTGCTGGCCTCGATAGCCATCTGCAGGTCTTCCTCTGAGTGTACCATTACGGTAACCTCTTCTGCCAGACGACGCTGCAGCACGCGGCGGCCTGGATCTTGACGGTGCTCGTCGATGAGCGCCTCAATGGTCTCGCGGTCGAGTGAGGTGAATATCTTGATGTACTTCTCGGCTTCCTCGTCGCCCACGTTGAGCCAGAACTGGTAGAAGGCGTAAGGCGTGGTGCGGTTGCGGTCGAGCCAGATGTTGCCGCTCTCGGTCTTGCCAAACTTCTTGCCGTCGGCCTTGGTGATGAGCGGACAGGTGAGGCAGTAGGCTTCGGCCTCTGAGCCGAGGGTGCGACGTATGAGCTCGGTACCTGTAGTCATGTTGCCCCACTGGTCGTTACCGCCGAGCTGGAGCTGCACTCCGTGTCTCTGGTAGAGGTAGAGGAAGTCGTAGCCCTGGAGCAGCTGGTAGGTGAACTCGGTGAATGAGAGTCCGTCGCGGGCCTCTCCGTTGAGTCGCTTCTGCACGCTGTCCTTGGCCATCATATAGTTTACGGTGATGTGCTTGCCCACTTCGCGTGCGAAGTCGAGGAAGGTGAAGTCCTTCATCCAGTCGTAGTTGTTGACCATCTCTGCCTTGTTGGGCTCGTTGCCGTCGAAGTCGAGGAATTTGGATACCTGCTTCTTGATGGCTTCCTGGTTGTGGTAGAGGGTGTCGGCATCGAGCAGATTGCGCTCCTGGCTCTTGCCCGATGGGTCACCTATCATACCCGTGGCACCTCCCACGAGCAGATAGGGCTTGTGGCCGCAGCGCTGCAGGTGTCGCAGCATCATGATGCCACAGAGGTGGCCTATATGGAGTGAGTCGGCGGTGGGGTCGGTGCCCAGGTATGCCGATACCATCTGCTTCTGCAGAAACTCTTCGGTACCTGGCATTATCTGCGCCAGCATACCGCGCCATTTCAGTTCTTCTACAAAGTTTTTCATTCTGTTTATGTTTTTGTTCGTTGTTTCTGTCTTGGTCTCTAAGGCACGGGGTCGTAGCCCGAACCGCCCCAGGGATGGCATCTCAGTATGCGACGCACGGCGAGCCAGAGTCCGCGTATGGGCCCGTGCTTGACGATGGCTTGTCGCGCATATTCAGAGCATGTGGGGGTAAATCGGCATGATGCCGGAGTGAATGGGGTGATACATTTCTGGTAGAAAAGTATGGGTAAAAGCAGGAGCCATGTCAGTGCCTTTACCATCCAGCAGCCTATAGACTTGAGGGTGTTCATAGACATTCGCTGATACGGGTCAGGAGTCTGACCATACGGTTTTCTACCTCAGAGGAAGGGAATTTCTCGTCGGTGAGCCACACGAAGGCCATGGCTACGGCTTCGTGGTCGTCGGTGAGGTTCTGGGTAATAATCGACTTGTTGCGTCGGAAAGCCTCTCGCACCTGTCTCTTCACCCTGTTGCGGTCTACGGCATGCTTGAAGTAGCGCTTGGGAACGCTCACGAGCATCGCGGCACGGGGCTGGTCGTCGACGATGGTGCGCTTCATAAACACAACTCTCAGCGGAAACGCCGTCATCGAACGTCCGTTTCCTGTAAAGAGCTCGTTTATCAGCTTCTTGCTGCATATACGCTCTTCCTTGGATAGCGTGAATCTTTCAGCAGCCGACATGGGTATGGTTGTGCTTATTTGCTGTTGCTGAGATATGCCTTGAGGGCGCTGGTCATTGACGGATGTTCCTTGCTGGGGGCTTCCAGATCGAGGCGCAGACCCTCATCGGTGATGGTCTTGGCTGTGGCAGGACCGAAGGCGGCTATCTTGATGTCGCCCTGCTCGAAGTCGGGGAAATTGCTCTTGAGCGCCTTGACGCCGGTAGGACTGAAGAACACCAGCATGTCGAAGTCAAACTTCTTCTTCTCCTCCTCGTTGAAGTCGTTGCTCACGGTGCGATACATCACACACTCCTGGTGGTGCAGCTTCTTCTCGTTGAGCATCTTCTCGACGTCGTCGTTGTGTACGTCGCTCATGGGCACGAGATACTTTTCGGTCTTGTGCTTTACCATGAGAGGGATGAGGTCTTTGATTTTACCAGTATTGGTGAAGAATACCTTGCGCTTGCGATACTGCACATATTTCTGTATGTACAGGGCTATGGTCTCGAGCACGCAGAAGTACTTCATGTCCTCGGGGATGGTGATGCGCATCTCCTTGGCCAGCTTGAAATAGTTGTCTATGGCATGGCGCGAGGTGAAGACCACAGCGGTATAATCGAGAAGGTTTATTTTCTGCTGACGAAACTCTTTTGCGGTTAATCCCTCAACCTTGAAGAATGGGCGAAAGACACACTCTACTCCATAGTCTTTCTCTATGTCGTAATAAGGGGATTTTTCACTGGATGGTTTTGGCTGTGAGATTAAAATTTTCTTCATTATTTTGTTCTAAAAATTTATTTTCAAATACCCGTTAATTATCGTCAGACCTCCCCAAAGCATGAGTAGAGGTACTATTTCAAGGGCACAAAAGTACAAAAATATTTGGAAACTAAGGGAATTCTTACTGAAAAAAATGATAAACTGCTTGCAAAGAGTCAGTATTTTGGCAGATGCGATGGTCAAGCCTACATAAAAGAGCGTGAAATAGACGGGCATTTCAAAGAAAGTCTGCAGCATGACTACAGGGAATAACACCACGCCTTCGGTGGCTGCCACGAAGAGGTTGGACTTCTGAATCTGTAAATTTTCTTTACTGCCGAAGAACGTCCAGTTGACCACCCACGACAGGGCGGTTTTGACCAGAAAATAGGCCATGATTACTGCCACGTAAATGGCTATCACCTGGTAGGTTTCTATCATGAATGTTTCGCCTATTCGGGTGCGGGTATAGAAGAAGAAGCTCAGTGCCAGCATCAGGCAGGTCTGTATCATCAGCGCCACCTGGAATCTTATCTCGCTGGAGGTCTCGGGGATGACGGTGGTGTTATCGCTATGATTGGTGTAGAAGAATTTCTTTACCTGGCGCATAAAGAAACCCTTGCTCTGGGTGAAGGCTACCATGATGAGTACGAATCCACCCAGGAGGATGCTCACGAAGAAGTCGTCGTTGGCGATGGTGTAGGGCACAGGCGTGCCTGCCACTCCCAGTCGGCCTCCCCGCAGCTCGGGATGAAAAAGGGAATCCTTCGCGAAGAAGGATTCCTTATAATATTGTGGCAGACTGAACTTCTTGTAGCTCTTCCCCGCAGGCCAGCCAGGCAGATGGAGCGTGTCGGGACACTGGCTCCATGTGATTTTGCATGGCTTGATGTTGGCCCTGATGGCAGAGTCCATCTGGGCGGGCGTAGCCGTGCGCGGCAGCCAGCTCAGCACCTCGGCGGGGGTGAGCTCGTGATGGGCCGCGGGCTGCTGTGTGGCAGCCGTGTCCATCGTGTGGGTCAGCGTATCAGTCTGCTGTTGCATCATTTCAGGTCGAACGCTTTACGGATGTTGTCCACGCTGTCGAGCTTTTCCCATGTGAAGAGCTCCACATCGATGGTACGTGTCTCGTGATAGTGGCTGGTGAAGGTCTTGGTCACCACCTCGTTCTTGCGACCCATGTGTCCGTAGGCTGCAGTCTCCAGATACATGGGCTGGCGCAGCTTGAACTTGCGCTCGATGGCCTTGGGGCGCAGGTCAAACATCTCCTTGATTTTGGCGGCTATCTCGCCGTCGCTCATAGCCACGTGGCTGCGTCCGTAGGTGTTTACATATACGCTCACGGGCTCTGCCACGCCGATGGCGTAAGCCAGCTGCACGAGCATCTCATCGGCCACTCCGGCAGCCACCATGTTCTTGGCGATGTAGCGGGCGGCATAGGCAGCCGAGCGGTCTACCTTGCTCGAGTCTTTGCCAGAGAATGCGCCACCGCCGTGGCCGCCCTTGCCACCATAGGTGTCGACGATAATCTTGCGGCCGGTAAGACCGGTGTCGCCGTGGGGACCGCCGATGACAAACTTGCCGGTGGGGTTGACGTAGTACTTGATGTCGTCGCCGAAGAGCGCCAGCACCTTCTCGCTGTGTATCTGGGCCTTGACGCGGGGCATGAGTATATGGAGCACATCGTCCTTGATGCGGGCCAGCATGCGGTCGTCGTCATCGTCGAACTCGTCGTGCTGGGTGCTCACCACGATGGTATCGATGCGCTGGGGCACGTTGTCGTCGCTGTATTCCACGGTGACCTGACTCTTGGAGTCGGGGCGCAGATAGGTCATCTCCTTGCCTTCCTTGCGTATGTCGGCGAGAGTGGTCATGATGAGGTGGGCCAGGTCGAGCGAAACGGGCATGTAGTTTTCGGTCTCGTTGCAAGCGTAGCCGAACATCATGCCCTGGTCACCGGCACCCTGGTTGTCTTCCTCCTCACGGCTCACGCCGCGGTTGATGTCGGCGCTCTGCTCGTGGATGGCGCTCAGTATGCCGCATGAGTTGCCGTCAAACTGGTATTCGGCTTTGGTGTAGCCGATATTCTTGATGGTCTTGCGGGCGATGGCCTGCAGGTCGATGTAAGCCTCAGAGGTCACCTCGCCCATGATGACCACCTGTCCGGTGGTCACAAAGGTCTCGATGGCGCAGTGTGCCTTGTCGTCGTAAGCCAGGAACTGGTCGAGCAAAGCGTCTGATATCTGGTCGGAAACCTTGTCGGGATGTCCTTCGGATACCGACTCAGATGAAAATAGATATGACATGTCTTTTTTCTTTGTATTTAGTTTATTCCTTAAAGTCGGCAGGGAGCATAACCACCTCGATGCGGTTGCCCTGCTTTACAAATTCCTTCATGAAGTTGCAGATGTCCTCGGGCTTGATGCTCTTGAGCACATCGGCATAGCGTGTGTGCCATTCCACACCATACTTGTTGTAGGTGTTGATGGTGTTCATCCAGTAGCCATTGGTCTTGACGGCGAGTTCAAACTGCTTGCCAATCTGCTCCTTGACCTTGTTCAGCTTCTCGGCGTCGCAGGTCTTGGTCAGAGCCTCTACCTCGCCCAGCAGGATGGTGCGGGCGGTGTCGGCCTTGGCGGGCTTCACGGGGCACTGAGCCATAATCTGTGCCAGGGTATAGCCGTCTTCTTCGTGGCTCTGTCCGCCGTAGGCACCTACAGAGTAGGCAGCGCTGGCTTCCTCGCGTATCTTCTCCAGATAAATCATGGAGAGCACCTGACCTACCACCTGGCTGTTGATGCTGTTTTCGAGTGTCCAGGGCATCTGGTCGTTGTACCACATGGTGACGTTCATGGCCTTGGGAGTCTCCATCTTGCGTGTGAAGTTGTTGACTACCTCGCCCTTGACCAGCTGGCCCAGACGGTGCCCCTTCTTGGCTTTCTTCTTAGAGGGCAGCGAGCCGAGATACTGGCACACCAGCTGGCGCAGAGCCGCCTCGTCGAAGTTGCCCACGAAGGTGAAGGTGAAGTTGCCTGTGTTGGCGGTCATCTCTTTGGCTATCTGCAGGATGCGGTCATAGTTCACGTGCTGCAGGTCGCTCTCCTTGACGGCGCGATGGCGTGGGTTGTGGCCATAGAGTGTGGCGGTGAGCGAGTCAGAGTATGCCGACATGGGGTCCGAGGCGCGGTTCTTGAGCGTCAGAGCCATGGTGGTCATCAGGTTCTGGTATGCGTCCTGGTCCTTGTTGATGTGGGTGAGATAGAGGTATGTGAGCTGCAGCATGGTCTCCACGTCCTGAGGTGTGGAGCTGCCAGTCACGTTGACCGAGGTCTGTCCCAGACTCAGGTCAGCATTGGCTATCTTGCCTGCCAGAGCCTTGTCGAGCTCGGTACTGCTGAAGTTGCCCAGTCCGCTTACGCCGATGACCTCGTCGAAGAGCTGCAGATTGGCCCAGTCGTCCATGCCGTAGAGCGAGCTGCCGCCTGCACATTCGCCGGTCATGCGTACCTCGTCCTTCTTGTAGTCGGTCTTCTTCAGCACCACCTTGATGCCGTTGCTCAGCGTGAGCTCCTTGAAGCCCAGAGTCTTGTTTTCGGTCTCTTTCTTTATCTTTCCTGCCTTGGGGAGCTTCTGGATGAGAGGCTCGTTCTTCACGTTGTCCACGTAGGCAGTCACTTCAGCCTTGCGGGCAGCCTCGACGGCGGCGAGCAGAGACTCCTGGGTGGGATAGGCAGCGCCTTCCTTCTCCACGTTGAAGTTCATGATGACCATATTGCTGTCGTTCATGGTGATATACTCCTTGAACATGGCGTTGATCATATCCACGGTGAGTGTGGGCAGCACCTGCTTCATCACCGCATAGCTGAAGTCGATAGAGGGCAGACAGTCGTTGTTGAGGTAGTTGCCCAGTATCTGGTTGAAGAGTTGGGTGTTGGTGCGCTTGTCGCGGTTGGTATACTGCTTTTCGAGCATGCTCAGCGCGTCTTTGCGTGCGCGGTCAAACTCGGAGGCTGTAAATCCAAACTCTGCCACGCGTCGTGCCTCTACGAGAGCGGCTGTCAGCGCGGCTTCTGTCTGTCCCTCCTTGGGAATGATGCCAATGGTGAAGGCGTCCTTGGTCTTGGCAAAGATGTAGTTGCCATCGTTGCCCGAAGCGGCCACGTAGGGACAGTCGGCCTTCTGCACCGCCTCGTTGTAGCGGGTTGCCAGCATAGCCTCTCCCAGAGCCTGGGCCTCGCGGCTTATCATGTACATGAGTGTAGAGCGCAGACTGTCGGGGGTGGCGTCGTGCTTGAACATCACCTGGACCACGTTGCTGTTCTGTTCCTTGTCCTTGTCTATCACTACGATTGGTTTCGCGTTGTCGGGCACGGGCTCCTCTGTCACCTTACCGGCTTCGGGGCTGGCCTGGATGCCGCTGAAGAGCTTCTTGATGAGCGCTTCGGTGTGGGCCACATCCACGTCGCCCACCACGATGATGCCCTGGTTCTCGGGGTTGTACCACTTCTCATAGTAGTCGCGCAGCTCCTGATACTTGAAATTGTCTATCACGCTCATCAGACCGATGGGCATGCGCTGGCCATACTTGCTGCCGGGATAGAGGGCAGGCAGGGCGCGCTCAAACATGCGCTGCGAAGCGCTCGAGCGCAGTCGCCATTCCTCGTGTATCACTCCGCGCTCCTTGTCTATCTCCTTGGGAGCCAGAGTCAGGGCGTTGGCCCAGTCGTAGAGTATCAGCATGCACGAGTCGAGTGTAGACTGGCGCGCGGTGGGCACGTTGTCGATGTTGTATACCGTCTGGTCAATGCTGGTATAGGCGTTGAGGTCGGCTCCAAATCTTACACCCAGAGTCTCCAGATAGCGTATCAGTCCATTGTCGGGGAAGTGCTCGGTGCCATTGAAGCACATGTGCTCGAGGAAGTGGGCCAGACCGCGCTGGCTCTCATTTTCCTGCAGCGAGCCTACCTTCTGGGCGATGTAGAAGTTGGCGCGATGTTCGGGCCATCCGTTGTGGCGGATGTAGTAAGTCAGACCGTTATCCAGCTTACCCATGCGTACTGCGGTATCCATAGGTACCGTCATGTTCATTTGGGCTTGCGCCATTACTACTGTCAAGAGTAGCAGCGCCAGCGTAAGAGACTTTTTCATCATAGTCGTGTTATTGTTATAATTACGTGTTATCTATATAAATAATGTGCAAAGTTACGTATTATTTCCGACACGAGGCTTATCCCGAGGTTAAAATCTCTTGTAAAAGAGAGAAATTAGCCCTTCCCGCCATCACTTCAGCCACTCTCGGGGCGCAGCTCGCCCGGCGCCCTACCCTCTCCACGACCGCTGCGATGACTTCCGGCGGTCGTGGAGAGCCATTAGCATCAGTGGGATGGACCTCGGCTGGCTCGTGCCTTCCGATACGTGGTCACGTGCCTTACGATACGAGCTCTCGTGACTATTGATACGAGCCAGCAAGGGCGGTCACGGTGTGGCTGTTGCTGTCTTCCTGTGCGCTTGGGTTAGACTGCGGGCTGACGAGGATGGTAGGGGGATGGCGTATAAAAAACATAAGTTTTTCCTTTGCATTGTTTTCACCTTGCACTACCTCTACGGCTTTCGCCGTGAAGGTAGGCGGCGGTTCGGAAATAAAAATAAAAGATTTTATTTTGTATTTCTCTCACCTTTTAGCCTACCTTTGAATAAGGTAGGCTGCGTCTCAACAATGCCAGTAAAAAACATTCGTTTTTCCTTTGCATTGTCTTCGACTTGCACTACCTTTGTACCATGAAAGAAATGATGTGTGTATGTGTGGGAAGCTGCTTCGGCGGCTGTCTGCGTTATCTCGTGGGCCGATGGATGGAACTCTGGGTGCCGGCAGCGTCGTTTCCCTATGCCACATTGGCGGTCAATGTGGTGGGGTGCTTCCTGATAGGCGTGCTGGCGGCGATGGCCAATGTCGGCGGAATATCGCCTATGGCCAAGCTCCTGCTGGTGACGGGGTTCTGTGGAGCCTTCACCACCTTCTCTACATTCATGAACGACAACCTGCTGATGGCCCGCGACGGACAGATGCTGGCGGCGCTGCTCTACACCGTGCTGAGCATGGTGTTGGGCATGGCGGCGGTGGTGGCTGGCTATCAGGTGGTAAAATAATGAACTATAACGCGCCCCAGGGCGACAACAATCGATACTGATGAACCAAATCTGCTGTATAGGACATATCACTCACGACCGTATTATCACTCCCCAGCGCACCATGGAGATGGCGGGAGGTACGGCACTTTACTTCTCGTGGGCGCTCCACGCCATAGACCCTACATTCGACTTCAGTCTGGTCACCAAGGTGGGCAACGAGTCGATGGACGAGGTACAGAGGCTCCGCGAGGCTGGTGTCGATGTGACCCGATACGGCTGTCCCCACTCCGTGTTCTTCGAGAATGTCTACGGCTCCAACCTCGACGACCGCCGGCAGCGCGTGCTCGCCAAGGCAGAGCCATTCACCATCGACGAGCTGATGCACACCTCTGCCCGTGTCTATCATCTCGGCACGCTGCTTCCCGATGATTTCTCGCTCGACACCATTGCCTGGCTCCGCCAACGTGGCATCGTGTCTATCGACGTCCAGGGCTATCTGCGCCAGGTGGTGGGCGAGGACGTGGTGCCCATAGACTGGGACCAGAGCCGCTCGCTGCTTTCTCAGGTCGATGTGGTGAAGCTCAACGAGATGGAGATGCAGGTGGTGACGGGCATGACAGATGCCCACGAGGCGGCCCGCTACATCGCATCGATGGGCGTAAGCGAGGTGGTGCTCACCTTTGGCAGCATGGGCTCTATGATTTATGCCGGCGGCAGCTTCTACGATGTTCCGGCTTACGCTCCACGAGAGGTGGTCGATGTCACGGGCTGTGGCGACACCTACTCGGCGGGTTATCTCTATGGTCGCTCTATGGGCATGGATTATGGCGAGGCGGGCCGGTTGGCTGCCGCCATGTGCACACTCAAGATAGAGCGTGCCGGAGTCTTCACGGGCAGTCGTGAAGATGTAGACAGAATATTGCAGGGTTAGCCGCGCAACAGCCGTCCGATGATGCGGCTCACCTCATCGGCGGTGATTTTTCGGATATGCTTGTTCTCTATTTTCATCAGTTCGTCGCCCAGTTGTGCGGCGAGCTCCAGGTCGTGTGTGCTCATGAGTATGGTCTTGCCCTCGTCGTGGGCGAGTCGGGCAAGAGTCTTCATTACGGCCACCTTGCTGGGATAATCGAGAAAGGCGGTAGGCTCGTCGAGCACGATGACGGGTGTATGCTGTGCCAGGGCTTTGGCTATCATCACCTTCTGGCGCTCGCCGTCGCTCAGTCTGCCCATGCGTCGGGTGGCGAGCGAGTCTATGCCTACTGTCTGCATTGCCTCGCTGACGAGGCGGCGGTCGTCGTCGCTCAGCCTGCCCCAGAACCCCGTGTAGGGGGCTCGGCCCATGCCCACCATCTCTGCGGCGGTGAGCGAAGAGGTGAGCGGACGGTCGGTGAGCACCACGCTCACGAGGCGTGCCACCTCGGCGGCGCTCATGGTGGTGATGTCGCTTCCGGAGATGGTCACCGTGCCCTCTATGGGTGGCTGGAAACCGCACAGCGTGCGCAGCAGGGTCGACTTGCCTGCACCATTGGGACCGAGCAGACATACCAAACGGCCACAGGGCAGCGAGAGACTGATGTCCTCGACTACTCTGTGGCCGCGATATCCTACGGTGAGACGGTTGGTCGTGATGGCTGTCATGGCGGGGGTCATTTCCGGTGGCGTATGTCACGCTCGGCGTTTTTCGACTCTATCACCTTGGCGATGGTGATAAACCGATAATAGGCGTCGAGCGACGCATTGATGAATCCGGGTACGCCTTTGCATATCTGTCCTTTGAAGAAATAAGCCTTGACGAAGCGAAATAGGGGGTCAAAGACCAGCTTGAAGGCGCCATAGTGCTTGCCGCGCTTCTTCTCGACCTCGTTGTCGGTATACTCATTGGTCTTGTAGACTCGTGTGCGTATCGAGTCGTCGGCCAGATGTATCAACGCCAGTTCGCGGCGACGCCTCGGGATATACTCTATGCGGCCCTGGACGGTGGGGAATGTGTGTACATAAGGCGGCCAGACGGTTCCCTCGCGGATGAAGAAGCGCAACTGGTAGTCGGGATAGGCAAAGAGGCGGTGCATGAAGTATCCCTTTCGCGGTATATACAGTCCTTGCGGGCAGTCGGGTTGGCTGATGCGCTGGTAGAGATAGTCGCGCAACTCGGCGGTGATAATCTCGTCGGCATCGACGACCAGCACCCAAGGACATAGAGCTGACTGTATGGCAAAGGTTCGGGCTGGTTCGGCACTCTTATGGTCAGCTTTAGGGAATGTAACCACGCGTGCTCCCAGTCGCTCGGCTATGGCCACGGTGTCGTCGGTACTCTCCATGTCGCACACCAGCACCTCGTCAAATCCCTCGGCGGCTCGGATGACCTCTTCGAGCATGGCGGCGGCATTGTAGGTGTTGATGACCACCGAAATCTTGTGTTCGTTATTCTCCATGACGTGCTGTGTTATTTTCGGGTGATACGGCGCCACAGTTTCTGCAGCTTCTCCTTGACCGAGGGATGCCAGCTGTGGGCGCAGTAGTGTATGCAGTAAGATGCGGGGGTGACCTCGTGGCGGTTGCCGGCGAATATCTCTGAGCGGTAAATCATGATGTTGTCGCTGAGCTGCTGGTCGCGGTCGGCATAGATAAATCCGTATTTCTCGGCGACACGGGCATAGATCTGCGGCGACACCACGTCGGTGGCGAGGGTACCGTCGGGCTTGATGAATGGCTTGTCCTTATACCAGTCGAGCACATCCTTGATGAAGGGAGAGCCTGGCTCGGCGCCCATCACGGCTGCCTGTATCTGGATGCCCGATACAAATCCCTCCTTGATGCGCTTGCCCTCGCTGTCTATCATCGCCATCGCGCCATCGCGCTCTATCTGGATGGGGTGATACTCCAATGACGACATGAAAGAGTGGTTGAGCAGGTCGTCGAAGGGCTTCAGAACCAGCACATCGGAGTCAAGATAGATGCCACCCTCATGGTAGAGGGCGTACATGCGTATGTAGTCGGCGGCGAAGGCCCACTTGCGCTGGCGGATGGCCTCGCGCACATAGTCGGGAGCACCCTCGACATCAAAGTTCTGGGCGTTCCACAGCTTTATCTCGTAATCGGGCATCACCCGACGCCATGTCTTCATGCACCGTTTAATCTTGGCTGGGTACGGGTCGCCGCTCATCCAGCAGAAATGTATCTTCTTAGGTATCATAGTAATACAGTATGTGTCTATATATAAACTTGGTAATTACAAAGTTAAGCCAAATAATCAATTCCCACAAGCATTTTGATGCTTATTTTCATGAGAGTTGTCTTTATTCTCATTCCAGATTTCTTCAGCCAGGTATTTGTCACTGCGGCAGTGCAAATCGGCAACTCCATCTTCAAGGAGCGGCAGCATATCAGAGTCATAAAACATATCCATCGCCTCCTTCAGCGTGATGTCGTGCATCTCGCTTATCTCCTTGATGATTCGCGCATACTTGGCCTCAAGTATAGCATGAAAGGAATCGTCGTGTACGTTCATAATCGGATACTGCTTTTATAAGTAAGACATCTGTCAATAACGCTTGACGCATGATATACTTCCATTAGCCAATTACTCCTTTTTCTTTCATATAGTCAATCAGGTCTTCGACAAGGTAATCTTTGCCGAAGGTATGGAGGACGTCGTAACTTGGAATGATGTAACCGCTCAATATGCCAGAAGATTTCAGTCGATGATAGACTTCTTTGGGGCATAGGTTCAGCTTGCGCGAGAGGTTACCTATGCAGTAAGTGATAAAGTCTACGGTGTCGATATTCATACTCTTGCTGTTTATTTCCAGTTCCAAAGTTAAGCCATTATTTTCTATTAGCCAAGCAATTTCCATGATTATTTCGCTGCTTATGTTGTATTTATTGTGTAACTTTGTTCCTATATTTATTAATAATGTATATACGAATAACGTATTTAGTCTTGGCGGCGCTGGTGATGATGGCCTGCGAGAGGCCAGCCAACCCGGCAGCCGACAGTCAATTCACCGACGAGCTGCGGCTTGCCACCACACCTGTCAAGAACCAGGGGGCGAGCAGCGTGTGCTGGATGTATGCCATGCTCTCGACCATTGAGACCGACCGGCTCAGCCAGGGCGACTCCGTCAATCTCTCTGTGGCGTTCCCGTTGCGCCGCTATATAGAGGAAGGGGCTGCCGAGGCCATGCTCGGTGGCAGGCGCCACGCCATCAGGATGCGCGGCACAGCCTGTATGGCTCTGAGTCTGCTCGACACCTATGGCGCCGCGCCCTACGACAGCTATCCCGCCGAGGGAGTGAACTATGACGCCTTGGCACGTGGTGTCAACGCGATGGCACGCCGTTCACAGTCTCTCAGCCACTTGCGCCGGCAGGTGGGCGATATGCTCGACAGCCGTATGGGTGCTCTCCCCCAGCGCGTCTATATGCTCCATGCCCAATACAGCTTCGGCGAGTTTGCCCGAAGCGTATATGCACAAGACTACCAGGCTCTCACCAGCTTCACCCATCATCCCTTCGGGCGCAGGGTGGTGCTCGAGCTGCCCGACAACCACCGCCGCGACAGCTTCCTCAATGTGCCTCTCGACACGCTGATGCACGCCATAGACCGGGCGCTTGACCAGGGCTACGCCGTGTGCTGGGAGGGCGACATCTCTGAGCCCGGTTTCTCCTTCAGCCGTGGTGTTGCCACCCTACCCCACTCTCCCCGCTACGACCAGCAGTTGCGACAGCGCTGGTTTGAGCGCCGACAGACCACCGACGACCACTGCATGTGCATCATAGGCCGTGCCCACGACCGCCAGGGCCATCCCTACTACATCGCCAAGAACTCTTGGGGCACGGACAATCCGTTCGGAGGCATGATGTACATCTCCCGCGACTATATCAGAATGAAAACCATAGCAATAGTAATCAACAATGAAACTTGTCATATTCGACTTTGACGGCACCTTAGCCGACACCGAGACACTCATCACCCAGACGATGATGAAGACCATTGAGGCCATGCACCTCGAGCCACGCAGCCGCGAGGAGATAAGGGCCATGATAGGGCTGCCGCTCAAGGAGACCTTCACGCGGCTTATTCCTATGACCGACGCCACCGGAGATGCCTGCGCCCGACTCTACCAGGAGATATTCGCACGCGACAACCAGCCCGGAGTGGTCCAGCTCTTCCCCCACGTGAGGGAGACGCTGCAGAAGCTCCATGACGCCGGACTCATGCTGACCATCGCCACCTCGCGCCAGCGCTTCTCGCTCATGGTCTTCCTCAGAGATATGCAGATAGAGCATCTCTTCAGCCACATCGTCACCGTCAACGATGTGGAGCATGCCAAGCCCGCACCCGATATGGTCGTCCAGACTATGGAGCGCATGGGAGCGACGCCCGACGAGACCATGATGGTAGGCGACGCCGTCTACGACATACAGATGGGAGTCAACGCCGGAGTACACACCACCGCCGTGACCTACGGCAACGGTTCGCGCGAGGAGATGGAGGCGTGCGGTGCGCAGCATGTCATCGACGACTTCGCCGACCTGTATCAAGTAATCGTATAAATGTAGCAAGATATGAGAAAACTCTTAGTTATCATCGCGCTGCTGTCGCTGACAGTGTGCGCAGAGGCGCAGAACGCGCGTCAGGAAATCAAGAAGAACCCCCGCGTATCGGCCAGTGGCTATCTGGCTTACCCCGGTCCGCAACACCGGCTTACCCCCGCGCCCAAGGGATACAAGCCTTTCTATCTGAGTCATTATGGACGCCACGGCTCGCGTTACCTTATCGGTACTGCCGACTACGACCGTGCCTATCTTACCCTCATGCGCGCCGACAGCCTGGGTCAGCTCACCGCCAAGGGACGTGAGGTGCTTGGCAAGGTGGCACAGATACGTCAGGAAGCCATGCACCGCGATGCCGAGCTCACCCAGCGCGGAGCCGAGCAGCACCGACAGATAGCCCGAAGGATGTGGGAGAGGTTTCCCGAAGTGTTTGAGGGCAAGACCAATGTAGACGCCAAGAGCACCGTGGTGATACGCTGCATCCTGTCGATGGAGAACGCGCTGCAGGAGCTGGTGAGCATCAACCCCAAGCTCAACATCACCCACGACGCCAGCCACCACGACATGTACTACATGAACCAGGACGACAAGGTGCTCTACAAGCAGAAGATGGCGGGTGGCACCAAGGAGCTGCTCGACAGCTTCAAGCGCCGCCACCGTGACGACAGCCATATGCTGGGTCTCATCTTCCGCGACCCCAACTGGCTCGACAAGGCTAAAGCTGACAAACTGGCCGACCGACTCTTCAAGCTGGCAAGCAATGTACAGAGTACCGAGCTGCGCCACCAACTCTCGCTCTACGACATCTTCACCGACGAGGAACTCTACCAGCACTGGCTCTGCAACAATGCCTTCTGGTATCTCACCTATGGCCCCAGCACCGTCAATGGCGGCAACCAGCCCTTCTCTCAGCGCAATCTGCTCCACAAGATTATATCCCAGGCCGACAGCTGCATAGCTCTGCCCCACCCCGGTGCCACGCTGCGCTACGGCCACGACACGATGGTGATGCCGCTGGTATGTCTGCTCGACCTCAATGGCTACGGACGACCCGTGAGCGACATCGAGCAGCTGCCCGCAGTGGGATGGTGCGACTACCGCATATTCCCCATGGCATGCAATGTGCAGTGGATATTCTACCGACGCTCTGTAGACGACAAGGACGTGCTGGTCAAGATACTGCTCAATGAAGACGAGGCGCGCCTGCCTATCTCTACCGACTGCGCACCTTATTACCACTGGAGCGATGTGCGCCGCTACTATCTCGACAAGCTCGCTTCCTACAAGCCGCAGCCACTGCGGAAGTAACCCCCGACCCCACCCCGATAACGCCAATCGCCGCCATGTCTCTGCTGACATGGCGGCGATTGCTGTCTATGGCCCCGGCCTACTGCGCCGTGGGCTTGGCGGTCCACGCCGTGGGACTTACGCCCGTCACCGTGCGGAACACCTTGGCAAAGTGTGAGTAGTCGGTGAAGCCGCATGCCAGCGCCACGCTCTTGAGCGGCATCTCGGGCTTGGCAGCCATGATGGTCTTGGCGCAGTTGATGCGCGTGATGCGTATGAGTGCCGCCGGCGACTGGTTGATGAGCCCCGTCACCTTGCGGTGCAGCTGTCGGGCGGTGATGTTGAGGTCGTCGGCCACCATGGTCACGGTGATGTCTTCGCCCTTGTTGATATGGGCCACTATGACCTGCTCCACGCGGGCGAGGAAGTGGTCTTCGATGGTGTCGTCGGTCACGGGAGCCTGGGTGATGGTCTGCGCATACTTGTCTCTGAGCATGATGCGCTGTTCGAGCAGCTTGGCTACGCGGGTGAGCAGCTCTTCGGTGTTGAAGGGCTTGACCAGATAGGCGTCGGCACCTGCCTTGATACCCTCGATGCGGTCTTGTTCGGTCACGCGGGCAGTCACCATGATGATGGGTATGTGGGCGGTGAGGTCGTTGGCGCGTATGGCGCGCGCGAGGGCCATGCCGTCCATGTTGGGCATCATTACGTCGGTGATTACGAGGTCGGGAATTATCTCTCCGGCGCGCTTGAGTGCCTCGACGCCGTCGCGCGCAGCCACCACTTCATAGAAGGGCTCGAGCTGGGTGCAGAGCAGGTCGGCTACATCGGCATTGTCTTCGGCCACCACGATGATGGGTTTGCCCGAGTTGCCTATCTCGGTCTCGGTCACCGGGTCGGCAGAGCGGTTCTGTATCGGCATGACGATGTGGAACGTGGTGCCCTTGCCCACCTGGCTCTCGGCGGTGATGGTACCGTTGAGGTGGGATATTATCTCTTGTGTCAGCGCCAGTCCTATGCCCGTTCCCTTGGCTTCGCCCGTGTCTCCGGTGGTGTAGAACGGCTCGAAGATATGGGCGAGCTTGTCGCTGCTGATGCCATGACCCGTGTCGCTCACGTCGATGTGCAGCCGGTCGCCGCGCTGATAGAGATTGACGCTGATAGTGCCCCCGTTGGGTGTGAATTTCAGTGCATTCGACACCAGGTTGCTCATCACCTTGTTCACGTAATCGGGCACAAAGTCCATCTCGATGGCCTTGTCGTAATGATACTTGAGCGTCACGCCGCGGTTGGCGGCATAGTCTATATAGGTCTCGAGCAGCATGGCGACCTGGGCGCAGATGTTGCCGTGCTGCCAGTTGGGCTCGCCGATTACCGACTTGACCTTGCTGATGTCCAGCAGTTGGGTGACGAGCGTGAGCAGGCGGTTGCCCTGCCGCTCTATGGTCGACGCCTTGTCGCTGACCGACTGTGGCACCTCCGTGTTTTCCCTGATTTTGCGGCTCAGTCCGAGTATCACCGTCAGAGGCGTCCGGAACTCATGGGTAATGTTGGTAAAGAAGTCTTCGCGCAGCCTGCTGGCCTCTCTCATCATCTCCATGCTGCGGTGGCGCATGCGCTGCACGTAGAGCAGTGCGCTGATGACCGCCAGGAGCAGTATCACCGTGAGTCCGAAGAGCCATGCGCTCTGCTGGCGTATGCGCTTCTCGGTCTGCAGTTCGTTCTGCGCCATGTCTACCATCTCCTGCTGTCGCGTGCGCTCGATGTTGATGCCGATATTGTGTATGCGGTCCAGCTTCTCGTTGTCCAGGATGCTGTCCTGATAGGCGGTGGCGATGAGATGGTGGTCGAGCGCCTCGTGGTAGCGGCCCTGGCGCTGCATGAGCTGGAAGTAGAGATGGTGTACCTCGACGATATGCTCCCACGAGTTGATTTGGCGAGCCGTGGCGTCGGCCCTGTCGAGCAGCGCCAGTGCCTTGGCGTCCTCGTGGGTGTGATAATAGACCGAAGCCAGTGCCAGACGCGGTTCGAGAGCGTGCCAGAGGTCTTTCAGGTCGGTCATCATGCGGTCTGACTGTTCGTATTCGCGCAGCGCGAGGTCGTACTGCTGGCGTCTCTCATAGATATTGCCGAAGTAGAGGTGGCAGAGAGCCATGCCCAGCAGATTGCTGTCCTTCTTGTTGTAGAACATGGACTGGCGGTAGTAGTCGAGCGCCTTCTCGTCATCGCCGCGGGCACTGTAGATGGAGCCCAGATTGGCATAGTTGATGGCCTGGCCCGTGGCGCTGCCCAGCTGGTGCTCGCCCTCGAGCGCCTGGCGGAACACGCTGTCGGCGTCGTCGTAGCTGTAGATAGAGAGGTAGATGTTGCCCAGTCCGTTGAGCGCCTTCACGCGGTTCTTGCGCATCTGGTAGGTAGTGTCGGACGACTCGTCGCAGAGGCTGAGCGCCTGGTAGTGGTAGCTCTGCGCCACGTCGAGCATGCCCATGCGGCGGTAGTCGGTGGCAATGTTGTTGAGCGCCTGTATCCACTCGCTGCTGTCGCCCACAGCGCGGGCCATGTCGAGTCCGCGTATGTGGAGTCTGAGAGCCTCGTCGTAGCGGCTGGCGTCGCGCTCCTTCTTGCCCTGCTGGCGCAGCGTGGCAAGGCTGTCGCGTATACTTTGGGTCTCGCTCTCGCTCGGGCTGCCGTGTTGGCAGCAAGTCAGGATAAAGGCGAGTGCCGTGGCCCATAGCAGTCTGGTCAGAGTGTGTAGCATATAGGTCATGGAGTTATCAGATGACAGTATTCTCTTCCTTGCTGCAATATTCGGAAAAAATCGTGAAATGACCAAGCATTTCGTTAGATTTTTCGCAAATAGACACAGAAAAGGTGCAGATTTATCATAAATGTCCGATTCATACCACTTATTGTCCGAAATATACCAGTGGTTTGGTTAATAATTGTCGACCTTTGCAGCAGAGTAATGACAGTGGTCATAGAGGTAATTGATAATCTCTTTCCTTATGTGGTTTCAACATCCGTAAATTTTTACAGGCAATCGTGAGATAACCCTATACAAAATCCATCAGATGACGCAAAGGTCCTCTTTACCTTCGACCGAAGGCAAGGGGGCCTGATTTTTTTGCCCATCAAGGTTGGGGGAGTTGAGCTACCCTTTGCTCGCATGGGTCTACCCTTCTGTTCGCACCGAGCATCACCCCAACAGCATGGAAATTCCCCTTGCGCGCACCGAGGGTGCCTTGATAGAGCAAGAGCTACCCTTTGAGCGCACCGAGGGTCACCCCAACAGCATTGAAATTCCCCTTGCGCGCACCGAGCGTGCCTTGATAGAGCATAGAGCTACCCTTTTGCTCGCACCGAGGGCGTCTTGGCTGGCTCGTAACATACGATACGTGAGCTCGTGCCTTATGGTACGCAGCCTCGTGACATAAGAAACGAGGTCACGTGACTTCCGTTACGAGCCGCCCGATGCCCTCTCTCCGATTGCCTGGCGTCTCTCCGGCTGCAGCAGTTGCTCTGCCTACACGCCGAGCGTCACTCCCGCTTTGCGGGTCGACCTTCTCCGCTTGCCTGAGCGTCTCTCCGGCTTTGCCGACCGACCCTCCCTACTTGCCGAGCGTCTCTCTCACCCCACTCTGCCCGTTGCGGGCGCGCGTATATATAATAAGGTGTTGTCCGACGAGGCACCCAGACGCAGCAAGCCCCTGCACGCCGTGTCGGATGGATGCAGGGGCTTGTCTTATGTCTTGTTGCTTGAGTCTACAGTAGCTCTACCGGCGCTCTGCGGTCGCCACGATGCGCGCCACGATGGTTTCGGGCTCTATCTGCTTCATGCAGGGATAGTTGCCGTGTATGCAGGGCTTGTTGCCGTAGATGCTGCACGGACGGCAGTCCATGTCGAGCTGCACGGCGTTGTCCTCGCTCTGCCTCCAGCCCATGAAGCCGGCGTAGGGATGGGTGGCGCCCCAGACGCTCACCACGGGGGTGGCTACGAGCGAAGCCAGGTGCATGTTGGCAGAGTCCATCGAAACCATCACATCGAGCATGCTCATCAGCGCGAGCTCCTGGCGGAGTCCCTTGACCACGGCCGATGCCACGGTGCAGCCGGGAGTCTGCTCGGCGATGTGGTTGAGCTGTTCGGTCTCCGTCTTTCCGCCTCCGAAGAGGAATATGCGGTAGTCGGGGTGTTGCTCGGTGAGCAGGGCGACCACCTGCTTCATCAGTCCCAGTGGATATACCTTGCCCTGATGGGCTGCAAAGGGCGCTATGCCTATCCAGCGCTGGTTCTCGGGCTTGTCGCCTACCCTCTCAGAACGGTCTGCCGCCGGCGCTTTGCCGTCGGGATAGAGGGAGGTGAAGTCGGGCTTGATGGGATAGCCCAACTCGGCGAGCACATCGGCGTAGTTCTGGAACGACGTGGGCTGCTGCACGCGCTGTTTCCCCTCCTGCTGAGTGAGCAGACGCTTGCCGCGGCGGTGCTTGTCTATATGCGCCACGTGGAAACGCCCCATGCAGAAGCGCAGACGCAGATACTTGGTGCGCAAGACGTCGTGGAAATCGGCGACAGCGGTGAAGTGCTTGGCTACAAGTCGGCGGTAGAGGCTATTGAGGCCATGCAGATTGTGCAGCTCTTCGGTCGAGGCTTCCATGAACCCGACATTGGGCGCGAGGTCGTCAAAGAAGGCGCGCGCAAAAGGTCGGCTCAGCACCGTGATGTGGGTGTGAGGGTACTGGGTGGCGAGCGAATAGACTATAGGCACGGTCATCGCCACGTCGCCCATCGCTGAGAGACGTATGATGAGTATGTGGTCGGTCTTCACTTCTTGCCGTAGAGTATCGGATTGGTTGATGGGTCGTTGTACATCTTCATCTGGCGATATACCTTCATATACTTGCGGCCGGCGGCGATGTCGTCGAGCAGCTGGTTGATGGCAGTGCCGAGGTCTACCTGCTGTTCGAGCAGCACGTTGAGCTTGGCCTGACACTTGGCGCGGTGCTCGGCGTCGGCGTCGGTACGCTCGGCCTGCTCGCGCATATGGTAAATCTTGAGGGCGAGGATGCTCAGACGGTCGATGGCCCATGCGGGGCTCTCGGTGTTGATGGTAGCGTCGGGGGCTATGGTCACGTCGGAGTACTGCTGACGGAAATAAGAGTCAATCTGCTCTACCAGGTCCGTGCGGTCCTGGTTGCTGCGGTCAATGCGGCGCTTCAGCTGCAGGGCTTCCATTGGGTCAATGTGGGGGTCACGGATAATGTCTTCCAGATGCCACTGTACTGTGTCTATCCAGCACTTCAGATAGAGCCGGTTGTCGATAGACTCGCGGTCGTAAGGGTTATTAATGGGTGTATCTACATCGTTCTTAATGTGGTAATCACTAATCGCTTGATTGAAGATGTGATTGCACTGCTCAGTAAATGATGCCATGTTTTTAGTTGTTTATGTTATTATACTTGTATCGTTGTTTAGGGGCGTAAACCTTAATTTTGCAAAGATAATGTAAAATGAAGACAGCGCCAAGCAAAACCCCGACTTTTTATATTTTTCCCCCGTTTTTGCCAAAGCCCCCGCGTCAACGCTGGCGTCCATCACGGCATAAACATCGCTATATATGCTTTATGTGTCAATGGATATCTGCCGTCTGTCCACCCATGGTGCGCTGCCCGACTGCCCATCTACTATGCCCGTCTGCCTATATATTCCATCCATCCACCTATATATTCCATCCATCCACCTATATATTATATATAAGGTGTAATAGTCTGCCGCCCAGGGTAAGGCCGGTTGGGGTAGGGGTGCTTCCGCCACACGCGAAGGCCATAAATATTGGTTATAAAGGGCTATGGCTTGGTAGTGAAGATGAAAGTTGCCGTTTTGGAACTTGTCTCCGCTCTTCTGGCGGTCATCTCCCCGCGTTTTTAACAAATTCATTTTTTCCGATTTGTGGCATCAAAAGGTGGTTAATTATCAAAAGAATAGCCATTTTATTGCACAAACATAGGGGTAGTGTGCATGCGAATGTCGTTTTTATACGAAAAAATTTGCCAGAATGATAAAAAATGTGTTCCTTTGCAGCCAGAATTTTTAATAATACGTATTTTTAACAATTTAAATTTTACAATTATGTCAGAAATTGAAAGCAAAGTTAAAGAGATTATCGTTGACAAACTCGGTGTTGAGGAAGAGAATGTAACTCCAGAAGCAAGCTTCACCAACGACCTGGGTGCCGACTCTCTGGATACCGTTGAGTTGATTATGGAATTTGAAAAGGAGTTCGGTATCAATATCCCCGACGACAAGGCTGAGACCATCCAGACTGTAGGCGACGCCATCAAGTACATCGAGGAGAACGCAAAATAAATGGAGCTTAAGAGAGTAGTAGTAACAGGTCTTGGTGCCGTTACCCCATTGGGCAACACCCCCGAAGAGACATGGGCTGCCATGGTCGAGGGTAAAAGCGGCGCCGCACCTATTACACAGTTTGACGCGTCTCTGTTCAAAACCCAGTTTGCTTGCGAGGTAAAGGACCTTAACGTCAATGATTGGATTGACCGCAAGGAGGCCCGCAAGCTCGACCGTTACACCCAGCTGGCACTTATCGCCGCCATGCAGGGTGTAAAGGACTGTGGTCTTGACCTTGAGACTGCCAACAAGAACCGCATCGGAGTAGTATTTGGTGTGGGTATCGGTGGTATCAAGACTTTTGAAGAAGAGGTGACTTACTATGGTAAGCACCCTGAGAATGGACCTAAGTTCAATCCTTTCTTCATCCCCAAGATGATAGCCGATATCGCATCAGGACATATCTCTATCCACTTCGGTTTCCACGGTCCCAACTACACCACAACATCAGCGTGCGCTTCTTCGACCAACGCTTTGGCTGATGCGTTCAACCTTATCCGTCTGGGTAAGGCCGACATGATAGTAAGCGGCGGCGCCGAGAGCGCCATCTGCGCTTGCGGTGTAGGCGGTTTCAACGCCATGAAGGCGCTGTCTACCCGCAACGACGACCCTGAGCACGCTTCGCGTCCGTTCAGCGCCAGCCGTGATGGATTTGTGATGGGCGAGGGCGCCGGCTGTCTCATACTCGAGGAGCTGGAGCATGCCAAGGCCCGTGGTGCCAAGATATATGCTGAGATGGTAGGCGAGGGCGAAAGCGCCGACGCATATCATATCACCGCATCGCACCCCGAGGGACTGGGCGCCAAGCTCGTTATGGAAGCCGCTCTTGAAGATGCGGGTCTGAAGCCCGAGGATATCGACTACATCAATGTACACGGTACATCGACCCACGTGGGAGATATCTCTGAAGCCAAAGCCATCAAGGAAGTGTTCGGCGATGCAGCCTTCAAGCTCAACATCTCATCGACCAAGTCGATGACGGGTCACTTGCTGGGTGCTGCCGGTGCTGTAGAGGCTATGGCATGTGTACTGAGTGTCATGAACGACATCGTGCCTCCTACCATCAATCACGAGGAGGGCGACGAAGATCCTGAACTCGATTATTCGCTGAACTTTACGTTCAACAAGGCACAGAAGCGTGAGGTACGTGCTGCTCTGAGCAATACGTTCGGATTTGGCGGCCACAACGCTTGTGTTATCTTCAAGAAATATGCTGAATAATTTAATTGACCGAATAAAGCTCTCTTTCCGCAAGGACAAGGAGCTTTATTCGTCTTTATACGCCATTCTCGGCTTTTATCCCCGCCACATCGAAAACTACAAGATGGCGCTCATGCACAAGAGCATCATGCACCGCAACAGCAAGGGCAAGCCCGTCAACAACGAGCGGCTCGAGTTTCTCGGCGATGCCATTCTCGATGCCATTGTGGGCGACATCGTGTACCATCATTTCCCCGGCAAGCGCGAGGGATTTCTTACCAATACCCGTTCCAAACTCGTTCAGCGTGACACCCTCAACAAACTGTCGCAAGAAATGGGCATCGATCAGCTCATCCTCTCCAACGGTCATAGTGCCTCGCACAACAGCTATCTGGGCGGCAACGCTTTTGAAGCACTCGTCGGTGCCATCTATCTTGACAAGGGTTACAAGGGATGTATGGACTTCATGCAACAGCGTATCCTCGGCAAGATGATCAACATCGACAAGCTGGCTTATAAAGAGGTGAACTTCAAGAGCAAACTCCTCGAATGGAGTCAGAAGAACAGGGTCAACGTGAGTTTCGAACTGCTCAGCCAGAAGGTCGACAGCAACGGTAGCCCTATGTTTGACTACCGCGTGGTTATCGAGGGCGTCAACGGATGCAACGGCCAGGGCTACAGCAAGAAGGAGAGCCAGCAGCTCGCCTCCAAGCTCACGCTCGAGAAGCTGCGCCGCGAGCCTCAGTTTATCGACCAAATCTTTGCGGCCAAGACCAATCGCACCAAGATGGAAGAGGAGCCTGTAGAGACTGTGCCCGACACCGCCGAGAAGCAGGATTTCATCATCACCGTCGAGTCGGCCCCCGCCGAGCCTCGTCAGCGAAAGTCCAGAAAGCCAGCCGTTTCCAAGGAGCAGCCCGTCAAGGAAGCTGCCGATGACTCCGACGAGTTTGACTTGAGCGACATCTCTGCGCGAGCCATGAGCCGCGAGGAGATAATAGCCGCCGCCGAAGCCGAAGCCTTCGGAGGAGAGTAGGGGAGTGCCCGCTCCACTTCTGCCATCAGTCACAGGGTGGACAACGATTACTTATAGAGGAGAGTTGATTACCATAAGGTTGAAATCAATTACTCACGAGGGGATGCTAATCTCCATGAGACAGTAGCCAGCCATCCCGATGCAGTAGCCTGTCATCTCGAAGCTGTAGATTGACATCTCGGTGCAGTAGCCGATTGCCAGAAAAAGGATGACAGCCACCCCCAGGCAGAAGCCAATGACAATAGCCCCAGGACAGACGATAATCGTCGCTGTCCTGGGGCTATTGGCGTAGATGGAGGTGACTCCCACGCCCAAAGTCCCTCATAAAAATGTAGCAATAGCCATAAAAGTCCCTCATAAAAGTGTGCCAAAACATCAAAAAGTCTCTCATAAAAGTGTGGTGATGCGCTCCAAAGTCCCTCATAAAAGTGCGAGCAGCCCCCAGACTATCCAGTCTCTCTTCATGATACTCACGGCACTTGTCCTGTTCACTTCCCCACGTTTATTTTATATTAAAAATGGTAAATAATTGTGCTATGTGAAAGAAATCGGTTAACTTTGTATGATTAATTGGCAATTACATACACATGAGTTTAACCCGTATAGCAAGCATGGCTTTTTTGCCGCGACAGAAGAGTCTTGAGAAGCATTTTACCACTCCTGACGAGCTGCAGGAACGTGTACTCAGATATCTTATCTCCAAGGGAAAGAATACCGAATATGGCGCCAGCCATCACTTCGATGAGATAAGAACTTATACAGATTTTGCCGCCAATATTCCCGTCAATACATACGAAGAGCTGAAAGGCGATATAGACCGTATGCGTCATGGTGAGAAGAACGTGCTGTGGCCCGGTACCGTCAAGTGGTACGCCAAGTCATCCGGAACCACTAACGACAAGAGCAAGTTCATCCCCGTCTCTGCCGACGGACTCAAGAACGTCCATTATCAGGGCGGCACCGACGTCGTGGCCATGTATCTCCAGAACAACCCCAACTCCCGCCTCTTCGACGGCAAGGGCCTGATACTCGGAGGCAGCCACTCACCCAACTACAATCTCAGCGGATCGCTCGTGGGCGACCTCTCCGCCATACTGATTGAGAATATCAATCCTCTGGTCAACCTCGTGCGAGTGCCCCAGAAGAAGACGGCGCTGCTGTCCGACTTCGAGGTGAAGCGCGACCTCATCGCCCGCGAGACGATGCACAAGAATGTCACCAACCTTTCGGGCGTGCCCAGCTGGATGATGTCTGTGCTGGTGCGCGTGCTCGATCTTACCGGCAAGCAGCACATCAACGAAGTATGGCCCAACCTTGAGGTCTTTTTCCATGGCGGCATAGCCTTTACCCCTTACCGCAAGCAGTACGAGCAGATTATCACATCGCCCGGCATGCACTATATGGAGACTTACAACGCCAGTGAGGGATTTTTTGGCATCCAGAACGACCCCTCCGACCCATCGATGCTGCTCATGCTCGACTACGGCGTCTATTACGAGTTTATCCCCATGGACGAGTTTGGCACCGACCGCCCCACCGTCCTGCCATTGAGTGGGGTAGAGGTAGGCCGCAACTACGCCATGCTTATCTCCACCTCCTGCGGACTGTGGCGTTATCTCATCGGCGATACCGTCCAGTTCACCTCCACACGCCCTTACAAGTTTGTCATCACCGGCCGCACCAAGTATTTCATCAATGCCTTCGGCGAGGAGCTTATCATGGACAATGCCGAGAAGGGCCTCCAGTATGCCTGCGAGCAGACTGGCGCCCAGGTGAGCGAATATACCGCCGCCCCAGTCTATATGGACGCCCGTGCCAAGTGCCGCCACCAGTGGCTCATCGAGTTCAGTCGTCAGCCCGACAGCCTCGACCATTTCGCCCATGCCCTCGACGAGCGTTTGCAGCAGCTCAACAGCGACTATGAGGCCAAGCGCTTCCACGACATTACCCTCCAGCATCTCGAGGTCATCGAGGCGCGCCAGGGACTCTTCAACGACTGGCTCAAGGCCAAAGGCAAGTTGGGCGGACAGCACAAGGTGCCCCGTCTGAGCAACAGCCGCAAAAATCTCGACGAACTGCTTCAACTTAACGGTAACAACAAGTCAAACGACAATGATAAATAAGAGGTTTACGCCTGTCAGCCGCTGCGCCTTTGCCGCGGTTGTCGCCATAGTGCTTCTGACGGTCATGGCGGCGTGTGCCCGCATGGGCCAGCCCGACGGCGGATGGTACGACGAGACCCCGCCCCGCATACTCTCTGCCAGCCCCGCCGACAAGTCGGTCAATGTCAGCAGCAAGAAGATATACATCAACTTCGACGAGTATATCCAGATAGAGAACGCACAGGAGAAGGTCATCGTGTCGCCGCCCCAGATGGAGCAGCCCGACATCAAGAGCCAGGGCAAGCGCATCATGGTACAGCTCCGCGACACGCTCCAGCCCAATGTCACCTACACCGTAGACTTCTCTGATGCCATCACCGACATTACCGAGAACAATCCTCTGGGCAACTACACCTACAGCTTCTCCACCGGCGAGGCCATCGACACCATGGAGGTCGCTGGCTATGTGGTCGATGCCCAGAACCTCGAGCCCGTCAAGGGCATCCTCGTGGGCCTCTATGCCAACCTGGCCGACAGCGCCTTCACCACGCTGCCTATGGCGCGCGTGGCCCGCACCGACGCCACCGGACGCTTTGTCGTCAAGGGTGTAGCCCCCGGCAGCTACCGTGTCTACGCCCTCGAAGACGCCGACGGCAACTTCCTTTACAACCAGAAGAGCGAGAAGATGGCCTTCGACACCGCAGTTGTGGTGCCCACCTTCAAGCAGGACATCCGCCAGGATACCATCTGGCGCGACTCGCTCCACATCGACTCCATCATCCAGGTCGGCTACACCCATTTCCTCCCCGACGACCTGGTGCTCCGGGCCTTCACCACCACCCTTACCGACCGCTATCTGGTCAAGACCGACCGTACCCAGGCCGACCGCTTCACCCTCTTCTTCAGCTACGGCGACAGCCTGCTGCCCCGCGTGCGTGGCCTCAATTTCGACGCCACCCACTCGCTCATAACCGAGGCCAGCGAGCGCCGCGACACCATCACCTACTGGCTACGCGACACGGCTCTCGTCAATCAGGACACCCTGCGCATGGAGCTCCAGTACCAGATGACCGACACCACCGGCGTGCTCACCCTCCAGACCGATACCCTCGAGCTGCTCGCCAAGACCCCCTATGCCCAGCGCATCAAGGACAAGCAGAAGAAGCGCGACGACTGGCAGAAGGTGCAGGACAAGGCCAAGAAGCGGGGCAAGCCCTATCTCGAGGTGATGCCCCCCGAGGCCCTCGAGGTCAAGTATGAAAGCGTATCGCAGACCGACCCCGACCGCAACATCCGCTTCACCCTCGCCGCACCTGTAGCCCGCATCGATACCAGCCTCATCCATCTCTACGCCAAGGTCGACACCGCCTGGTATCAGTCGCGCTTCATGCTCAGAGAGGTTCAGGGCGAGCCCCGTACCTACGAGATAGTGGGCGAGTGGCGCCCCGACCGCGAGTACAGCCTCGAGGTCGACAGCATCGCCTTCACCGACATCTACGGGCGTGTCTCCCCGTCCAAGAAGATAGGCTTCAAGGTCCATTCGCTCGACGACTACGGCTCGCTCTTCGTCAACATCGCTGGCATGGAGGGCCGCAGCGTCATCTGCCAGCTCCTCAACATGCAGGACGCCCCGGTCAAGGAGGTCACCACCACCACCGGCACCGCCGAGTTCTTCTATGTCAAGCCCGATACCTACTATCTGCGCATGATAGTCGATGCCAACGCCAACGGGCACTGGGACACCGGCGACTACGCCACCCTCCAGCAGCCCGACGAGGTCTACTACTATCCCGAAGAGATAGTCTGCAAGGCCAAGTGGGACATCACCCAAGCCTGGAACCCCACTGCGCGCGAGCTCTATCGCCAGAAGCCCGCCAAGCTCATCAAGCAGCGCAGCGAGACCCGCCGCAAAATCGTAGGACGCAATGCCCAGCGTGCCAAGAATATGGGCATACCCTATAATCCCAATATGTGATAACAATATGAGAAAGTATAGAATCCTTATGGCATCACTGATGATGGTCATGGCTGTAGCAGCCCATGCCCAGTGTGCCTTCCACAACGACGCCTTCAAGTCGGGTGAGTTCCTCACCTACAACCTCTACTACAACTGGCAGTTTGTATGGGTCAAGGCCGGCAACGCCTCGATGTCTACTGTCCAGAGCCGCTACAACGGCCACCCCGCCTATCGTGCCAGCCTCACTACGCGTGGCAACAACCGTGTCGACCAGATGTTTGTTCTCCGCGACACGCTTCTCTGCTACAGTTCGCTCGACATGGAGCCCCTCTACTTCCGCAAGGGAGCCCGCGAGGGCAAGCGCTACGGCGTCGATGAGGTCTTCTACTCCTACCACGACGGCAAGGTCAAGCTGCGCCAGCACCAGCTCACCAGCAGTGGCGAGCACCTCTGGGCCCACCGCACCGTCTCCCACTGTGTCTACGACATGCTCAATATCTTCCTGCGTGCCCGCTCGTTCAATCCCGAGGGCTGGAAGTCTGGCCACGAGATAGATTTCCCCATTGCCGACGGCAAGAACATCAGCCCCGCGCGTCTGCGCTATTCGGGCAAGGTCAAAATCAAGGCCGACAATGGTATCAAATACCGCTGTCTCAAGCTCTCTTACCTCGAGAAGGAAGACGGCAAGTACAAGCGCATCGTAGACTTCTATGTTTCCGATGACAAGAACCACATCCCCGTGCGCCTCGACATGTTTCTCAAGTTCGGTGCAGCCAAGGCGTTCCTCGTGAGCATGAAGGGACTGCGCAATCCGGTCACCTCAGCCGTAAGATAACCGCTATGGCAAAAGACGACAAGGGGCTCACCCCGATGATGAAGCAGTTCTTCTCCCTCAAGGCCAAGCACCCTGAGGCGCTGATGCTCTTCCGCTGCGGCGATTTCTACGAGACCTACTGCGAAGACGCCGTCACCGCCTCGCGCATACTGGGCATCACCCTCACGCGCCGCAACAACGGCGGCCAGGCAGGCAGCATGGAGATGGCAGGCTTCCCCCATCATGCCCTCGATACCTATCTGCCCAAACTCATCCGAGCCGGCAAGCGCGTGGCCATCTGCGACCAGCTCGAAGACCCCAAGAAGAAGCGCGAACAGCTCAAGGGAAAGAAGGGGCTCACCGAGATGGACAAGATGGTGAAGCGTGGCATCACCGAGCTCGTCACCCCAGGTGTGGCGATGGGCGACAACGTGCTCAACTATCGCGAAAACAACTTCCTGGCTGCAGTCCACTTCGGCAAGACATCATGTGGAGTCAGCTTTCTCGACATCTCTACCGGCGAGTTCCTTACCGGCGAGGGCAATTATGACTATGTAGAGAAGCTCTTGGGCAACTTCCAGCCCAAGGAGGTGCTCTACGACCGCGCCCGCAAGACCGACTTCGAGACCCGGTTTGGCAACCGCTACTGCGTCTTCGAGCTCGACGACTGGGTGTTTACCGAGCAGACCGCCCGGCAGAAGCTCCTGGGCCATTTTGCCACCAAGTCGCTCAAGGGATTTGGCGTAGACCATCTCCACAACGGCGTCATAGCCGCCGGAGCCATCATGCAGTATCTCGAGATTACCCAGCACACCCATATCGGCCACATCACCTCTCTGGCCCGCCTCGAGGAAGAGAAGTATGTGCGCCTCGACGGCTTCACCATACGCTCGCTCGAACTGCTCCAGCCCATGCAGGAAGACGGGCGTTCGCTGCTCGATGTCATCGACCGCACCGTCACCCCTATGGGCAGCCGCATGCTGCGACGCTGGCTGGTCTTCCCGCTCCGCAATATCGACCCCATACGCAAGCGGCTCGACATGGTCGACTGCTTCTTCCGTTCCCCCGACTTCCGCATGCTGGTCAATGACCAGCTCCATCGCATAGGCGACCTCGAGCGCATCGTCTCCAAGGTGGCAGTGGGCCGCGTGTCGCCCCGCGAGGTGGTCCAGCTCAAGCACGCCCTCGTGGCGATAGAGCCCATCAAGGACGCCTGCTCCCACTCCGACAATGTCACCCTGCAGCGCATCGGCGAGCAGCTCAATCTCTGCGAGAGCCTGCGACAGCGCATAGAGAGCGAGATACAGCCCGACCCGCCACAGCTCGTGGCCAAGGGCGACGTGATAGCCACTGGCTACAGCGCCGAGCTCGACGACCTGCGCAACATATCGCACAACGGCAAGGAGTATCTCATGCAGATTCAGGAGCGCGAGATTGAGCAGACGGGCATCACCTCGCTCAAGGTGGGTTACAACAATGTGTTCGGCTACTACCTCGAGGTGCGCAATACCTTCAAGGACCGCGTGCCTGCCGAGTGGGTGCGCAAGCAGACGCTGGCACAGGCAGAGCGCTACATTACCCAGGAGCTCAAGGAGTACGAAGAGAAAATTCTGGGCGCCGATGAGAAGATTCTCGCCCTCGAGCAACAGCTCTTCGCCGAGCTCATCTCGGCCATGCAGGAGTTCATCCCCCAGATACAGATTAACGCCAACCTCATCGCCCAGCTCGACTGCCTCATGGGCTTTGCCAAGGTGGCCGAAGACAATCACTACGTGCGCCCGGTGGTCGACGACAGCCTGGAGCTCGACATACGCCAGGGCCGACACCCCGTGATTGAGCAGCAACTGCCCGTGGGCGAGCGCTTCGTGCCCAACGATATCTATCTCGACGACGACAAGCAGCAGATAATCATCATCACCGGACCCAATATGGCCGGAAAAAGCGCTCTGCTGCGTCAAACCGCCCTCATAGTACTGTTGGCCCAGGTGGGATGCTACGTGCCCGCAGAGAGCGCGAAAATAGGCTTGGTGGACAAAATTTTCACCCGAGTGGGTGCGTCAGACAATATTTCGCTCGGCGAATCGACTTTTATGGTCGAAATGACCGAGGCTGCCAATATACTCAACAATGTCACCGAGCGCTCGCTGGTGCTCTTCGACGAACTGGGGCGTGGCACCTCTACCTACGACGGCATCAGCATAGCCTGGGCCATCGTCGAGTACCTCAACCAGAATGCCAAGGGACGCCCCCGCACGCTCTTTGCCACCCACTATCATGAGCTCAACGAGATGGAGCGCCAGCTCCCCGCCATACGCAACTACAATGTGAGCGTCAAGGAGGTCGGCGACAAGGTTATCTTCCTGCGCAAGCTCGTGCCCGGTGGCAGCGAGCACTCCTTCGGTATCCATGTGGCAGAGATAGCCGGCATGCCCAAGAGCATCGTGCGTCGGGCCAAGGTTATCCTCAAGCAGCTCGAAGCCGACGGGGCAAGCGTGGGCAACGCCGATGCCGCCGCCATCAAGCACATAGGCGACGACCGCGAGGGCATGCAGCTCAGCTTCTTCCAGCTCGACGACCCGGTGCTCTCGCAAATCCGCGACGAGATACTGGGGCTCGACATCAACAACCTCACGCCCGTCGAGGCGCTCAACAAGCTCAACGAAATCAAGAAGATACTCAAGGGCAAGTAGATTTGCCCCATCCAGAAAGGCAGTGCTTACAGGCGCTGCCTCTTTTCAGCCCCTCTCCCGATGGGTCGCTGTCTCCACCGCTCTGCCCGTTTCTGCCGTCGTGCCGTCTGCCATCGCCACCATCCTTCTCTCTGTCTCCACCGCTCTGCCCACCATCGCCCCATCCCTTCTCTCATTCTCCACCGCTCTGCCCATCATCGCCACCATTCCTTCTCGCTGTCTCTGCAGCTCTGCTATCCATCTCTGTGGGCATGGGAATGGCCTCTGCTGCGCCCGAGGGCGTCTTGGCGCGGCTGGAGACCATGTCTGTCGGCTTCTGGTTAACTACCTTTTACGTTCCCGTTAACTCTATTTCACTTAATTGGTTTGGTGGTGTCGCTGTTAACCACTTACTTTGCAAATGTCATCATCTTCATCGGGTTAGTCGTTACCGATGTCGAGACGCAGATGGACTCGGCTGGCTCGTGACGTATGATACGAGGCCACGTGCCTATTGATACGAGCGCTCGTAACAAATGATACGTGAGCACGTGACGTAAGGCACGAGCCGCCAGCGGTGGTCAGCACGCGGGCCAAAGCCCTGACGCCGGCGTCGTCTGTCATGGCGCGCCCCGCAGATCATGAAGCGCGGGGCATGGAAGTCATTGGAAAGGTTATCCTAATATTCACCCTTAAAACCGAAACAACAATGAAAAAGTCGATTTTGTGTTTGCTGTTTGCCATTGCTGCTATGGCGTGGGCAAACGATGCTGCGGCGCAGCAGTGTAAGAAAAAGGTGACTCCCAGAGTGGAGTCGACTGTGCCCAAGGGCAAGATGCCCCCACGGTGGCTGCTCAACAAGGTGACGCCGGCGCAGTATGACACGCTTGTGGCGCTCAACCGCCTCTGCACGGTAGACTACTCGATGCTCAATGGCTATAAGGTGACGCCACAGATGGTGGAGAAGGTGATGGGCCAGGCACGCAAATATATACGCGAGGCTATGGACCGCCACGATGGCGTGGTGCCTCGCGTGGGGTGGACGACCCTCGTCACGAAGACGCTCACTACGTGGAGCGACAAGACAGAAAAGGGCACCCGCACGGTGGAATATCTGGTAGGCTCGTCGGCCGACGGCTATGATGTCCATCTGCTGCTGCGTGCCACCCTGCAGCGCGACCGCCAGACGGGTGGTTACCGCTCTGTGGCTTACGAACTGGTGCCTTACAGCGTGCAGGGCATGCCTGTCGATGTCAAGAGTCCTCGCGTCTATGCTGGCGGAACCACTCCCGCCGCTCAGCTGGAGTGGGGCAAGGATGGCAAGTCTCCTTACTATGCCGTTAACGCCACTCTGGACTTTACCGACCCTCTCGGAGCCAAACACCGTGAGCAGATAAACGTAAGCGTCGCTCTCTGTCTTGGCAGATAGGCTGCTGCAACGAGCCACGGGGGCTCCACATCGGCAGCCTGCCCTTGCCGAGGCGCTCAACAAGCTCAACGAAATCAAGAAGATACTCAAGGGGAAGTAACTATCGGCTCCCCCATATACGCCAAAATCCCATACCTTGGAAGTAAGGTATGGGATTTTTGGCATATATTGCGCGGCCCGTCATCGCTGTATATGCGAGGCAGCCAGCCGCAATCCTGTCAGATTATTGGCCTGAGCGCAATAGTCACGGCCATTATACCATCTGAGACACCTGAAGTTTCCGCCACGTACTACATGCCTATGGTCGGGCTTATTGCTGACGCAGGGCGATGGATTAGGGCCTTGTGGATTAACTTGAGCCTTCTTGCTGTGCGATGTGCGCCATATATCACTGCATATCTCATCAACATTGCCCGTCATGTCGTACAGGCCCAGTACATTGGGAATGAGCTGACCCACAGCCTGAGGATGGCGTAGGTCGTCGCCCCACAAGGCAACCACTTTGGCAGATCCGTCAACCTGTTCGTGTCCGCTATAACGCTCTACAGGCTCGCCCCGACCACCTATACACGCATACTCCCACTCTGCCTCGGTGGGCAGACGGAACTGCTGACCGCTAAGGGCATTGAGCTTACTGATAAACAGCTTGATGTCGCTACAGCCTACATTAGTTACAGGCTGGTTAGCATCGTCTTGGTTCTCCGAAGGGTTCACGCCCATTATAGCTTGCCACAATGCCTGGGTTACTTCGTACTTACACAGATAGTAACTGTCTAACGTTACCTGGTGGGGAGCCATCTCCTTTGGCGGTATATAGTACTGACGTAGTTCGGGAAAGACAAAACCCATAGTAAAGGTACCTGCGGGCACCTGTACCATGTCGTTGACCACCTTAGCTATCAGCTCGCTGCGGGATGATGGCTGCGGGGATTTGTCCAGATGGATGCTGACAGACTTAGGCAACTGGCTTAGAGCCAGGCGGATGCCTGTTCTGGTAGGACGTCTGGTATTGTCCCCGATGTAGAAGCCTGTACGCTCGTAACTGCCCAGGTCAGTAATGTCGTAGAAACAGCCACGGTCCACGCGGTAGTCCTTCTGCGATTTAGCATCCAGATACTCTGCACCACCCTGATTTGCACAGAGTTCACTTACGTTGCCCGTCATGTCGTAGAGACCCAGGGCATTGGGCTTGAGCAGACCTACCGCGTGCGCACGGAGGTCGCTGTTCCAGTAGATCCACCCTACCTCCTTGGCGTCATCGCTGCCACTGTACTTATAACGGCGCGGCGATTTGCCCTCATCGTAAGCCCACTGCCATTCCTCCTCGGTAGGCAAACGGAACTTGAGTCCAGTTATCTGGTTGAGGCGATAGATGAACAGCTGGGCCTCGTCCCAATAAAAACCCTCTACGGGCCGATTGCCCACAGTATGCTGCGAGGGATTGGAGCCCATCACGGCCTGCCACAACTGCTGCGTCACCTCGTACCGACACAGATAGTAACCGGCCACCGTGGCGCTATAGGCTGCCGGACAATGGCCGGTATAACCAGGATAGAAGTTGCGGTCGTACATAGTGAACGTTCCGCCAGGGATATACACCATGTCGGCTATCAGCTTCTCTATTACCTTGGTGGGAGTCATCTCCACTGGGGGCGGGTCTTCCCTCTTTGTCACCTGGTTCTTTACTTCAACAGGCTCCTTGGGCTCGGGCTTAGGTTCCGCCTTTCGCTCTACCTGTTTCTTGGGCTTGGGGGCTGTCTTGGCTTTAGCCTTGGCGGTATGCTCAGTCTTGTCCTTTGGCTTCTTCACCTGAGTCTGCTGTCGGATAATGCCCTGCGCATCCATACTGATGGTCCATGCCAGTGCCAGCATGATGAGAATACATTGTTTCATACGTGTTTTAAGTTATAGGAATATAGATAGTCCAAACCGAAGGCCATAAGCCTGCTTAATGGCTGAGGTGCAGCCTATCTTATGCAAAGGTACATCTTTTTTGAATACCGACAGCCTTTTTTCCGTTTTTTCTGACATGGTGAGAGTCATTAGCTTCCATCACGATGAAAATGAAAATCGCCGCGGCTATCCTGGTAACAAGATAACCGCGGCGACGGGGTACTTATATCAGTGGGCTGATGGCTGCCGGCTTACTGCCGTGCCTTGCGCAGAGCGCGGCGCATGCACACGATGCCTATGATGATGAATGGCACAGAGAGCAGCTGGCCCATATTGAACAGCATGTCGTGCTCGAAAGCCTCTTGCACATCCTTGGTATACTCTATCACAAAGCGGAAGCAGAAGATAAGCGTCAGACAGAGTCCGAAGAAGAAGCCCGTGCCTGCCCACTCTTTGTGCTTCTTGTAGAAATGCCATCCCACAAAGAAGAAGAGGAAGTAGGCGATGGCCTCATAGAGCTGTCCGGGGTGGCGGGGCATCTGGTCTACGCGCTCAAAGATGAACGCCCAGGGCACATCGGTAACCTTGCCGACTATCTCTGAGTTCATCAGGTTGCCCAGGCGTATGAAGCAGGCGGTGATGGGGGTGGCTATGGCTATGTCGTCGAGCACCTGCCACAGGTTCATGTGGGTGCGACGGTAGTAGCACCACAGCGCCAGCATCAGTCCCAGCGTGCCTCCGTGGGAAGCCAGTCCCTCGTAGCCCGTGAAGATGACGGTGCCGCCGGTGAGGCTGTAGAGCATGCCGCCATGGGCGAGGGGAGCGCCATCGACAAACTTGATGGGCAACAACATCTCTATCACGTGCTGCCAAGAGGAAAGGAAATAGTGGGGTTCGTAGAAGATACAGTGACCAAGACGAGCTCCCATGAGGATACCCGCAAAGCAATAGAGGAAGAGTGGGTCAAAATACTCGTCCTTGACGCGCTGGTCGTGGTAGAGCCACCTCACGAGGAAGTAGGCGATGGCCAGTCCGGTAAGCCAGCACAGTCCGTACCAGCGCACATCAAACGGCCCGAGATGCAGCGCAGTCGTATCGGGGTTCCAGAGGATAAAGTTGAGCAGACTTGTCATAGCTTGATGCGTTATACGTTGAACCGGAAGTGCATGATGTCGCCGTCCTGGACCACATACTCCTTGCCCTCGATGCCCAGCTTGCCGGCTTCGCGCACGGCAGCCTCGGAGCCATACTGGATGTAGTCGTCGTACTTGATGACCTCGGCACGGATGAAGCCCTTCTCAAAGTCGGTGTGTATCACGCCGGCACACTGGGGTGCCTTCCAACCCTTGTGATAGGTCCATGCCTTGACCTCCATCTCTCCGGCGGTGATGAATGTCTCGAGGTTGAGCAGACTGTAGGCCTTCTTGATGAGACGGTTTACGCCGCTCTCCTCCAGTCCCAGCTCGTCGAGAAACATCTTCTTGTCGTCATAGGTCTCGAGCGACGCGATGTCTTCCTCGGTCTTGGCGGCTATCACCATGGCCTCGGCGCCCTCTGAAGCGGCTATCTCTTCTATCTGGCGTGAGTACTGGTTGCCATCCTTGGCGCTGGCCTCGTCTACGTTGCACACATAGAGCACGGGCTTGGTGGTAAGAAGGAACAGGTCGTGGGCGGCCTGCTGCTCCTCCTTGCTCTCAAAGGTCACCGAGCGGGCGTTGCGGCCCTGCTCCAGCGCCTCCTTGTAGGCTTCGAGCACGGTCACCAGCACCTTGGCGTCCTTGTTGTTGCCTATGGCTGCTATCTTCTGGTTCTTGGCGAGCTGGGCCTCGATGGTGTCGAGGTCTTTGAGCTGCAGCTCGGTGTCGATAATCTCCTTGTCCTGCACGGGATTGACGGGAGCACCGCCCTCGCGCACCACATTGTCGTCGTCGAAACAGCGGATGACATGGATGATGGCGTCGCACTCACGGATGTTGCCCAAAAACTTGTTGCCCAGTCCCTCGCCCTTGGAGGCACCCTTCACCAGACCGGCTATATCTACAATCTCGCAGGTGGCGGGCACAATGCGGCCGGGGTGTACTATCTCTGCCAGACGGGTGAGTCGGTCGTCGGGGACGGTGATGACGCCTAAGTTAGGTTCTATCGTACAGAAAGGGAAGTTGGCTGCCTGTGCCTTGGCACTGGACAGGCAATTGAACAGCGTAGATTTTCCTACATTAGGAAGACCTACGATACCACATTTTAATGACATATCTTATTATAAACGTTTATTTCCAGAGTACAAAGGTAGTGCAAACCGAAGACAATGCAAAGAAAAAACGCATGTTTTTTCATTTGGCATTGTTGAGGTGCAGCCTATCTTATCCAAAGGTAATGCAAACCGAAGAGATTACAAAATAAATTTATTTATTTTTAATCTTGAGGTGCCGCCTACCTTCACGGCGTAGCCGTAGTGGTAGTGCAAACCGAAGACAATGCAAAGAAAAAACGCATGTTTTTTCGTTTTATCGTGATGAGTGACCGCTGGCGCTCTGCAGGTGTAATCCCACAGCGCGCGGCGGTCTTCAGCGTATCAGTCATATACATATACCCACTTTCCATTGCGCAGCACCCATCTTCCTTTGTGCGTATGCTGGTATTTGCCGATGATGGTCGACAGGAGCCAAGCTATCAGCGGCGAGGCGAGGGCCATGGCCATCATAATCCACAGCGAAACCTGGACCACCGTGGCCAATGCCACTACAAAGGTGTGGATGGCGACCAGCGTGACGAGGGTCATGACGACACCATAGAGGCGTAGGCGCAAACCATTGATAAGCACGGGGATGCCATAGCATACCAATAGGGCGGGCCAGATGCCGCCCGTGAAGTGGGCAGACACCAACATGGCGGGCCACTGCAGTATATAGCCTATCACGAGTGGCCATATCAGCAGCGGGGCTTTGATAAAAGTAGTCACACACAAGAGATACATGAGCGCCAAGGCCATAAACAGCGCCACGGGGATGATGCCGACGATGGCATTTTCTATGCCTACATAGTCGGGGTTGCACCACCACAGCGCATCCCAGTCTATCATCAGCGCCATATAGATGACTATGCCCACGGCGGCGAAGAAGGGCAGCGCCGAAAGCACCAGAAAGCGGGTGCGGAGGGTCATCCATACCGCCAGGAACATGAGCAGCAATGCCATGAAGGGTAGCCATCGGCTGTAGAGCATCCGCGTGGAGGCAGAGTGGACATCCAAGCGGGGCATAGCCAGCCAGGAGGTGAGCTGTAGGCGCGGGCGGAAGTTGTCGGAAGCAAATCTGTCGGTCGCCGAGGGCGGGTTTTCGTCAGCGAACTTCAGCCAGCGGGCTTCCACAAGGTATCTCCTGCCGTCGTAATGGATGATGCCTTTAATCTGTCTTACATCTACAGAGTCGCCCACATCTCCAAGATGGGAGGCGGTGCGGCCATCGGGGCCGGTAACTGTGCGCCCTACGACATCGACGAGGGTGCCGTTGGCGATGTAAAGCACTGTGCGTGAGCCGTCGTACTCGGTGGGCTTTTCGACTGGGGTGGCTTTGATTTCGGGGCCGACGAGACAGTCGACCTCATACTTCTGCGCCATGACGAGGGTAGTCAGACTCAGGCAGAAGAGCAGTGACAGAATTCTGAAGGCTTTCATATCTACTGGGTTTAGGATTGGGAGAGTGAGGGTGTGGGTCAGGCTGTGGGGCTCTATGCGGGAGAGGATGCAGGGGTGGCGTACTCTATCCGCGTCTTACGGTGATAGGAATGTAGAAATAGGCACGGTTGTTGGTAAACTGGGTATAACCTATCTGTTGGGCAATGCGGTAGTAGGGGTCGTGGTCAAACAGATTGTCGGGGTCATCATCGTACTCTACGCGGGTGATGACGGGGCGGCTGTTGCTCACCTGGCAGTAGAGGCGCAGCTGGTGCAGCTGGTCGTCGCCATAGATGGCTCGGCTGGCGATGCTTATCTCGTAGCATTCAGTATAATTCTTCTTTCCCACGTTGGCGTCGAAGTCGTCTATAAGCAGACTTATTGTGGTTCCAACCTTCCAGTTGATGTAGCCCTGCAGGTTGGCGTCTCCATTATTGCCATTGTCTTGAGTCGGGTTGTAGTGGCTCATGTCCTGGACCAGGTTCAGCGCGGGGTGGCTTACCCTGAAATTGGAGTAGGGCAGGGTGGGGTTGCCCTTGTCTATGAAATCGGCAGTCTTGCCGTCGCTCTTCCGTCTGCACAGGATGCTGATGCGGTTGTCGCAGAAGTAGTCCTGTGCGGTGTTATAGCCCTTGCTGTAGTCGGCAAACGCGTTGGCATCGAGCAGATTGTTGCCCTCGGGGGTGACAAAGTTGAGATAAATGCGTTGGGTGAAGATGTTGGCAGATGAGTCATTGTCATCTTTGTCGCACGAGGCGCACATGGCAAGCGTGGCGATACATGCCACCAAGACCAAGATATTCTTCCTGAGTTTCATATTGATGCGGATATTAATAATGTACTGTTTGCAAATGTAGTGCATATTCATTAATCTTCCAAGGAAAATCAGTACACAAATTATACACAAATTGCAGTTTTGGCTTGTGTATTAATACACATGCGGGCGTAAACGGCAGAAATACAGCGAGTTGTGCTGTTTTTGTGGTTGTGAAGAAAATTGTCGTTTTCTTGCTTAGTTTTGGTAGAAATTGGTAATTTTGTAATATGAAAAGAATTCCCATATATTTGGTTCTGCTATTTGTTTTGATAGCATGTGACAGCCGGACATCCCTTACACGGATGTTTGACTCGATAGACAGTCTTGCCAGTTCTCAGCATCCGCAGAAAGCCTTGGAAGCGCTGGATAATATATCGCCTATGTATGCATCGATGGACAAAGGGGAAAGAATGAAATATGAATTCTTGTATGTCAAAGCCAAGGCGAAGAATTATGAGAGTATAGCTCATGATTCGGTCATCGTAGATTTGGCTGATTATTATCACAACAAGGGTAATAACAAGGAAAAGATGGAGGCATACTACATCTTGGGCATCTATTATAAGCAGAAAGGTGATGCGCCAAGGGCCTTGGCTTCTTTTTCAAAGTCCTTGCAATATGCTGACTCTGCCAGAAACGTAAGAGACATGATGCTTGTGCATGGTATGCTGCAAGAGGTGTATGAAGAGAGTGGTCTGTATACTGATGCACGACGGGAGATGAAACTGGCCATTTATTATGGTCTAAAAAGCAAGGATACTATCGCTGCGCTTATTTATGCAGAATTTGAGCCTTGGTATTACCTTCAGTCCCGCGATTATGACAGTGTTGAAATTGCGGCTAACAAGATATATCTAACGAACAAGAAGATAAAAGGTGGTGAAAACAATACTCTGACCCTTTCTTATAGCGTATTGTCACAGTTAGAAAAGAAAAACTGGAAGAAAGCCAAGCGCTATATGGACATCTATGAGCGTAACTTTGCTGACTCTACTGTCAACACGGTAGGTCTGAGAGTGTATTTATATGACTATAAAGCCAAATACTATGCCGGTATAGGTAAGCTGGATTCGGCTCTTCATTTTATCCGTCTTCAGCAGCAGGAAGACAGGCGTCTGAATAATTATGAGCAGGTCTTCCGCAACTATATGAATGTCTATTGCGCAATGGGCAAAGTGGACTCTGTCAATAAGTATGCCAATCTGTTCTGTCTGTATAATGACTCTGCCAAAGCCAACCTCTATGCCGAGCGTGTCACTCAGATTAAGAGTATGTATGACTACACCCAACAGCAGGAAGAGGCGTTCAGACAGCGTTCCAAAAGCCATAGACTGATGGCGGCGTTGATGCTTGTGGCTTCGTTGGGAGTCATCGTGGTGCTCTCTCTTGTCATGCTGATTAGCCGCAACCGTCGCCGTCATGCCGAGGCCATGCGGATAGAGCACAATCAGTATGCGCGGCTCTCGGCACGATACGAGATGGTGCTGGAACAGCAGAACATCCTCATGCTCAAGGAGAGCGAGAAGAGCAAGATGTATGACCTGCTGCAGCAGGAACTGGAAGGACTGAGGCAGAATATGGCTACAGTCTCCGCGACCAGGAACAAGGAGAGCCAGAAGATGATGGAGGCTGCGGCGGTGGAGAGATTGGGTGAACTGATTGCCGTTGGTGGTCATCCATCTGATGAAGAGTGGAAGGAATTGTCGAAGGTGTTTGAGGAGTATGACAATGGCTTCTCGAAGTGGCTTGCCGGCCAAAGTGGCAAGTTGAACAGACGCGAAATGAGGCTCTGCATGCTGTCTCGGCTGCATTTCCAGCCCTCAGAGGCTGCCGTACTGCTGGTTACGACCAGGCAGAATGTTACCAATATGCGCAGCAGAATGATGCCGAAGGTCTTCGGCGAAGAGGGCAGTGCTGCCGACTTCGGTTTGCGTATCGCGGAGATATAATAGGAGGCAGCGGATGGCCAAAAGGCTTCAGCAAGGGAACGGGCAGTCTCTTGCTGAAGCCTTTTGGCATTGTGTAGGGAGGAAGGGTGGAGTGGGGGCGACTCGCTCTGGCGTTCTGACCGTGGCAGCGGGTCGCTCAAGCAGCCTCTCAGGCCTCGCTATTGCAGGGATAATCGTCGTCATCGGCTACATGTCTCAGCCATTCATCGTATTGGGGCAGCCAGATTTCCTCAATCTTAACCTTGTGGTGGTCGAGGAAGCCCTGTCTGTAACCTCTGATTACTGTCTGGAGCAGGTCGTCGCAACCAAGCATAAGCCCCTTGTAGGCATACTCGTAAGCGAAGCTCTCGTCGCAGCCAGCGGGCGCGGTGGAGTCGTCCAGTATCATGCGGGTAAGGGCTGCATAACCGTGGGGACTGCGCAGACGGGCGGCGCGGCCATACCAGAGCCAAGCCTGCTGATAGTCTTGGGCGAAACCATAGAGCCCTTTCTCGTAGTAGAAGCCGAGGTAATAGGGGCAGACACTGTCGCCAAGGCACCATCCTGCCTGGAGGTCGTCGCTGAGACAGGCGCTGAGTTCGCGCTGGGCGTCGGGGTCGAGGGCATCGTAGGTGGCGTCGTCGGTGAGCATGGTGTACATGAGGTAGCAGTCGCGAGCATCGACAGCCCTGCCTTTCTGCATGATTTCGGCGAAGCCATCGCGGTCGACGACGATGCCGTCGCGGTCGCAGCAGTCGGTAACAGCCCACCAGAAGAAGGCTGCGCTGCCACCATGTTCGGTGGCCAGTTCATAGTTGGTCACGGCGTTGCCGATGCGGCCCAATTCCCTGTCGACATCGCCCATGAGCATATAGTATTCGGGGTCATGAAAGTCCTGCTGATGGACATGATTTTCGGCGAGTTCATAGCCTTTTAGCGCATCGCGTGGGCTGCCGTTGGTGCCATAGATGATGTCGCGGATGTGCTGCTGCATGGCTTTCTCGCTGTGGTGGTCCAATGCTTTCTGCATCAGGTCATTGTAGGCATCGTAGTCGCACTCTCCCAGGTCGCCGTCCTTCTGCATGTAGGCGAGTTGGGCATAGGCGTCGCCGATACCGTGGCTGGCAGCGAGCTTGTAGAAATCGTGCTTGATGCTGTCGGAGTCGTTGTCGTATTGGAGCACATCGTGTAGCCTGGCATAGGCGTACATCATGTATGGATTGTCCTGCCAGGCCATCATCTCGATTTTCTTCACATCATCGAAGAGCAGCGGCACGTTGTTGTTCTGGCGGAGCAGCAGCAGGAAGAGCATCTGCGCTTCGCTGTCGTAGGCCACGGTTTCTGCGGTGGTCCAGAATGCTTCCTGCACCCTGAACTCCCTGATAAGTTGTCTGGTTAGGGCTGTCATACACATTAATATTCAAGTTGTTTGTCGTATCTCTGTCGCCGTGGCGGCGGTGGCGTCAATGGGCTTCGAGCCAGTTGGCGCCCCAGCCTGCATCGGCGGTAAGCGGGATGCTGAGTCGGCAGGCGTTTTCCATCTCCTCGATGACGATACGCTCTACCTGCTCGCGCTCCTCGGGATAGACGCTGAAGTTGAGTTCATCGTGTACCTGCAGTATCATCCTCGAGCGCAGTCCTTCGGCGGCGAACCGCTTGAATATGTGTATCATTGCCACCTTGATGATGTCGGCCTCCGAGCCCTGGATGGGCGCGTTGATGGCGTTGCGTTCGGCGAAGCCTCTCACGGTGGCGTTGCGCGATGCTATATCGGGCAGATAGCGTCGGCGGTGGTAGATGGTCTCGGCGTAACCCTTCTCGCGGCAGGTGGCGATGGCCTCGTCCATGTATGCCTTGACGCGTGGGAAGGTGGCGAAATAGTCGTCGATGAGCTGGCGAGCCTCTGAGTTGCTGATATTCATACGCTGTGCCAGTCCGTAGGTGCTGATGCCATAGATGATGCCGAAGTTGGCTTGCTTGGCCTTCTTGCGCTGCTCGGGCGTGACCTCTTCGACCGGCACGTGCCATATCTTGGCGGCTGTGGCGGCATGGATGTCGGTGCCGCTGCGGAAGGCGTCGAGCATGTGTTCGTCCTGCGAGAGATGGGCCATGATGCGGAGCTCTATCTGCGAGTAGTCGGCAGAGAAGAAGAGGCATCCCGGCTCGGGCACGAAGCTCTTGCGTATCTCCTTGCCGTCGTCGTCGCGGATGGGGATATTCTGCAGGTTGGGATCAGACGAACTGAGGCGCCCCGTGGCGGTGATGGCCTGGTTGAAGCAGGTGTGGATGTGGCCCGTGCGAGGGTTGATGAGTCGGGGAAGCGCCTCGACATAGGTGCCGAGCAACTTCTTCAACCCTCTGTAACTCAGTATGTCGTCGACGATGGGCGCGCGGCTGCGCAACTGGGTCAGCACCTCTTCCGAGGTGACATACTGGCCCGTCTTGGTCTTCTTTGGCTTGTCTACAATCTTCATCTTGCCAAAGAGAATATCTCCCACCTGCTTGGGACTGGATATATTGAATGTCTCGCCGGCCTCGGCATATATCTTCTGTTCGTATTCGGCGAGTCGGCGGTTGAAGTTCTTGCCTGTCTCTGCCAGTGCGGCGGTGTCCAAGCATACTCCGGTGAGCTCCATCTCGGCCAGTACGGGCACCAGTGGCATCTCGATGTCGTAGAAGAGGCGTGCGCCGTCGACCTCCTTGAGCTTCTGCTCGAGCACGTTCTTCAGTCTGAGCGTCACGTCGGCATCTTCGGCAGCATACTCATATACTTCCTGGGGCTGGAGGTCACGCATAGACCGCTGACCTTTACCTCGTGGTCCGATGAGTTGGTCGATGTGTATCGTCTGGTAGCCCAGCAGCGTCTCGGCCATATAGTCCATGTTGTGGTGAAGCTCGGGCTGCACGATGTAGTGGGCGAGCATGGTGTCGAACATTGGTCCGCGCACCTCTATCCCATAACGACGCAACACCTCGTAGTCGTACTTGATGTTCTGTCCTACCTTCATGATGTGCTCGTCTTCGTAGAGCGGACGGAAAATGTCGACCATGCGCTGCGCCGCTTCCCTCTCTGCGGGCACGGCGACATAGATGGCCTTGAATTCTTCGACCGCGAAGCTCAGACCGACCAATTCGGCGTCGATGGCGTTGGTCGATGTCGTTTCTGTATCAAAACTCAAGATTTCTTTTGTCAAGAAATAATCACGTATTTTTCGTGCTTCTTCTTCTGATTCAATTAGTTTGTAATCGTGGGGGGTCTCTTTGAGGCCCAAAATACTCGCATTTTTTGGCTCGCCTTGGCTCTCGGCCGCAAATTCGCCAAACAAATCGAGCTGCAAATCGTCGTTTTTCGGCGTATTTTTAACTTTTTTAATAATTTTGTCGGTCAGGGCTCTGAACTCGAGTTCCTGGAAGATTTTCTCGAGTCGCTCCTCGTCGGGCGAGGTCATCTTCATTTTTTCCAAATCGAGCGCTATGGGCACGTCGGTCCTTATGGTCGCCAGGAACCGGCTCATGCGTATGTCGTCGACGGCACATTCAACTTTCTCTCTCAACTTGCCTTTGATCTCGTCGGTATGTGCGAGCATGTTGTCGATACTCCCAAACTGTGTGATGAGTTTCGCGGCAGTCTTCTCGCCAACTCCCGGACATCCGGGGAAGTTGTCGGCCGAGTCGCCCATAAGCGCCAGCAGGTCGATGACCTGTGCGGTGGTCGCTATACCATACTTCTCTGTCACCTCGCTTTCGCCCAGCGTGTCGTAACCGCCACCATGACGGGGTCGGTAGATATAGACATTGCCCCCCACGAGCTGTCCGTAGTCCTTGTCGGGGGTGAGCATGTAGGTCTCGATGCCCTCGTGTCCGGCAGCGGTGGCAAGGGTGCCTATCACATCGTCGGCCTCGAAGCCGTCGGCCTGGAGCACGGGTATATGGTAAGCCTCGAGGATGTCCTTGATGATGGGCACGCTCGCCCGGATGTCCTCGGGCGTCTCTTCGCGCTGTGCCTTGTAGGCGGGAAAAGCCTCGTGACGGAAGGTCTTGCCGTGGTCGAAAGCCACAGCCATGTATGTGGGCTGCTCCTTGGTTATCACCTCGTTGAGGGTATTGACGAACCCCATTATAGCCGATGTATTGAGTCCCTTGGAGTTGATGCGTGGGTTTTTGAGGAATGCGTAGTACGACCTATATATAAGTGCATAGGCGTCCAATAGAAAGAGTCTGTCCATAGTTCTAATTGCTTTAGGTGTGTAAAATTACGAAAATAAATTAGATAATGACAGAAAATATCTGTAATTTTGCAACAAAATACTCATAGTCATGGATTATCAAACAGTTATCAAGGCGCCGATATCTGCAGAATTGGCCGATTTCATCGAGATGTTCAACCGCTCGCTCGACCACGAGGATGGCATGCTGGCGCAAGCCCTGAACCACATACGCCAGCGCGGCGGCAAGCGCATGCGACCCATTCTCATCCTGCTGATAGCCAAAAGTTTCGGAGCCGTAACCGAGGTAACCCAGCATGCAGCCATTGGACTGGAGTTGCTGCACACAGCGTCGCTGGTGCACGACGATGTGGTCGATGAAAGCGCCGAAAGACGCGGCCAGGCCTCTGTCAACGCCATCTATGACAACAAGGTGAGTGTGCTTGTGGGCGACTACATTCTCTCTACCGCTCTGCTCCATGTCTCTTACACTCATCGTGAGCGCATTATCCGTTATCTGGCGCAGTTGGGGCGTACACTCTCAGACGGTGAAATCCTGCAGCTTTCCAACATATCCAACCGTGACATCTCGGAGGACGTCTACTATAATATAATAAAAGGTAAGACCGCTGCACTCTTCGAGGCGTGTGCCTCCATTGGTGCACTGGCGTCGGGAGCCAGCGACGAGGAGATTGAGGCTGCTGCCCGCTTCGGCCAGAACCTCGGTATAGTCTTCCAGATACGCGACGACATCTTCGACTATTACGACAGCGCGGACATAGGCAAACCCACCGGCAACGACATGGCCGAAGGCAAACTCACGCTGCCCGCCATCTACGCTGTGAACCACGATGCGCCCGCCGAAATCAGAGAGCTGGCTTACAAGGTGAAAGACCGCAGCATCAGCACCGATGAAATCGGCAAACTTGTGGCCTATACCAAGGCCAACGGCGGTATAGAATATGCCGAGCGCCGCATGTGGGAGTTTCACGATGAAGCCTGCCACTTCATCGATACCTATATCCATCAGGACGATATACGCCAGGCACTTAGAGCTTATCTCGACTACGTCATCAAGCGCAACAAATAATCCCCAATTCATCGCAATTTTCCCCTCGTCAGTGCATCATATAGCCATCCACGTGCAATATGATGCACTGATTGTTTTCGGCCGTATTGCGAGGCGTGAAACCGAGGATGCGGGGCGTGATAAAAGTAATGCAAACCATGAAAACACTGTTTCGCACCATGCACTCAGCGTTTCGCACCATGAAATTACCGCCAACGTGACCTCCGCCGAGTTGTCAGGATGGTCGAAATGACTCTGGATGAACGGGAAACGCGCGCGGAGGCGGAAGCAAAAAGGGCGATGCAGACTGCGCGGTCTGCATCGCCCTTAGGCGTTTATGCCATCCCTCGTGGGGAAGGCTGTGAGGTTAGAAGTATTTTACCTCTTTGCCCTCGATTGTGCTGATAAGCAGGTTGGTAAGACGGCTGGTGCCCAAGCGGAACCACTTGTTGGTGAGCCACTTCTCGCCCAGCACCTCCTTGACGATGGTGTAGTAGGTCACAGCGTCCATCACGGTGTTGATACCGCCTGCGGGCTTCAAGCCAATCTGGATGCCGGTCTCGTCGTAGTACTCCTTGATGGCCTGGCACATCACGTAGACAGCCTCTGGAGTGGCAGAAACCTTCTCCTTGCCGGTAGAGGTCTTGATATAGTCGGCACCGGCATACATGGCGATGATAGAGGCACGCTTCACGTCGGCCATTGATGGCAGATCGCCTGTCTCGAGGATTACCTTGAGTGGCACTTCACCGCAAATATCCTTGATTTCGCTGATTTCATCGGCCACAGTCTCATAGTCGCCCGACAGATACTTGCCCACCGACTGCACGATGTCAATCTCGGTGGCGCCATCCTTGACTGCGAGCGCAGTCTCGGCAATCTTGACCTCGATGAAGGTCTGAGAAGAGGGGAAAGAGGCACACACGTTGGTTATCTCTACACCGTCTACCTCCAGGCTCTCGCTCACCAGTTTGGCGAAGCAGGGATAGGTACATATGGCAGCCACGTGGGGCAGTTCCTTATAGTCCTTGGCAAAGTTGTTAACACGCTCTACCATAGCCAGAATTTCCTCTTCGGTGTCGGTGGTACGGAGCGAGGTAAGCTCGATGCTGCCCAGAAGGAAGCGGTGAACCTCGTCGGTATTGTTCTCAGCTGCTTTTTCTACGATTTTCTTTACTTCTTCGGCAACTTCAACATCGGTGATGTTGAGGTTGTACTTGTTCAGCGCCTGCTGATACTTGTCAACGTTCTTAATGTCTGTCATATTGTTTGGGTTATTAATGATTGTCCTATAGTTACAGTTTGCTGTTGTTGATATGGCGCGTGGCGTCGCGGCGGGTCTTCTTTTCAAAGCTCTTTTCGAGCTCGACGGTGAGGTCTATGCCCGTCTGGTTGGCAAGGCAGATGAGCACCCACAGCACATCGGCCATCTCTTCGCCCAGGTTGGGCTTTTCGCCCGCCTTGAAGCTCTGGTCGCCATAGGTGCGCGCCATGACGCGTGCCAGTTCGCCCACCTCTTCGGTGAGGCAAGCCATATTGGTGAGCTCAGAGAAGTAGCGCACTCCATACTGCCTTATCCATTCGTCTACTCGTTGTTGTGCTTCCTGTATAGTCATAATCAGTGGGTTAGGAGGTAAGCTGCGATTATGCCCAAGAGCGTCAGGGCCATGATGAGGTAGACCACGGCGCTTCGGCGCTTGTCCTTCCAGTTGCGCAGGGCGGTGATGGTGTAGTAGATGGTACACAAGATGCCGCCTATGATGAGCCATGTGGCGCTCTTCATCAAGATTCCGCCCACCACGATGGCGAGCATGCCCAGGATGTTGATGAGCCAGATGGCCGTTTCCTTGATTTCGTTCATATCTATCACTTAGTTGAAGGCTGCTGTGGTTCAGGCTATTACGCCGTCTATCATAGCCCGCATGGCGAGCATCACGGTGAAGAAGGCGAAGATGAAGGTAATCACCGCATAGTAGGCGAGCATGCCCTTGTGCCACACGCCCGTAGCGATGCCGATGCGGAGAATCTGGATGAGCGTCTGGAGCAATATGCCGAAGAAGATGGCAAAGCCCACGCACGCTACGGCTGCTGCCGAGAGGTGGAGCAGGCGCCCCAGAGTCTTGCTGAGCAGTATGATGGCAAGCGCCACAAATTTGGCGATGGTCTTGATATTCACGTTGTTCATTGCTATAGTTTACTCTTTGTTCTTGGTGTCCATACAGATTGTCACAGGGCCGTCGTTGACCAGTTCTACCTTCATGTCGGCGCCAAACTTGCCCGTGCCTACCTGCTTGCCGAGCGCCTCGCTCATGCGGGTGCAGAAGTAGTTGTACAGGGGCACTGATACGTCGTGCGTAGCGGCTCGGAACCATGCCGGGCGGTTGCCCTTCTTGTAACTCGCGAAGAGCGTGAACTGTGATACTACGAGTATCTCGCCCTGTACCGAGAGGATATCACGGTTCATGACTCCCTGTTCGTCCTCAAAGACGCGCAGACCTATAACCTTGTGTACCAGCCAGTCGGCATCCTCGTGCGTGTCGGCGCCTTCTATTCCCACAAGGATAAGGTAGCCCTTGCCGATGGATGATTTGACCTCGCTGTCTATGGTGACCGATGCGCGCGAAACGCGCTGTATGACAATTCTCATAGTGACTATCGTTGTGCTATAATCTGCAAATATACTAAATTTGCCATAATTTAACCCATCATTTGTTTTATTTTTGCTCGCGAGGGTCGAAATATCGTCTGCAACAGCCATTCAGAGCCCTCTGAGAGCCTCTGTAGCGGCGTTTTGGGCTGTCGTGGGTGTAGAGATACCCTCCAGCCTCGCAGAGGGGCTCTCCAGCCTCGCAGAGGGGCTCTCCAGCCTCGCAGAGGTACCCTCCAGCTTCGCAGAGGTACCCTCCATGATTGTAGACGCAAACTGCATGGTTTCCTATATAAACTGCATGGTTTCTGATGTTAACTGCACGGTTGGCGATGTAATCGCTATGATTGCTGTGAAGGTCGGAAAGGTGGTCGTGGTGGGCTGGTCTTATATGTAATACAGTACCGCTGATGCTGTCACTGACGGCGGGGCATAAAAAGACTATCAGCGCAGTGGTGAAGGCTACTGCGCTGATTGTCAATTGGTTAGAGAGAGGAGTGGGAGAGAGCTACTCGCTCGCGGGGTGGAAATGGTCGTAAATCACCTTGGCTTTGGCGTTACCCACTGAGGCAGAGAGGGTTGGGAGCGAAGCCTCGCGGATGGCCTTGACCGTCTTGAACTGCTTCAGGAGCGCCTCGCGCGTCTTGGGGCCTATGCCTCGGATGTCGTCGAGCTGAGAGTGGAGCGCGTGCTTGGACCGCTTGTCGCGGTGGAAGGTGATGGCGTAGCGGTGAACCTCGTCCTGGATGCGCGTGAGGGCATGGAAAAGCTCGCTCTTGACATCGAGCGCCACCGTGCAAATGGGGTCGCCGAAGAGCAGTTCATTGGTGCGGTGGCGGTCGTCCTTGGCGAGTCCAGCCACGGCAATATTGAGTCCCATCTCGCCATTGACCACAGCCGATACGACATCCATCTGCCCCTTGCCGCCATCGGTGATAATCAGGTCGGGCAACGGCTGATGCTCGTCGGTCATGCGCTGATAGCGGCGGCGCACTACCTCCTGCATAGACGCATAATCGTCGGGTCCGACGACGGTCTTGATGTTGTATTTGCGGTATTCCTTCTTAGCGGGGCGCATGCCCTTGAACACCACGCAACCCGCCACGGCGTCGGAGCCAGAGATATTGGAGTTGTCGAAACACTCGATGTGGTAGGGGAGCTTGGGCAGCTTCAGCTTGGCCTGCAGCTCCTTCATCAGGCGCGTCTGCTTCTGCTCAGGGTTGAGCTTTTCGGCCTGTTTGAGCCTGTCAAACTTGTACTGACGGCTGTTCATTTCCGACAACTCGAGCAGATGGCGCTTGTCGCCCCGTTGCGGCACCGTGAAGGTGACGTTGCTGAGCTGCCACGACAGTTCGAACGGCACTATCACTTCGCGCGCCGTGCTCTGAAAACGCTCGCGAATCTCGGGAATGGCGTCAATGAGCAGCTCTTCGCACGTTTCATCGAGCTTACGCTTATATTCAAAGGTGAAACTCTGGTTGATGGTGCCGTTTTTCACGTGAATATAGTTGATATATGCATTCCGCGACGCCTCGTCGTCAATAATGCTGAAAACATCGACATCGGTAATGGTGTGGCTCACCACCTCGCTGCGGCTCACGAAGCCCTGGAGCAGCATATAGCGCTGCTTGACCTGCTCGGCCTCCTCGAACTTGAGCGCTGCAGACAGCTGCTGCATCTGCTGAAACAGCAACTCGCTCAACTCGCGCGTATTGCCCTTGAGAATTTCGCGTGCCTGGCGGATACATTCCATATAATCATCGTAGCTCTGACGACCACAACACGGCGCACCACAATTATGAATGTGGTATTCGAGGCAAGGCTTGTACTTACCGGCAGCGATGCCTTCGGCTGAAATAGGGAAATGGCACTTGCGCGGCTTGTAAATTTTGCCGATTAGGTCGAGAATGTTGTACATGCTACTGATGTGGCTGTAGGGCCCAAAGTATTGTCCGCCCTTGCGATTAATGGTACGCGTCTTGAAGATTCGGGGCAGATACTCCTTGGTGATACAGATGCTGGGGTAGGTCTTGCCGTCTTTGAGCAGCACATTATAGCGCGGGTTGTAACGCTTGATAAGGCTGTTTTCGAGCAGTAGCGCGTCTTCTTCGGTGTTGACCACGGTGTAGGTGATGTCGCAGATTTTGGACACCAGCACCTTGGTCTTGAACCTATCGACCTCGGTATGGAAGTAAGACGAAACACGGCTCTTCAGCCTCTTGGCTTTTCCCACGTAAATGATGGTGTGGTCCTTGTCATAGAACTGATAACTGCCCGGTTTCTCCGGCATATTGAGGACAATGTTTTTGAGTCTTGCCAATAGTTCCTCTTTCTCTTTCTTCATGCTTAAACCTATTGGAAACAAATGAAATAGCCGCTTAAAGTTTCACGTGAAACTTTAAGCGGCCTTTAATCTTTACCGTCATTGTTTCATGCCCGCCAGCGATGGTTCCGACAGTTGTCAGGATGGTGGAGTGGGGCACGGGAATGACGCAAAGCCTAAAGGCCGCTCTCGCTAAAATATTAAACCTGTATGAGAGATGTAACTTCGATATCTTCGTCGAAAGCATCTCGGCCATTGAGGCCTTCATTGACAAGTTCGATGATGAAGTTGCAGTACACCTTTTTGGGGTTGAACTTCTTGACCAGGTCGCAGGCAGCATTCATGGTTCCGCCGGTAGCGAGCAGGTCGTCGTGGAGCAACACCACATCGTTCTCGTTGATGGCGTCCTTGTGGATTTCGATGGTGTCGATGCCATACTCCTTGGCGTAGCTCTCCTGTACGGTCTCGCAGGGCAGCTTGCCAGGCTTGCGGCAGAGCACGATGCCTGCGTTGAGCTGGAGTGCCACTGCCGACGACATCACAAAGCCTCGGCTCTCGATACCCACAATCTTGGTAATGCCCTTGTCCTTGTAGAGGTCTACCATCTCATTGGTAATAATCCTAAGACATTCGGCGCTCTTGAAGAGCGTGGTTACATCTCTGAAATTTACGCCCTTGATTGGCCAGTCGGGAATGCAGCGTAAATTCTTCATTAATACTTCGTTGTTCATTGCAATTATAATATTTATAGATTTATCCTTGTTTCACGTGAAACTATCTTCCCATAAGTACCAGCAGCACATTGATGTCGCTGGGTGACACTCCAGGGATGCGGCTTGCCTGTGCCAGGGTCTCGGGGTTAATCTTCTCGAGCTTCTGGCGACCCTCGGTCGAGATTTCGTGGAGCTCGCTGTACTTGAAGCGACCCCTAATCTTGATATTCTCCAGTCGGTGCATCTTGTCGGCAATGATGCGTTCGCGCTCGATGTAGCCCTTATACTTGATTTTTATTTCTGCCGCCTCGCTGGTTTCCTCCTTGCGGTTGGGCAGACCCTCTATCAGTGCGCGGAGCTGGGGCACGGCGTCGGCCATCTGCCGGATGCTCACCTGGGGACGGCTGACGAGGTCGGCGACCTTGCATCCCATGCGGAGTGGGGTAGTGCCGATGCTCTCGAGCCACGGGTTGATGTCGGCGGGCTTGACGCTGGTGCTGGCGCAGAAGTCAATGATGCGCTCTATGCCCTCGCGCTTCTGCAACCACCAGTCGTAGCGCTCGCGCGATGCCACTCCGAGATGGTAGGCACGCTCAGTGAGTCGGGCGTCGGCATCATCCTGTCGCAGAAGTATACGGTATTCTGCGCGCGAGGTAAACATGCGGTAAGGCTCGTCGACCCCCTTGGTGGTGAGGTCGTCGATGAGTACACCTATATAACTCTCGTCGCGCGCCATGACAAACGGCTGGCCTCCGCCACACTTGATGGCAGCGTTGATGCCCGCCACGAGACCCTGACCTGCAGCCTCCTCGTAGCCCGTGGTGCCGTTGACCTGTCCGGCGAGGAAGAGTCCGCTGACGACCTTGGACTCCAGCGAGTGGTCGAGCTGGGTGGGGTCGAAGTAGTCGTACTCGATGGCGTAGCCCGGGCGATAGAAGCGCGCGTCGCGCAGTGCGGGGATGGCGTGGAGCGCCTGCAGCTGTATGTCGATAGGCATGCTCGACGAGAAGCCATTGAGATACATCTCATTGGTATTCTCCCCTTCGGGCTCGAGGAACAGTGGGTGCTGCTCCTTGCCGGGAAAGGTGACGAGTTTGGTCTCTATCGACGGGCAGTAGCGCGGTCCGGTGCTCTGTATCTGCCCGTTGAAGAGCGGCGAGTCTGCCAGTCCGCTGCGGAGTATGTCGTGAGATTGCTTGTTGGTATAACAGGTCCAACAAGGCAGTTGCTGCAGTGTGCGGAGAGGAGCCATATAACTGAACTGATGAAATCCCTGTTCGCCGGGTTGCTCCTCTGTGTCTTCGAAGTGTACACTTCGTCGGTCGATGCGTACGGGTGTGCCCGTCTTCATACGCCCTACGCGTATGCCGTGGCTGGCTATGCTCTCGCTGAAGTTCAGGACAGCCGGCTCGGCGCATCTGCCACCCGGCACCTTATGCTTGCCGATGTGCATGAGTCCGTTGAGGAATGTGCCTGCCGTCACCACCACCGCGCGGGCATGGAATGTTACTCCCCAGATGGTGGTAACTCCCACAGCCACACCGTCTTTGACGATGAGTGTGTCTGCCTGGTCCTGCCAGATATCCAGATTGTCGGTGTGGTCAAGTATTTCGCGCCATTTCCAGATGAACTTTCCCCTGTCGCATTGCGCCCTTGGCGACCAAACGGCTGGGCCTTTTCCCTGATTGAGCATTCTGAACTGTATGGCCGTGGCGTCGGTGACGATTCCGGTCTGACCGCCGAGAGCATCAATCTCCCTGACTATCTGTCCTTTAGCTATGCCACCGATGGCCGGGTTACAGCTCATCTGTCCAATCTTGTTCATGTCCATAGTAATCAGGCACGTCCGAGCGCCCATCCGGGCAGCTGCGGCAGCGGCTTCGCAGCCTGCGTGTCCGCCTCCGATTACTATCACATCATAATCAAATTTCATTATGTTGTAATATTTTCCGCAAAAGTAAGAAATTAAATCCAATTTTTTGATGGTTTTGCTTTGAATTATAATAAAAATATAGTATTTTTGCATCCGCTGAGCCTCTGTCATACCTTATAATAATGTGCGAGCAGTCATTTTAGGGTCTATGGTAGTGGCTCTCGGTAGTATTGTCATGATATAACATTACTAACAATTAAATAATTAAATTACAATCATTTATGTGGTTAATCAATTCATCTATTGGTAGAAAGGTAGTGATGTCTGTAACTGGCATTGCGCTTATCCTTTTTCTGACGTTCCATTGCTGTATGAACGTTGTAGCCCTATTTTCGGGTAAAGCCTACGACATGATTTGTGAGTTGCTTGGTGCCAACTGGTATGCCCTCGTGGCTACTCTTGGTCTGGCTGCTCTCGCAGTGTGTCACATCGTGTACGCGTTTATCCTCACCGCACAGAACCGTCGTGCGCGTGGCGCTTCACGCTACGAGGTAACCGTCAAGCCCGAGAAGGTAGAGTGGGCTTCGCAGAACATGCTCGTGCTGGGTATCATCATCCTGCTGGGTCTGCTGCTCCACCTCTTCAACTTCTGGTACAACATGATGTTTGCCGAGCTTACCGGTATGGCTGTTGGCCATCTGCCCCACGAAGGCTTCGCCTTCATCCAGGACACCTTCAAGAATCCTGTTTATGTAGTGCTGTATCTCGTGTGGCTTGCCGCTCTGTGGTTCCACCTCGCTCACGGTTTCTGGAGTTCTATGCAGACACTCGGCGTAAGTGGCAAGGTATGGTTCAAGCGTTGGCAGTGCATCAGCGTGGTTTACACCAGTCTGCTCATGCTCGCCTTTGTAGTAGTGGTTCTGGCTTTTGCCTTCAATTGTGCCCCCAGCCTCTGCTGAATCGCCTAAGTAATTAATTCATGTAACAATCGAAAAAGTAATAGTAATTATGGCTAAGACTTTAAATTCAAGAATACCCGAGGGTCCAGTAGCTGAGAAATGGACCAATTACAAGGCTCATCAGCGCCTGGTTAACCCCAAGAACAAACTCAAGCTCGATGTCATCGTCGTAGGTACAGGTCTGGCTGGTGCCAGTGCTGCCGCCTCACTCGGTGAGATGGGATTCAACGTGCTCAACTTCTGCATCCAGGACTCTCCCCGTCGTGCTCACTCTATCGCCGCCCAGGGTGGTATCAATGCTGCCAAGAACTATCAGAACGACGGCGACTCAGTATATCGTCTTTTCTACGACACCGTCAAGGGTGGTGACTATCGTGCCCGTGAGGCCAACGTATACCGTCTGGCTGAGGTGTCTAACAATATCATCGACCAGTGTGTAGCCCAGGGTGTGCCTTTCGCCCGCGAGTATGGTGGTATGCTTGCCAACCGCTCTTTTGGTGGTGCCCAGGTTTCACGTACCTTCTATGCCAAGGGTCAGACCGGCCAGCAGCTGCTGCTCGGTGCCTACTCTTCTCTGAGCCGCATGGTTCAGGCTGGCAAGGTGAAGCTCTACACCCGCTACGAGATGGAGGATGTGGTAATCGTTGACGGCCACGCCCGTGGTATCATCGCCAAGAACCTGGTGAGCGGCGAGCTCGAGCGCTTCTCTGCCAATGCTGTGGTTATCGCCACCGGTGGTTATGGCAACACCTACTTCCTCTCTACCAATGCTATGGGTTGCAACTGTACCGCTGCCGTTCAGTGCTACCGCAAGGGCGCTTACTTTGCTAACCCCTGCTACGTACAGATTCACCCCACCTGTATCCCCGTTCACGGTGACAAGCAGAGCAAGCTGACCCTGATGTCTGAGTCGCTGCGTAACGACGGCCGTATCTGGGTTCCCAAGAAACTTGAGGACGCCAAGCGTCTGCAGGCTGGTGAAATCCAGGGTTCTGACATCCCCGAGGAAGACCGCGACTACTATCTGGAGCGCCGCTATCCCGCCTTCGGTAACCTCGTTCCCCGCGACGTGGCTTCACGTGCTGCCAAGGAGCGTTGTGACAAGGGCTACGGTGTCAACAATACCGGTCTGGCCGTATTCCTCGACTTCTCTGAGTCTATCAACCGTCTCGGTATCGACGAGATTCTCCAGCGTTACGGCAACCTCTTCGACATGTATGAGGAGATTACCGACGTCAACCCCGGCAAGCTGGCCCGCGAGATTGACGGCGTGAAGTACTACAACCCCATGATGATCTTCCCCGCCATCCACTACACTATGGGTGGTATCTGGGTAGACTATGAGCTCCAGACCACCGTTCCCGGTCTGTTTGCTATCGGTGAGTGTAACTTCTCTGACCACGGTGCCAACCGTCTGGGTGCTTCAGCCCTCATGCAGGGTCTCGCCGACGGTTACTTCGTGCTGCCCTACACCATCCAGAACTATCTGGCTGACCAGAGCCTCTGGCCCCGCCTCTCTGTCGATATGCCCGAATTTGACGCGGCTGAGAAGGGCGTTCAGGCCGAGATTGACCGCTTGATGAACATCCACGGCAAGCGCTCTGTAGACTCTATCCACAAGGAGCTTGGCCACATCATGTGGGAGCACGTGGGCATGGGTCGTACCAAGGAAGGTCTGGAGAAGGGTCTCGAGCAGCTCAAGGCACTCCGCGACGAGTTCAACAGCAACCTCTTCATCCCCGGCACCAAGGAAGGTCTCAATGTCGAGCTCGACAAGGCCATCCACCTGCGCGACTTCATCCTCATGGGCGAGCTTATCGCTTACGACGCCCTGCACCGCGAGGAGAGCTGCGGCGGTCACTTCCGTGAGGAGTACCAGACTGAGGAAGGTGAGGCCAAGCGCGACGACGAAAACTTCTTCTATGTAGGCTGCTGGGAATACCAGGGCGACGACACCAAGGCTCCTGAACTCATCAAGGAACCGCTGGAGTATGAGGCAATTAAGGTTCAAACACGTAACTATAAGAATTAATAATCATGGCTAAGAATATATCATTCACACTTAAGTATTGGAAACAGAACGGCCCCAAAGACAAGGGTCATTTCGATACACACGAGATGAAGAACATCCCCGATGATACTTCATTCCTCGAGATGCTCGATATCCTCAACGAGGAACTCATCGAGGCTGGTGAGGAGCCTTTCGTCTTCGACCACGACTGTCGCGAGGGTATCTGCGGTATGTGCTCATTATATATTAATGGTGTGCCCCACGGCAAGACCGAGCGCGGCGCCACCACCTGTCAGCTCTACATGCGCCGCTTCAACGATGGCGACATGATTACAGTAGAGCCCTGGCGTTCGGCTGGCTTCCCCGTCATCAAGGACTGCATGGTAGACCGCGGTGCTTTTGACAAGATTATCCAGGCTGGTGGCTACACCTCTATCCGTACTGGTCAGGCTCAGGACGCCAATGCCATCCTCATCCCCAAGGAGAATGCCGACGAGGCTATGGACTGCGCTACATGTATCGGTTGTGGTGCCTGTGTAGCCGCTTGTAAGAACGGTTCAGCCATGCTCTTCGTAAGCTCTAAGGTTAGTCAGCTGGCTCTTCTGCCCCAGGGCCGTCCCGAGGCAGCCAAGCGCGCCAAGGCTATGATAGCCAAGATGGACGAGCTGGGCTTTGGTAACTGTACCAACACCCGTGCTTGCGAGGCTGTATGCCCCAAGAACGAGTCTATCGCCAACATCGCTCGCCTCAACCGCGAGTTTATCTCTGCCAAGTTGGCCGACTAACCGTCGGACACGGTATACAATCAACAGCCCCGCAACGGCATTTGCTTGCTCGTTGCGGGGCTTTTTCGTGTCTGCGGGTGATGTATAGTCCTGTGCCGCGAGAGTCGCTCTGAGCGCAGCAGAATGGCTCTTGGCGCAGTTTTATCCGCCGTCCGTCGCCATCAGGATGCCGGTTGGTGCACGCCGGTATCGCTCTATCGTCGGCTGTTGCTGCCTGCTGCATGGCAGGCGTCGCCAGAGCCTACATGTTTCTCGCCTGATAGATCATCTCCTTGGCGCGGTTTATCTCCTGCAGTTTGCGTGTGGCAGCTTCCTTGACATCGTCGCCGAGCGTAGCCACACGGTCGGGGTGGTTGAGTTTGACCATATTCCTGTATGCAGCCCTCACCTCTTCGTTGGTGGCGCTTGGCGAGATGCCGAGCACGCGGTAGGCGTCGTCGAGCGAGTCGCCGCCGAGCGACAGCATCTGGTTGACCATCTGTTCGGTGACGCCCAGGTTGACGGCCACCTGCTTTACGGCTTCTATCTCTGCCGGATGCACGGTACCGTCGGCCTTGGCGATGACGATGAGGAAGTCTATGAGCTGCAGTCTGTGCTCTACGGGCATAAAACCAGCAATCTCATCACACACTTTGCGTATCTCCTGCTGCCATTCGGCCTCACCTCTGTTTTTGCGGTATTCGAAGAGTCTCAGCAGGATGTTGTTGCCCTCTTCCACACTCGTTTCGCCGAACGTATTGCGCAGGAATTTCCTCACCGTTTCCATCTCCGAGTGCATGATTTTGCCGTCGGCCTGTATTACGTGCGACGCCAGCACCATCAGCGAGAAGAGAAACCTGCTACGGCTGTCTTCCGCGCTCGTGCTTGTCGTCTCTGTGCTGCTTTGTGCTGCCGTCGGCTTGCTGTCGCCACTCCATATACTGTCGATAACCGAACCGATGACAAAACCGGCGATGGCTCCCAGCACACTCTGTGTCTGGGCAAATCCGCTAAAGAGTCCTATCCACTTGATAAATCCCATAGTTGTACTTATTTTGCCTGCAAATATATCGGTTTCTCATGTCATAGCCAAACAAATCATCCGAAATCGTCCTTTCCCCGTGCTGTTGGGCCCCGTGTCGGTGCCCGTTTTCCCCTGTTTTGTCGCCGGTTGCAGTCTCGCCGACGCCCCCAGGCTCCGTATTCATTGCCCCGCCGATGGCGCTTCTCTGGATATAGATAAACCCCAAACGGGCTAATGACCGTTTGGGGTTTATGATACATCGTATGCTTTTTTGAGAGTTTCTATTTCAGAATGTCCAGAAGCCCTTTCACGCCTTTTTTCATCATGCTGGAGCCCTTCTTCTTGTCTTTCTTTTTGCCTCCGTCTACTATCTTCTTGACGGCAGCGGTGCCTTCGTTGGAGCCTTTCATGTAGTCTTTGCCCATCTTTGCGCGTATGGGGTGCAGTGCTTTTGCGTCGACATAGCAGCGTGAGCCGGTGAAAGGTTCTATTGTAGGCAGACTGTTGTACATTCCGTTCTTTACGCGCGACGCCCAGATGCGGTCGCCGTTGCCGAATGTTGATACGAAGGTATAGTGGTTGCGTTCGCCTGCGGCTGAGCAGAAGTCTTCCAATTCGCCGGGAGACACAGCCTGATACCAGCCTGTGCGGTGTGCCATGGTGGCGCGTTCTGCGGTGGTGAGTGCGAACTCAATGGTGCATACTTCGTTGGGTGCGAGTGTCGTTGCTGTCTTGGGGTCAATCACTTCCAGGGCGTTGCAGAACGCCATAGGCTCCTTTGCCCATTCCTTTATCTGTGCGCGGTCGGTATATTTCGGCAGTCTCGACTCGTATTCGCTGTAAGCCAGTTCGGTGTTCTGTTCCAGGTAGAGCAGTGTGCGGTGTATGTATGCCGCCAGTTCCTGCCGTGTCACGCGGCCGCTCTGTGGCAGTGAGGCGTCGTCGAGTCCGATGGCACTGGCTGATGCGTCCTTTCCAGACATCTCCTTCACGAGCAGTGTCATGATGGAGCGAAGCTGTTTGCGGGTCACGGGTTTGGTGTAGTCGTTGCCGAGCACGGCGTCGTCGATGAGGTTGTCGCACAGGGCGCGGTTTACGCCGTCCTGCGCCCACACGCTCATCTTGGCTTCCGACTTGCGTGGCAGTATGAACATCTGGTCGCTCGGCAGTTCCGTCTCCAGCAGGCATATATCTTCCTCGCTCTTCATACTTTCGAGCGTTGAGACTTTGAAATCTTCGAAAGAGCCTTCCATACCCATCATTTTCTGGTCTCTGGGTGTGAGGTGTCTCATGTGATAGCTGTGTGAGATGCCGCAATAGATGCAGCTCTTCCAGTAGAGGTGCTCACCGGCTGCGTTTACGCCGATGTATGCCTGGTCGTTGGCTATGTTCTCGTTCATGTCGTGCCATTCCAGTACTTCGGCTGCCGGTCTGGCGCTGAAGGTGTGCGCTTTGTTTCGTTCGCACTTGCCGCAAACCTTGCATGAGTAGTACCATTTGAACGGTTGCTTGCATGTGTTGTACTGGCACACGCGGTCGGCAGCCTCTATCTTGGCTGTGAACACATGCTTGGTGCAGGTGAGAAGTTTGGTGGCTGCCACGCCAGCCTTCTGTGCCTCAAACACATCGCCGCGGTATGTGCGTATGGTGTATGTCGGCTCGGTGGCGTCGAGAGCCAGACAGTCGAGCACAGCCTTGCCTGCGTTCTCGGGGATGAACAATGTGCCCTTGGCGGTGTAGAGCTTTGTGCTCTGTTCCATATAATTGCGTCCCCATTTTGACAGCCGCTCGACGGTGGCCTCGTTGAGGTCTTTTACGTATTTCACGGCATCCACCTTGGGGCTAAGCCACACCTCTTTCAGATTGAATGTGGTGGAGAATGGGGCACCGAGTGTATTTGCGAATTCTGAGATGTTGTAGTTTTCCGCCCCGTTGCTTACGTCGATTATCAACTTGGTCATCAGCAGGGTGTTGTGATTTTTGTATGCATGTCCGCTCGACGAGATGTATTTCTCATGCATGAATTCGTAGAGCTGATCGATCTTGTCGACTACGAGCACATCCAGCGGGTGGTGGTGTGGATACACTTCGTCGGCCTCTTTGCGCGATATGTAGGGCAGGGTGGAGCGGTATTCCTTCTTCAGCACGTCGTAGTCGGAGAAATTGTCATCTTTCTCCTGCGGTCCGGCCTTGCCGCCAGGTATGGTGAATTTCACTTCCATAATGGGGAAGTAAGGGGCGCTTGTGAGCACGCGTGCCGGTATCCCGTTCACCGTGGCCTTGAAGTTTTCGGTCGACAGAACGTTGGAACCGTCTCTCTTTACCCATTCGGTCTGGTAATCTCCGTCCGGGTCTATCACTATCTCAATTGTGGCTATGTAGGGGTATCCAGCCTTCAGTGTGGGGATGCCCTCCTTGTTCTCGCCGAACTCGCCATCCCATGAGATGTCGCGCATTGTGATGACACCGCTCTTGAACAGGTCGCCGTAGGCGGTGTTCACCGCTTTCAGGGCGAGTTTTTCGGCTTTCTCTAAGTCCATTCCTGGAGTAGGGGCGTCTATCGTTATCTCCACCGATTTTATTTTCTTTTTGGCGGTGTCGGCCCACAGCGTGGCGGGCAGCAGAAGCAGAGCCGCTGCAAATGTCAAAAACAGCTGTTTCATATTGTGATTAATTTGATTGTGTTATGTTGAATTGTTATTTATGGTGTTTGGTTACTGTTAGTTTTTGATGGATACTGGTCGCATATGCAAACTTATCCTTAATTCCGCAACACTATTACAAATTAAACTCTTTAAGTACCTGAGCAACAAAAAGTTCTCAGACAAGCCAAGCGGCAGAGCCGAGCGCCCCAGGATTTTGCCATGTCAAAGACTTCACTTATTTTAGTGTTGCAAAAATAAACAAGAGAATCTGACGATAGACATGGCAAAAATACAAATTAAATCTGAGAAACTCATTCTTTTTGGAGGAATGTTTTCAAGTAGGAAACTTTTTTAATCGTTTTTTCAAAACTGATAGACACATTGTGGCTGTCTGCTTGCTGTCTCCACTCCATATACTATCGATAACCGAGCCGATGACAAAACCGGCGATGGCTCCCAGCACACTCTGTGTCTGGGCAAATCCGCTAAAGAGTCCTATCCATTTGATAAATCCCATAGTTGTACTTATTTTGCCTGCAATTATATCGGTTTCTCATGTCCTATCCAAACAAATCACCCGAAATCGTCCTTTCCCCGTGCCTTTAGGCCCCGTGTCGGCGCCCGTTTATCCTTGTTTTGGCGCCGATTGCGGTCTCGCCGACGCCCCCTGGCTCCGTATTCATTGCTCCGCCGATGGCGCAAGTCGATGGATAATAGTTAAATAATGAAAGAAAAGTCCCTTTTTGTTTGTTATTATGTTCCGAAAACATTATTTTTGCAAAACATAATAATTGTAGTCAGATATAAAGAGCGTAGAGTTATGAAGTTTGTAGACAGAATTGACGAACAGCGACGTCTCCACGACGCCCTCCATGGCGACCATCCATCTGCCCTTGTCGTGGTGTATGGCAGGCGAAGGATCGGCAAATCCACCCTCATCAAGAAGGTGCTCCGAGATGATGATGTCTATTTTATGGCCGACAACTCCGAGTCCGTTCAGCAGCGCAGGCTGTTGGCCAAGGCTTTGAGTTATCATTTAGCGGGATTTGACAAGGTCGAATATCCTGACTGGGAATCGTTGTTCCAGCAGCTTAACTACCGCACTACTGGGCATTTCACCCTCTGTATTGATGAGTTCCCCTTTTTAGTGAAGATAGATAGTACCTTGCCGTCTGTCCTTCAGAAGCTCATCGATACCAAGGCTCTGAAATACTCCATACTCCTTTGCGGTTCGTCGCAGCAGATGATGCAAGGGCTGGTACTCGACGCCGCCGAGCCACTCTATGGCCGCGCCGACACCATCATTCAGCTGACACCCATCAAGATTCGGTTCTTGCAGGAAATCCTGCAGAGCGACGCCGTGGCCACCATCGAGGAATATGCCGTATGGGGAGGTGTTCCCCGTTATTGGGAGCTTCGCGAACGCGAACCTTCGCTGATAGAGGCGGTGCGTTATCATATCCTTGACGTCAACGGCACACTCTATGAGGAACCTTCCCGCCTCTTTATGGATGACCTCACCCAGACCACGCTCTCTTCCACGCTTCTTTCTCTTATCGGCAACGGCGTCAATCGCTTGTCCGAGATAGCCGGCAAGATGGGTAAGCCTTCCACGGAACTGAGTCGGCCTCTGGGCAAGCTCATCAACCTGGGATTTGTAGAGCGCGATATCCCCTTCGGGGAAAGTCCGCGCAGCACCAAGCGTAGCATCTACAAGGTCGCCGACCCGTTTATGAACTTCTTCTACCATTATGTCATCCCCAATCGTTCGTTGATAGCTTTGGGCAGGTCAGAGATGGTCTGCCGGATGATACAGTCGGGCCTGTCCGATTATGTGGCAGCCTGTTGGGAGATGCTCTGCCGTCGTGCCGTGAGCGGAAATGTCATTGACGGAACGATATGGAATGTCGCCGGAAGATGGTGGGGTAGCGTTTCCCGCGACAAGAGTGTAGAACTCGATATCGTGGCCGAGTCGCAAGACAAGAAGCGCGTGCTTATAGGCGAATGTAAATGGACCGATGGCGAATATGCCGAGCGCCTGTTTGATGACCTTAAGGAGCGCGCTCGTCTCTGTCCTTTCATCAAGGGTCGGCAGGTGGTTTATGTCCTGTTCCTCAAGCGTCCGGCTAAGGATGGCATCACCACCAACGTGTTCCTGCCCCAGGATGTAATCAACGACGAGTTCTAATAAGTGTCTCGTTACTTGTAGACGCTATGCCCGTCGCCCCCACGGCTATCGCCGTGAAGTTAGGCTTCGTCTCGGCAATAAAAATAAACGAGTTTATTTTGTATTTCGCTCGACTTGCACTAACTTTGCACCATACATTATTAATTATTAAAATAAGACTATACATTGAGAGACGATTTTGATATACGGGAGGAGTCGATGTCTTCTTCTGAGAAGGAGTTCGAGAACGCGCTCCGACCACTTCGCTTCGGCGATTTCTCTGGCCAGAAGAAGGTAGTCGAGAACCTTGAAGTTTTTGTCGAGGCAGCCAAGTACCGCGGCGAGCCCCTCGACCACACCCTCTTGCACGGCCCTCCCGGACTGGGTAAGACCACGCTGAGCAACATCATCGCCAATGAGTTGGGAGTGGGATTCAAGATTACCAGCGGCCCCGTGCTCGACAAGCCAGGCGACCTTGCCGGCATACTCACCTCTCTCGAACCCAACGATGTGCTCTTTATCGACGAGATTCACCGCCTTTCGCCCGTGGTCGAGGAGTATCTGTACTCGGCGATGGAAGACTACCGCATCGACATCATGATAGACAAGGGCCCCTCAGCCCGCTCCATACAGATAGACCTCAATCCCTTCACCCTCGTGGGAGCCACCACCCGCAGCGGCATGCTCACCGCCCCGCTGCGAGCCCGCTTTGGCATCAACGCCCACCTGGAGTATTACGACCCCGAGACCCTGAAGCGCATCATCAGCCGCTCGGCAGGCATCCTGCGTGTGCCCATCGACGACGATGCCGCCCTGGAGATCAGCCGACGCTCGCGCGGAACGCCCCGTATCGCCAACGCCCTGCTGCGGCGTGTGCGCGACTTCGCCCAGGTCAAGGGCAACGGACGCATCACCACCGAGATTACCCGCTTTGCCCTCAGTGCGCTCAATATCGACCAGTATGGTCTCGACGAGATTGACAACAAGATACTCCTCACCATCATCGACAAGTTCCGCGGCGGACCCGTGGGACTCTCCACCATCGCCACCGCCATCGGCGAAGACATGGGCACCGTCGAGGAGGTCTACGAGCCTTTCCTCATCATGGAGGGATTCATCAAGCGTACTCCCCGTGGCCGCGTAGCCACCCCATTAGCTTACCAGCATCTGGGCCGCAACCCTCTGGGTGGCGAACCCCTCATGCAAGACTTGTTCGGACAATGAAGACAGCACTATTCACAGGCACTTTCGACCCCTTCACCATCGGCCACCACTCAGTGGTGACGCGCGCCTTGCCCCTCTTCGACCGCATCGTCATCGGTGTGGGCGTCAATGAGCGCAAGCAGACCCGGCTCAGTGCCCAGGAGCGTCGCGAGGCCATCGAGCGCCTCTATGCCGATGACTCCCGTGTCGAGGTAGTCACCTACACCGGTCTCACCGTCGAGCTCGCCCATAGCGTGGGCGCCTCGTGTATCCTCCGCGGCGTGCGCTCTGTCGCCGACTTCGAGTATGAGCGCCAGCAGGCCGACCTCAACCGCCGCATCGGACACATCGAGACCCTCCTGCTCTATGCCGAGCCCGGTATGGACAGCATCTCGTCGAGCGCCGTGCGCGAACTCGAGCATTTCGGTTATCCTACAGACTCTTTTATTCCCCATAAGCAATGATTACATACAATGTAGAGGGCGTGCGCATGCCCGCCATAAAGAAGCGCGCCACCAATGCCTGGATCAGGGCCGTAGCTGCCAGCCACGGACGTCGTGTGGGCGAGGTGGGATATATGTTTGTTGACGACGAGAAGATACTCGAAGTCAACAACGAGTACCTCGGCCACAACTTTTATACCGATGTCATCACCTTCGACTACGATGAAGACGATGTCATCAATGGCGACATCGTCATCAGCCTCGATACCGTGCGCTCCAATGCCGAGCTCTTCGGCAAGACCTACGACGACGAGCTCCACCGTGTCATCATCCATGGCATCCTCCATCTCTGTGGCATCAATGACAAGGGTCCTGGCGAGCGCGAGCTGATGGAAGCCGCCGAAAACCGTGCCCTCGCCCTGCTCAGCGACATGCAGCGTCAGGGCAGAGGCTCCCAGCCCCGCTCTGGCTTGCTTTATCCTTCTTCCATGAAATGACAGTTTCTCCCCATCCTGCTGGCGGCATTTCTTGCAGCCTCCGGCGTCCAGGCCCAGCCATCCGCCAAGGGCCCCGAATGGCTTTCACGCGCCATTTTCTATCAGATATACCCTTCTTCCTTCCAGGATAGCGACGGCAACGGCATCGGCGACCTGCCCGGCATCATCTCCCGCCTCGATTACATCCAGTCTCTCGGCGTCAATGCCCTCTGGCTCAATCCTGTCTATGAGTCCGGGTGGTTTGATGGTGGCTACGACATCATCGACTTTTACCGTATAGATCCCCGATTCGGTACCAACAGCGACATGGTGCGTCTCATCGACGAAGCCCACAAGCGCGGCCTGCGCGTGTGCCTTGACCTGGTAGCCGGCCACACCTCCGACCGCTGCCGGTGGTTTGTCGAGTCGGCCACCGCCGACCCCAACAGCCGCTACAGCGATTACTACATCTGGCCCGACTCCATCTCTGCCGCCGAGCGCGAGCAGATACGCCTCCGCCATGCTTCTGCCCATCCCGCCAGCGACACCCGTGGCCACTATGTCGAGAGCCCCTATCCCCGTGCCCGCTACTATATGAAGAATTACTTTGAGTGCCAGCCCGCCCTCAACTATGGCTACGCCCACCCCGACCCCTCCCGACCCTGGGAGCAGGCCGTCACCGCGCCCGGTCCGCAGGCTGTGCGCCGCGAGCTGCGCAACATCATGGCGTTCTGGCTTGACAAGGGCATCGACGGGTTCCGTGTCGACATGGCGTCGTCGCTCGTCAAGAACGACCCCGACCGCTCTGCCATCCGCCAGTTGTGGCAGGAGATGCGGCAGTGGCGCGACAGCCACTACCCCCATTGCGCCCTCATCGCCGAGTGGTCCAACCCCGCCATGTCCATCCCCGCCGGCTTCGACGTCGACTTCTTCATGCACTTCAACCGCCCCGGTTACCCCTCTCTCTTCTTCGACCGCGACACCCCTGCCGGCAGCCGTTCGCCCTTTGAGTACAGTTACTTCAACCGCAACGGCCGTGGGCGCATCGACCAGTTCATCGACAATTTCTCCGAGTGCTACCGCCTCACCCGCGACCGTGGCTACATCGGTCTGCCCACCGCCAACCACGACTTCCAGCGCCTCCGTGCCGGCAGCCGCAATACCCCCGACCAGCTGCGCGTGGCCATGACCTTCCTGCTCACCATGCCCGGCATACCCTTTGTCTACTATGGCGACGAGATAGGCATGCGCTACCAGCTCGACGCCCCCGATGTCGAGGGAGCCACCGACCGTGCCGGTAGCCGCACCCCCATGCAGTGGGAGCCAGGCCCCACTGCCGGCTTCTCCACCTGCGCCGTCGACAGCCTCTATCTGCCTGTCTCTACCGATGGCGGCCTCCTCACCGTCAGAACCCAGGAGGCCGACCCCCGCTCGCTGCTCCACTACGTGCGCCATCTGCTTCGTCTGCGCTGCGATGTGCCTGCGCTGGGCAATGAGGCTGGCTGGACGCTGCTCAGCGACAAGATGCGCCCTTACCCCATGGTCTACCGCCGCTCCACAGCCGACGATGTCTGCATCGTCGCCGTCAACCCCTCTGCCGCCACTGTGAGCGCCTCCATCCCCACGCTCTCGGCGCCAGTCGAGGCCATCGCCCAGAGCGGCAAGGTCAAGTACAAGCGCGGCGCCACCACCGACCGCATCGTTATGGGCCCCGTCTCGGCTGTCGTCTACCGTCTTTCCTGCCATTAGCCACCGTCACCATACAAGTATGGGAGATGACAAACCGCCTTTTCTGGCGAGGATGTCATCCCCCATATTCTTTTCGTAAGTTTTGCTGTCGTTGAGGCTGCAGCCGCTTGTCGCTTCAGTCCTCCGCCGGAGACCACTGGTGGTGCTGGCTGTTGTCTTTCCTTTTCTTAGGGGCGGTTTTTACCCCCCCGTCTGCCTCGCTCTGCAGGTTAATTCTGTATTCACTCGGCGACATGCCCGTCTGCTCACCGAATACACGGTAGAAGGTCTGCACGCTTGCCATTCCACACTCCTGCGATATCGCCTCTATCGTGTAGTCAGGGTGCAGTTGCATCAGTTCGATGGCTGCATCTATGCGCAGAGAGTTGATATAGTTCTTGAAATTGGTGTGTACGTAAGTCTTGAACAGGTTGGCAAACTTGTTTTTGGGCACATAGACCTCTTTGATTATGTCTTCGCGCGAGAGGTTGGGGTTCAGATACATTTTCTTTTCCACGATAGCCTTCATAATCTGGGCAAACAGATGGTCTTCTTCTGTCGACCCCGGGCGCATCAGCCACAGTTGCACAGCCGACTGGTCGCGTGGCGCTTCCACCAGTTCACCTCTCTCATAGCCGTAGAGCAGTCGCTTGTAGCGCTGCAGTCGTCCCAGTATCTGCATCTGCGCCTTGTCCTTGCGGCGGGCCCTGTGTATGTAGTACGAGAGGAAGCCTGTGGCCATCACAGCGTAGATGAGCGCCAGCGCGCAAGCCACGGCGAGCACATAGTCGATGTCGTAGTCGTCGCCCTCGTCCTCTGCCGCCTTTACCGGTGCTTTCGTCACCGCTTCGGTCTTCCTTTGTCGCGTCTCCCTATTGTTGGGCTGAATTTCCGACCGTGTTGCCTTCTTGCGGTTAATCATCATGATGCGGTAGCTTATGTAGGTGGCTTCCTCGTAACGCTTCATCATGCGGTAACACTCAAATTGAGGAGCCAGAAACACTACGATGAAGCTCGCTGTCAGCGTGTCGTTGTTTGCCGCATACGTCTTCTCGGCTTTCTGAAGCAGCTTCAGCGCCTCTTCATACTCCCCCTCTCGATGAGTCGGTTGGCCTGGCTGCTCATAATCACGCTGTTGGCCTTGTCGTCCTCGCGTTGCTGCGCATACAGGTTGCTGGCAGTCATGAGAAAGATTATAATCAGTAGTCTCAGAGTGTACATGTGTGTTCTATTACGGATAAACAGTTCTCTTTGGATTGTAATTCTTACAAAATTAGAAAAAGATATCCTATAAACCGTTGTTTTTACATTATTTAAGAGTATCTCCTTCTGTTTTGCAGTCATCTTCATGTTTTTTGCGAGACTTGAAACCGTCATTTCGCGTCGTGCAATGCTGGTTTCGCATCGTGCATTATCCGTTTCGTGCCTTGAAATATAGATTCAGACCATCCCGGCGCAGCCCGCGGCGACCTCGCCCGTATCGCGCCTGCCCGCCCTGCTTCCGACAAGGGTCATCGTCGGCACCCGAATTCACACTTTTTGTATGAAAAGTCGATAAATAATCAAGAAATGTACATAAAAACGGCGAAAATCTAACAAAAAATCATAAAAGTGCGTGAAATTATGTATCTTTGCATGGTCAATAGCAACTACAGGCATATGGAAAAGCTACCCGAGAGTAACAGTAACCGTTGGCCGAGGCCCGTCCAGATGCGCGGTGAGACACCTCGCACAGGATTGTTGGCGTTTCGCCGAGGCTGTGGGTGCATCGCTTTTCTTGCCGCTTGCTGTTTCGGTCTTACCGCTACAGCCCAGAACCCTTCAAGTTATGTTCCCACGAAGGGCGAGATAGTCTTCAGCCTCTACCAGTCGTCAGAGGGCAAGCCTATCCACACCAGACCGAGCAACCCCTTCACCTCCCATCGCCGTGCCAACCAGTTCTACATAGACCGAGACAACGCCCAGGTCATGCAGACCTATCCATACGCGAAGATACAACGTACTGGCTTTCCGCAATCCCGATGGCAGCCATGTCATCGTTATCGGCGGCTGACACTACAAGTGGCCCCGCCAGGTCAATGTCAAGTATCGTGACCAGTATATGACCGTGCAGCTGCCTATGGGCACATGGTCCCTGACCACCATCGTCATTCCCGCTGCTTGGGACATGGCGTCGTGACACTTAGCACAATTAATGTATGACCCTGCATCGACGAGCGTCGGTGTATGGTCCAAGTCGAATTCAGTTTATATAATGTTATGAAGAAGATTGTTTATTTATTCTTGCTTCTCATGCTTGCTCTGGCATACCCGTCGGTATCGATGGCGTCGCCCACAAGCATGGAGACAGGCACCGACCAGGATGGCAACAATTCCATCTCGGGTATCGTGACCGACCAGAATGGCGAGCCGCTTGCCGGCGTTACCGTGCTGCAGCGTGGCACCCAGAACAAGACCATCACCGACCTCGAAGGCCGTTACACCATCCGTCTCAAGGCGGGTAGCGGGCGTACTCTCGTCTTTACCTATATCGGTATGGTGTCGCAGACCATCCCTGTCAAGGGCAGTGTGGCGCGTGTGATGATGAAGGAAGATGCCACCGCTCTGCAGGATGTGGTGGTAATCGGCGCCTATGGTACCGCCCAGAAGCGCAGCGACCTCGTGGGTAGTGCCTACCAGGTCAACGCCGACCAGCTCAAGGGTTTGCCCCAGCAGCGCCTCGACGTGATGCTCGACGGACTCATCCCCGGTGTCAAGATAGACCCCAATACCGCCGACCCCGGCAGCCCCCGTACCCGCTACGAGGTTCGTGTGCGCGGTGAGGCTTCGCTCAACGCCTCCAACGAGCCCCTCTGGGTTGTCGACGGCACGCCCATGTACACCGGCGACCGCACCAACCTGATGCCCGGTACCAGTTATACCGTGAGTCCGCTGTCATTCCTCAACCCCGAAGACATCGCCTCTGTGACCGTGCTCAAGGACGCCACCGCCACCTCTATCTACGGTGCCGACGGAGCCAATGGCGTAATCCTCGTCACCACCAAGAAGGGCCGTCAGGGCAAGATGCGCATTACCGTCAATACCCAGTATGGCATCGCCCATATCGACGAGAGCACTGCCCCCAAGGTGCTTGGCGCCAAGGAGTGGCTCTCGCTGGCTCGCGAAGCCTACGCCAACTCGGGCAAGGACATGCGCACCTTCCCCTTCCAGGACAATGAGCTCAACCAGTACTCCACCACCGATACCGACTGGCGCGATGTCTTCTACGACACCGGTACCACCTTCCTTACCAATGTGGGTGTAAGCGGCGGCAACCAGAAGTCAGACTACTACGTATCGGGCCAGTACTACCAGAACGACAAGACCGTCAAGGGCAATACCCAGCAGCGTCTGTCGCTCGCCACCAACATCAACCTCAAGCTCAACAAGCGCCTCAAGGTGGGTGTCGACATCTCAGCCTCTTACAACAACAACGACCTCTTCGCCCTCGGCCGCGAGTATTATGAGCTGCTGCCCATCTACTCGCCCTACAATGCCGACGGCACTCTGCGCCTCTACAATATGGAGGTCGACGGCCTCAACGCCGACGGCACTCCCCACTTCACCAAGAAGCGCTTCATCAGCAACTCCGTCCTCGAGCGCGAGCAGAACGACAACAACCAGAAGACCTGGTACCTGCGCTCCAACTTCACGCTCAAGTATGAAATCCTCAAGGGCCTCACCTATACAGGCCAGTTTGCCTACGACTACAACAGCACCCTCGAAGAGACCTACAGTTCGCAGAAGAACTGGACCGGTATGGACACCGACGGCACGCCCATCGGCTATGCCCGCCGCTCATCCGTAGACATCACCAACTGGAATACCATACACCGCCTCAACTTCAACCGCACCTTCGGCCGTCACTCCGTGTCAGCCCTCGCCGGTTTTGAGGCTGGTTCGCGCGACTACACCACCATGTATGTCACCGGTTCGGGTTTCATCAACGACAACATCCGCGATGTGAGCCAGGCCAACACCACCAAGGGCTACAACTCGAGCAGCCGTCGCCGCAAGGTATCGCTGCTGGGTCAGGCCACTTACTCCTATGACCACCGCTACTACCTCACCGTCAACGCCCGTAAGGACGGTAACTCCCAGTTTGGCAGCGATGTGCGCTGGGCCAACTTCGCCTCTGTCGGCGCATCGTGGAACATCCACAACGAGAAGTTCTTCAACATCCCTTGGATTAATGTCCTCAAGCTCAAGGCCAGCTATGGTGCCAACGGTAACTCACGCCTCGGCTCTCAGGAGTCACAGGGTACCTACGTCTACAGCAGCTCCTACTCCTACAACGGCGAGCTCGGCGGTGTGCTCGGCACTATCCCCAATAGTCGTCTGAGCTGGGAGACCACCTATATGACCAACCTCGGTCTGCGCCTGGCTGTGCTCAACCGCATCGACTTTGAAATCGAGTATTACCACAATCAGACCAAGAACCTCCTGAGCCGTCTGCCCATCTCGCTCCTTACCGGCGACACCCGTGCCTACCGCAATGTGGGCGAGATCGTCAACAAGGGTATCGAGATCAACCTCACCACCCGCAACTTCGTGCCCAAGAAGGACGGCGACTTTGCCTGGACCACCGATTTCAACCTCGCCCACAACCAGAACCGCCTCACCAAGTCGTATAACGGCACCCAGGTCAACTTCGGCGAAATCTCCTGGATAGAGGGACAGGACACCAAGAGCTACTACATGGTGCGCTGGGCAGGTGTAGACCCCCTTGACGGCAGCCCCATGTGGTACGATGCCAACGGCAACATCACCAAGGTCTATGACAGCACCAACAACCGCGTGCGTGGCAAGAGTGCCAATTCCACCGTCACCGGCGGTATGACCAATACCCTCAGCTACAAGAACTTCTCGCTCCGCTTCCTGCTCAACTACCAGTTTGGCGGCTACGCCTACAGTTCGTTTGCCAGCATCATGAACTCCGACGGTTACAATGTGCTGAGCTACAACCAGGCCATCGAGCAGCGCAACTACTGGCGCAATCCCGGCGACATCGCCATGAACACCCGTCCTCAGGCGGGCGTCTCTACCGGTTCGTCGCGCACCTCTACGCGCTATCTCTACAAGAAGGATCTGGTGCGCCTGCAGAACGTGGTGTTCACCTACCAGCTGCCCCGCAGCCTCGTCAATGGCTGGAAACTTTCCAATGCCTCCGTATCGCTCATCGCCGACAATCTGTTGGCCTACAGCCCCTACTCAGGCAGCGACCACAACTCCTACAAGACGCTCATGAGCGGCTATCCACTCGAGCGCACCTTCACCCTGTCACTCAATGTCGGATTCTAAACCCAGTATCACAATGAAGAAAACTATTATATATGTCGCTTTAGCGCTGGTCACTCTGCTCACCTCGTGCGACGGTTTCCTGACCGTCGATGAGAAGGGCAAGGCCACCATACCGTCGTTCCTTTCCGACCCACGCGGTCTGCGTGCCGGTCTGTTGGGTGCCTACACCCAGTACTACAACAGCTACGACAACGAGTTCTTGAAGTATCCCGAGGTAGCAGGCAATATGACTTCGCTCAACCTCTCCTCTGGTTCGTCCATGCTCGACCAGTACAACTATGTGCCCAACCCCGTGTCGGCTACTACCTCCTATTACATCTGGTACCGCATCGGCGAGGCTATGGCCAATGCCAACAACATCATCAAGTATGCCCCTGCCGTGGCTGCCGACTATCCCACCCAGAAAGATGCCATTGACAACATCCTGGGTCAGGCCCTCGTGCTGCGCGCGCTCTGCCACTTTGACCTTGTGCGTGTCTACGGCCAGCCCTACAACTACAGCGCCGACGCCTCACATCTCGGTGTGCCCAAGGTAGACCGTCCCCTCGGCCCCAACGACATCCTCGGCCGCAGTTCGGTCAAGGACATCTACGCCTTCATCCTCGAAGACCTCGGCAAGGCTGCCGCCCTGCTCAGCGACAGTCACGCCACCGACGTACACTACGTGTCGCTCCAGGCTGTCAATGCCATGTACTCGCGCGTCTATCTCTATATGGAAGACTGGGACAACGCCCTCAAGTATGCCCAGCTCGCCCTCAACGGCGAGAGTCTGGCGCAGGGTGCCGACTATATCAATATGTATGACAACCTGAGCACCCGTGGCGAGGCCATTCTCCGCCTGAGCGGCGCCGACCTCACCGGCCGTCAGAAGGAGTTCTATGCCAGCGAGTGTCTGCCCGCCGACACGCTGCTCTCGCTCTACGACGCTGCCGACCTGCGCCTGCAGCTCATCCACAAGGACGGTGTGAAGCAGTGTGTCAAGTACACCGCCACCACCATCCCCGACAATCAGCCCAAGCGCGAAGACCCCATCGTCTTCCGTCTCTCCGAGATGGTGCTCAATGCGGCTGAGGCAGCCTGCCACATCAGCGGCAAGCAGGGCGATGCCCGCCAGTATCTGCGCCAGCTGCTCGAGCGCAATGTGGGTGCCGAGAAGGCTGCCCAGGTGCTCGACGCCACCGCCGACGGCGACCTGCTCGCCCTCGTGCAGCGCGAGCGCGTCAAGGAGCTTTGCTTCGAGGGCCACAACTTCTTCGACATCACCCGCTGGAAGCAGAACCTCGTGCGCGAGCACAACACCAACTCTACCGTGCGCTCGCTCGCTTACCCCAACGACCTCTTTGTGCTGCCCATCCCTCAGTATGAGCTCGACGCCAATGAGAATATGAAGCCCAACCCCACTGTAAACAAGTAGAAACGTCATGAAGAAAATCATAGTAATGCTCCTGGCTCTTGTCGCCCTGTGCGGCTGCCAGAAAGAAGAGTTCGAAGGCTTTGATATGCCCTTCGTCAAGGTGACAACCACTACCGGCGCTTCACAGACGGTGGTGCTCTCCAATGTAAACAATATCAATACCTACGTGGTGTCGGTAAGCAGCAAGATGCTTACCACCGCCCTCGTGGTCAACTACGAGATTGTGGTGGGCGACGGTCTGCAGGAAGGTGTCGACTACGAACTCGTCACCACCGGCAACCAGCTCACCTTCGAGCCCGGCATCTACGACATGCCCATCCGCATCAAGTGGCTTGCCCATCCCGTCGATGAGACCAAGGACAATACCCTCACCATCCGTCTCACCGGCAACAGCCAGAACCTCCATTTGGGTGTTCCCGGTCCCGATGGTCTCCAGAAACAACTTGTAATCGAAAAAAAGAACTGATATGAAACACTTAGGATATATCATAGCGCTGCTGGTGGTGATGCTTGTCCCCGCCGCCTGTACAGACAGCAACAATTATGTATATAATGATGTCAACGCCCCCGCGATGCTCAGCTTCGGTTTCTACAAGGCCGACAACCCCGGTGTGCTTGGCTCCGACTATGTGGTAGAGCTCACTGCCGACCAGACAGGTGGCGCCGCCACCCAGACCGTAAGCGTGGCGCTGCCTCCCACGGTAGAGAAGGACAACCTCGTGGCACGCTTCACCACCAGCGAGGGCACCACCGTCAAGGTGGGTGGCGCCGAGCAGGTAAGCCAGACCACCGCCAACGACTTCAGCCAGCCCATCGACTACATCCTCACCCGTGGCAGCGTGAGCCGCCGCTGCGAGGTCACCGTCACCAAGGCTTCGCTCCGCTGGGTTGAGACTGCTCAGGTGGCAGGCATCACCACCTACGGCAACCCCGTGCTCAAGATTAGCCCCGTAGACCAGAAGCCCTACATCGGCTTCAAGACCCGTGCCGGCAACTCTGCCACCGCTGCCAACCACAGCACCGTGCTCACCCTGGGCGACGACGGCGAGTGGACAGCCGTGGGCGGCGAAGGTTTCGGCCACACTGTCAACTCTTCTTACTTCGACTTCGACATCGCCCCCGACGGCACACTCTATGTGGCTTATGCCGACCAGCAGGCCACCGTGCTCAAGAACGGTATGAGCGTGATGAAGTATAACGGCAGCGACTGGGAGTTTGTAGGCACCGACAAGGGCCTGCTCAAGGCAGTGTCCAACTATGTGGGCTTCTGTGCCCTCGACGGCGAGCTTGTGGGCGCCCAGGTCAACAACTCTTCCAAGGCCGACTATCCCAACCGTACCCTCGTCGTGTCCAACTATAAGGACGGAGCCTGGAACAGTCAGGTGCCCGGCGCCATCACCAACCAGGTGTATATGGCCAATGTGGCTGGCGGCAAGGATGCTGCCTATGTCATCAGCATCAACCGCGGCGCTGTCAATGGCGTCAACTATGGCTACAACGTGCTGCGATACCAGGGCGGAGAGTGGACACCGATGATTGTCAACTATCTCGAGCCCGGCAATGCCACCAACAACATCGCCATGATAGGCGTCACCGTGACCGCCGACGGCACCCCCTACATCTGGACTATGGACGACGCCAGCGGACAGCTCGGCGTGCGCGTCAAGTATTATGACAAGACTCAGGACGCCTGGCTCACCCTCGGCGGCAACGTGCTGCCCCTCGGCTTCACCCCCGACCGTCATACCGAGGTGGCCCTCGACACAGCCCCCAACGGCACGCCCTATGTGGTCTATACCAATACGCTGGACCAGGGCTTCCCCTACATGATGTATCTTGACCCCGACACCCGCCAGTGGAGCAATCCTGCCAAGCTCGCCGACCTGGACGCTTCTGGACTTAACCTCAAGTTTACCTCCGACGGTGTGGGCTATGTCACCTTTACCAACAGCAATCACTTGCATACATTACGCACCGAATGATAAAGACTTTTTCAACCTTATTGATACTCGTGCTCTCGGTAGTGGAGGCTGCGGCGCAGCCCACTGCCGGGGGCAGAGTGTTTATAGACGCCAATGGCAACGGGCGCTACGACCGTGGTGAGACGCTGCTTGCTGGTATTCCCGTCTCCGACGGCTGCCGTGTGGTCACTACCGACGCCAAGGGCCGTTACCGCATCGAGGTGGGCGAGGGGAGCAGCCTCTTTCCCATCCTGCCTGCCGGCTACACCATGCAGGGCCACCGCCTGGTCAACAGTGCCTTCGTCTATCCCGCCGTTGCCGGCTCCCGCCACGACTTCGCCCTCACGGCCAAGCCCGTGAGCCCCCGTTTCAGGCTCAATGCCATCGGCGACATCCAGGTGGGCAACTCCCAGGAGCTGGAGTTTGCCTCGCGCACCATCCTGCCCGAACTCATGACCAAGGACAGCACCGATGTCAATATTTTCCTTGGCGACCTGGTCAACAACAACCTCGCGCTCTATCCCCACCTGCAGCGCATGATAGCCCAGTTGCCCTCGCGCTCCTATACCGTGGTGGGCAATCACGACCGCGACGTCGACAGCCTGCTCTGGCGCCAGACCGTCACCTACAGCGCCACCTTCGGTTCGCCGGTCTATGCCTTCAACGAGGGCGACGTGCACTTCATCGTGCTCAACAATGTCTATGGCCGTGGCGCCCGTGGCTATGAGGGCCGTGTGAGCGAGAGCCAGCTCCAGTTTGTGCGTGAAGACCTCGCCCATGTCGACCCTTCACGCCTGGTAGTGCTGGTGATGCACATCCCCCTCGCCGTGACCCGCAACCGCGACGGACTCTTCGCCGCCGTGGGAGCGCGCCCCGTGCTGGCCCTCACCGCCCATCTCCACCGCGTGATGCGCGACTTCCACCGCTACGACGGCCGCACCATTCCCGAGTTGGGCGTCGGCGCCACCTGCGGCTTCTGGTGGGTCGGCGAGCGCGACTGGGAAGGCGTGCCTATGGCACTCCAGCAGGGCGGCACTCCCCGCAACTACTTTGTGCTCGACTTCGACGGTCCCCGCTACACCTTCCGCTGCAAGGGCGTGGGCCTCGACGACCACCGGCAGATGACGGTGCATGTCGTGGGCATAGACAGCCTCGACCACCGTCTGCGCGACCTTCGCGATGTGGCTCCCCGCCAGGCCCTCATCACCGTATGGGGCGGCTGCGACTCCACCCGCGTGCGCTGTCGCGTCGATGGCGGCGCCTGGACGCTCTGCCAGCGTGCCGACGTGCTCGACCCCAATGCTGCCCGTGTGCGCGAGCAGAACCTCTCCAAGGGATATCCCACCCCCTACAGCCGCCGCAACCCCATCCGCCATCTCTCTTCGCCCCAGATTTGGTCGCTGCCCCTCAGCGAGGCTCAGTGTAAGGGTGCCCATGTCATCGAGGTCCAGGCCGACGACAGCTACGGACTCCGGGCCCACGCCCTGCGCCCCTACTGCTATGTAGAGCCCGCCCGCTGACGCCGCTGCCGAAAAAACAAGCTGAAAAGTTTTGTCCTTTGGGCCTTTTCCACTAATTTTGTCGTATCAATCAATTCACAGCTATGACACAAGAAGAGAAAACCCATATAGAGGAGCGCATCGTGGAGGTGCTCAAGACCGTGTACGACCCCGAGATACCCGTAGACATCTGGAACCTCGGCATGATATACAAGATAGATGTCAAGGACGACTACACCGTAGACCTCGACATGACCTTCACCGCCCCCTCGTGCCCCGCCGCCGACTTCATCCTCGAAGACGTGCGCACCAAGGTCGAGAGCCTCGACCAGGTCAAGACCGCCAATGTCAATCTGGTCTTCGACCCCGCTTGGGACCAAAGCATGATGAGCGAGGAGGCGAGGGTTGAGCTCGGCTTCGATTAAAACGGAATGGTTATGAAGAACGTCTATTTCCTCTCCGATGCCCACCTGGGCTCGCTCGCCATCCCCCACGCCCGTATGCAAGAGCGCAGGCTGGTGCGGTTTCTTGACAGCATCAAGGACAAGGCCGCTGCCATCTACCTCTTGGGAGATATGTTTGATTTCTGGAACGAGTACCGCTACGTGGTGCCCAAGGGCTACACCCGATTTCTCGGCAAGCTCTCCGAACTCACCGACAGCGGCGTAGAGATACACTATTTTACCGGCAACCACGACCTCTGGACCTACGGCTACCTCGAGCAGGAGTGTGGCGTCAAGGTTCACAAGTCGCCCATGACCACCGAGATTTACGACAGCGTCTTCTACATGGCCCATGGCGACGGTCTGGGCGACCCAGACCCCAAATACCGCTTCCTGAGACGCGTTTTCCACAGCCCTCTGTGCCAGCGGCTGCTCAATATGATGCATCCGCGCTGGGGCATGTGGCTCGGGCTCAACTGGGCCAAGCACAGCCGACTCAAGCGAGCCGACGGCCACGAGCCCCCGTATATGGGTGAAGACCGCGAGTATCTCGTGCGCTATGCCAAGGACTACCTCGCCACCCACAAGGATATAGACTACTTCATGTTCGGCCACCGCCACATCGAGCTCGACCTGATGCTCTCGCGCAAGACCCGCCTCATGATACTCGGCGACTGGATATGGCAGTTTACCTATGCCGTCTTTGATGGCGAGCACATGTTTATGGAGACCTATGTTGAGGGCGAGAGCCAGCCTTGACCCTTCCCCGAGAATTACATTTAACCAGATGCGCCATATATGCAGCGTGGTAACTGTTGCCACTGCATATATGGCGCATTTTCATTATACAAACCTTATTATAAAGCTGTGGATGCCTTCATGGTATTGGTATTCCACGCTCCAGCCATGATAGTCGCATATCGCCTTGACGATGGCGAGCCCCAGCCCGTTGCCGCCCTTCTTCTGCGTAGGGCGGTAGAACCGGTCGAAGATATGTTGGCCCGACAGTTTGGGTTCGTCCGACGTGTTGGATATGTACAAGGTGCCAGCGCCGATGCAGATGGTGATTTTCCCGTTTTCGTTGCAGTGCCTTACAGCGTTTACTATCAGATTGCTCATCATGCTCTCCAGCAGCGCACTGTTGGCCTGGACATACAGAGGTTGTGGCGAATACTGCCGTATGATATGCAGGTGGCCCGATATGCTCTCGAGCAGAGGCAGCAGGTTGTCGATAAAGGTGTCGAGTCTTATGCACTCGCGGGTGTCAAACTGTTCGTTGTCTATCTTTGCCAGCAACAGCAGATTGCGGTTCAGTCTTGACAGCCTCGAAATCATGTGGAAGAGGTCTTGTATTATCTCTGCCTGTTCGGCTGTCAACTCTGGCTGCTGCATGAGCAGCTCGAGTTTTGCCTGGAATATGGCTATGGGTGTCTGCAGTTCATGCGAAGCGTTCTCGGTGAACTCTTTTTGAGCCTGATAGCTGTCTATGTTCTTCTTCATCAGCCGCTGCAGCGACTCGTTGAGTTCTGCAAACTCCTTTATGTCTGTCTTTGGCAGTTCTATCAGCTTGGCCTGTTCCAGCTTGAAGGGCTCTATACTTCTGAGAGTGGCCTCGAATGGACGCCACAAGTTCTTGGATACGACTCGCATGGTCAGCACCACGCCCACGCTCAGCAGCACTGTGATGAGTATATACTGCAGCATGATGCCCGTCACGATGTCTTCTTCCAGGTCGAACGCCGGTAGGCTCTCTCCGGATTTGACTGCCTCGATGAGGTCTTCCATGTCCTCGGCGTAATAGTTCTTGGTGAGGTAGTAGAACGCAGGTGCAGCCAGTGCAAACAGTACGGCGATGCACAAGATGAACTGCGTCATAGACTTTCTGAGCAGACTTGTCATAATTCTATCCATTTATAGCCCATGCCATAGACATTCTGTATGCAGTTGGGCATACCTGTCTGAGCGAGTTTGGCCTTAAGGTTCTTGATGTGAGTGTATACGAAGTCGAAGTTGTCCATCATGTCGGCAAAATCACCGCTGAGATGCTCGGCTATTGCTCCTTTGGACAGCACCCTGTTGCGGTTGCCGATAAAGAAGAGCAGCAGGTCGTACTCCGACTTGGTGAGCGTCACAGGCCGACCGTTGGCCTCGACGCTCTTTTCGAGCAGATTAATTTTTATGCCATTGTTCTCGAGCGTATTGCTGGCTCCAAACTCCTTGCGGCGTATGATGGCGTAGACACGCATACCGAGTTCGGCCAGATGGAAAGGCTTGGGCAGATAGTCGTCAGCCCCAATCTCCAGCCCCTTGACCTTGTCGTCGAGCGAGTCCTTTGCCGACACGATGATGACGCCGGCATGGTTGTTACGACGCTTGATGTCGCGCAGTATGTCGAGTCCGCTGCCGCCGGGCAGCATCAGGTCCAGCAGCACACAGTCGTAGTCGTAGCCGCGCACCTTTTCCAGAGCTTCGTTGTAGTCGAAGGCCTGCTCGCACAGGTATTTCTCAGATTTCAGATAAGTCACAATGCTGTCAGACAGCTTGTGCTCGTCTTCTACTATCAGTATTTTCATCTTCTTTATTGTTTATCCTTATTTGTAAAGCATCATTATGCTGCCCGCCGTTATGAACAGGGCGCCCACGATGACCCTCGCGCTGACGGTCTCCTTGAGAAATATCAGCGCCAGGCCGATGGTGATGACCACACTCAACTTGTCTATCGGCGCCACCCGCGCCACATCGCCCGTCTGCAGCGCCTTGAAGTAGAAGAGCCACGACAGCCCCGTGGCTGCTCCCGATAGTACGAGAAACAGCCACGTATGGGCCGTTATGCCTTTAGCCTCGCCGACATGGTTGCCAGCTACGACGATGCCCCATGTGATGCACAGCACTACACTGGTGCGGATGGCGGTGGCCAGGTCCGAGTTGATGTCCTTTACTCCTATCTTGGCGAAGATTGCCGTAAGCGCGGCAAACAGGGCCGACAGCAGTGCATAATATTTCCACATAGTCTATGTCATTAATTGTTATTGACAAATATACGGCGCAATTTTGGGGAAAGTCTGTAGAACCTCCCATTTTTCTGCTATTTGCCGTTCTCTGCCGGTTGGGCCAGGAAGTACACGCGCGAGTTGGCCGCTCCGTCCCTTCTCAGTACCCCCGTCTCGGTGAAGTGGCGCAGCCATTTCTGCGCAGTCGTCTCCCTCAACTTGAATTCCGTCTTCAGTACGCGCGCCGTGATGGAGCCGTTGGTGGCGATATAGTCCTTGATTTTTGCCAGCAGTTCGGCTTCGGTGTACTGCCGCGACCGGGTGGAGTATCGGGCACGTTCAAATCGCGCGTTGCGCTTCACGCGGGCGAGCAGTCTGGCTTCGGGGCGAAACTTGATGCCGTCTACCTTGATTTGGTTGCCCCTGACCTTGTCGTCGGCAGCGTCGTCGGCCTTGTCGAGCCTTGCGCCCAGCGAGAAGTAGCCTATGCCGGGCAGATGGAACCGCGTGCCCCCGGAGAGAGCGTGGGCCATGCAGTCGCCGAGGGTGTCGAGCACGCCATGCAGCGCTCCCGGAGTCAGCATGGTGTGGTTGCGGATGTGTTCTTCCAGTTGGTTAGGGTTCAAGGGCGCATTCTCATAGAGGCGTACATATCTGCGGTCTCTTCCGGTGCCCTCCGAGTTTTTGATAGATTCGATGTTGTACTTTATGTTCATTGTAATAGGTATTAATTGCCGCCAAAGTTAACAATTAATACCCAATCCACCAAATTGTCGATGGCCGTAAGAGCCGTTTTCTGTCATCGTTGCCGATGCGCTTCGGCCGGCATCGGCATCGCCGTTGTCCGACAGCGACATTGATACCGTCTGAAGCGGATGTCGATACCGTCCGATACTCATCGACGGGCGTAGTCGCCGTGGCGGCGATGCTGGTGGCAGCAGTCTGCGCTGCGGCTCACGCTGTCTTCAAAGTCTGCCACTCTTGTCGTGTGGGGCGTGGCTGTCGGCGTGTTGCCGGCTGCCGTGTCCATAGGGCTGTGGCCCACCGACTTGTCGGCGGTCAGGGCTTGTCGGCTTTATATTCCTGAAAAACTATTAACCTTTGCTAAAACCGCCAAATCTTCAATATTTCCACAAAGTCTGTTCCCAACTTTGCCGGCAGAACATAAAAATGACAAGTATGCAATCCAAAGGGCGACTTCTACTCTTTCTGGCTTTCCTGTCGGCCATCATTCCTGTAATGCTGATGCGCGATTTCACTCCCGGCAACGAACTGCGCTATCTCAGCATTGCCGACGAGGCGCTGCGCGACCATCATTTCTTCGCCTTCTACAATCACGGCTTAGCCTATGCCGACAAGCCCCCTCTCTATGAGGGCACTGAAAAAGTCCCCTTTTTTTATGACCAAAACGGAAAATGCTTACGATTTGTAACTTCTCTTTCTGCAAATCGCCTAAATAAGGCTAAAATAGACAGAAAATAAAGGGTAAAACAGCTATATCTCCGTCATCAACTTTCAATTTGATAGTGGGTTTTAGTTTTTCAGTGCCCTCCTCTATATGTGGCTCGTCATGCTCTCCCGTGTGGTCTTTGGCACCCACTCCATACTGGCCCTGTCACTGCTGTCGGTGGTTCCGGCGCTGGGCGTGGTCTGCGTGATGGACTCCTGGACCCGCAACGAGATGGACGGCCCCACCCGCAGCCTGGCGCGCATGATGCTGCTCACCTCGGGCCTCTTTACCGGAGTGGCTCTCATCGTGAGGATGGATATGCTCATGTGCCTCTTCATCGTCCTCGCTCTACGGTCGTTCTGGCGCATGTATACCGAGGAGTCTGCCTATGCCGGCGAGCGATGGCTGTTTCCGGTCTATCTGTTTCTTGCCGTGTTTACCAAGGGGCCGCTGGGCCTGCTCATCCCGCTGTGCTCCATCTGCACCTATCTCGTCATAGTGCGTCGGCCGCGGCTCATCCCCGTCGTATGGGGATGGCGCACCTGGAGCGTGCTGGTCGCGGGCTGCGCCCTGTGGTGGGGGCTCACCTGCCATGAGGCTGGTACCGCCTATCTGCGCAATCTCCTGTTTCACCAGACCATAGACCGTGCCATCCATGCCTTCCACCACGAGGAGCCGTTCTACTACTATGCACGCTGTATATGGTTCTGCATGGCTCCCTGGGTGCTCTTTGTCGTGGCGTCGATAGCCAGCGCGTTGCGCCGTGGGGTGGTGCGCAGCCGGCTCCACACCTTTCTCATCGTCGCCTCGCTGTCATCGCTGGTGATGATATCCTCTCTCAGCGGCAAACTCGAGATATACATGCTGCCGGTCATCCCCCTTATGGTCTATGCCGCCGCCATCTACATGCCACGGGCTTCTGACGAGTGGTGGTACAGGCCGGCGCTCGCCATCCCTGCCGCCATCCTGACCTTGGCTTTTCCCGCTTTGGCTCTGACCCATTGTGCCGGACTGCTGGGGCAGGCCCTGTCGCAGCAGAGCGACATCGTGCTGATATATCTGGCTGCGCTGGTACTGACTCTCTGCGGAATCGCCTCACTCAGACGCGTCTCGCACGCCATACCGCTCATCACGCGCGGTGTGTTGGCGGCGATATTCATCGCCTCGTTTGCCCTGCCCGCGTTCAACAGCCGCATAGGCTACCGCGCCGTATGCGCACAGGTGCAGGCCATGAGCCGTCGCACGGGCATCACCCATATTGCGGCATGGAGAGTGAAGAATGCTGCCGACATGGATGTCTATCTGCATAGGTCGCCCGACGTGGTACCCCAGGAGGCCGACCCCATGACCTACTACACTACGCCCACCCTGATGGTGGTACCCGGTGGCGGGCGAGGCGTCTATACTGTCCGCGTGTGTCGTGGTGGCGGTCGCTCAGAGCGGTCGGTAGCCCAGTCTGGACCCATTAACCCACAGAGATAAGATATGAAACCTACAACTATCGATATGCACCCCAAGACCATCCTGGTCACCGGTGCGGCTGGATTTATAGGCAGCCGTCTCGTAGAGCGCCTCCTCCGCGGCAGCCATTGCTCGGAAACAGGCGGCGGTTCACGGTTGCGCGTCATAGGCGTCGACAATATGAACCACTATTATGATGTGGCGCTCAAGGAGCAGCGCCTCAAGCCGCTGCTTGCCCATAGTGGTTTCACCTTTGTCCATGCCGACATTGCCGACCGTGACGCCGTAGACCGCATCTTTGACAGCTGTTCGCCCGACATCGTCGTCAATCTTGCCGCCCAAGCCGGGGTAAGATACAGCATCGATTCGCCCGAGAGCTATATCCACAGCAACATCATCGGCTTCTTCAATATCCTCGAGGCTGCCCGCCACAGTTATGACCACGGGCGCCACGGTGTAGAGCATCTCGTCTATGCCAGTTCGAGCAGCGTCTATGGCATGGACAGGCACACTCCGTTCTCGACATCCGACCCTATAGACAGTCCGGTGAGCCTCTATGCAGCCACCAAGAAGAGCGACGAGCTGATGGCTCATGCCTATGCCAAACTCTACGACATACCCTGTACGGGTCTGAGGTTCTTTACCGTCTATGGTCCCGCTGGCCGTCCCGATATGGCTTACTTCAGTTTTGCTGAGAAGTGGCGCCGTGGCGACAAAATCCAACTGTACAACTATGGGCGCTGTCGCCGCGACTTCACCTATATCGACGATATCGTCGAGGGCATCGTCCAGGTGATGGCCCATGCCCCCGCCCGCTGTGTAGGCAGCGATGGTCTGCCGCTGCCTCCCTACAGGATTTACAATATCGGCAACGGACATCCCGAGAGCCTGCTCACCTTTGTCCATACTCTGTGCGACGAATTGGTAAGGGCTGGAGCACTGCCGTCGGGGTTTGATTTGGACAGCCATTGTGTGCTGGCGCCCATGCAACCGGGCGATGTGGTGGAGACCTATGCCGACACGGCGCCGCTGGAGCACGACCTTGGCTACAGGCCCACGACTCCCCTGGGCGTAGGGCTACGCCGCTTTGCCGAGTGGTTTGCCGCCAACCGTACAGACCAGCCTCTATAGCCAGCCTCAACCGATGGCGGCAGCCCATATCATGACAGCCTGCCACTATAGATTATCATGATAACAATCAATATAAAGATAACGACAATGAACAAGACATCAGCCTACAAGATGACCATCATCGTACCCGTGTACAATGAAGAAGACAATATAGACGCCCTCAACCAGCGTCTTGGAGATTACCTCAAGAGCAGCGCGTGCAAGTCGTGTGTGCTCTTTGTCAATGACGGTTCGAGAGACAACAGTCTAGCATATATCAAAGAGGTGTGCCGCCACAACCCCGACTTCTACTATATCTCTCTGGGCAAGAACAGCGGACTGAGCGCAGCCCTGAAAGCCGGCATCGATGAGGCCTGCTCGGAGTATGTGGGTTATATCGATGCCGACCTGCAGACCGACCCCGACGACTTTGACCTGCTACTCGCCCAGATTCATGACCATGCTCTCGTGACGGGCATCAGGGCCAATCGCAAGGACACCGCCTTCAAGCGACTGCAGTCGCGCATCGCCAACGGCTTCCGCCGCATGATGACCGATGATGGCGCTGCCGACACAGGTTGTCCGCTCAAGGTGATGCGTACCGACTATGCCAAGCGCATACCCTTCTTCAAGGGTCTGCACCGATTCCTGCCCGCCATGATACTGCTGCAGGGTGGCACCTACGCACAGGTGGCTGTAAGACACTATCCCCGTACGGCTGGTGTGTCCAAGTATCATCTTGCCAACCGTCTCGTGGCGCCCTTTGTCGACTGCTTTGCCTACCGCTGGATGCGCAGCAGGTATATCAACTATACTATAGCCCAGAGCAACGTCGGCGACAACGACTGAGGTGCTCTCGGGTATAAACGGATAATAGATAAAACACATGAAAGTACAACTCTTAGTCACGGCGATAGGATTACTGGCGCAGGGGTTCTTCTCGGCACGAATCCTGGTGCAATGGGCCATGTCGGAGAAGGCCCGGCGGGTGCTGTCTCCCTCTCTCTTCTGGATATTCAGCATTGCGGGGTCTTACCTGTTGTGCCTCTATGGATGGCTCCGTGATGACTTTGCTATCGTCTTTGGACAACTTGTGTCCTATTACATCTATCTGTGGAATCTCAAGACCAAGGATGTGTGGCTGTACATACCCAAAATAGTGAGGTGGACGCTGGTGGCTACACCCATAGTGCTGTTAGGTGTAGTGGGAGAGTATGCCGACGAGTATATAGGGCGGTTCCTGCACAATAGCGACGTGCCGCTGGGTCTCCTGCTGTTCGGCTCGGCGGGCCAACTGGTCTTTACCATGCGCTTTGTGTGCCAGTGGTACTGCTCGCGCAAGGCAGGAGAGTCGCGGTTGCCCCTGGTGTTTTGGCTGTTGAGCCTTGTGGGGTCGGTATCCATCATCGCCTATGGCGTCATGCGCTGTGATGTGGTGCTCATACTTGGTCAGTCGTTTGGCATCGTGGCGTATGTGAGAAACATCATGCTGCTGGCAAAGACTGACGTTTTGCCCCATGGCAGAACGCTGGCTGCCGGCAAGCGTTAGCCCACCGATACCGACGGCGAAGATAGTCGGGCTTGCCCTCCCGATACCCTCGGCGTCGGTATTTTATTCTTTTAACATTAAAAAGGGTATGAAAGACAAAAAAAATGGCTACTTTTGTTTCCATCTACACAAGAGTAGCCATTGCCGTGTCACCGAGGGTGGTAGCGTCGATGGTCTCTCTGCTAAAGACCGGTAAATCGTTTAACATTATAATACATAAAAACCATGAAGTATCCTAAAATTGGAATCCGCCCCACCATCGACGGCCGTCAGGGTGGCGTTCGCGAGAGTCTTGAAGACAAGACTATGGCCCTGGCTCAGGCTGTGGCTAATCTCATTTCGACTAATCTTAAGAATGGCGACGGTTCGCCAGTAGAGTGTGTCATCGCCGACAGCACCATAGGTCGTGTGGCTGAGAGCGCCGCTTGTGCCGAGAAGTTTGAGCGCGAGGGCGTGGGCAGTACCATCACCGTTACCTCATGCTGGTGCTATGGTTCGGAGACCATGGATATGAACCCCCATTATCCCAAGGCTGTCTGGGGCTTCAACGGTACCGAGCGCCCCGGCGCCGTGTATCTGGCTGCCGTTCTGGCTGCCCATGCCCAGAAGGGTCTGCCTGCTTTCGGCATCTACGGCCATGATGTGCAGGACCTCGACGACAACACTATCCCTGCCGACGTGGCAGAAAAGATACTGCGCTTTGCCCGCGCCGCACAGGCTGTGGCTACGATGCGCGGCAAGAGCTATCTGAGCATGGGTAACACCTGTATGGGTATTGCCGGAAGTATCGTCGACGCCGACTTCTTCCAGGACTATCTCGGCATGCGTACCGAGTATGTGGACCTGGTCGAAATCCTGCGCCGTGTGGACGAGGGTATCTATGACCCTGAGGAGTACAAGAAGGCCATGGCTTGGACCGAGAAGTACTGCAAGGCCAATGAGGGCCACGACTACAACGAGGAGATAGGCAAGGCCAAGACCCGCGAGCAGAAAGACAAGGACTGGGAGTTCACCGTAAAGAATATGCTTATCATCAACGACCTGATGCACGGCAACCCTCGTCTCGAGGAGCTGGGCTTCAAGGAGGAGAGTCTGGGTCACAACGCCATCGCTGCCGGTGTGCAGGGCCAGCGCCAGTGGACCGACTATATCCCCAACTTTGACTTCCCCGAGTCGCTGATGTGTACCTCGTTTGACTGGAACGGCATCCGTGAGGCCAACGTGCTCGCCACCGAGAACGACTCGCTCAACGGTGTGGCTATGCTCTTCGGTCATCTGCTTACCAACAAGGGTGTGATGTTCTCTGACATCCGTACCTACTGGAGCCCAGAGGCTGTGAAGCGCGTCACCGGCAAGGAAGCCACCGGTCTGGCTGCCGGCGGTTTCATCCACCTCATCAACTCGGGTGCCACGACGCTCGACGCCACTGGTGCGATGACCGACGCCGAGGGCAACCCCACCATGAAGCATCACTGGGAGATGACCCAGGAAGATGTTGAGGCTTGCCTCAAGGCCACGACATGGTATCCTGCCTGCCGCGACTACTTCCGTGGCGGTGGCTATTCAAGCAACTTCCTCACCCGTGGTGGTATGCCTATGACCATGATACGCGTGAACAGAGTCAAGGGCTTGGGTCCCGTCATCCAGCTCGCCGAGGGTTGGAGCGTAGACCTCGACCCCGAAATCCATGACATCCTCAACAAGCGCACCGACAAGACCTGGCCTACCACATGGTTTGTGCCACGCCTCGACGCTTCGCGCGACGCCTTCAAGGATGTGTACTCAGTGATGAACAACTGGGGCGCCAACCACGGTGCCATCGCCTATGGCCACATCGGTGCCGACATCATCACCCTAGCCTCTATCCTGCGCATCCCCGTATGTATGCACAACGTGGCCGACGACCAGGTGTTCCGTCCATCGGCATGGAATGCCTTCGGTATGGACAAGGAGGGTGCCGACTATCGCGCCTGCCAGAACTTCGGTCCTGTGTACAAATAATGGGTCAATGAACAATAAGTAGACAATCATAGAGAGAGGAGAGACGCCGTGGGGCATCTGGTCTGTAACGGCCACGGTGCCGGTGGCGGCTCCCCTCTCTCTGTCGTTTTAATCGTGTAATAGAAATTGAAGCAATGAACAAACCTCGATTAGTGGAGAAGAAGTATCTCTTGCCCTTCGTGCTCCTGACCACCCTCTTTGCCCTCTGGGGATTTGCCAATGATATCACCAACCCCATGGTGGCAGCCTTCCAGACGGTGATGGAGCTCAAGGCCAGCGAGGCGTCGCTTGTGCAGTTTGCCTTCTATGGCGGCTATGCCACCATGGCGGTGCCTGCGGCGCTCTTCATACGCCGCTACAGCTACAAGAGCGGTATCATGCTGGGTCTGGCACTCTACGCGTTGGGCGCATTCCTGTTTATACCGGCTGCGGCGTATCAGGAGTTCTCCTTCTTCTGCATCTCGCTCTATGTGCTTACCTTCGGACTGGCGTTTCTGGAGACTACGGCCAATCCCTTTGTGCTCTCGCTGGGCAGCAAGGAGACGTCGACACGCCGTCTGAATCTGGCGCAGGCGTTCAACCCCCTCGGATCGCTCATGGGCATGGGCGTGGCGTCGTTTATCGTGCTGCCCCACCTGTGGTCTGACCGTCGCGACACCGCCGGTGCCATCATCTTCCCGACCCTCACCGAGGCAGAGAAGTCTGGCATACGTCTGCACGACCTGGTGGTGATACGCGACCCCTATGTGGCTATCGGACTGGTGGTGCTCATCATGCTGGTGGTCTTTGCCATCACGCGGATGCCACGCACGGAGAGCACCGGTGAGCATGCCCGCGTGGGCGACACCATGCGCCGGCTGCTGGACAACAAGCCCTACATGGCCGGCGTGGTCACACAGATGTTTTATGTGGCTGCGCAGATTATGGTGTGGACCTTCATCATCCAGTATGCCGACCGTCTGGGCATCAACAAGGCTACGGCGCAGACCTACAACATCGTGGCGATGGTGCTCTTCCTCAGCGGACGATTTATCAGCACCTTCCTGATGCGCTATGTCAACACCCGACTGCTGCTGGCTATCTTTGCCACCGGCGCCGCCCTCTGCACGCTCTGCACCATCTTCATCCAGGACATCGTGGGCCTCTACTCGCTGGTAGGCATCAGCGTATTCATGTCGCTCATGTTCCCCACCATCTATGGTATAGCCCTGGAGAATGTCAATGCCGAAGACGCCAGTCTGGGTGCCGCCTTCCTGGTGATGGCCATCGTGGGCGGAGCCATCATGCCTCCGCTCCAGGGTATGATCATAGACCGGGGCGTGGTGATGGGTCTTCCCGCCGTCAACGCCTCGTTTGTACTGCCTCTCATCAGCTTTGTAGTGGTTTTCACCTACGGTTTCTGCCAGTATCAACTGAGCCGCAAGCATGGCGGTGTGTAACCGTGTGACACTATAAATAACGACAAGGGCCATCCACACCAGCGGATGGCCCTTGCTGTTGATGGCGGGCGGAGGGGGAGATGGTTAAAAACGGTTAACGGTATTGATTTTTAACGGAAAAGACTTGCTCCGTATCTTCCATTTTCCCTATCTTTGGGCTGTAATCTATCAAGAGAGAGTTATCCCAATGTGTAACATCCAATGTATTTGCCTATGAGAAAGTGTTTGATGACCGGCATCCTCCTGATGGTGGCATGCCTGGCGTTTGGGCAGACGCCCAAAGTGTTGGTGTATAATCCGTATACGAAGAAGGGCGACTTGCCGCCCGAGTGGTTGAAGAACAAGGTGACCCAGCAGCAGTATGACTCGCTGGCACGCCTGTCGCAGCATTATGCCGTGAGCTATGACCACTTCAAGGCGCGTGGGCTGACTCAGGACGACATACGTCGGTATGTGAAGCGTACGGAGGTGCTGCTCAGCGAAGCGCAGCTCAAGAACACCACCGGTGGCTCTGGTCCTGAAGAGTGGAGGAAGAAAGGCATAACGCTGACCGACACCTGTCATTTCAAAGTGCAGCCTCTGCCGGTGGGTGTGGAGCCTCTGATGCAGGCCAAGAATGACGAGGGCGACGAGGTGGTGCGCTACATCCTCTATTCTGACATCGACGGCTATGACGCTCACGTGATGGTCGAGGTAAAGCTCTCCAAGGACGATAAAGGCAATACGCAGTTTGTGGTGAGCAGGCTGCTTCCCTACAGCGTGTCGGGACTCAGAGTAGAAAACCGTGCTACGCTGAGGCGTTCCGGTGGCGGTGCCATGCGTGAAGTCAGCAGCGGAACCTTTGATGCCGGTGGCTGTACGCCCGTCTACTTCCTGCAGGGCTTCTTCAGTTTTGATGATGCCAAGGGCTACAAGCACATGTGCAGCCTCAACCATCAGTTCTTCCTGAAGCTGGGCCCCGACAGTGACTCCCGTCCTGCCAATGTTGCTCCCACGGAAGGCTGGGGTGCCGGCGGCAGTTAGCGGTCTGCCTCTGGGGGTGGGCAAGGGAAGTGTGAGTGACCTCTATATAATATAATGTTTAGGTATAGACTTGCTCCCGCTTTAGAAAGATTGGGATAGGGTCTTCCCGTGGCATCTCCCTGCCTATCAGCTTTGTGCCGGTTGCCTCCGATTTAGAATTATTGCTGGGAGAGTGGCTCCTAAAAGCCCCTCTCCCAGACGCATCTCAAGAGAAACGGAGTCATACTCTCGGACTTCGTACCACGCCCTGCGCCGTGTGTCATCTGCGGTGGCTCAGATATGACCAATGCAGTCGTAAACGGAGAGAAACAGTAGACAACCGCAGTGTTATTGATTATGTAGACTTGCATAACCACTATGAAAACATTTTTCTATCACTGACAAGAAAACCACAAAGTGTCTTTCGTGGACTCACTATAGTATAACTCTCCAAATGAAAGATGCCGGCGCGCACTCTTGGCATGAGAATGAAACTGCCAACGAGATGTAGAACACTTACACTTTAGAGCTCAACGTATTCTCTCAGTACAATCATCGTCTCTTGAAGTTGCAGAACTTGTAATGCAGAGTATCAGTAAAATAAGGGAAAAATCCAATAAATGCATAAACTTAGTGCTAATTACATTCTCTTTACATAAGAGTAACAGCCTCAGTTTCTTGTTTTGTACTGACACCATGTAATTAACAAAAGATAATGCGACTATTAATGGTTTCTATCGTTAATAAAGCATAAATAATGGAGTCTTTATACTTTTTTTCATGCGTTGCGCCTTATCTTTGTTTCTTGGAAATCATCCTTAACCTAAATAATAGAAATAGAAAATGGCAAATGGCAAAAAAACCACATTACTTCTTCTATTGCTCTTTTGCAGTTCTTTGGCTCATGCACAAAAGCAAGTTCCTATAGAACGGAAAGATACCATTGCCAATGAAAGTAATATTATAAAAATAGTTGGAAATCATTCCAACAAGGGTGCTGCCAACAACGCCCTTGACGTGTTGAGTGGTCAGGCTGCTGGTGTCAATGTGACATCCAACGGTCTGGATC
>OLFV01000085.1_pt1 | contig 107937 bp, 103 predicted proteins | sample 1605551 | NCBI WGS metagenome assembly OLFV01 (sample SAMEA3888922, study PRJEB22519) | human gut metagenome | biome: human gut; feature: human-associated habitat; material: faeces | place: Denmark | collected 2011
GGAGTGGGAGTTCGAGTCTCCCCTTCGGCACCATAAGAAAGTAAAGGGTTGTAGCTTACTAGCTGTAACCCTTTTTCTTTTTTCTTCCTGCTTCCTGTCATACGGGCTGCAATCTGCCCCCAGAACCCGCTTTTTTAGCAAAGTGGGTCAAACTGGTGGGTCAAAGATACCGTTTTCACGGTCAGGAAGCCCCTATGCAGCCAGCAAGCGAAGCCTCTCACTCTCACGCCTGTTTATTGCCGGAAAAAACGTCTGCAAAAACGCGGCGTTCGCCGAGCTACCTTTACCGAAAAGGGAATATCTTCTATTTTCGGTATGCGTTTTCCGCACAAGAAAGGCAATCTTTTCAACGTGCAGAGATACGAATCAGTCTGAGAACCGGATTTCTCCATGAAGCCAGGAAGAAAGCCCGGCAGCTACGCGCAGCTCTGGAGGAGTTTATGGGAAAAAATTTAGAAGAGCTAAACTTTGCGGCAGCCAAAGCACATCTGGCCTCCAAGCTGAAAGAACTCATGGATTCATGCCCTGAGAAAAAGCCGCCAACCATTGCAACCATTCGGCAGAGGATGGACCAGCTTCGCCAGCGAATGCTTGAAGCTGCTGACTCCACCCTTTACAAGCCACAGCGGGGCATCGCTGTTGATAATTCCACCATTGTTCCTCTTGCTCCAGATGATACTTTGGAACAATCTTTTCAAGTATTTCAGAAAGGAATGACGAATTCACCGAACAGCTTGGTCCGCGCCCATTATCCTGGCGTCGTCATAGAACTTTTGCATGAAAAAATTTTTTCTCCAGAGGAGCTCACCCCTGAATCCATCCTCCAAATTCTGAATGAATACCAGAAAATGCAGATTTCCTTGAATCGCATACTACTGGCGCGGGAAAAAGGTGATTACGGATATGAGCGGGCATTTCAGGTTGATGTAAATCAAGCTGTAGAGTCTGTGCCATTGCCGAAATCAAAAAAACCTCTGCTCTCCGAATTTATTGAGAAGTATATATCCATCAAACTTAAAGATAAGCAATGGGAGTTACGGGATATTCCAACTTATCGCAGCCGCTTGGAACCTCTTGTGGAAATATTGGGAGATCGTCCCATCGCCGACATTACACGAACCGATATGCGAGAGTACCGCGATGTTTTATGCAAGCTGCCGCCTAACCGCAAACGTGCTGTAAAATACAAGAATAAAAGTATTCAGGAAATTTTGGAAATGGCTCCTTCCGTTACGCTAAACGCGAATACCATCAACATATTTTTTGAAGCTGCGGCCAGCATGTTTGAATGGGGAATTCGTGAAGAACTGCTTGAATCCAACCCTGCAAAATCTCTACAAATCAAAGATGAACGGCAAGATATAGACAAGCGTGATGATTTTACGCAGGAAGACATCAAAAAAATATTCTTTTCGGGAGACTATTCTCCTGAAAACTTTATCCATCCCGCCTATTATTGGGGGCCACTGATTGGCTTATATTCAGGGATGCGCCTTGAAGAAATCTGCCAGCTTTATTGCGAAGATATTGTTGAGAAAAATTCCATCTGGTGCTTTGACATTAATCAAAATCCGTCAAAAGACGGCACGGTCGATAAGCAATTGAAAAATCTAAATGCTGTTCGGCTGGTATCGATTCATGACCGCTTACGTGAACTTGGTTTTCTTGAGCATGTACAAAAAATGAAAAAATTGGGGCATAAAAGGGTTTTTCCTGAGCTGAACAAGACAGAGAAAACGCCAAAATATGGAAAGCAAGTCAGCAAAATATTTTCATTTTGGCTTAAAAAGCATGGCATTACAGGAAACAAGACGTTTCATTCTTTGAGGCATACGTTCAGCAATTATTTTAAGGTTCGGAGTATGCACAATGATGTATTCCGTCAAGTCTTTGGGCATGAAATTCCCGAACTGGCCGGGCATCAATATGGAAGTAAGTTTCCTGCAAAACAGTGTTATGCAGATATTATATCCAAGCTTTGCTATCCTGACGAGATAAATCTTAGAAGTTGGACGGCCAGCCAGAGCCAGCCGTCCTGTGTGAAGCATCTACATTGCTAAATTGACGATTTCACCGGCAGCTTCTGTATTGCCGGTGGAGTCGTTGCTTCCGGCATCCTGCGAATCTTCTTCGCTCTCGGATGCAGCATCCATCTTGTTGGCGACTTCATCAACCATAAATGCGGCAGCGGTCAACGCTGTGGCGCCAGCGACGACACCGGCAAAGAAATAACCAAGCTTGCTCATAAAACTCTCCTTGTGGGGAATACTCTTGTTGATAACACAAGAGGCGAGAACCAATGTCCCCGCCTCACGCCTTTCTTGCTTCTTTTAAAGGTTTCAGTCTCGCCACTTTTCCCTGACCGCTTCGAGAACGGCAATAACAACAGGAATCCACGGGATAAAATTCATCACCTTTCCTCCTTGTACTGATAGGTTAAAAACGGATCAGAGGGCCACGCTTTGGGAAACGGCAGGATATCCAGGGACGGCAGCCAAAACACAGCGGGACTTTGCTGAGAATGCCCATTTGGCAAAGCCGACAATCAGACAAGATTTTCATACGTTTTCTCCTTGTTTGTGGATGAGAGCATCGTGCAGGATGGCGAACATGGAAGGAGCCAGTTCAGCAATATCGTTGATAACCCTGCTTCCTTTGCCGGGAAGCAGGGTCTGCATGGATATGGTGTGTATGCCGATGCCGTAAACTTCCATTCCCAAATCCTTGATGGCCCGGATGGCGGTTTGGGTGGGCTTCAGGTCATCCGGTTCGCCATCGCTTATCAGCACAACAATTTTTCGCGGTTCCGGCATGGGGTGAAGCTGTTGCAGTACCCACCACAGGGCCGCGTCCATTGGCGTGCTGCCTCCGGTTTTCACCATGAACCGGGTGTGCATCTTCTGACCGTGCAGCAGGACGGGAGCGACGGTTTGCCAGTGCCCTTGCTGTTCCGGCGCATCAGGAATCCAACTGCCGGGGAAAGCGGTAACGCCCACATTGACGCCGGGTATGGCTTGCAAGGCTGACGCCACGGCAAAGCATACCCTGGTCGCCAGAGCTATGGGCTTGCCGTTCATGGAACCGGAGGCATCCAGCAAAATGTGGACAGCGGTGTTCACACCGGCTTTCTCGCCTTTACGCAGAAAGACCTTTGCATTTCCGGTCGCCAGACTATGCAGCTTGCGGATGTTGAGCGCACCCGCATACGCGCTGTGATTCCTGACGGAACGGATACTTTGCATCAGGGCTTGCAGCCTGGTTCGCAGCGCCGTTGTCGCCTGCCGGGAATCGTTCAGTTCGTCCGGTGAAAGCGGTTGCGTGTTTTTGGGAGTAGCGACAGCAATCTGAACTCGCTCTTCTCCGCTTTTTCCCAAATTGGAGAGCATTTGCTGCAATTGTTCTCCCATCCCGGAGGGGAAGAGATCGTTACTCGCACCAGTGGAGACCAGCTTTTGCAAACTTTGCAATGCCTGCCTGGGGTCCGTTGGGGCATTTGTTTGACCGGAGGGCGGATCTGCCTCCGTTTCCGGCAAGGCATTGGAAGCTTCCTGTTCCGTATGGCTATGCTCTTGTTTCTGTTGCTGTTCCATAACCTGGGCGTACTTCCTGATGATATTTGCGATTTCACAGGCAAAGCCAAAGGCGTCCAGGGTACTTGCACACTGTTTCGGAACCAGCCGGAGAACGGGTTCCAATTCGTGGGGCAGACCGGGATAACGGATTTCCGCCGAAGCTCTGAGGTGATCCCTTTCTGCACCCAATTCCCCCACGTCCCAGGAGCGAACGGTGATGAGCAGCCAGTCCAGAATGAGCATGGCCGGATCGGGAGCAGCGGCTTTTTGTTTGCTTTTTTCGGGTTTGGGGAGAAAAAGATGCTTGATGAGCCACTGGAAATTCTCCCGGCAGCCGGGATAGATGCCTGACAGGATATTTTCCACGCGGTGATCTTCCAGCATATTCCAGATGTGTTTTTCCAGCGGAGTCACATTGGCCGTGTTCAGAGCGTCAAAATCCGTGGCTCTGATGTGGGCCGCTTCATGATCCAGGTATCCCCGCAGCAGGCCGATCACAGTTTCATCTCCATCCAGAGGAAGGCTCGGCAGTTGGATGATGTTGCCGTTGGTGAATGCCTGATCGCCGCCGATGCGCACTTCTACTCCGTACTTGCGCCCCAGGACTGACGCGAGCAGGGGCAAGGTTTTTATGATGTGCTTGGGATTCATGTTTCCTCCAAAAACAAGAGCCCCTTTGAACTTCAGTGCTCAAAGGGGCTGGCGTCAGTATGGTTTGGTTGGTTATTTACCATAGGCCGTGACTCTCAATAACCGGCAGTAAAGGGGCATCGTCAAACAGCGCTTCCTCCCGCAAGTCCTCATTGTGTCGTTCCGCTTTCACCTGCACGGAGCACTCGGCCAGAAGCAGCGATTCCAGAATCTTGTGGCTGTTCTTGCGTCCGTCCAGAATCATCTGTCCATGCTCCATAAGCACCTGCGGGTTTTGCAAAAGTAAAACCAGACCTTGCAGCATGATGAGCGTGCTGCCGGTAATGGCTCCGCGTTTGGGAATGCTGCGGAAAGCCGTATCCAGCAGCTCGGCTACCGGCGCAACGCGTGGCTCCACAAAAGTCAGGCCCATGAGTTTGTCGTACATGGCTTTCAGCGGTGACAACGCCTTGCGGGTAATCTCGGTTTTTCCGGCATAACAACGATGCCATGCTTCCCCGGCTGCTTTGGCGATTTCGTCAAAAAGAGTCCCGCCAAGCCGGTCAATATCCTCCTTCAGATTATCCATGTTGCAATCCATCGTTTTCGGTTGCGCCACCTGAAACACCTGCCAGCGAAAATCCAGCCTGGAACGCACATACTCCTGGCTGACCGTGGAACCGGCGATGATGTTGCCCCATTGCGGATGCCTGGCAATCCAGTCCTGTACGGACTGCTCATAGCGTTGCAGAAAGGATTCCTTGGCCGCATTGAACTCGTCGCGGATGACGGCCAGCTCCCGCATGATGTCGTCAATGCGCGCATTCGGCACTGCCCATCCGCTGAGAAAACGGATTCCGCTCCGCTCCAGCAGACTCACGGCCCGCGCCTTCAGTGTTGTGAAGCTGCGCAGGTCTTCAGGGTTGCAGACGCGCTTGCTGCCAAGCGAGGCCAGGTCTTCGGGCGGAAGTTCCGCGCCGCCCAAATCAAGCGGAACCAGTTTCTTTCTGGCTGTCCATATATGGATATCGAGATTGACCACAAGCAAATAGTCAAGAACTGTAATTTCTGTCATAGTACCTCCTCACGGGATTCTGGTGTCATGAGGGTTCAGATTGTATCCCTTGCCGATTTTGCGCATAAACCTGCTCTTGAGTTCCAGCAGGGGATTGCTGTTTTTGCATTGGTTAAGCGGAAAATGCTTTACGGTTCCCGCCGTTCCGGCTCTGCCCCAGCGAATGGACACGCCGCTTTCCATTGCCACGCCCAGCCAGAATTTGCCGCCGGATGTGGAAGAACTTTCCAAAGCAATGCGGGGAAATTCAGCAAGGGTAAGCAGAAAGTCGGGATTGCCCTGGACTGAGGGGATAAGCTGATCCAAACGCTGGACAACGGTCGGAACAGTCAGTTGATTGGCGGGATACCAGCCGTAGGCAGCGTCATCCTGCACGGCAGAACTGCCCTTGCTCACTCCCCCGGACTCTGCCCCTGTTGCGGGAAGATGCGTTGCGCCAGTTCGTGGAGAACCGCTTTAGTTTCCTTGCAGGCGCGAAAGCCCAAAGCCCGGTCAAGAGCATAGGCCACCGGCTGGATGCCCTGCTTCGCAAGGGGCTGATAGCGCAGAATCAAGTCCGCCCAGCGAAGTAAAGAACGTGTGCTGAAGGTAACTTCAATAGTGTTTCCCCTGTAGCTGTTTTCGGCTTCGCCCATGAACAGACGGCGAACCTCATTGGCGTATTCCACCATTTTTTTGCGAAGCATACCCGGCAATTGCGGAGCGATTTTTTCCAGCAATCGCATTTCGATTTCGGGTACGGGGTAGCCCACTTCGCAGACCGTGAATCTGTCCATAAGCGCCAGATTCATGCGAAGCGTTCCCTGATACAGGCCGGTTTCGTCGCTGCCGCCGTTGGTGTTGGCCGTGGCCGCGAATCGGAACATGGGGTGCGGTTCAATCAATTCTCCCTGATTTTCCGGGATGCACAAAGGCTGTCCGTCCAGAATACCGTTCAGCCCTGCGGCGGTTGCAGGCTCCAGCAAATCAAGTTCGTTCAGGAGCAACAAGCCGCCAAAGCGCATGGCAAGGGCAAGAGGGCCGTACTCAAAGACCATATTGCCGTTCCGCACGGAGAGGTGCCCGACCAAATCTTGAAACTCCAGATGATTATGCCCGGTGACTTCAAAAGTGGGATAGTTCAGGCGGGCCGCCAGTTGGTTGATCATGCTGCTTTTGCCCGCTCCTGCCGGGCCGCATACATACAGCGGCGATGGGGGAGCGATAAACCAGACCACCAGGTCGCGGCTGTGCTCATGGAACACATAGTCAGGGTTCCGTTTGGGCGTGAACGGAGAAGGTTGCGCATAGCCTTTTACCGGGGTGCCGGACGGAGTTCCGCTGAACACCGTTCCGGCGTCCATCTCTACTTCTTGAAGCGATGCGAGAATATCATGTTGCTGACTCATAAAACCTTCCTTAAAAAGAGGGTTGAGGTGTTTGTTCGTGTGTGTTACAAATAAACACACAGAAGGAGATGATTATGACCCAGGCGACCTATACTTTTCGGGTTGACGAAAGCTTAAAGGAAGCCTTTGCCAGTATTGCTCAGGCCAACGACCGTTCCGGCGCGCAGTTGTTGCGCGACTTTATGCGTCGGTATGTGCAGGAACATGCGGATACGCTGACCTATGACCAGTGGTTCCGAGCCAAGGTGGCCGAAGGCATAAAGGATGTGGAAGAAGGCCGCGTGGTCAGCAATGAAGAAGCCAAGCGCCGTTCCAGGAAACTGCGTGAAGAATTGCTGGCCCAACCCGAATGATGTCTGTGCTCTGGACCGAGGTCGCGCTTGCGGCCAGAGATGGCCTCGTCCGCTATATAGCGGAAGACAATCTGACCGCAGCCTTGCACCTGCTTGATCGCTTCGATGCCGTGGGTGATCAGTTAGAAAAATTTCCTCTGAGCGGACGGCAGGGGCGAATGCCTGGCACCCGTGAAATTGTGGTGCATGAAAACTACATCGTGGTCTATATGCTTGACCAGGATGTAGTTCACATCGTTACTGTGCTGCATGCCGCTCAGGATTGGCCGCCAGCATAGAAAATCAGCCCCAAACAATGCTACGGCTCAGACACATGTTAAAGGGATTTTCCCAAAATCCGCCTCTGTACTCGGTATCGTCGTCAGATTCACCGGCACGGATAAAGAGATAATCCTGCTCGTCCAGGTCTTGCAGCAGGTTTTCCATGAACGCCACGTCCGGGTAATCGTCATACCATTTGAGGGATTCCCAAAGCCAGGCCACGGCTCCGTCTTTTTCGCGCTTGTCGCGGGGAGAGTTCAGAAGTTCATGGATATTTTTTGTCCGTTCGGCCTCAGGTTCAAGCGCGGCCAGTCCAGCATCCAGAACTTTCTTGCCGGTGGCGGTGAGGCAAAGGCCCACATCAGAATAGTATCCCATACGTTTTCTCCTTTTTCTGTTTGTCTTTAACCGAGATTACAGATTGATGCCGTTAAAGGTAAAATTCTCCAACTTGCACAAGTATCCGGGTTCCCCATCTGGTTCATCCGTGGTATGCAGAGTTTGTAAAATTGCAGTTTGTTCCGCACATGATACGTTTAAAAACCCTTCGTCTGGTTCGAGTTCAACGGTTTTATAATATTCCCCATCGTCTCCCTTGAATACGCAACGTGACCATCCGTCTGTTCCGATAAAATGGAGTGTTATTTTCTTCGGCATACAGCGTTCTCCTTTCAATTGATTTCGTTGATGACAAGGCGTGAAAAAGCTCGACTTTCCTGTTCGCAGCGGGTCAGGAGGGCTTCCGCGTTTTCTTCTCCCCGGGAACGCGCCAGTTCCTCACGCAGGCGGTCACGGTTCAGGGTGCGCCGTCCGTTTGAGGATGTGACGCGAAAGCGGTGACTACCGGTGTTGATCCAGCCGCCTTGCAGGGTTGAGAGTGTGTAGGCATCCTTCAGCCCGCTTTCCAGGGCTTCAATTTCTGCATCCAAAATTGAGCGGGAATTTTTGAGCCGGGCAAGCCGATTCAATTCAGGCTGCCATTCGGGTTGATACTCTCCGTCATGGAATTTGGGGCAGTCGGCGTTCCAGTCACAAGACGTGCACAGGGCGTGAAAGCCCGTGGCGTGGGGTACGGCGTTGATGTCGAGCTGGCCGTTTTCCGCGGCCTGCTTATGTTGCCAGAGCGTTTCAGCCGTGTTCAGGCACAGAGCGCGCATGGCGTCGTTGGGGAGATAGGGACCGAAGGCTCTGGCGTCGGACATGGACAGGCACAACACCCAGGCTTCCATATCCACGGCGATTGGTTCCGCAGGCAAAACAAGACCAAAATGAGCTTTGCACAACTGCGGCATGGTCTGATTGCGGTGGAGAATCCTTCCATTCCCATCTTTCAGGCTGAACACAGGCATATTCCAGAACTCAGCCAAAAAACTTGCCTGTCCGTAAAGCTGTGTTTCATACGAAGTATAGAGAGTTTCCGGCAGATGTTCCGTGCTTTTGAGTTCCAGAATCCGCACGGCGGGGTGCGGCTTATCCCATACCAGAGTGAAGTCGAGATGGGCCTTGATGGGAACGCCGTTGTGAATAAAAGCAAGCTCCAATTGCGGCAGGATATGGAGATTATGAACGGCAAGAGCCTGTCTGATGCCGTATTCAAGCCAGTGCCCGCGTTGCAGGGTCAGGAGCTTTTGCAAGCTGACTTGCGGACATGGGGATATTTTGTTTAGCAGTGCTGCTCTGGGACATTCCAAAGCTCTGCCGATGTCTGAAAGACCGACATACTTGCTCCTGTCGCCAAGGGCCAAGGCCGTTGTACGTTCCGCATGAAGATGCAGTCCTTTGTGGAGCAGGTCCAGTAGGCCGTTTGCCTTGTCGGATGGTGTGTGCACACATGCCTCCCATTGTTATGCCACATCAGCGTATTTCCACCACATTTTGCGCTGTGCGTTCCATTTGAAGCCAAGGCCCATCAGCATTTCTTTCTTGGGTTGGGTATTGCCGAAAGCTATAATGCAAGGCCGCCCATCGGTGGACGTGATGTTCTGGTAGGTGATGCCGTCGATTTTCGGCAGACCGGAGCTTTCTTCCCGTGCTGGATACGTATTCCGCGTCTGGTTGCGTTCATGAGCAGGTGTTCTGGACTTTCTTGCGGATTGCGGCATTTTTGCTCCTTCACCGTCATCATCTTCCGTGATGATGCCAAGCATGGCGCACAACGCATAGCGGCGAGCGTAGGTCTGTGCGGAGCCGTAGCCCTGCGGGTCAGCCTTGGGCAAAGGCACGACAGCGAGTGAACTATGCCACTGGCCGGATTCCGCATGAATAAGTTTTGTCGCCAATCCCAGGTGCCCGGTTTCCGCAGGCACGGGAAATTGGGTCAACAGTATGCCATTGGCAAGCAAGGCCGCCCTGCATGTATCCATCACGCTGTTAAGGGTTGCGTAACTGCTTTTAGTGAATGGGTTTTCTGCATCCTTGAGGGCTGGCTGAAGTTGGAACTGCACAGCCAGCAATGCCTTTGCCAGTTCGGTGATGTCCTTGGACTGATAGGATTCCATAGTTTGCCTCCTGAAAAGCAAAAATCCCCATCCGGCGTGAACCGGACAGGGATTTTACAGATTTTGGGAATTATTCTGCTATCTCAAAAGAGTAATATATACACGAATAACACTGAACTTCATAGGTTATTTTTTTGTGTAGTTGCCCTCAACTATTACGCCCATTCCACATATCAAATCATAAGAATGGGTAATTTCAAGCGCGTTTTGCAAGGGTGTTACCTCAATAAAATTACTTCTATTCATTTTTATATCATCATTAGTGCAGATCAATTTTCCACCTTGAGCACTGCATGTGCCTTCAAATTCACACATATTCCCAGAATCAGGATTAACGATTGAGATGGCTATAGGCATTCTTTTCGTCGAAGGGTTTGTTGGCGAAAGGATGAGTTGCCCGGTAAAGCCATCCTGCTGATAGACATATGTTCCGAAAATGGTTTGCTGTTCTTTTTTTCGTGTTGCCGGGCCGACATGCGGTGTATCGCGGCGTACTAAAACAGATTGACGAAATTGTTCGTCAGCCTGTCGTTGTGCCTGAACTCTTTCCAATTCTGCTTGTTTCGCGGCATTCATGGCATCATACTGACGTTGAATAAGTGCCTGTACTTGTTCTGATAATGCCCCATTATACCGTATGGTTTGAATTGTAAAATTTATAGGGGATAATGATTTCAGGACAAACTGCACTTCGCTATCACCTGAACTTTTATCTGAAGTGACAAATCGAAAGTCGACAAGGCGAAGTTCATTATCTTTTATCGCAGAGGCGAGTTCAAAAGAAACATTTTGGAGAATTCCGTACTTAACACCATCATGAGAAAACTTTTCATAACTAACTTTACCCTGCGCATAGTAATTAACATGTGAAGTTTTTTCGGGTACCAAGTCCGTTATTTCTCCTCTAACTGATAAGGTGATACGCTCGGTACGATCATCGAATTTGAATCCATTTATTTGATATATAACTATGGGCATTTTTTCCCATGTGACCGATATATCCCTATTGGAAGGAAGCACTCCAACTACCTGCAATGCTTTTTTGTCAGCTCTGCTCAAAATATATTTCTTAAAATAATAGTCGAAACTCTTAATACCCGCATTAGGAAGTGTTTCTGTAAAGTGTTCATTTTGATGAATCTGGCGAAAACCTCTTTCCATTGTGGCCGATGACACCCGTGGTGTTTCTCCCTTGTAGTCAAAGCCTAAGAATGCCGTTTGATAGGATTTCCCATCAGCAGCAATCATAAACTGTGCTACAAGCTCGACTGTGAACCCGGCGGAATCAAGAGACCGTGCAATTTCTTTGAATACGCTATCAGGCGTACCCGAAAAATGCGGTTTTATCCGTGATAATACAAGGCTGAGGTTCGAATATTTTCCCCTGAATTCAACGTACTTCTGGCCCCGATCTGTTTCGTGAAGCGTCCATTTGCCGTCTTGGCAGTATTGGTAGGTGTCAAAAAGTTTGCCTATGGTCACGCTCCGGTCAGAGGGTAGAGGTGTATCCTTGAGGTCGGAAATTTCCGATGCCGTAAAAAAGGCGGTATATCCGGCCAGAGGGCAGCCCAAAAGCAGCGCGAGGCAAAATGTTACGGTTGCAGCAAAAAAGCGTCTCATTTTTTACTCCCTTGCGTACCCCATCCCGGAAGTGAACCGAGATGGAAAGTTCATTTCTTACGGAAATTGGCTCCGACAGTCTCTCTTATTTTTAGCTTTAAGTCAATAATTCTTAGCTAAAAAGCCGTTCATGACACTCCTAACGCAAGCTATGATTTAGCTGTCAAAAAGGAGTGATTTGTGAGTTCCAGAAAAATTCAGAAACTGGCCGCTATCGTCGGCACAAACATAGCCCGCCGGAGAAAAGCCGTTGGGCTGACTCAGGAGCAACTTGCGGAAAAGCTCAGTATCAGCGGAGCGTCCCTGTCCAGAATCGAAAAAGGCATGGCCGCGCCACGATTCCCCAGACTGGAAGAACTGGCCGAAATTTTAGGCTGCCACGTTGCGGATTTGTTCAGGAAGGAGGGGGATCCCCTCAGCGTGAAGCTGGATACAGTGGAAGATATGCTCAGGTCTCTACCGGCCAGCACGCAGGAAGACTTGGTATATCTGATGATTACGGCTATTCAGACCGTCAAAAAGAGCCGGACGGCGACATAGCTACAGAAAATGACCTCAAAATATGACAGGGAAAATCAGATTTTGCCCTTTTGGCACCCTCGAAGCTTTGCTCGTAATACTGCGGAGCAAGCTGTATCTCTTCCTATTTTTTCACTTTGTTGAACAAATTTACAAGCGGCTCGTGGATGGAAGGTCAGTGGTCGGACACGTTTTTGGTCGACTCTTTTTACAAAAAGTAGTAGGATTTAATCCTACCTTGGGAGTACGAACATGAGAACAACGCAACAATTCAGTATTACTCTGCCCAATGAGATGGCGGACGTGATAAAGGCCAAGGTTCAAACAGGCGAATATGCCACGGAAAGTGAAGTGATCCGTGACGGGCTGCGTGCGCTTATGGCCCGTGATCGCGCCGTTGAAAACTGGCTGAATAAACAGGTGGGCCCAACCTATGACGCCTTGAAAGCTGATCCCTCCCGCGCTGTGTCAACTGACCATGTACGTGCACGCCTTCTTGCCGAACATACCAAAAGAAAATGAGCTACATCGTATTTTTTTCACCAGAAGCGGAAGAACAACTGGCGGATTTGTACAATTATATTGCCGACGCCGCTTCACCAGATGTTGCCATGCGGTATGTCGAATCCATCATAGCGCACTGTGAAGATTTGAGCACTTTTCCGATCAAGGGGATTGCGCGTGAAGATGTGCGTCCGGGGTTACGGATAACGCACTATAAGAAGCGGGCTATTATTGCCTTTGCTGTGGATGAATCAGAACGACATGTCTATATTATTGGAATTTTCTATGGAGGTCAGGATTACGAAACAATCCTGCATGAAGATTTCAGTGGGGATAACGACTGGTCTTGAGATTTAGTGTTCTTCCCGTTTTGCAACAAGAACAATCAAAAAACGTATCGTATCAAACAAAACAGTATATGATTATCCCCGGATTTGCCGAGCCTATGAAGGACGACATATCACAGAAAGAGCTCAACAAGGGAATACATCTACCGCTTATTCTATCCACGGATTATGACAGGGCACGCCTGTTATCTCAAACTGTTTGATATTTCTGGTTATCACGGTCAGATGATGAACTTTGGCTGTAGCGGCGATAAGCCCATCCGCGCTGCTGTTTCCCGTTTGTGCTCTTATTACCCCCCACTCAAGGGCTATTTGCGTGGAAATGGGCAAAATGCGTTCTCCATACAAGAGCAGAAGGGAGTCAAGCCATTCGGACAATCTGGCCGCAAACTGGGGATTTTTGTTTTCCTGTTGGCAGATGCCACGTCGAATTTCTCCGATGGTTAGGGCCGACAAAAAAAGTTCGTTATCCTGCTTCCCATTGAACCAAGCGGTGACTCCTGCATTGCGCTCAGGCTTGCGAAGCTCCGAAAGGACGACGGTATCCAACAGATACATCAGAACTCTACCTCACGCAGATTCAATTCAGAGCGGGAGGAATCCATTTCCATGTCTTCGCCCTGAGGCATGGCGAGCAGCAAATCTTTAAAGGAAGCAGTTCCTTTAGCCCCCTGCTTAAGCAAATGATTATAGGAAGCTGTGGAAAGAACCATCACGGCTGGCTGGCCGCGCTGTTACGACCTGCGGCGTACCGGCACAGGCGGCATTGACGACCTCGCTGAATTTATTCTTGGCATCCTGAAGCGTCCATTGAGCTTGCATAAGCATTCCTCATCTAGCTTTTTAAGTAAGCTAGCTAGTAAAGACGATTTTGGCAACCACAAAACTACCAGGAACGCAGCCTTCCCCTGAGCCATCGGATAAAGCTTTCCCTCTCATACCCAACCCGTGAGCCAAGCTGCACCTTGGGCGGGCCTTGTCCAAGCGCATCCAAGTTGGAAAACGTCTTGGGGGACATCAAACCTCCTATGGCTTCCGATGCTGTCCTTCGGGTAAACACCGGCGGTAGTTCCCGCTCGATTGCCGTGAAAAATTGATTGCTGCCGATGCCCTGATTGAACAGATCGGTTGTATGCTGTAAGTCATCGTCATTACCCCAAAATTGTGACATGATTTTCTCCTTGGAGTTTTGTGTGTGGTGAATCCCATCGGGCTGATTACGGATGTTCCGGGAGCATTGTTCTCATGTCATGGTAGTGACTATTTTAAAGAAAAATGGATGGGGTGAAGGATTCTCCACCCCACTTTTTAATAATCTGCACCCAATGCTCTATGGCTGATTTTGCCGAAGGATCTGAATGATTTTATTGGCATCGGCTACGGTCAGCTTCTCCAGAGGCTTGGCACATATCTCACGCGCCACATTTTCTGGAGCAACGGCCTGCCTCAAGCACATGGCCTCAATCCACGATAGCTGCTTGCCGCTGGCAGGTTTCGAGCCTCCTCCGTTGCCGGTTTTAGAGGAGTGGCCTTGGTCTTGTACTGGCGATGTGCTGACAGGCGATTTCTCCCTATCGGTCGAAGATTTTATTTCTTTGGGCGAACATGGCGTAATATCCAAGACTGGTTGCGCAGTGTGCGCAAAAAGAGCCATACCGAAGACGTTCTCTGTTCCCCGATGGGAAGCCTTTTTCAACAATTCTCCTGCGTCTGTACTACCTCCTATGGAGTCTGGCGTAGCTACCCCGAAATCTGCAAACTTGCCATGAGAAGTGGCAAGCTGAATTGAGCAAATAGCGGTATGCCCATTATCCGGTGCTGGAATCTGGTCAATGGAACGTTTCATCCCTATTATGCCGATTTGTCTTATTTCGTGCATAAAATCTTGAGAAAAGAGGGCTGAAAAAGAGGTAACCGGAGTGATTTCGTTGGAAGGAGTAGGGTTCATCTGATTATCGTTTTGCATGACAATTTTCCATAAAGAAAAGAGAGCGTGCCGATGAAGCTGCTCCCTATCCATTTTGTTGAAGGTTTGTTTGAAAAAGAGCCGTCAGAAAAGGTCAATCTGGGGAAGTTGCAAAGGAACCACAGCGGAAGGAACACGGCTTCCTCCCATGAGCCAGTTTCCTTTGCCTCTCGCATCCTTGGTTTTTACTTTGGCAAGATAACTCGCCTGATAGGAACATGCGTTAATCTGTATCAGAACGTCAGGTGAAGAGCGTATAATCATGAGACCGTTAGGACCGTCCTTATCGCAATAATCCACCAGCCCGTCGTTGTCAGAATTGATTGTCTTTTTCCATAACGGGTTTACTGTATCTCTGAGTAATGCTTTGTAAGCATTCTTGGCATTACCGTTCACCAAGAGGATAAAATGATAATGTGGTGCAGTGCTGATATTGATTTCTTCTGTCCATAAAATTTGTGGATCTACACGATGACCTCCTATAATTGTTTCACGTTGAAGATTTCTTTTGAGATTATAATTGAAATCGTAAATATGTTTCCTGATTGGTAGAATATTGCCATCATTGGGATAATGGAGATCGAATCTTACTTGCATGACTTTGGAATGGGCTTTGATCATGCATATCAAGCGTTGTTGATAGTTATGGAGCATTGATGTTATACATCCTAGTCTTTTACTCTGATTGGTGTTGATATGTAGTCCGTTGTGAGTACTACAAAATGTGGTGTTCACGTATTCATCCTCAAGAAAAAGTGAATAGAAAAAAGGCCAAGCATGATTTATGGTGCTTGGCCTAATGTCATTATTTTCTTCTGTTAATTTTATTATTGATCTATATATTTAAATATATAATAAAAATTATAAATACTATATATTAAGTAGATATATTATAAGTAAGAGGTATTACCATATACCTAGAGGATTTTCATTTGAGATATGCTTGAAGTCCTGGGCTTGGGCGCATAGAGGTGTCAGGGAAGTCGAGGGATAGGCTCATATGATATTTGGCGGAAAAGTTTCTCTAAAAATTATAACGCATCTATCAGATTCTATAAAGGAGCCAGAGTAATAACGTACTGCATTCATAATCGATTTTTTGTTCTACCCAATAGAGTCCTCTACCGCACACCTCAAAATCCCTCACGCTCAAATGGAGAACTAGCTTAACATACTGTAATTAATATGTTTCATGTTTTGGGCGAACCATCGCGCGGGAAAAGAGAGGGGTATTTCCCTTATTGGCGAGGGGTAACGGCGGGTTTGAAAGCGAGATTCCCGGGAAAGCACGGGGAGTCTAGCGAGGGGTACGATGGTTTTCATTTTAAACGCCATGCTGGGCATAGAGAAGGTGGGCAGCCCGTTGCCCTCTCAAACCAGCAAACAATCCCAAAGGCAAAATATTAAAAGAGCGCATGGCCGTGTCGAACCATGCGCTCACTATTCAATTTTTATGCGAAAACATAAATCAGGCTATGAGGATATAGGACATAGCCGCACCATCCCCCACTCGTTGAATTTTTTCTTTCTGAACCAGAGAGTTTAAAATTCCACGGGCCTTAGTCTCCCCACAACCTAGCAGAAAACAAACATCCTTTGTCTGAATTTTATTGATTTCATGAATACGCTGAAAAACCTTACGCTCTTCATCCGTCAAATCATCATTAACAGCCGAGCCTTCGTCATACCGCACGTCAGGCACGACCTCAGCAATTCTTGCATCAGACTCATTGCCGTCATAATCGGAACTCGCTGCATCTAGCTCTACTGATCGGGCAGGCGACACGGATGAGTAATCAACCGACTCGCCGTCGCGCCCTGTAATCGCAAGCAGACGCCACGCGGCACGATCGCTCAGAGGCAGGTGAAACCAGAAAGTATGGCCCTCAAGGACGCACGCCATTTTGCAATACTTGAAGTAGATGCCGATTACTGTGCCTTCGCGTGCGGCGGCAAGCTTAATTTCTTCCGGGACCGGTGTTGTATTCTCAATAATCTGTTCCTTCCCGATAACAACAATTTCCGTATGGGCACGAATCGTAAATTCTTCGCTACCGCGCATGGCAGCCCGCATGGGGCTCTTTCCGCTCTTTTTTTGGCTGTGATGGACAATCGGTACAGCAATGCCTTTCGCCGCAAGGCTTGAGGCCCAATCAAGTATTGTTCCTGCTATATTTTGCTGATAGATACCTCCCGGAGAAGCTACAGAGGTCAGATTGTCGATAACAAAAAACTTTAGCTGCTTTTCAAAAATTTCATTTTCAATTTGGAAACGAAAGTCTTCATCTGTTAATACGATATTTTTCTCTCCAGATCTGAGTAATTGTAGTTTAGAGTAGGGGAAAAAGTTTACTCCTACTTCTTGCTCCAAGTTGTATTGAGTGATCCTCGACCTGAAAAGCGCTTCAGGAGTTTCAGTGTCAAGAATCCCTGAGTTCTTCAGAGGGACGTCGGAGGAGAATAGTCCAAACAATTTTCCACCTAAAATGGATACTCGCAGCATTTCAAAAATAGCCTGGCTTTTTCCTGCGTTTTTAAACCCGTGGATCATGATAATCCCCGCAGGCAAGATATGCGACAGGGTAACTTCTGAAATATGTTGTGGCTGCGTTGAAGCAGGGACAATATTCATGTCAAAAACTTGTAGACCAAGATTTCGTCCTTGTTTCGCGACAGCAGTTGTCTGTTTGGGATGTTTGAATATTCCGGCCTCTCTCCCCCATTGAACAAATTCTTCATAAGAGATAGCCGTGTCCAGTATTTTTTTAACAATCCAGATTGGCCGTTCCACATCACCAAGAAAAACGGAACGACATGCTAATTCTTTCTCAATTCCAGCCAAGCCAAAACAGTCAGAAGCGTTCAGCTCCCTAGCGGGTTTGGTGTGTAGCAGTATATAACGGGCAACCCTGAAGCTCTTAGCTCCAGCCCCCATAACGTAAGCATGGTAAGCCTTGGTCATCGCCATACATTGCTTGTCTGGGGCAGGGACAAATACAACGTCATGCCCATGAAAATAGCTCCACGGCAGAATTAAGAGGTCATCGAAGAGATGTCCACTAATGATGATATTCAAGTCGTCAGTGCTGCGTGACTCATTCAATAATTTCTGCCAAGCCATCGCGGTGCGAATATCCTGGCAAAGTACGATGACAGCGGAAGGACGCTCGCCCATCAGGTGTTGATTGAGAAAAAAGGCTGTGGCCTTATACCGTCCAATTGCCAAAGTACCCCTACCCACAGTGGCTGGAAGACAGAATGTACGTCCATCAGACTTGTATTGAGCTATTGCTCCGATGATTTGGCCCGCGTTTCCTTTAATATCTACAAGGTCGATCAGTACGGCGTTGGTTTGTAAACGTGTCAGGGGCAAAAATTTAGGAATAGCTATCTCTAAAGATTGAAAACTTTTTCCCTCCGCAGCGTGTTTAGTGCTGAAAAGACGTTCGATATTACCAAAATCCATGCCTACAATGTCTGCTAGAGTGGCAATGGCATCCAGCCGAGAAACAGAAAAAATTCTGCTGATCAGCTCAACCAAAGAAGTCCCTTTGACATTCCAGGGCCTGATGTACCAGCCCGCCTTACCATCTGGCCCTATGGAACCCGTAACAGACAAGCCCGGCTCATGAATATTCAGAAGTTTCTCAAGATACTGGTTATCGCGTCCACGTAATTGACGGAGGGCATTTTCCTCAACAAGAGCCTCATAGAGGGCAACATGAAGTACTTCATCATCAATTCCTTGAGCATTCGTGACATTTTCTTCACCGAGCAGAGAACTGAAGTCGGACGAAAAATGACGTTCGCCAACCAACTCAAAAGAATCTTTGGGTTGTTTTACTTGTGTTTCCTTAAAGATGGGCCACTTTTTTACCAGATGAGTAGGCAGGTTGGTATCTCGTGATGGGGTATAGCCAATAGTGTAGATAGCATGGTACTCCTCCCTCAAGGGAGTAGCACTTGCTGAAGGAAGATTGTTTATTTGCGTGGATTTTTGTTTCTTAATTTGTGACGATGATACCTGAGTGGCATATTCAGAATAGTTTGTTGTAAATGGGTTGTCCATAGATGCTCCGGAAGTAAGTATTGCTGGGCAATACTGTTAGAACATTATGGATTGTCTGAAGAGTAATAGAAGATATATCTCCCTTTATAAGGGAAGATAAAATAAGATCAAAGCACATCACCCCAAATTTTCATACCCAGAGAGGCACTCGACAACCAAAAAGAGGCTATTCGATATGAAAAAATACGGAGTAGAATAAAGTGCAAAGAATTCAAACGTCGATGATAAAAATCGACGTAATAAGAACACAGACGTTAATTACGTCAAGTTGGAGTATAAGCTGTTCACTTGCTCAAGGTGACTCTGCCATGCCTTGAAATAATAGGCGGCCATGCTGAAGTTATTGCTCTATTACCATCCATTACCCCGCTGGGGATATGGTGTACAAATTTTACTTTTTGTCAAGCTATTTTTAGGGCGTTTTGCAGTTATCAGCAGAGGCAAGGTCGATTTTCTACGCCGCAGAGAGTTGGGAGAAACTGCAATGAACAAACCGTGCATTTCACACGAGGAAGCCACCATAGAGAGTTTCAAAAAATATCCGGACTATGCCGCTGAATACCTTAAGGCTGTGCTTGAATACGGCGACCAGGAAGAGCTTATGATTGCCTTGCGCTGTATCGCCGTTGCTTGCAAAGCTTAACTCCAAATCTCTTTACAGCGCTTTGTTTTCTGCCGGAAATCTAGAGCTGAGGAGTTTTTCAGTCTATCTTCGGTGCAATGGACATACGTCTTAGTGTAACGCCACTGAGCATGAAGTCAGCCAACGACTTGGATTCAAACATATTATTTGATGAAAATATGCGTCAGTTCGAATTTTGAAATGAGATTAGTTCGAGTCTAGTTTACAGACCCGAACTTCAAGGTGGTTTACTCTGCCTCCAGCAATGAAATCCAATAAAGGAGGCTATGCAACCCACGTTTCGCACCGCAGGTCAGGGATACGCTGAAATTATTTAGAATCAGGAGGTAAGCAATGCACTATTGCCTAATGCGATGAGCATCACATCACACTAACAGGCATATCGGTGACGTTCACAGTGGGACAGAATTATTTTGTAAATCAGTAAATCAGTGAGGATCACTGATGGAAGAAAGATTTTTCAAGGTAAAGGCGATAGAGGGAAGTCGTTAAAGTGCAGGAAGAGATTTTCCAAAAAACTAAAGCTCAGGTGTTGGGAGCTTCATTCAAAAAATCATACTGATTAGAATAGGTTACTTGATCAAGTGATCATTCTTAATAAGTTCATCAAAAAAATCATAACCGGCGTTGTTAGAAATGGAAAATAAACCAGACTTGCTTATACTTCCTGAAATTTTTTTACCTTGGTATGTGCATTCAAATACGACTCTTTGTATGAGAGAGGGAATGTCAATACCCAATGTCAACGACTCCTCTAGTGCGTCATTTACACTTGAAACTGCTATAATGGCTGTACTTTGATTTGATATATTGAAAGGTGAAAACGATACCTTTTTGATTTTAAAGTTATGGAGCTCAGATTTTGAAATTGCACAAAATTTACCAATATCAAACATTGCTTCTCGTATATAAAAAATATTATTTGCATTTATAGATAAAAAGCCAAACAATGAGCCGAATCTTCTATTGGGATTAATAAGGACAATAAGTTTTTTTTCTCTATATATATTAAAATTTGTATGCAAGAATGTTTCTTGTGTGACAGTTTCAATCCCAGTTATTGGATTGTTAATAGTTTCAGAATAAATTACCTTTTCAAAGTAGGTCCCTTCAATATGTTTATTGGATGTATTTGAAAGTTTTATTCCGCGCATTGAATTTTCATTGTAATTCAACTGAAATAGACTTTTTGAAATATTAGCCCACTCCGTTAATATTTTGATTGGATAAATTTTAAATTTTATCATCTCTGTTAGCACCTTCAATTGAGCATTCAGAAGACTTTTCAATTAATGCTAAATATTTAATCCTTTCAGCTTCCGAAGCTGGCCGTCTCCTGTCAGAAAAAATTGCTGAATCTTTTTCGGTTGTATAGACACCTTTGATGTCATATTTAAAATTTTTACAATTAGCCTGATCTGCAAAACCAGCTTCAATCTCAACTTTTAGTAAATCTGATGAAGTTTTATCGATAGCCCGCCATTTCATATTCGAAATAAAGAAGCCCTTATTTATGAAGGCATGATATTCTTCTTGTGATAACAGTGAACTGCCTTCAAGAGCTGCTTTTTTTATAAAGCACGGCACTGGAACATCTTCGTCATCTGTGGATTCGTCATCCTCTTCTTCGTCCAATCTCGAAATTTTTACACCTATCACATCTTCAGGTTCCATCCCGTCCATATTTTTCATTAAGCTATCAAAAAAATAATTTCTTTTATGAGGACTTAATAAATGGCTTAAATCAATTTTTTCAACCTTGAAAGGTTCCTCTGTATTTTCATTAATGATACCTAAAATATAATCAACAGCTTCTTCGCAGCGTGCGTTGGCAGGAAGACGAATAACGGTTTCTTTAGCACCAAGCTCAAACTCAATGCGGACTTTTTTCCTTGTGACCTGAAGCATTCGTGCTTTTCCAAAATCTTCTTCATCGTATGCGTATTCCAATATACATGTAGGAGCTCCAGGACTACTAATTACGGTTAAAACGTCATTACTGTGCGCTCTTTTCTCTTGAAGCTTATTTACTGCATCTCTGATACTGTTTTCAGGGAGCTGGCGTTTTACACGCGAAGAAGTTGTTTTCTCTCTTCGTTGGTCATATTCTATGAGATTATACAAATATTCAATATCATTATTATCAAAGGGTATAGTAGCAACATATCTTGCCAGTTCATTCCTGTCTTGAGCGCTTGAAATCAATATATTCTTTGACTTCGCAAAACCTACAAGAGCATTAACACTAACTTTCTGACCTCTTGCTAGCAAAACATCACGAATATCTTGTTGGGTCACATGGTATTTTCTGCTCATTTCAGACTCTCCTCATTCCTATTTCTTCACTAAAATATCTGTGCCAAAATAATGTGGGCATATGTTCATACCTTATCTTGGTTTTAATTTTTATTTTCAGTTTATCATCTACATTTTCTGTATATATTTTTTTTGCTTTATCAAGATTTGTACTCGCACTCTCAGAACTAAATGGCATAAATATTCTAATATTTTTATTTTCTTGTAGGCAGTTGTTTTTTCGTAAATAATCTAGAATATATAAAAAGTATCCCGCGTCTTCTCCAGTATTAGGAGTATAAATATCAAGACCTACTATATCTCCTCCAGGTTCATTTCCATAACGTACAATATGAGTTGATCCTCCCATATATTCAATTGTAAGGGGTAGGTTTGAGGTATCATGGTGAAGTTTCATATTGTTCAATTCTGGATAGTAATATCCACATAAAGCCATCTCTGGCAGTTTAGATTCTCCACGAAGCATCTTCATGTTATTGGCTACATTCATAAAATATATAATTTTTGTTGGATCCATGACATATATTACATTTCCAGGATCGATCTTCATTTTTTTTGTTGCAGCAATGAGTATTTCCTGAAATTCTTTATGAAACTCGCCGTCATGATTGTAAATAAAGAGCATCCCTTTTACATCTGAATGCTTCTCTGTACTCCGAAATTTATTATGCCAATCAGGGCTGATTTTTGCACAAGTCACAGCATTATTTAAACTTTTAAGTGCATTTTCTACGGCTTCCTTAGAAATACTTGTTTTGGCATAACTTTTAAAATCACATAGAACATAGGTCATCTTATTTTGATAAGGCTCAAGGTATTGGTAGACGGCGTCCGAAGGATGCGTGGCGCAACCATGCTCCTCTGTCACACATTCCCAGTTTATATTTGTACTGCCAACACGTTCCCATCCAAAGTACTTAAATATATCGGAGCTAACAAATTCTGCCATTTTGGACGTGTTACCTGTCTCTCCCATATCAACTCCTTAATTGCTTGTATCTATTCAGTATGAGGATTTCTCGGTAAGGCACCATAACCGTTTGTCTGCTGACTTCATATTTACGAGCCCGTTGCAGATACCTTACCCGTTTCCGACTTGAAACGACTTTCTTCTACTGCTCACCTGAGAGCGAGGGAGTTCACCGACATTTTTATATTTTCCTTCTCGTTTGGCAATAGCAACTCTCTTCCGCTGTCGTTCCAGAATCAGCGCCCGCTCAGTCTTGAAGAAGGAACATAACTAACGTTATCCTTGACTCATGTGGGTCAAAGAGGTAGGTCAAAAGTACGGAAGTTGTAACTATAAATATCGATTTATGGTTGTAAAATCAGCCCATTACAGCGAAGTAAGGTGCCGAGCGTTCCGAGTCTCCCCTTCGGCACCAATAAAAAGTCCAAAATGGTCCATAGGAGGCTGAAATCACTAAGGAAAGTGTGGTTTCGGCCTTCTCTTTTTGTCCAGTAAAAACCAAGTACCCACATGGACACCCACAAAAATCGTTGGCAGATTCGCAGGTACCAATACCACGACGCCATTTCGGCACGGCGAAATACCAGCAGGCTACGAATCTTCTTTGAATTCAACTGGATGGAAGTGGATTTTTCCGGTTTTCGCCGCACACTTCCGGACTGTTTTGGAGGATGCCAACATGAAACTTCCCGATGCAGCTGTGCGGAACGCCAAGGCCAACGGCAAGGTACAAAAACTTTCTGAATTCATCGGTTTCCCCAGCTGGTGGGACACAAAGAAACACAGATGCCTGGCTGCGTAAAATCGGTCTTCTGACCGAATAAATCTGAACCGTTGGAATTCCGGAGCCTGCCTGAAGCATTTCCGGACAGGCTCTTTTCTTTTCGACATATATCCAGCTAAGCCATGTATCTTCTTCTGCTGATATCCCGATGCGGAGGCTCTCCGAACATGCGTTTGTATTCCCTGTTGAACTGCGTCACGCTCTCATAGCCTGCGGACAGCGCCGCGCTGGCCGCGCGTTCATTCTGGTTGTTTCGCGAACCGCGCGTGTACAGTCCTTGCAAAGCTCCTCCCTGCGGATCAATGAGAAGCAGATGATGAAGTTCGCGCATGATGATCGGCGTACGGATGGGGATCTGGTTCGGCTTGCCCGGAAGTTCAGCGAGCCGCAGCATGGTTTCCATGAACTCCGGTTCCGCATCGGCTACGGATACACCCTGGCCTTCCATGAAATAAGGCCTTTCCTCCGGTTCCATTTCCATAAATAAGGCCTTTCCTCCGGTTCCATTTCCATGACCAGATCGCTCAGAATCTGCCTGTCCAGGTAAAAGAACAGGGAAAGGAAGGGGGGGGCGGCGTGGGGCCGATAACATAGGACGTGCTCGGCATGTCCACCCCGGAAACACGACATTGGTTCGTGTGTATATGAAATTCCTGTGTGCCTACGATGGAGGGCTTGCTGCCCTGGAGATGACGGAAGCCAGAGACTTTTCAAAACAACGCTCCGAACTGTTGACCGTTTCACGGCGCGCAAGCGTCAGTCCGTTGATGGCGGAAGCGCAAACGTCCGGCTTTTCCATATGCCGCAGCATTATTTCTTTCAGTTTGTCATTGATTTCTTTTAATTTTTTCTGATTTTCGTCAGTCATGCGCGATACCTCCCTCTGTCAGGAAAAGGAATCGCTTCTTCACTCGTTTTATGAACGTATCTTTTTCCTGTCTTATTTCTCCTCTCTTGAACAGTCATTGACAAAATAAGGCAATTTTTTGGCAAAACAAGCTCTTTTGCGAGAAGGGCTAACGTCCTACACAGAAAACAGAAACATGAATGTTCCATCAATCATGCCACAACCAGGAACAAGGAGAAGCTATGAAAAGGCTAAAGCTGGTCGCCGTGGTGTGCGGTCTTGTCATTTTGGGATTCACCGCCTTCGCCGGGGCTGCCGAAGGCATGAAACGTATTCTGGTGTTCGGCGATTCCAACACCTTTGGCTATGTTGAGGATGCCCAGGGGATAGTAAACCGTTTACCCTTGAACACGGCCTGGCCTGGCAGAATGGCCGCTCTGCTTGGCGCTGATTATGATGTGGTGGTCGAGGGGCTGAGCGGGCGCACGACCAATATGGACAGTCCGGAGCGTTCCGGCACCGGCATTATTCCCGGCGCGGGCATGAACGGAGCCGCGTACCTTCCCGCAGCGCTTTCTTCGCATATGCCCCTGGACATGGTCATCATCATGCTGGGGACGAACGACCTCCGCAAGGACAGAGGCCGCAATGCCCCGGATATAGCATCCGGCATCATGCAGCTCGTTTCCATTATTCAGAAAGGCGAATGGCAGCAACGCACGCATTTTCCCATACCAAAGGTGCTGGTCATCTGTCCTCCGAAACTGAATCTTCGGCAAAGTCCCTATAAAAACGCTTTTGAGGGTTCCCTCGCCAAAAGCGAAGCTCTCCCCGGCATTCTGCGTCCATTGGTGGAATCTTCCGGAGCTCTCTTTTTCGACGCGGCAACCGTCGTCCCCTTTGCCCGGGGTGCGGATGAGATTCACCTCTCGGCGGAAAACCATGCGGTCCTGGCGCAGGCTGTGGCAGGAGAAGTCAGAAAGGCATTCAGCGATCCCGACAACGATATGACAACCAACAAGAAGGCAAACATGAACGGAATCACGGAAGTGTTCCCGCGCGGCGGGGTGAATGCGGCGTATGCCCGGTATTTCGTGGGCAACAGCTATCTGAACATGCTTTCCACGGAGGGGGTGATCATCGGCAACGTGACCTTTGAGCCCGGCTGTCGGAACAACTGGCATACGCATCATGCCGCAAAGGGCGGGGGACAGATTCTGCTCTGCACCGCCGGACGCGGCTGGTATCAGGAATGGGGCAAACCGGCTCGTGAACTGCATCCCGGTGATGTCGTGAATATTCCCGCCGGAGTCAAGCACTGGCACGGCGCGGCCAAAGACAGCTGGTTCGTGCACCTTGCCGTCGAGGTTCCGGGCGAGAATGCCAAAAACGAATGGCATGAACCCGTCAATGAGTCGGACTATAACCGGCTCCCCTGAACGCGCTCTGCCCGCCCCCCCAGGGTCAGCACAAGGACTGTCGATATGGACAACACGAAAGAAACCCCGTTGGCTCAGTCTCTGCACGAACACTAATCCCTGAAGTTTTCTGGAAAGAATGTCGCAGAGGGCATGAGACGCGCCGCTATATGCTGAAAGTGATCGGGGGAACGCCCGCCTTCAGCCTCCTGCCCCCATTCACTTCTTCCGCCGATGTTCTGGCGAGCAGTGGAGAGAATCCCATGAAAATCGTTGTTCTCACCGGCAGTCCCCACCGCCAGGGGACATCCGATCTGCTGGCTGATGAATTCATCGCCGGAGCGACTTCCAAAGGGCATACTATCGTCCGCTTTGATACGGCCTTTGAGAAAGTCGGTTCATGCCGAGCCTGCTCTTACTGCGACAAGCATAACGGGGGAATGTATCCAAAAAGACGCCATGCGGAAGATTTTGCCGGAAATTCTTGGGCTTCTTTCATACTTCATCTGGTATTGCGGCCCATACGCGCGAGCATATGCGCTGTTGTGCCGTGAAAAGTCTTCCCGCAACGGGCAGCCTCCTGGACAGGGCATTCTGCTGCCTGTGGAAGATATAGGGGGAGCATGGTCTGCGTGGCGAAGAGCAGGGGAAACATATCGATTATCGGCGTCGAGATCGCGGCGGACGCTTGCCGGCGGGTTTGTTTACTGCCTCTGGACGGCGCGCAGGATGTGCCAGGCCGTACAGATTGTCACGTTGCCGGTCGGGGTCACGGTGGTGATGTCATGTGCGGATGCAATGCTTCTTCTGTTCACGCCGGATGCGTCCCCGGCGGGATATGATTGAGGGCGTATGGCGCCGACTTTTCCATGGCTTCTGCGGGGAGCGCACGGGGGTATGGAACAGTTCGGGTTCTGAACGTTCGCATCATATCGGCCGGCCCTGATGCCCTCAATCGGCATACGCGAAATACACGTTGTGCTGACGGCAACTGTCCTGGAAACGAGCTTTGCGGGGTTCCCGCGTTTTCTGCCTGCATCTGTGACATCATACCGGGAGGCGGCAGACGGAATGGCGCTCCAGAAGGAGTGAGCGTGATTTTACATAGATTTAACAAGGTATTGTCCGAAGATTTTATATGAGAATCTTATATCATTTCCACATCTGAAAGGGATGAAGTAAAACATTGAAGGAGAATGTGATGAACAAGTTCGGAAAATACGTGCTGACCACACTGGCTTTCGGAGCCATGGCGCTGAACGGGGGATTCGCCAGCGCCGCCGATATCACCGTGCTTTCCCGTGAAGACGGATCCGGTACGCGCGGTGCGTTCGTTGAGCTGTTCGGGATGGAGGAAAAGGTTAATGGAAAGAAGGTTGACCTGACCACGGACAGCGCGGAAATCACCAATTCCACCTCCGTCATGATGGCCTCCGTTGCCGGCAACAGGAATGCCATCGGTTATATTTCCCTCGGTTCGCTGAACGATTCCGTCAAGGCTCTGGCCATTGACGGGGTGAAGCCTTCGGCCGACGCCATAACAGATGGCGGATACAAGATTTCCCGGCCTTTCAACCTTGCGCTCAGCTCCAGTGCAGGAAACGCGGCGCAGGATTTTCTTGCGTTCATTCTGAGCAGAGAAGGGCAGGCCGTGGTGGAAAAGGCCGGTTATATCGGCGTCGGTCAGCCCAAAGCCTATGCCGGTTCCAGACCTGCCGGCAAGATTGTGGTGGCGGGCTCCTCTTCTGTGACTCCGGCCATGGAAAAGCTGAAGGAAGCCTATCTTAAGATCAACCCCGGCGCGACCATTGAAATTCAGTTGAGTGACTCCACCACGGGCATGAACGCCGCGCGTGACGGCATCTGTGATATCGGCATGGCTTCCCGCGAACTGAAGGAAAGTGAACTCAAGGCGGGTCTCAAGCCCGTAGTCATGGCCATGGACGGCATCGCGGTCATTGTGAACAAGGCCAATCCTGTAAACGGCCTGAGCAGTGAACAGATCAGGAACGTGTTCACTGGTTCCGCCGTCGACTGGTCTGCTCTTTCCATGTAGAGTGTATTGCCATTGAAAATGTCTGCCGGTCGGATCCGGGGTCTGCCCCGCAGGTTTCATGCCCGAAGCCGGAGCTTGCGCATCAAGTGAATTGCGGCTGCTCCGGCTTCGCGGCGGACTCCCGATGCGCGACTCCGAGAGTATTTTCAAAGCGAAGATGCTCCAGGTCCCCGGCCTTGCGGATGAGAAGAGGCAGTGAGAAGTCCTGCCGCTTTTGTCCGGAGTGGTTTCAGGGCGGAACCGCTCCTTGTCATGTCTGGAACGGCTCGGTTCAGATGCCGGCCGACATGTATCCATGCACAATATGCTCTGTCCGGTCACCGGACGAAAGAGAAAAACGCATGAAAAATGTTTCGGAATCGGTAATGCACGCGGTATTCATGCTGACGGCATGCGCGTCCATTGCCGCGGTGGCCCTCATCTGTATTTTCATGTTCGCCGGCGGGGCTCCGGCGCTGTTCAAGATAGGTCTGCCCGATTTTCTATTCGGGTTGCGCTGGAAGCCGCTCAGCGAAATGTTCGGAATTTTTCCCATGATTGTGGGAAGCTTCTGTGTGACGGCGGGAGCCCTGGTCATGGGGGTGCCGCTGGGAGTGCTTACTGCCGTGTTTCTTGTATACTTCTGTCCGCGTCTGCTGCGGCAGCCTCTCAAACAGATGATTGATCTCATGGCGGGCATTCCTTCCATTGTATACGGTTTTTTCGGGCTGGTTGTGCTCGTGCCCCTGATGCAGCATTTCGGCGGCAGCGGAAAGGGTATCCTGACAGCGTCCATCATTCTTGCGGCCATGATTGTGCCTACCATAGCCGGCGTGGCCGAGGCGGCCCTGAGGGCGGTGCCCGATGCCTGGTATGAAGCTTCGCTGGCGTTGGGCGCGAGCCATGAGCGGAGCGTATTTTTCGTTATGATGCCCGGGGCCGCCTCGGGCATACTGGCCGGAATTATCCTGGGCATGGGCCGTGCGCTGGGGGAAACCATGGCGGTGATCATGGTGGCCGGAAATCAGGCCGTACTTCCTTCCGGACTTATGAGCGGGGTGCGTACCCTTACCACCAATATCGTGCTGGAGATGGGGTATGCCGCCGATCTTCACCGTGAAGCGCTTATTGCCACGGCTGTGGTGCTGTTCGTTTTCATTCTGCTCATCAATCTCGCCTTTTCCGCAGTGAAACGCGGCATGCTTCGGAAACTGGGCGCGTGAGGACAAGGCACATGACTCAGATACAGACATGTGATGTGAGCGCCGCCCGGGAACAGTCTTCCCTCCGCGCTCGTTTCGACCCTGTTTCCTTTTCATTGCGGGCGCTGGTGTGGCTGGCCGCTCTGACGGTCGTCGTCGTGTTTATGTGGCTGGTTGGCTATATCGTGATCAAAGGGCTTCCCTATTTGTCTCCCCGTCTGTTCGAGTGGGAATATTCCACGGAAAACGTCTCCATGCTGCCAGCCATTGTCATTACGGTACTTATGGTCGTGCTGGCGTTGCTGTTTGCTGCGCCGGTAGGCATGGGGGCGGCTATTTACCTTGTGGAATACGCGCGGAAGGGAAGCCGCCTTGTTTCCCTGGTGCGGCTGACTACGGAAAGTCTGGCCGGCATTCCCTCCATTGTCTATGGTCTGTTCGGTTTTCTTCTCTTTGTGGTGGCCTGCGGCATGGGCTTTTCCATCCTTGGAGGGGCACTGACTCTGGCCGTCATGGTTCTGCCGCTGATCATGCGCACCACGGAAGAAGCGCTCAAATCCGTGCCGGACAGCTGGCGTGAAGGCAGTTTTGCGCTGGGAGCCGGACGCCTGCGTACCATTTTTCGTGTTGTGCTGCCCGCCGCCGTGCCGGGAATCCTCTCGGGCGTCATTCTTTCCATCGGACGTATTGTGGGAGAAAGTGCCGCTCTGCTGTATACCGCGGGCACCGTGGCCGCCATGCCGGAGAGTCTGCTTTCCTCGGGGCGCACGCTGTCCGTGCATATGTATGCGCTGCTTTCCGAAGGTCTGTATGTCAACGAGGCGCATGCCACCGCGCTGGTATTGCTGATTGTGGTGCTGCTCATCAACTTCGCGTCGAGCGCCGTCGCCGCGCTGCTCGTCCGGGAGCGTTCATGAATACCTTTGAAATACGAAATCTGAATTTATGGTACGGGCAGTTCAAGGCTCTCAGGGATATTTCCCTGGATATCCCGTCCGGGGCGGTAACCGCCTTCATCGGCCCGTCGGGCTGCGGCAAGTCCACGTTGCTCAAGTGCCTGAACCGTATGAATGATCTGGTGGAGGGATGCCGCATTGAAGGCAGTATCCTCCTGGATGGAGACGGACACCCTGATGTGAGGGATATAGACCCCAATATCCTGCGCCGCAGGGTAGGGATGGTGTTTCAGAAGCCCAATCCGTTCCCCATGAGTATTTACGACAACATCGCGTACGGGCCGCGCACCCATGGAGTGAAATCCCGCGTCAGGCTGGATGAAATCGTGGAGGAATCACTACGGGGGGCAGCCCTCTGGGACGAGGTCAAGGACAGGCTGAAGAAAAGCGCACTGGGGCTTTCCGGCGGTCAGCAACAGCGCCTGTGCATCGCGCGAGCGCTGGCCGTGGGGCCGGAAGTTCTGCTTATGGATGAGCCGACCAGCGCGCTGGATCCCATTTCCACTTCTCGCATTGAGGATCTGGTGGGGGAACTGAAGCAGCGCTACACCATCGTCATTGTCACACACAATATGCAGCAGGCCGTACGCGTTTCCGACATCACGGCGTTCTTTCTGCTGGGGGAGGTCGTGGAATCCTCTCCCACCGAGGAACTTTTCTCCATGCCCCGCGACAAACGCACCGAAGATTATATTACCGGGAGGTTCGGCTAGATGCGCCGTCATTTTGAGGAACAACTCGAGGAACTGAACACGGAACTCATCGCCATGGGCGCGCTGTGTGAGAAAGCCATCGCCCTGGCCGCGCGCATGCTGCTGGAAGACGAAATAGGTCTGAAGCGCGAAGTGGAATCCACAGAAGAGGCCATTGACCGCAAGGAACGGGCGATTGAAAATCTCTGCCTGCGGCTGCTGCTTCAGCAGCAGCCTGTGGCTGGCGATCTGCGCGCCATTTCCGCCGCGCTCAAGATGATTTCCGACATGGAGCGTATCGGGGATCAATCCCGCGACATCGCTGATGTGTCTGTCGAGATGAACGAATGCCTTGCCTGCGGGGAAGGAACCACGCTGCTGCATATCGGAGATATGGCCAATGTCACGTCCGGGATGGTGACGCGCAGCATAGATTCCTTTGTCCGCAAGGATCTGGCCCTGGCCCGTTCTGTCATGAGCGAAGATTCAATGGTGGATGAACTGTTTGAAAAGGTGAAGCGGGAACTCTCCTCGCTGATCAGCAGCGGCGCCGGTCAGGGAGAAATTTGCATTGATCTTCTGATGATCGCAAAATATCTTGAACGGATCGGTGATCATGCCGTGAATATCGCGGAGTGGGTGGAATTTTCCCTCACCGGGCGACATGCCGGAGAAAGACGTTGATCTATGTTCTGGAAGATGATCGCAATATCAGGGATCTGGTAGTCTATTCATTGAACAGTGTGGGACTGAATGCCAGAGGTTTTGAGCTGCCTTCCGAATTCCGCAAGGCAGTGGAAAATGAACTGCCAGAACTGGTGCTGCTGGATATCATGCTGCCGGAGGAGGACGGGGTCGCCGTCCTCAGGCGTTTGCGCGGCAGAGAGGTTACGCGGGATATCCCGGTGATCATGCTGACCGCCCTGGGGGATGAATTCGACAAGGTGCGCGGCCTTGACGCCGGAGCTGATGATTATGTGAGCAAACCTTTCGGCATGATGGAGCTGCTGGCGCGTGTCCGCGCCCGTTTGCGGAGGCGGAGCGAGCCTGTGCCGCTGCTGAGCAGGATGGGGCCGCTTGAGCTGGATCGGGAGCGGCACGAGGTGCGCGTAAACGGGAGTCCTGTGGCGCTTACGCGCAAGGAATATGAGCTGCTCAGGCTGCTCATGGATCATCCCCGCGCGGCATTTGACAGAGACCAGCTGCTGGAACGGGTCTGGGGGTATGACTATGCAGGAGAGACCCGCACGGTGGATGTTCATGTTCGTACGCTGCGGCAGAAACTCGGAGAGGCGGCCTCCTGCATTGAAACCGTGCGCGGCGTGGGATATCGCCTCGCTGCGGAATGGTCCCCCGGAGGCTTGAGGCATGAGGATGGCCCTTCCCCGGAACAGAAACGGACAGACACAGATACGTCCGGCGGCAGGCCGGCTGGAGCGTAAAGAGTGAAAAGGCGTATTTTCTGGGCTATTGTGCTGGTTTCTCTTGCCATCCTGCTGTGCTGTTCCGCACTCATCATGCGGGCAGCCCACGAGCGCATGCTGAGTGCGTTCATGGGACGTCTTGATGCCGAGGCTCATTACCTGAGTCAGGGGATTGAACGGGAAGGGCTGGACTATTTCAAACATGTTTCCACCGGACTCAGCCGCGTCAGCTGGGTCGCGCCGGATGGAACGGTGCTCTATGACAGCATAGGTGAACGCCGTCTGCCGAATCATGCCGATCGTGAGGAAATCCGGGAGGCCGCTGAGCAGGGAACGGGCAGCAGCGTGCGCTATTCCAGCACGTTGGGTGAGCAGACTGTGTACAGGGCTTTTCGCCTGAGTGACGGGAGTGTGCTGCGGCTTTCCGGCACGGAGGATTCTCTGCTGCGTGTGATGTGGCGCATGCTGCCTGCGGTCGTTCTGGCATTTGCCGCATCCATGCTGCTTGCGGCCTGGCTTGCCGGACGCATTGCCCGCAGGGTTGTGCGGCCTGTGAACGATCTCGATCTCGATCACCCCGAACGCGCAGAGAGTTATGAAGAACTGACGCCGCTTCTGCGCCGTCTTGCCGTTCAGAAGACGCAGATTGAAACACAAATGCGTGAACTTGGACGCAGACAGCGGGAATTTGAGGATGTGGCGGCAAATATGACCGAAGGGCTGATCCTTCTGGATGCGGGCGGCAAGGTGCTTTCCTGCAATGCAGTGGCTCCTCGCCTGATCGGGCTGGACACCCTGCCTGTCGGAAGTTCTCTTCTGGCTCTGAATCGTGAGGAGCCGTTACGGACGGCTGTGGAAAATGCGCGGAAGGAGGGGGCTGGGCAGGCCCTCCTGCACAGACGTGGTCGCTGGGTTCAGGTATATGTCAACACGGCGCGCGGCGAGGCTGGAAAGCCCGGTGGCTGCGTTCTGTTGTGTGTGGATGTGACGGAAAAGGAGGAACGCGACGCGCTGCGCCGCGAGTTCAGCGCCAATGTTTCCCATGAGCTGAAAACGCCTCTGACGACCATTTCCGGTACTGCGGAGATTATGAAAAACGGCATGGTAAAGGCCGAAGATGTGCCCCACTTCGCTTCCGCCGTCTACGATGAGGCTCACCGCCTGATCAGGATGGTGGACGATATTATCCGGCTTTCGCGGCTGGACGAGGCTCTGTCCGTGGGGGCCTCCCCGAATGAAAGCGGGCCGGTCGATTTGCTGGAGCTTTCCCGCTTCTGTCTTGCCCGTCTGGAAAATGCGGCGCGCCTCCGGAACATCAGGCTTCATGCCTCCGGTGAGGCTGCCCCGGTTTTGGGCCTGCGTCCCATGCTGGAAGAAATGATGTTCAATTTGTGTGAAAACGCCGTCAAATACAACCGGGAAGGAGGCGAGGTCAATATACGGGTATACATTTACGGTGAGGGCGACAGCACAGTCGTGCTGGAGGTTGCCGACACCGGAGTTGGTATCCCGGCCGATCTGCGTGAGCGTGTTTTTGAGCGGTTCTTCCGGGTTGACAGGAGCCGATCACGTGAAGCGGAAGGTTCAGGGCTTGGGCTTTCCATAGTGAGACATATCGCGGAACTGCACCATGCGCATATCGAACTTGAAAGTGAGGAAGGGAAGGGGACAACGGTGCGCGTGAGCTTTCCCGCACCGACATTTCAGTAATGGCAGAACCTGCGCACCATGCGGGAAAACCGCCTTTTCATGCATTCTTGACATGAAAAGGCGGTTTTGATTTGTGTTTCATGAATTTCGAAAAATATACGTGTGATTACGGCAGGATATCGTTCTGGCTCAGGAAACGGCCATGAGTATGAGGGGAGGCGAGGCTGTTCTTCAGCCCTTTCCCGTATTTATTGCATGGAGACATTATCAAAATTTATATTTTTATTTTGCAATCGGTAACATCAGATACAGCTTGTCAAGAGTTATTGAAAATTGTATCTGTCTGATGCAGAGTATGGTGGAATTGTTTGAAATTCTTAAAAAAAGGATTTGTTTCATGTAGTATTTCATGTATGAACGGAAATAATTTGTTCGGATAGCTTCTTGCGTTTATAAAGACGCAATATTGATGATGTGTAACTATACATTTTTCTACATTAATTTTTATGATTATGGAATACTCATTCATACGCGAGACATGCGTTCCTGATACAATTCTTATCGTTGATGACGATGAGATAAATCGTGATGTACTTGGAAATATTTTTTCCGCATCTTATGCCATTGAAACGGCTCAAAATGGAAAAGAGTGTCTTGATAAGATCCATGAATACGGGTCACGAATATGTGCGGTTCTTCTGGATGTGATCATGCCTGTGATGGGAGGAATCGAGGTACTTGAAAAATTCAGCAAGGACGGAATCATTAATCATATTCCTGTATTTCTCATTACAGGCGCAACAGATGGCCAAATTATTAAAAGAGCATATGAATACGGGGTAATGGATGTCATCTCCAAGCCTGTTTCACCATATATTGTACAGCGCAGAGTAAATTCTGTTATTGAACTGTTTACTGCGCGTAAACGACTTTCAGGTGTAGTAGATCAGCAGAGAGATCAGCTTTTGGAACAGGCAAAAAGAATTTTAAAGCTGAATATGGGGATGATAGAATCACTTTCAACAGCTATTGAATTCCGAAGTGGAGAATCAGGTGAGCATGTTCGGAGAATATATGACATTACCAGAATGTTTCTTGAAAATTCTCCTTTGTGCAGAGAGTTTTCTGCGGAAAAAAGAGAACATGTTTCCTTGGCCGCGATTATGCATGACGTGGGAAAAATTTCCATTCCCGACGCCATATTGAACAAGCCCGGCCGCCTTACTCCTGAAGAATTTGAAATCATGAAGACGCACACTACACAAGGGGCGCAGCTTCTGGAGAGGATTCCGCAGATGCGGGAGCTGCCGTTTTTCACATATGCCTGCGATATTGCCAAATTTCATCACGAAAGGTGGGACGGACGGGGGTATCCGGAAGGCCGCACAGGGGACGACATTCCTCTGTGGGCGCAGATAGTTTCCATTGCCGACGTGTATGACGCGCTGGTCAGTCCTCGCTGCTACAAGAAGGCCTTCAGCTTTGAAAAGGCTCTTGCCATGATTGTCGGAGGAGAATGCGGAGTATTCAACCCGGAGATACTGGCATGTTTTCAGGATATTGAGGGCAGGCTTCGCAATATTTACAGCAGTAGTTCGGAGCAGGTGCACGAGTGAGGTTGGAAGGTATGGATCAGGCAAGAAAGACGAAACTTGAGGCAGGCGGCGTTAATGTGAACAGCGCCCTTGAGCGTTTTATGGGAAATGAAGCAATGGCGGAACGCTATTGGCAGAAGTTTCTGGATGAAAAGAGCTATGCCACGCTGCGGACCGCCATTGCCGCGAACGATCGGGAGACGGCGGCAATGGCGGCGCATACGCTGAAGAGCGTATGCGGCACTCTCGGCTGTGAGGCCATGCAGGAGCTTGTGATTCGGCAGGAACGCCATATCCGGGCCGGAGAGTGGGAGGAGGCTGTCGGCATGATGCCGGAGATATCCCTCGCCTATGAACGTATCTGCGGCGTACTTGGGGGATGATTGGCGGGGAAAATCGAACTTTGGCCATACAGTGGCGGTGATTGTCTTTTGAGGCATGATTATTCCTTTTTGCGAGTTCAGGGAACGAAAACATTTTCGGTTTCTGATCCTGTATAATAAAAGAACAGCGTAGGGTATCAATGAAAGCTTATGGCGCAAAACATGACATGGAGGATAATACGCAAGGGAGAAGGTGCAGAAGTGTTCGTAACGGACAAAGCTGGGTGATCCTGTTGTGCCTTGTGGCCCTTTGCTATGTCCTGCTTGTATGCTTTTCCATGTATAAGATAAGCGATTCAACCACACAGCTTTATGAATACCCTTATACTGTTTCACGAGAGGCGCAGAAAATGAAAGCCCGCCTCTACGGTATGAGAGATACGCTTCCTGCGCTTCTGGCCACGCCCGGCGTATCCCGGGCTCAGATAGAGGATATGCTGAAGCAGCAGGAGAGCGCGCAGGATGCCTCGCTGGAAAAAATCAGGCTCAGATTCAGAGGAGCTACGTCAGAGCTGAGCAACCTGGAACAGGGCATGCTCGACATACGGAAAGCCCGGCGGCAGATGATAGAAGAAATGCTTGGGATAACAGATTTCAACAAGATCTATTCCTGCTATGCCCGAAGTGTTCTTCCGTTTTTCGACAAGCTGGAAGGCGCACTGGACAGTCTGAGCAGGCAGGCTGATCTCAGAGGCGCTGCAATTCTGGTTAAAATGGATCAAATACGTTTTTTTTCCATTATAGCCGCCCTGTTCGTCGGTGTTGCCCTTATCTGGTTTGTTTTTCGCACCAACAGGCTGGAGAGGAGTAGAATCAGGGAAATTGCATATCGCGAAAGACTTTTTAACTTGCTTTCCGCAAATGTTGATGAAGTATTTTTCATTTCGCGCGGCAACGGCTCGTTTGAGTATGTCAGCTCAAACAGCGAACGCATCATGGGCATGCCTGCAAGAGTTTTATGTCAGGATTCCGGCAGGCTGTATTCCCTTATGACGGACAGGGATGCCGAGTGGCTGCGCAGTCTGCTGCAGAGAGGCACGTTCACGGAAATACAGGAACGGGATATCACGCTTGGGGAAAAAAAGAGGCAGTTCAAGATACGGGTGTATCCTGTATTTTCGGACGGCACTCTGACGCAGCGGATTATCGTGCTGGCCGATCAGACCGAGGCTCTGGCCTACCAGCAGACATTGAGCGATGCTCTTGAAAATGCGCGCAATGCCAATGCAGCCAAAAGCAGCTTCCTTTCCCACATGTCGCATGAAATTCGCACGCCGATGAACGCCATTATCGGCATGACCACCATTGCCCTGACCCGGCTTGATGACCGGGGCCGCGTGCAGGATTGCCTGGCCAAGATTGCGCAGTCGTCCCGCCATCTGCTCGGTCTCATCAATGACGTGCTGGATATGTCAAAAATCGAAAACGGCAAACTTTCCATTACCCATGAGCCGTTCAATTTTCAGATGGCCCTGCAAGGTGTCGTCAATCTTATACAGCCTCAGACGCAGGAGAGGAGGCAGGATTTTGATGTGTCCCTTTCCGGGGTTGATGAAGAGGAACTGCTCGGCGATGCTTTGCGTCTGAATCAGATTCTCATCAATATTCTGTCCAATGCCGTCAAGTTCACTCCGGCGGGGGGGAGCATACGACTGGAAGTCCGGCAGATCTACAAGAAAAACAACAGCGTTCGTTTCCGTTTTATCATCCGCGATACGGGCATCGGCATGAGCAAGGAGTTTGTGGAGCGGCTGTATACCCCCTTTGAGCAGGCGACCTCTTCCATTGCTTCAAAATTCGGCGGCACAGGGCTTGGCATGGCCATTACCAAGAATCTCGTTTCCCTGCTGGGCGGCACCATTTTTGTGAAAAGCGAGGAAGGAAGGGGAACGGAGTTCACCGTGGAACTCCCCTTCGGCATCAGCGGACGCCAGCAGGACAGCAGCAGAGCCCGGCTGGAGCCGCTCAAGGTACTGATAGTGGATGACGACCGGGATACCTGTGAGCATGCTTTTCTGCTGCTGGATAAAATGGGACTGCGTACCCGATGGGTCCTCAGCGGCGCGGAGGCCGTGAAACTTGTACACGAATCCCATGAATGCGGTGATGATTATGACGTATGTTTTATAGATTGGAAAATGCCCGACATGGACGGAGCAGAAACTGCACGCCGCATCCGCAGTGAAGTCGGACCGGACACTCTCATCATCATTATCAGCGCTTATGACTGGGGGCCGATAGAAGCGGAAGCCCGCGCCAGCGGCGTTGATGCGTTCATCGCCAAGCCGTTTTTCGCCTCCAATCTATACAACACTCTCGCTTCAATGACACGAAGCGTCACGCACCCGAAAGCGGAAGTTTCCGAAGTGCGGCAGACAGGGGTGGAAAGCACTGCCCCCCCGCATTATGACTTTACGGGGAGGCGTATTCTGCTGGTTGAAGATAATGAGTTTAACCGTGAGATCGCCCAGGAATTTCTTGAAATGACGGGGGCCACGGTAGAGTGTGCCGAAGACGGTTCCAGGGCGGTAGAACTTTTTACGGCTTCGAAACCAGGACAGTATGACATTATTCTGATGGATGTGCAGATGCCTGTCATGGATGGGTATGAGGCGACACGGAGCATACGTGCTTCGGAACACCCGGACGCGAAATCCATTCCCATTCTTGCCATGACGGCCAATGCATTCAGTGAAGACGTGGCTGCCGCCGTAGCATCAGGCATGAATGGACATATAGCCAAGCCCATTGATGTGTCAGTGCTCTACAGGCTGCTGGACTCTCATTTGAGAACGTCTTCGCCCTGGGAAAGTTCCCGGAGTTGAGCGGTGCTAGGCTCATCTCCGTTTTCTTCCTCCGTGGGGTGCTGTGCGCCAACGGTGGAAGGCGCCGCAGGGTTCAGCCATATCCGGAGCCGCCGCAAGTGGACTTGCGGAGTGAACCGAAGGCTTCAGGTGTGAAACCTGCGGCTGGGAACATGGGACCCGGGCTGGCAGATACTTTCGATATCAGAATGCTCTAAGCAATATTGCCGTCATGTTTCATGTCATGAAAAGGGGCAGTCTATGGTTATATATAAAAAACAAAAGGAAGAAGGAAGCCCGCTGTCATATGGAGGACATGACCCGGCCTATGTCACGTATTACCTTGAACTGGCGCGTGAGCAGCGTGTGTGGTTCCATCTGGATTTTTTTCTTGACGAGTTTCAGATATCTCATCTGCGTTCCACCTGTGTAGCCGTAAAAGGGGATCATTTTGCCGTCCGATGTCTGGTTGAGGATATTTCAAGGCAGCCTCTCATATGGGGAGGGGAGGCAAAATGTTATTTTACGGTGAATGACGGGCAAAGAATTCCGTGTGACTTTACGTCCCGAATTGTAAGGCTGTACAATGGACCGGACAAAAGCATGTATATTGTTTTTTCCATGCCGGAGTTCATGAGCCATAACCAGCGGAGGGACAGCGTGCGGGTGAGCCTGACAAGAGAAAGTCTGCCCGACTTCAAGGTCTGGCATGGCTCTCTGAGCGAAGGCGGGGTCTCAAAACTGCCTGTTCTGAACTGGACGGAACTGGAAGCTGATTCCTGTCAGCTTGTGGATATTTCCGCTACGGGGATGAGAATCGATGTAAGGAACACCTGCGGCATATATTCCAGGATATTTCCCGGAGAGCAGATGCTGCTGAGAGGAGATTTCAGCAGACAGGGCAAACCTCCGTATCGCGTGTTTATCATCGGAAACATCATGCGGGCCGTCCACAAACAGGGGACCGCCGACTTCAGGAGCTTCGGCATTCGGTTTCAGCGCTGGCAAAAGCTGGATGAGTCCCATAGTTCATGGTTCAAGGTTGACAGGCATGGGGGAATGGACTTTGTGGCGGCATGGGTGTCGGAAAAACTTCTGAAAAGAAACCATCCAGTTGAATCATGATTATGTTATAGTTTTTCTGCTTGAGCTTTCAGCGCATTTTTAAATTGAAACATTTTCGACTTGAAGCAACTCTGAATTTTTCAAATCACATATACAGGTATGTATTATGCCATACGAAAGAGATTTTCTTTCACTTTATGATTCCAATGATATGATTGACAGTATTTTTATGGCTATTGCATGGTATTTTGATTCTATACTGTATATTGATTTGGAACATGATGTATTTTATGCTCCGATATATACAGAAAAGATATCAAGATATTGTAATAATAAGGGAAAATATTCAGAGCTGGTGTCTGTATTAACAAGAAATATGGTTTTTCAGGATGATTGTGAGTATTGTAATATGATGCTTTCTCCTGTAAATATCAGGAAAAATGCGAGTATGGGTATACATGAGTTTGATTATCGCTGTTTAATGTCAAATGGTGAGTACCGTTGGGTACGTAATAAATTTTTTGTTCATAAAACTGACAAAAATGGGATGCCTGTTTTAATTGTTATGTTTACATTTGATGTTCATGAAGAAAAGATAAAAAACATAAAAAGAGAATATGAACGTTTTTATTTTAATGCTTGCAGAAATGAATAAGTCTATTATTACTACCTACAATATGCATACAAAGATTGCAGAGAGTTTTAAAATTATTTCCATGCATAGTAATCAACAAAATATTTTAAGTAAAAAATGGAATGATATTCATAATGAATGGAAGAAATATATCCATCCTGACTATTATGAAAAATTTTTTCAGTTTTTTTTAAATGAAAGTAATACAGAAAATGATATTACCATATTATGTAAGCCTGTTTTTGATGATGGGAGTGAGTTTCAATGGTATCGTGTAAGGGTAAAATTTCTAAAATATAATGATGGAGTATTGCATCGAATTGTCACGACTTTTGAAGATATAGACAAAGAAAAGCGTGAAGTTCTGGTTGCGCATGAAAAATTGAAATGGGACGCCTTTACCGAGCTTTATAACAAACAGTCATTTGAGGCTGAGATTTTTCGCCTGCTTGCCAAGAATAATGGTGGGACTGATATTCTTATCCTGTTTGATCTGGATCACTTTAAAGATGTTAACGACACTTATGGCCATCGGGAGGGGGACAGGATTATTCGGGAAAGCGCAGGCATTCTTAAAAATTCATTTCGCGGTGGCGATCTGATTGGACGGATTGGCGGAGATGAGTTCGGAGTCTTCTGCCGTAATTGCAGCGATCCGAAACTCATTTCCGAGCGTGTGCGGCATGTATGTGAGCAGATTTCCCGCCTGATTCCCTCGGAAGAAAAGGGAATATCGTGCAGCGCCGGTATTACATTTGGCATGCGCGGAAAAACTTTTGAAAAAATGTATGCTGAGGCGGACGAGGCTCTCTACCGGCAAAAAAGAAGAGGGCGTAACGGATATGCCTTTTATGAGGAAGATTCCGCCCGAGCTTGAGTTTGCCGGAATTTTTTTCGGGCAGAAGATGTGTGCCCCGGGCTGGCAGCGGGCGCGCGGGGTGCGCGCCCGCTGCCAGGAACAGTGGTGCGGGTATAGGATAAAGAGATGTCGCACAGACGGATTGCCGGTTCAGAGCATAATGCGGCAGAGGTTATAGGTAATGAGCGTGCCCATGACAATATTGAAGACCCAGTAGGGGAGTGCGTATCTGAATATCATTCTGGCCCTGACCCATTCGGTGTCCCCATGCAGGACGGCGGACGCGGCGGTTGCCGCGGGAGTGGCGATGCCCAGCGTACATGTCAGAGTAAGGCAGGTAAGGATGGACTGCGGATCCATGCTGCCGTTGGCCAGCGCCAGACTGTAGGCTATGGGAGCGAAGGTGGCAGCCACGGCGGTATTGTTGGTAAGCTGGGTTGCGATAGTGGTAATGACAACGACAATGAAAATCAGAGCATATTCGCTGTAGCCCTGCAGGAGGGGTTTGCACAGTTCTCCCAGCCAGTGGGTGACGCCGGTGGAGCTGAAGGCGGCGGTGATTTTCAGGACGGAGATAACCAGAAATATGGCTGGCCAAGCAACTGATCTGGACATGATTGCCTTGATATTGATGCCTTCCTTGAAGTTGAGCAGCAGGTAGAAACCGATGTAGGCAATCAGCAGGCCATTGGTGGTCAACCTGTTCAGAAAGGCTGCGGGAGCCCAGTCGGCGGGAGCAATATTGGGCAGGAGCAGCAGAACGAGAAGCACGCAGAACGAATACAGAATGGTTTTCTGGTAGGAATTCAGCGATTCATTGAAGCTCATGTCCGCACTGCCGTTCACAATTCTGGAAACATCCGGCCTGAGAATGAAGCGGAACAGAAACAGCATGAACAGAACGGCCAGAACAAGCTGGATGGCGCAAATGCCGACATAGGCGGTGTAGTTGATGACGTGCCCGTCGCTGAGCTGGGAGTATACGCCGAAGACCACGGCGGGGAGAGCCTTGAAGGGCAGCATCATGAAGGCGACATCCGCTATGTAGAACATGGCGACGAAAAGCATGACGGGGAAGGTGTCGCCGGGCTTGTAACCATACTGTTTGCATACTTCTTTAATAAGAGGAAAGCCGACCACCACGGCTGCGGTCATGGTAAGCATGGTGGCAAGGACACTCATGGCCGCCGCAAGCATGAGTATCAGCATGTAGGGACGGCCCCGCACAATGGGCAGACTGATGATTTTGCGCGCCATCCATTCGGCGATGCCTGCCGCGTTGATGATGCTGGCCACCATGCAGAAGAGCAGGATGAGCAGCACGGTTGAGTTGCCGAAGGCGCTGCCGATAACCTTGGTCATGGGTTCGTTTGTGGCCAGCCCAAGGGCAACAAGCCCCAGCAGAGAAGGCCAGACGATGTCGAGAAAGAGCCACCCGTACAGTACGGCGAAAAAGATGCCGATGACGGCCATACCTTCGGCAGTCAGTCCTTCCGGAGGTACAGGCAGTCGGAAGATGCACATGATGGCAAGCATGATGCCCAGATGCAGATATGATTTGGGAGTGTTTTTGCTGAGCGCGGCGCTCATGAGGTGCCTCCGCGTGGGGATGTGTTATGCCGCCTGGTCGCTTGTGGATACGGAAAGCGGCTGGTTTTAAATATGGAATGTACTGTTTCGGAAAAGGCGTGTGTTGAACATGGCCCCCTTGTTTTCTGTTCAAGATTTATCCGCAAGGCGTTCAGCGCTTACAGCCGGGAGCGCCGCAGCTCCCCTCTGTCCGGTGCGTTACATCCGGTTTCGGATGAAACCTGTGGCATACAGAGGGGGCTGACGGGGAGATTTTTCAATTCAAAACGCTTCAGACTTTCTTGTCTCTCCACGCTGTCGCTACCTTCCCGTCTTCCGCGAGGAAAACGTCGAGCATTCTGTCTGCCAGGAGAGGATTGGTGAAGGTATAGTCGGAGCGCCGGTGAGCGGCGCGAGTTTCCCTGCGTTCCAGAGCGGCATGGAAGACGGCTTCGGCACAGTCGAAGAGGTCCAGCACCTCGGCGGCGCGCATGAGCGTATGCGAGCAGGAGGTGTGGAGCGTGGCGAGCGTTTCCGCGCGCAGTTGGGCAAGGTAGGCCAGCCCCGCGCGGAGCAGGCTTTCCGAACGTACCTTGTAGGGGCCGGCCGGGGCGTAGTCGTCCATGATCTGGTTGAGGGCGCTGTTGGCCTCCTGCCAGTCCGGGCCGCCTTTGCGTTCCGCAAAGGCGGAGAGCTGCTCCATTTTTGTTCTGACGGAAGGCACGGAGGCCAGATTTTCCGTCGAGTCAGACGGAGAGCCGGAGACGGCGGGGATATCCCCCGCCGCGGCCCTGCCCGCGCGCCAGCCGAGCCATGCGGCCAGCCCGAGACCGCAGCCCGCGTTGCCCACCAGATCGCCCGCCGCGTACAGGCCCGGCACGGACGTGCGGCCGTCCCTGTCCACATCCAGTCCGCGCCCGTGCAGCGTGGGTTCATAGCGCATGCACTCCACGGCATGCCTGCCGGGATCAATGCCCTTGTCATCCATATAGTGGATAAGGGCGGAAAGACCTTCGTCAAACATGGCCTGACGCATGTAGGCGAGCATGTCCGGCGTGCATTCGGAACAGTCCAGATACGCCGGTCCGCTGCCGTTGTGCATGACATCGGAGAACGCCGTATTCCAGATATCGGCGGTCACGTCGCCGTATTCGGCGTCGGGGCTGGTCACAAAGGGGCCGAGGGGGCGTCCGTCGGGATATCTGTATACCCCGATCCAGGTGGCCTTGCCCGCGCGCTGGAAGTATTTGATTCCCGCGTGGGTATAGGGGATCTCCATGTTCACCATTTTCGCGCCCGCGCGCCAGCCGAGAGCCTGCCCGCCAGCGCAGTTGGGACAGTGGGAGGTGTTGAACATGCGCGAGGGGGTGGCGGCATTGGTGTACAGGCGGTGCGTCAGGCCGGTGGAAACGATGAAGTTGGGACTTTTTACCAGCGCAAAACCCGGTTCGGGCGTGCTGATGTCCAGCGCCAGCGCCCCGGCGATGCGTCCGTCAACCCTGGCCAGTTCCACCACGGGGTGGTGGTTGAACACCTGCACGCCGTGCTTTTTCATCTGCTCGGCCAGCACGGCTTTCTGTTTGCGTCCGTCGAACTTGAGGAAGACGCGGGGCCTGCCGGGCAGGGCGTGTCCCTGGAAATTCCACTTGCCCAGCGGGCGCATGTTGATGCCCCACGCTTCCCATTTTCTGACGATGTCGAAACTTTCCTCAAGGTGAAGGCGGATCATGCCGGGGTCCTTGTTCTGGCCGATCAGGCTCCCCATGGCTTCCCTGAGCACGGGCTCGATGTCCGGGCCGTGGACTTCGGGGATATAGCAGCTGAAATGATCATTGCCCGTGGCCCCGGACCCGGAGCGGCGCACGTTGCATTTTTCCAGCACGACAACGCGCTCCGCGCCGGCTTCCCTCGCGGAGATGGCGGCCATGGCCCCGCCGATGCCTCCGCCCGCGATGACGACATCGGCTTCAAGAGTCTTTCGTATCGGAATCATTGCCTGTGCTCCTTTGCATGAAGTGTGGCCGCATTCACATGCAGCAGCGTGCAGGGCAGGGGAATACGCAGGGCAATGGCGCCCTTCGGGCAGTCGATGACGCAGGAATCGCAGTGCCAGCACTCGTCGGGAAATCTGACCTGGGGAACCCTGTCCACGGCACGGTCATGCACGAAGATATGCGAATTGCAGATATCCGCGCAGGTGCCGCAGCCGACGCACTTGTTTCTGTCTATGACTGGAGGCATGTTCGTTTTCCTTTGAGTTGTCGGAGCATGTCCGTCTTGAAAATGTTCTCGGAGTCGAGCGGGGCGGGTCTCCGCCGCGCCGCCGGAGGCGTGAACCTGCGGGCCAGAACACAGGGGCTGGCCGGCAGATATTTTCAAGAGCAAAACGTTCCAGGATGGGATGAGAGGAAGGAAGTTCAGGCGTTCCAGCGCGGCCGCCACTCCTTGATCACCTCGCCGCCCTGCCTGCGCACGGTCAGGAACCTGTCCGCAAGCAGAGGGTTGGTGAAGGTGTAGTCCGAGCGGCGGTGCATGTCGCGCGTCTCCTTGCGCTCCAGCGCGGCGTGCATGATGATTTCGCCGTTGTCCATGAGGTCGAGGCTTTCAATCGCCCGCATCAGGCTGTGGGCGTCGTTCACCTTGATTTGTTCTTCCGAGTTTTTGCGCAGATCGCCCAGATATTTCAGCCCGGCGGTCAGCAGGGTGGCGGAGCGCAGGCGGTGCGGCCCGGCGGCGGCATAGGAATCCATGATCTGCTGAAGGCCCAGGTTGGCTTCCTTCCAGCCCGCGCCGCGCTTTCTCTCCATGAAGCGGCTGTAAAAGGCGGCGCGTTCTTCCACCCAGGGAGATTTTTCCGCGTCCGCAAGCGTGGCGGAAGCGGCGCTCCTGCCCGCATGACCGCCCGCGATCCAGCCGTATACCGCCGCGCCCGCGATATCCGCGCGGAAGTTGCCCACCATGTCGCCCGCCGCGTACAGGCCGGGAATGGAGGTCTGCCCGTCGATGTCGATTTCCAGCCCGCGCCCGATGATGTGCGGCTCATACTGCATGAATTCCACGGCATGTTTCGAGACATCGAGTCCGGTGCGATCCATGTAGTCCACCAGCGTGGTCAGCCCCTCGCTGATCATGCCTTCGCGCATGAAGGCCAGGTCTTCCGCGCCGGTCTGCGTGCAGTCGATATAGGCCGGGCCGGAGCCGTTCAGCAGCACGTCGGTGTAGGCGGAGTTCCACACGTCGCAGGTGATGTCGCCCACATAGCGGGTGGCCTTGTCCACAAAGGGGCCGAGCAGTCTGCCGTCAGGGTAGCGGTACACGCCGATCCAGGTGGACTTGCCCGCGCGGGCGAAGAACTTCGGCCCGGCATGGCGGTTGGGCATCTCCATGTTCACCATCTTCGCGCCGATGCGCCAGCCCTGCGCCTGGGCCGCGCCCGCGCAGGCCGGGCAGAAGGCGGTGTTGAAGGGCCAGCCGGGCGAACCCGCCGCCGGATAGAGCCGGTTGGCCGTGCCGGTGGCAAGGATGACCTTCTTCGCCCGGATCACGGTGAAGGAAGGTTCATCCCGCGAGATGTCCAGCGCCAGCGCGCCCGCGATTTCACCATTTGCGACAATGAGATCCGCCACGGGATGGTGGTTCAGGATTTCCACCCCTTCCTTTCTGGCCTGACGGGTGAGAACCTGCTTCTGGTTATGGCCGTCATACTTGAGCCAGATGCGCGGGCGGCCGGGGTAGGCGTGGCCCATGAACTCGTAGTCGTCACCGAAGGGCTTCATGTTGATGCCCCATTCATGCCACAGATCCGCAACGTGCAGGCTTTCCTCCAGAAAACGCAGGGAAAGTTTTTCGTCGTGGTAGGCGCCCACCAGACTCTGACGCAGTTCTTTCAGGATTACGCCGATATCTTCGCCGTGCTGCTTCGGGTAATAGCAGGCGAAGTGGTCGTTGCCCGTTGCCCCGGAGCCGGAGCGGCGGGTGTCGGACTTTTCCGCAACCAGGGTTTTCGCGCCTTCGCGCGCCGAGGCGATGGCCGCGCACAGGCCGCCGATGCCGCCGCCGACAACAAGAACGTCCGTGGTGATGGGAGCATTGAATTTCAGCATGATGGCCTCCTAGAGCCTTTTGCTATTGAAAGTATCTGCCGGCCAGACACTGTGTTCCGACCCGCAGGTTTCACGCCTTCGCCGGAGCCTGACGCCGCAAGTGAACTGCGGCTGCTCCGGCGTCGCGGCTTCAGTCTCGCTTCGCTTGACTCCGGGAGCATTTTCAAAACGAAAATGCTCTAGTCGTGCAGGGTGTCCGCATCGACATGCAGCACCATATAGTTGAGGGGAAGACGCAGTTCCACGGCCCTGGCAGGGCAGTCCAGCACGCAGGCGTTGCAGTGCCAGCATTCTTCAGGATACGCGACGACCGGAACCTGCCCCTTTTCATGCTTGAACAGATGCATGGGGCAGATGGCGGCGCACATGCCGCAACGGGTGCAGAGATCCTCGTTGATGATGGGAGGCATGAACTTATCTCCTTTGGTCGGGGGTTATACTTTCATGAGATGAGGAAGGAACAGGGAAATCTGCGGAAAGGCGATGATCAGCGCAAGGCAGACGAACAGAGCCGCAACAAAGGGCAGAGCGGCCCTGAACATCAGACCGAGCGGCACGTCGGCCACGCCTTTCATGACAAAGAGATTGATCCCGAAGGGAGGCGTAATGGACGCCATGTTGTTGAGAATGGCGAAGATGACGCCGAACCACACCAGATCCCAGTGAAAGCTCTTGGCAATGGGCAGGAAGATGGGCACGCAGATCAGAATGAGCGGAATGGCGGGCAGGAAGCAGCCCAGAAAACAGATGACCAGCACGATGACGATCATCACCACGATGGGGGCCACGTCCAGCCCGGCGATGGAGTTGGCCAGCATGGTGGGCATGCGCGACATGGTCATGAAATAGCCCAGAATGGTCGCTCCGCCGAGCAGGGTGAAGCACATGGCCGTAAAGCGGCTGGATTCCTCCATGGCCTTGCGGAAGTTGCTCCACTTCAGGCGGCGCATGGCGACGCCGAGAATCAGCGTGCCCGCCGCGCCTATGGCTCCGCCTTCCGTGGCGGTGAACAGGCCGCCGTAGATGCCGCCGATGACCAGGATGAACAGGGCCACGATGGGCAGTCCGCCTTTGAGAGAAGCCATTTGTTCGCTGCGGGGGGCTTTTTCCCTCCGGGGGGCGAGTTCGGGCTTTTTCAGCACCATGAGCCAGATGACGGCCATGAAGCAGAGCATGCACAGAATGCCGGGCAAAAAGCCGGCCATGAACAGATCGCCGATGGACTGCTCGGCCAGCACCCCGTAGAGGATGAAGGTGGTGGAAGGGGGAATGAGCGCGCCGATGGTTCCGGAGCAGGAGAGCGTGCCCAGCGCCAGCCTGTCGTCATACCGCGCCTTGCGCATTTCCGGCAGGGCGATGGCGGCCATGGCGATGGTGCCGGAAAGCGTGTCGCCCACCACCGCGCCGAACAGGGTGCAGGCCACCACGCTGCCGATAGCCAGACCGCCGCGCATATGGCCGATCCATGCCGTCCCGAGACGGTAGAGATCTTCTCCGAATCGGCAGTAGTAACAGGCATAGCCCATGAGCATGAAGGACATCAGCGGCGCCCATGTGTAGTTGGAAACAGTGTTGAACCACGAGTTGCCGAACATGGTGACGCCTGCGCCCTGTCCCCTGAGCACGCACACGAAAAGCAGCCCCGTACCCATGAGGGCAAAACCGATGGGCATGCCGAGAAAGAACAGGGCGAAAAGAAAGATGATGCCGATGACGCCCACAAGCAGACCGCTCAGGCCGGGGATGCGGTGCGTGCCGAAATGCCAGGCGATGAGCAGCGGCGCTGCGGCGAGGATGAAACCGAAGATGATCCTGCCCGCGCGGGCCTGCCGCAGCATGGCGAGCAGCGTGACCAGCGTGTCGCGCAGCAGCGCGAGAAAGAGCAGCGCCACGCCCGCCACGCCGAGGAAGATGAAGGGCGAATACGGAATGCCCAGAATGGGCGTGGCCTTCCGGTTGAGCAGACCATACCGGGTCATGGCGAAGATGCACAGCAGGATGACGAAGGCTGACCAGACCGTGGTGGCGAACTCCAGCACGGCACGGGAATCGGGCATCAGCCTCTGCGTGACGATATCCATGCTGATATGCGTTTTCGTATACTGCGCATAGCCTGTATAGGCGAATACAATCATGGCCATCATCAGGCCGGTGACTTCCACCGTGCCGTCCAGCGGCCTGCCGAGAAAGTAGCGCAGGAACACGTCCGTGAAGGTGATGACCACCATCAGGAAGAAAAAGACGACTCCGATGTTGCCGCACCAGCGCAGGGGCTTTTCAAGAACGGCGCTGGCGTCGCAGAGCTTTTGCAGTACCGGATATGCAGGTGAGAGCGTAGTGGGGGCCATAAGGGATCTCCGTAAAAAAGGCCGAGGAAAAAGACCCGCGCCGCTGCAGGGCGACCGGATGTGGTACCGCCTGACATGATGCCGGGGGCCGCGCCTCCTGATGTGAACCCTGTTTCGGAGCCTGTACCTGGAGGTAAGGGAGGCGCGGACGGAGAGAATGAATTACCTGCGGGCCGCCAGATACGCCTTGTAGAAGGGGGAATCCGCCCACTTCACGCCGAGCCTGTTTTCCAGCTCGTAAAAGGCCGTCTTCATGTCCGCGCCGGGCAGACCGCGCGAAGAGAGCATGTCGAACCATTCGTCCACAGGAGGCTGCATGGCGCTGCGCGCCGTGTCGTAATCCGCATCGCTGAGCAGAATGACCTCCTTGCCGCCCATGTCGGCAATCCACTTGCGCATGGCGGAAATGTCGGCCGTTTCCCAGTAGTCGGCAAAGGCCCTGTCCGCAAATTCCCCGGAAACCTCGTCCAGCACCTGACGCAGATCTTCCGGCAGGCCGTTGTAGACGTCTTCATTGATGACGCAGTAGAACAGGGTATTCTGCACGGAAATTTCGGTGACATATTTGAGGGGGTCGCCGTAGCGGCGGGAGACAAGCAGTTCGGGGGACATGGTCGTGCCTTCGATGACGCCCTGCTCCATGGCCGAATACAGATCCGACAAGGGCAGGGACACCACGGAAACGCCCAGTTTTTTCAGCCGTTCGGCGATCATGGCGCTGTTGGCGTTGATCTTGAGGCCCTTGAGGTCCTCCAGCGTGCGGACGGGCTTTTTGGTGGTGGCGATGCTCAGGGAGCCGCAGGCGTGCGTAAACAGCAGCTTTACGCCGTCAAGCTCTTCCAGAACCTGGGGAAACTGTTCGTACATGCCCTTGACCAGCGCTGTGCCGTCACCGAGAAAAAGCGACGGGGAGGAGATGGACAGTATGCCTTCATGGAAGGGAAACTGGCCGGAATTGGCTTCGTAGGCGCATTCGGTGATGTCCGCGATGCCGGATTTCACGGATTCAAATGCTTCGGAGCGGGGGCTGAGAGCTTCCGCGAAATAGGGTTCGATTTTCAGGCGGCCTCCGCTGCGTTTTTCCACTTCATCCACCCAGGCCTTCAGCGGACCCTGCCAGCGGGTATGAATGGGGGGAATGGGCAGATTAAGGCTGAGGGTATACTCCGGCGCTGCCTGCGCGGAGCCGGACAGAACCTCGGAGATGGCAAACAGGGCCGAAAAGAGCAAAGCTCCCGCCTTCTTCATGACGTCCTCCATGTAATTCCTGTGGCGTCGGGGTAATGGGCCGCATGACCGGGCACGATGCGCGTCATACGGCGCCCGGGGCGTCCGTCCCCTGGTCGGAAAGGAAACGCGCGCCTGGGACGCATGGATGACAGCAAGTATCGTGCCAGAATTATCATACAATTAAAACAATGTATTAGCTTGTGATGCTCCTCTGGACGTATGTGATTTTATCAGGCATGTTATAAAAACGCATTGCTGTTTTACAAGGAAGCTCTGCGGGAGAACCGAGTTGGTGGCGCTGTGCGTGACGTGTATTTTTACTGCGGTACGGGCGTCAACATGCCGCAAGGGCGGCCCGTGTTCCGCACGGCCGAGCGGCAGTCGTCAGGCGACGCAGGCGCCTTGCGAATGGCGACAGCAGAGATAAGGCAGCATGTATCCGCAGCCGACTCGCCTGCGCCTTCGTGCGGCTGCGCTCCGCCCCCGATGCCCGCAAGCCGCGCTCAAAGTTCGCCGCGCTCGCGCCTCCGGCGGTCAGGGGTATTTTCAATACTATTCTACAAAGCGAAGGGTGATATCATGGACAAGCTCAGCATGTTCGCATCCGATTCGGCGGCCATGTCCTGCCTGGTGATGTACCGCATGGGCGGCCTGCGCCATGTGCTGCTCTATCTGCACGACATGCTGCGCCAGTTCCTGCCCGTGGTGCGCATCAACGCCCTGTTCTGCACGCCGGACGGAGGCACGATTATTTCCATGTCCGATACCAGCACGGTCAATGTTTCCAACAAGTACAGCGTGGCGGGCAGGCTTCCGCCTCTGGTGGACAGGGAACATATGACGGACGATGTCGTGCTGCGGGATCTGCGTCCGTACCAGAACCCCGAGATGCTGAAGGATGAACGCAATGAGGATGTCCCCTATCTGCACCACCGCGCTCTGATGCGTCTGCCCCTGTTCCATACGGGGAGCGCGATTTTCGTATTCAATTTCTGGGCGGATGAGCCGGATGTGTTCGGTGAGGAGGACGTGGCCGGATTGCGGAGACTGCTCGGCCCGCTGGGCGAGGAGTTGCGGGTCAACCTGTCCGGCATCAGGCTGCACGGCGCTCCTCCTTCGCCCGTAACCGGCCTGGGAGGCAGGGAAAAGGTCTGCCTGTGCCCGGGACTGGCGGGGGTGCGGCGGATGGCCGAACAGGCTGCGCGGGTGGACAGCACCGTTCTGATCATGGGGGAAACAGGCGTGGGCAAGGAAGCTGTGGCCGATATGATTCATGAGCTTTCCGCGCGCAGGGACGGCCCCCTGATCAAGGTCAACTGCGGAGCCATTCCGGAAAGCCTGCTGGACAGTGAACTGTTTGGTCACGAGAAGGGGGCGTTTACCGGAGCGCAGGCCTCGCGTCCCGGCTATTTTGAAATGGCGGAAGGCGGCACCCTGTTTCTGGACGAAATAGGAGAGATGTCCCCTTCCGCGCAGGTACGCCTGCTGCGGGTGCTGGACGGCGGCATGCTGCGGCGGGTGGGCGGCACGAAGTTCTTTCCGGTGGATGTGCGGGTCATTGCAGCCACTCATGCCGATCTGCCGTACAAGGTGGCGGACGGGCGCTTCCGCAAGGATCTGTGGTTCCGCCTTTCCGTTCTGCCTATCGAGATTCCTCCCCTTGTCCGGCGCAAGGGCGATATCCCGCATCTGGTCGCCCATTTCATCCGCGTCAAGAGCCACAGGATGGGACTGGCCTTTGTGCCGCGCGTGGAGGAGCGGGATATGCACAGCCTTTATCATTATGAATGGCCGGGCAATGTGCGCGAGCTGGAACATGTGGTGGAGCGGGCACTGCTGGAGAACAATGCCGGAGGGGGCGGGGAGCGGCTGCGCTTCACCATCCGCCCTCTGCCCGGAAAGGAAGAGGGGCCCCGGGAAGAAAAGGGAAGTATCCGGAGGGAGATGCACGACTGGCCCACCCTGCGCGAATGGGAAGATCGCTATATCCGGGACGTGCTGGAACACTGCGGCGGCAAGCTGACCGGGGCGGGGTCGGCCACGGCGGTTCTGGATATCCACTATTCCACGCTCAGAACGCGGATGCGGAAGATGGGCATTTCCCTGCCGGGGGAGTCCGGCAGATGAACGCCCCGCTGCGGACTCGTGCCGGGAGGGACCTTCCGCTCCGCGTGCGCAAACGCAAAGCCCCATATGACGGAGCCTTGCGTTTGCGTGTTCTGCCGCTGTGAAACTGCCCCGGTTCTGCGGAGGAATCAGAGCAGGCCCAGAGGTCTGCCGACAAGCAGCATGAGCGCGGTCATGACGGCCACCCAGCACAGGGCGATGAGCATGCCGGGTCTGAACATGTCGAACATGCGGTAATATCCGGCGGGATAGGTGACAAGCGTGATGGTTTCAATGGGCAGGAGCAGCGAGGCCGAGGCGCTGAACCCCATGGGCAGGGCAAGCAGCGCGGGGGATACGCCCATGTTGCCGGCCAGGGCGACCACGGCGGGCAGAAGCACGGCGATCAGAGCGGGCGCGATGGGAATAAGCAGATGGATGACCACGGTGAAGAGCGAGATACCCGCGATGATGGCGGCGAGCGGCAGGCTGGCGACTCCGCCGAGACATCTGTCGGCAATCCAGAGCGCCCCGCCGCTTTCCCATATGATCATGCCCAGCGCGTTGGCCGCGCCCACCAGCATGATGATGTCCCAGCCGACGCGTCCGCCGTCCCTGTTCCAGTTTACAAGCCCGACGCCGGGCAGACAGAACAGCGTGCCGCCCATGACGGAAACGGCGGGCAGAGGGATGCCGTGCAGCCTGTCGGTACTCCAGAGCAGCAGATTGACGGCGAGAATGAGCAGAAAGCGCTTTTCTTCCGTGCGCATGGGGCCGAGTTTTTCGTAGTTGTCCTCCATGCCCTCCAGAATTTCGATTTCCGGCGGGAAGACTTTGATCAGCACCCCGAATGCGGCGGGAACGAGCAGAAGCACCATGGGAAGGCCGATGATCGACCATTCAAAAAAGCTGATCTTCACGTTCGCCGTGCTTTCCAGCAGACCGATGGTCAGCATGTTGGGCGATCCCCCGGCAGGAGTGCCCACCCCTCCGATCAGACAGGCGATGGGCAGGCCGAGCATCATGGCTCTGCCGTACATGCTGCATCCCGGCCGGCATCCGTTTTCCCTGAGGACAAGCAGAGCCACAGGCATCATCATGGCGATGACGGGCAGATCCGCAAGAATGGTCGAAAGCAGACCGCAGGCCATCATCATGAGGAAAAGAAGCCTTTTCGCACTTCCTCCGGACTTCATGCTCAGCCAGACCACAAGACGCCGGCTCAGGCCCGAATTCTGAAAGGCGATGCAGGTACAGAACATGGCGAAAAGAAAGAACAGGATGGGCGTGGCAAAGTGCCCCATGACCCTGGGCAGGGGCATAACGCCCATGACGGCGGGCAGAACGGTGAAAAGTATGGAGGCGGCGGCAAGGGGCAGAACCTCGAATACCCATGCCAGAACCGCCGCGGCCATCAGGGCGATGGCTTTCTGACCGTTTGGCGTCAGTCCTTCCGGAGTGGGCAGGAGCGTGATGAGCGCATAGGAGGCGATGACGATGCCCCCCATGAGAAGTTTGTTCGGGGTCGGGGCCGGGACGCAGGAATTGTCGTTATCGGGACGCATGGAGTCTCTCCTTGCGGCGGGGGAAGGGCGTCCCCCGCCGTGAGTTGTCCGTTTGCTATGCGGTCAGTTTGTCGCGCCATGCCGTGACCGGCTTGCCGCGCTCGCGGCGGATGGTCAGGAACTTGTCGTTCAGCAGCGGATTGGTGAACGTGAAGTCGGAGCGGATGTGCATGCCGCGCGTTTCCCTGCGCTCGCGGGCGGCATGCATGATGATTTCGCCGCAGTCCATGAGGTCAAGGGTTTCAATGGCGCGCATGAGAGTATGGGCGTCGGGCGCGGCCATCTGCGTCCCGGCCAGCGCGCGCATGTCGGCAAGGTACTTGAGTCCGGCATTGAGCAGGTTCTCCGAGCGGACATGGTGCGGGCCGACATTGGCATAATCGGACATGATCTGCTGAAGGCACCGGTTGACTTCCTGCCAGCCGTGCCGGGAGGCGCGCTCATGGAAGGAACTGTAATGGGCCATGCGTTCCGCAAGCCAGGCATCCTTTTCCGCCTCCTCCTCGGGGACAAGCTCGCATGCCGCCGCACGTTTTGCCGCCTCTTCACCGCAGATCCAGCCGTATACGGCCGCTCCGCCCAGATCCGCGCGGCAGTTTCCGATGGCGTCTCCGGCGGCGAACAGGCCCGGAACATCGGTTTCTCCGTTGATGTCGATCTGAACGCCGTGCCCCATGAGCTGAGGCTCGAACTGGCCGAATTCCATGGCATGCCGGGCGGGGTCGATGCCCTGCTCGTCCATGTAGTTGACAAGGCCTGTCAGCCCTTCGCTGGCCATGGCCCGGCGCATGAAGGCCAGGTCTTCGGCGGGAACGTCGGAACAGTCGATATAGGCCGGGCCCGTGCCGTTATGCATGACGTCGGAGAAAGAGGAGTTCCAGACATCGGAGGTGATGTCGCCAAGTTCCTTGGTTGCCTTGGTGACGAAAGGCCCGAGCAGGCGCCCGTCCGGATAACGGTAGATGCCGATCCATGTGGCCTTGCCCACGCGGGTAAAATAGCGGGGGCCCGCGTGACGCACGGGCTGTTCCATGTTGACGAGTGTCGCCCCGATGCGCCATGCCTGCGCCTGAGCCGAAGCGGTGCAGCCGGGGCACAGGCCGGTGTTGAACAGGGTTCCCGGCGTGTTTCTGGAAGTATAGAGGCGGTTGCCGCTGCCGGTGGCCAGAATGACGCACTTCGCCCGGATGACGGCGAAGGACGGGGCCTCCCCGGAAACGTCAAGAGCCAGCGCCCCGGCAATGCCGTCCCTTGTGCGGAACAGATCGACGATCATGTGGTGATTGAGGATGTCCGCCCCGGCCTTTTTCGCTTCACGGGTGAGTATGGGCTTCTGATCATCCCCTTCGTATTTGAGAAATATGCGGGGACGTCCGGGAAAGGCATGCCCCATGAAGGTCCAGTCGTCGTCGATACGCATGTTGATGCCCCAGGAATGCCAGAGCTTCACGATATCAAAGCTCTTTTCCAGAAAACGGCGGCTCAGGGGGACATCCTGACTGGCGCCCATCATGCTCTGGTGCAGTTCCTTCACGATGACGCTGACGTCCGGCCCGTGCTTTTCCGGGATATAGCAGAGAAAGTGATCGTTGCCCGTAGCGCCGGAGCCGCTGCGGAGGGTGTTGGCCTTTTCCGCGATCAGAACGCCGACGCCGGAAGCGCGGGCGGAGATGGCGGCGGAAAGGCCTGCAATGCCGCCGCCCACGACAAGCACGTCGGTGGAAAGATGCTTTTTGACTGGAATCATGGCATGTTACTCCTTGGTCTGCTTGAGTTGCGAGGCTTCAATGCGCAGCAGCATGTAATTGAGAGGAATCTGAAGCGAAACCGCTCCCTGCGGACAGTCCAGCCCGCAGGCGTTGCAGTGCCAGCATTCGTCGGGATAGCGAACCTCGGGAACGGCGCGTTCTTCCCGCCGGAAGAAAAAGACCGACAGGGGGCAGATGTCGGCGCACTTGCCGCAGTGGATACATTTTGTTTCGTCTATGACCGGGGGCATGTTCGGGTCCTCCTGCAAAAAAGGTTGTTGACAGGAGTATCGCCGTTTTGTGATTTTTTTCTGAAACAAATGTGACATGGGGCTGGACTTTGCCCTCCCGTCTGTCATTTGCTTGCCCTCCGCGCGGGAACGGGGAGGAGAGGAGAGACCGTGGACGATCTGGAAGAGCTGTTCGTGCTGAACGAGGGCAGGCCCCTGCCCCGGGACCTGCTGGCGAAAGGGGAACGTCTGCGCTGGGCGAAGGGGGAGCATGTGCCGACGCGCGGAGGCGTCTATTATGTGGAAACGGGACTGATCATCGTGCGCCGCATATTGCTGGAGGGACAGAGCAAGGCGCTGTTTGTCGCCAGAGATGGCCACTTTTTTCACGATGTGGCGTACGCGCAGCAGAAACAGGGGCTGACGGAGGTATCGTCGCTCTGCACCAGCGTGGGATACTATTTTTCACCGGACATGACGGATGAACTGCTGGCGGGCTGTGCGGAGTTCCGCCGCGTATTTCTGTACAGTCTGGCATGCAAGGCCCGTTCCATGGGAACGGATCTGGTGTTTTTCGCCTGTCTGACCGGAGCCAGACGCCTGCTGTTCATCATGGAGAATATTGCCGATCGCATGGGCGGAAAAAGATCGGACGGAACCAGAGAGGTGCATGTTTCCCAGAACGAGCTGGCCGAATATCTCGGCCTGCACCGGGGCAGCGTCAACCGGCTCCTGAAGGAACTGGAGTCGGAAGGCCTGATCCGGCGCGAGCAGGGGAGGATTGTGCTGCAGGGGGCAAGGGGGGGGACGGGGGAGGCGTGAAACGTACGGGAGAGAAGAGCCTGCCCCGGCAGAGAGCCGTCTCAGTTCTGGAAGGCTTTCTTCTGCGCCTCGCGCGGCAGAGGGAGGCCCATGTTCAGCATCCTTGCGCGCAGTGTGCTGTAATGGATGCCCAGAATGGCCGTTGCTCCGTCGGGTCCCAGCAGGCGGCCCCCGGTTTTTTCCAGAGCCTTTCGGATATACAGTTCCTCAAGTTCCCTGAGCGTGGGCCAGGTCTGTTCCTGCTTTTCCTCCAGCAGAGAGGCAAGCTGTTCCGCACCGTCGGATCGGGACCGGTGTGCGGAGCGGGTGCTTTCACCGGAGAGTTCCCGCTGTTCCCCGTCCGGCAGTGCGTCCGGGGGCATGTCAGGAAGCGCGAAGCGCAGGGGGCCGACCTCGTCGCCGTGCAGGATCAGGGAACGCTCCACCACATGTTCCAGTTCGCGCACATTGCCCGGCCAGTCGTAGGCGTAGAGGCGGCGGAGTTCCTTTTCCGAAACGACGCCCCGGAACTCCATTCCCAGTTCGCGGGATTTAGCGGATAGAAAATCGCGTACCAGATGCGGGATATCGCCGGGCCGTTCCCGGAGCGGGGGGATGAGCAGGGGGAATACCGCGAGCCGGTACCACAGGTCGCGGCGGAAGGTGCCCCGGCGCATCTTGGCGCTCAGGTCGGCGTTGGTCGCGGCGATGATGCGCACGTCAAGGCGCATGCTCCGGCTGCCGCCCACCCGTGTCAGATGTCCTTTTTCCAGCACCCGCAGCAGCTTCACCTGGGCGGAGAGAGGAAGATCCCCGATTTCGTCCAGAAAGATGGTGCCGCCCTGCGCCTGCTCGAAATAACCCTTGCGGGCGCTCACGGCTCCGGTAAATGCCCCACGTTCATGCCCGAACAGTTCGCTTTCCACCAGTCCGGCGGGAATGGCTCCGCAGTTGACGGTGATGAACGGCTTGTCCTTGCGCGCGGATTGCTCGTGAATGGCGCAGGCGACAAACTCCTTGCCCACGCCCGTTTCCCCCTGAATGACGACCGTCGCCCCGGTACGCGCGACCTTGCGAATCAGTTCGCACACGCCGCGCAGGCCGGGGCAGCTTTCGAGCTGCTTGACGTAGAAATCCAGAAAGGGGCGCTGCTTTTCCTCAAACTCCGGTTCTCTTCCGCCATTCGCAAATGCGCCGTCCCGCTCCGGACAGGGCCATGACGGCAGTTCACCTTCCCGCATGTCCGCACCGGAGCTTGCCAGCGTTTCTCCCAGCTCCCGCCCCAGCGGTTCGACCAGTTCCCTCAGCAGTTCCATGCATCCGGGGGGGAAGGCGTGGATGACGTCCGCCCAGAAATTGATGACGAACACAAAGGGTTCCATGACAAAAAGAGGCAAACGCGCCAGCGAATTGTGGGCAAGGAAGGGAATGCCCTTCCCCAGCGGATTGCGCAGAAGCTCCGGCTTCTTGTAGGGCGACAGGTCGTTGATCAGGGTGGGAGCGCCGATATCCTCCAGCCGTATGGCCCGCTTGACTTTCCATGCCGTCTGCCCGGCGGTCAGGGAAGCCGTGAGTTCGGGGGAGAGATAGTAGGATACCATGCGATCGTTGGGGTGGGTGTCGAAAATATTCAGGATGGAACTGCCGTCCCGGCTGATGAACACGCCGTTGATGCGGGTTACGGGAATGAACTGCCGGGCGGCCTCCAGAAGCATGTTCATGGCGCTGCGCATGCCGTGCTTGCGGAAAATGGCGAGGCACAGCCATGCCGTGGACCGGATGTGGCCTTCCGTCGGTGGGGAGGTGGAGAACGCGGCGTCAGCCATTGCATGACCCCTCCTTGTGAGTAAAATCGACAGATATATGGATATCGCAAATTATAAAAATTGTCATATATGTGAGACCGGCTTTTTCATTTTTATATAATATATTGAAATATAAGTAATATATAATATGGCACACAGCTTGCTCTTCTGAAGGTCATCCGGTGCGTTAAGCGCATTGCAACGGGAGGTTCACGCCTTCCACAAACAAGGAGCAAGCCTATGCCCCCCCTGATTGACCAGTCCAGATGCATTGGCTGCGGCGTCTGCATGGAAATATGTCCCATGCAGGTATTCCGTCCGAACAAGGAGACCCGCAGGCCGGAAGTGACATACGGAGATGAATGCTGGCACTGCAATTCCTGTGTTCTGGATTGCCGGCAGCAGGCGCTTTCCCTTCGCATTCCCGCGCCCTTCATGATGCTTCATGTGAACGCCTCGGAACTTGAGCCCGGCAGGAGATAGCCATGCTGAACGTACAAAGGATTTTGGACACGGATATTCTGATTGTCGGCGGCGGAATTGCCGGGTTGATGGCGGCGATTTGCGCCGGGGAGCAGGGGATCGCAACGATTGTGGCGGAAAAGGCCCATGTGCGGCGCAGCGGCTCCGGCGCGACAGGAAATGATCATTTTCTGTGTTTCATGCCGGAAATCCAGAAGATTACGCTCAAGGAGATGATCAATGAGATGATGGCCGGGCAGGTCGGCCCCTGGCATGATACCCTGCTTACCAAAGTATTTCTGGAGCGCACGGCGGAAATGGTGCATCGCTGGCATTCCTGGGGCATCAACATGAAGCCTTTCGGCCCTGATTATGTGTATATGGGGCATGCCTTCCCGGATCGCCCGCGCATGTATGTCAAATATGACGGACATAATCAGAAGGAAATTCTGGTTAAAAAGGCGAAGGAAAACGGCGCGCTTTTCCTCAATCATCATCCGGTGACGGATCTGCTGGCGGAAGACGGCCGGGTGACGGGCGCGCTGCTCATGGACGTGAGGGAGGACGAACCCCGTTTTACCCTGGTGCGGGCCGGAGCCGTGATCATGGCTACGGGGTGTTCCACACGTCTCTATCCCAATTCCATGACGCCCGCCATGCTGTTCAACAGCGGATTCTGTCCGAGCTGCGCCGGAGGCATGGCTTCCGCGTACCGCATCGGGGCCAGGCTGGTGAATATGGAACATCCGTACACCCACGCGGGAACCAGATATTTCGCGCGCTGCGGCAAGGCCACCTGGATTGGCGTGTACAAGTATCCTGACGGGCGGCCCATCGGTCCCTTTGTACGCAGGCCGGATCGCGAGATCGGCGATAACACTTCCGATGTATGGAAGTCCGTGTTTGCCGATCTCATGGCCAACGGAACCGGCCCCGCCTATCTGGACTGCACGGAAGCATCTCCGGAGGATCTGGAATTCATGCGCCAGGGAATGATCAGCGAAGGACTGACTTCCCAGCTGGATTACATGGACAGGGAGGGCATCGATCCCGCCCGTCATGCCGTCGAGTTCGGGCGTTATGAGCCGCTGCTTTTCGGCCGCGGGCTGGAAATTGATGAAACCGGCTCCACCAATATCAAGGGGCTGTATGTGGCCGGGGATCCCATCGGCAACTTCCGATCCGGCATCGCGGGCGCTGTGACCTGGGGCTGGATCAGCGCGGAAAACGCATCCCGGCATGTGAAGGAAGCGGAGCTTTCCGAACGGACTCGGGAAGATCCGCTCATTGCGGCGCGTCTGGCACTGTATGAAAAACTGCTGCGCCGCGAGAACGGCGCGCCCTGGCAGGAGTTCAACATCGCGCTGCAGCAGCTCATGAACGACTACTGCCCGCCCGCGCCGCGCGTGCGTTCCGAAACGCTGCTGCGCGCCGGGCTGAAGTATATGGGAGATCTGCGTGCGCATGCCCTGCGCGACATGGCCGCTCCCAATTCCCATACTCTTATGCGCGGCCTGGAAGTGCTTGATCTTGTCGATCTGGGCGAGGCGGTGATGACCGCCGCCAGAGAACGGCGCGAAACGCGGGTGCAGCATATCCGTTCCGACTGTCCGTTCACCAGCCTTTCCGACGGAGAAAAATTCATCAATGTGGAACTGAAGAACGGCAGGCCCGTCACCTCGTGGCGCAGGCGCCGCATGCTCTGAACAGGGCGCAATCGCGTTTCTCCGTATGGGGGGAGCGCGGACTGTTTCGTCTGAAAGTCACGCTGATTCCAGCGGAGCGGGGCGTCGTTCCGCTGGAACTCTGGAGTCTGTGAATCAGAACTCCTGCTTCCGGCTCACAGATATGTTCCGGCAAAGCGTCCCGGACATGGAACACAGACATGCGGAAGTCATTCCGGAGAGGAGCATCTTATGAATCGCAAGCTGTATCGCAACAGACAGATTGTTTCTTTTCTGCTCGGTCCCCTGCTGTGCTGGGTCATGCTGCAGTGTCCCCCGCCGGAAGGGCTCGGACATGCGGGCATGAAACATCTTGCCGCCGCCGCGTGGATTCTGGCATGGTGGGTTACGGAGCTGTTTCCGCTTGCCGCCGTATCGCTGCTGAGCATTCCCATTTACGGAATTGTGGACGTCATGCCCCCGGTCAGGGCTTATGCCATTTTCGGCAATTCCAACCTGATGCTGATGGTCGGAGCCATGATCATTCTCGGCGCCTGGAAAAGAAGCGGGCTCATCACACGCTATGCCTACTGGGTGCTGAGTCTGCCCTGGATCAAGGGGCGTCCCCGGCGGCTCATGCTGGTCTTCGCCTTTGCCACGGGGCTGGTTTCCACCATTGTGCCCAATATCCCGGTCGCCATCCTGTTCGTGTCGCTGGCCGTGGCCATGGGCAGGGGCATCAATGCCGAGCCGGGCCGGAGCAATACCATACGCGGCCTGTGCGTCATGTCCGGCGTGGGGGCGGCCCTCGGCGGCGCAGGCACTCCCATCGGCGGCGCGCCCAACCTGGTGGTGATCGGCGTCATTGCGTCATCACTGGATTATCATGTCTCGTTCGCGGAGTGGACGGCGCTTGGCATGCCCATATGTCTGCTCATGCTTCTGGCCATGGTTATTCTGGCCTGCCTGTTCTTTCCTCCGCGGGAGGAGGGGCTGGTGAGCGGTTCCGGCGAGTATGTCCGGCGAAAGCTCGACGAACTCGGGCCGATCACGCCGTTTGAACATGCGTCCATGATGGTGATGTTTCTGGCCATGCTGCTGTGGGCAGGCGGCCAGCCAGCCGCCGGATTTCTGGACTGGGAAGCAGGAATCAGGCTTTTCGCTCCGCCCTCGGTTGCCCTGCTCATGGGATGCAGCCTGCTTTTTCTGCCGCTGCAAAGGGATGCGCAGAGCGGGAACATCAAGTTCGCCATGTCCTGGAAGGAGTGCGTGGCCGCCGTGGACTGGTCGATCATCATTTTCATGGCCGGAGCCATTCTGTTCGGAGAAAGTCTGGTGGCAGGCGGGGTGGACAAGTGGCTGGGCAATGTGCTTATCCATGCCATAGGCGATATGCCGCCCCTGCTGGTGTGGCTTGCCATAATGGTCATCGGTGCGATGCTTTCCCAGGTTATCGTCAATCTGGCCGTAGTGGGGCTTTTCATCCCCGTCACGGCAACCCTGGCCGCGCACTACGGTCTGAACCCCGTGACAGTATGTCTTACCGTGGGCATCCTGTGCAACGTGGGCATCATGTTTTCCGTGTCGTCCGTGCCCGTTGCGGCGGCTATGCTCGGCTCGGAAGGCTATTCCTCGCCGCGCGACTATGTTCTGTACGGGCTGGCGGTGCTGGCGGCAAGTTCCCTGATCGCGCTGGGCTGCGGCGTGCTGCTGGGAGATCTTGTATTTCCGATGAGGAACTGAAAACAGGGACGGCAAAGGAAGACCAGAGGCGGCGTGAGCCGCCTCCGGCGTATTCCGGCATTCGGAGCGTGCTGCGTTTGAACGTATCTGCCCGCGTTCTGACACACAGGGGGCACGCCTGAGGCCGGAGCCTGGCGCCGCAGGTCATTTCAATGGTGAAATGTCCTGACGCACTGGCTTACATGAGTCCGATAAAGTTCCAGTACGGCACCCATACCGCGACGAGCAGGATGCCCGCGAGGAGAGTGCGCAGGCCCAGAGCGGGCATGATATGTTTCAGGGTGACGCAGCCGGTGGTGAAAAGATACAGGAACATGACCCCCTCATAGGGGAAGAAGTACTGGTCAAGGCCGAGCTGGAAGGCGTAGAACAGGGGCAGAGGGTTGACGCCCATCTGCACGCCGAGTTCCCCGAACGCCGGAGTGAAGGCCACGGTTGCGGCAAAGGGGGTCAGCAGGAAGTTGGCGACAGTGCCGGCCACATAGGAGCAGATGACGCTGACCGTGGGAGGCAGGCCTTCAAGATACGGCATGATGGCGGCCACGGCCCACTTGTTCGCGCCCACAACCCCGGCCACCGCTCCGATGGCCATGCAGCCCGCGACGAACACCAGAAACATGATGTTCAGCTTCGTGAAGGATTCCACATGCATGATGCCCAGACCGGGCATGTAGCAGAGCAGGGCGGCCAGGCACAGAATCCACACGGCGTTGAGGCCGGTGAAGGGTTCCAGCATGAAGCCCAGCACGCTGATCAGCGCAAGGACGAGCAGACGCTTTTCCGCACTGCTCATGGGGCCGAGTTCTTCCAGACGCGTTCTGAGAACGCTCTTCAGCGCATCCTCATCCGGCAGCCGGGCGGAGCCTCTGGCCAGATAGAGCGCCGCGAAGCAGATCGCCACATACAGGAAATTGGGCAGGAACATGTGACTCAGATATTCCCAGAAGTCCACATGCGCGCCGATGGCCTTCAGCAGGATCTGAAAAGCCCAGATGAAGGATTCCGAAGTGTGCAGGAACTGCATGGTGGGCGCAGCCGAGGCGAAGAAGCAGCCCAGCATGATGAGCGAGGACATGCGCGACTTCGTGTCCAGTTCCAGGGCCTGAATGATGCCGACCCCGATGGCGCAGAAAATGACCGTGCGCGCGAAGCCGGAGGCCAGCAGCAGGCCGAGGATGATGCCCCCTGCGCCGAAACCGATCAGCATGCCGCGAAAGGTGCCCCCGGTCAGCAGCATGCAGCGCAGGGCCACGCGCTTGGCCAGCCCTGTCTGTTCCATGGCTTCGCCGAAAATCGCCGCGCCGAAGGTGGTCCAGATAAGCACGGTGGTCCACGGGCTGAATACGACTTCGGGAGTGGCGAGATTGGTGATGAGATAGGCGAAGGTCAGGGCGGCGGACACGAAGACTGCGGGCAGCAGGTCAAAGACCCAGATGACCACGGCTATGGCCGTCAGGGCCAGATACAGGGGGAGATTCGCATAGGTGTCGCTCGGGGCCAGGGTATAGAACAGGCTGGCGGCCAGCAGCACGGACAGCCATTTCAGGGCAAGACTTCGGGTCATACGGGTCTCCTTGCGGTTTGTGGGCCGTGAGAGAATATTCACGTTCAGAGTGGCCGGATTCGCCGCAGGACGATTCCGGGAACGTCCTGCGGCGATCCGTTACGGATGCTGCTCCCCGGACGGGAGAAAGGGAGACGTCAGTCCGTTTCCGGCATATGGGGCGATGCCGTCGGAGAGGCGGGAAAGTCGAAGTTGTCCATGTAGTAGCGGTAGGGCTTCACGGGATAGCGATCCAGCGGAACCGCGTCAAAGGCTGTTTCCATGCCGCTGCGGCCTTTCGTGATGTCGATCCACGCGGGGCCGCGCGTTTCATCCCGTCCGGGGTAATCCGCGCGGAAGTGCCCGGCGCGGGATTCCTTGCGCAGCAGGGATGCGCGCAGGAAGGCCTCTGTGATCAGGGTCATGCCCCGCGCTTCCGTCAGCTTGACCAGATAGTGCGGGTCTGCGGCTCCGGCCTGAGGCAGGATATCGTCCCGGAAGCTTTCCAGCCGGCCGAGGGAGCGGGTCAGGCCTTCCCGCGTCTTGAGAATGCACACGTCAATGGGGGCCATGAGGCGCTGCATTTCCCGCACGATTTCCTTGGGAGCGACGCCCGGCCTGCCCAGCGCCGCCGTATCGCGGCCCAGCTCTTCCCGTACCCGTGCTTCATCAAGGGACTCCGGAGGCGTTTCCGCCGCGCAGCGCCCGGCATGTTCGCCCGCAATCCAGCCGGTGGTGGCCGTCAGGCAGCTGTCCCATCCGCCCATATACACGCCGGGCGTGACGCTGCGCGCCCGGCCTGCCACATAGAGGCCGGGGACGCCGGTAAAGCCGTTCCTGTCCGCCTTGACACCGCCGAAACAGGTCAGTACCTGCGACATCCATTCCGTGGTCTGATGGAAGAAGTCGATGCCCAGCGCCTTCAGCTTGGTGTCGTTGAGCTTCATCCAGCCCCCGGTGGGGGTCATGACGCGCACGCCTTCCTCGCTGAGCGTGCTGGTGTCGAACCAGATGGGCCCGCGCCCGGCCATGACTTCATAGGCCATGCCGCGCACATTGTAATGAGGATCGGCCTTGGCCCCCAGCCTGGGCGAGTAGCGGCGCATGAAATCCTCACCCTTGCCGTTGAGGAAGCGCGCGCCGTGCGGGAGCAGGCCGGTCTGTCCTTCCCATGCGAAGAGCCTGGGCACGTTCCAGTTTTCGATGAACTCCATGTTGCGCAGGGTGGCGCCTGCCTCATAGGCCAGCAGGCTGCCCTCGCCCGCGCAGGTGTTGAGCAGATAGGAGCCTTTCCAGCCGCCGGAGTGGGCGGCCAGGATCACGGCCCCGGCCCGGATCAGCACCGGCGTGCCGCTCTGACCATGAAAGCCCGCCGCACCGGCCACGCGATCGCCGTTCCTGATCAGGCGGGTGATTTCCACCCGGCCAAGACGCTTTACTTCCAGTTCCTGCAGGCGCCTGTTCAGAACTTCGGTGGTGTGGGCTCCGCCTTTTCCATAGGGATGGTAGAAGTAGTAGCGCATCTTTTCCAGACCGCGCTGGGGCACGGATTGCAGCTCGCCGTCCTCGCGATGGAAGCGGTGCCCCATCCTTTCCAGATCCATGAAGCGGTCATAGGACAGGTTCAGAATCTCTTCCAGCACGTCCTGCTCGCACAGGCCGTCGTAATAGTAGGTAAGCTCATCCACCAGATCGGATGCCTCGAATTCCGGCTGCTTGACGATCATGTCGCCGCCGGACATGCTGCCCAGTCCCCCCCAGTCGCGCGGCCCCTTGTCCACCATGAGGACGTTCCTCACATGCTCGCGGGCCTTGATGGCGGCCCATGTGCCGGAGAAGCCCCCGCCGATCACCAGAACGTCGGTTTCCAGAATGTTGTCGTACTTGTTCATATTCTGCCTCCTTCCCCGTCGTACAGCGTATAGGGGAGGCGTTCCTTGAAGGGGTGGACGTCGATGGCCCCGGCGGGGCAGCGCAGTTCGCAGCTGAAACAGGTCATGCAGTCGTCATTGTAGGCAATGACGGCCTTGCTGCCGCAGGTGAGGCAGCGCATGGCCTCGGCCTGGGCGTCGAGCTGATCGAAACCGATGGCCGCCTCGTCGAAGGGCGTTCCGTCGGCTCGTGTTTTCCGTTCATTGCGGGGCAGGCGGGGAAGATCGTCCACAGGCATGTTGTCCGCCACAGGGCGCTTTTCGTTTTCCTGTCCGCTGTCCTCCACAAGCAGGCCGTTCAGCGCCCGGCTCATGGCGCGGGCCGCGTCGCGCCCGCCGACGATGGCCTGGATGACCGAGGCCGGGCCGGTGACGGCGTCTCCAGCCGCGAACACGCCGGGCCGGGAGGTGCGCATGGAATTGCCGGAGACCGCGATACGCGCGCCGTTCATCTCCACGCCGGAGGCGATATCCGCGAAGTCTCCGCTCTGGCCGATCGCGAAAATGACGCTGTCGGCTTCGAATCGCTCGCGCCGCGCCTCGTCGAAGCGGGGCGCAAAACTGCCCTGTTCGTCAAAAAGAGCGGTGCAGGCCCTGAATTCCACCGCCGAAACCCGGCCTTCCGCGCCTTCGATGCGCGCGGGGCCGAGCGCGGGGTGCAGAACTATGCCGCGCTCCAGTGCGTCCCTGACGTTATGTTCAAAGGCGGGCATGTGCTCGCGATCCTCCAGGCAGCACATGAAGACGCTTTCCGCTCCCAGCAGTCTGGCGCTGATGGCCGCGTCAATGGCCACGTTGCCGCCGCCGATCACGCAGACCCGGCGGCCTGTCGCGGGTGCGCCGCCCATGCGCAGGGCGCGCAGGAATTCGACGCCGGTGTGGACGCCGTGCAGGTCCATGCCTTCCAGCGCCAGGCGCTTGCCCGCGCTGAGGCCGGGAGCCAGCAGCACGGCGCGGAAGCCGAGGTCTTCCAGATCGGCCATGCCGAGGTCTTTGCCTTCACCGATGCGCACCCCGCAGCGGAACTCCACGCCAAGAGCCTCAAGCTGGCGGATCTGGGCGTCGATGACCGCGTCGGGCAGCCGATAGGCAGGGATGCCGTAACGCAGCATGCCGCCCGGCCTGGGCAGGGCCTCGAACACCGTGACCGGCCAGCCGTCCAGGGCCAGATGCCACGCCGCGGCCAGCCCTGCGGGGCCGGACCCCACTACCGCCGCGCGGGAGAGACGGCGCGTTGCGGCAGGTTCGGGAAGTTTTTGCAGGTCCAGGTCGCCGAGAAACTGTTCCAGAGCATTGATGTTGACGCTTGCGTCCATGTTCGCGCGGGTGCATTTGCTCTCGCAGGGGTGGAAGCAGACGCGTCCGGTCAGGGCGGGGAAGGGCGTGCCGCGCTTGAGTACGGCAAGGGCCTCTTCCAGGCGGTTCTGCTGGAGCAGATGGTTGTAGGCCCGGATATCCGTTCCGGCCGGGCAGGCCGCCATGCAGGGGGAGCATGCCGGCTGATCGGTATGCAGCCGGAACACGTCAAGACTGCACGATTTGAAGCACTGGCCGCAGCCGGTGCATTTTTCGGGATCGATGTGTCGGATCAAGGTGGTTCCTCCAGTCGCAGGGTGGGGTTTCCCGTTCGGCGCGGTTTCGCCATGAAACAGCGCGCGGAGAGGGCAGGACGGGCAAAAGGCCGCGCAATCTCTCTGCCCCGGAGCAGAGAAGCCGTGGGGCGGCCGGTCGCGAAGTGCCCGACCGGAACGGGAAAAGCCGTGGTCGGCAGCATGGGAAAGGCCTTTCCATCTGTTCGAGCTATAATGTTATTTTTCACATGCCGTTGAAAAAAAATGGCGCAAATGCGCCATAAGAGGAAAAAAGCTCTCTTAAATTTTCCGGCTCCGCCGCAGCGCGGCAGTGAGACTGCCCCTGTTCGCCGGAGGCGCGAGCGCAGCGAGCTTTGAAGCCGATCGGACGGCGGTGCCGCGGGGAGGGGACGTGCCCGTTGCCGGGCACAGGCCTGCGGGCAGCAGGAGCAGTGATGACGACTGGCGACAGCAGAGACAGCGCAGCTTCACGAGGCGCAAACGCAGCCGGCCGCGGAGGCATGCCGTTCAGAGCGTTTTGCGCTTGAAAATATCTGCCAGCCGGATACGGATGTTCCGGCCCGCGGGGTTCACGTCTGAAGCCGGAGCCTGGCGGGAATGTTCTTTCCGTTCAGGGGCGGGAATGCTGCTTCCAGCGGTTGTGCATCCAGAACCATTGTTCCGGCGTGCGGCGCACGGCCTTTTCCACCGCCCGCGTATAGAATGTCGCGGCGGCGGCTACCCTTTCCTCCCGGCTGCCCGCAAGACCGGCCGTATCCAGGGGCGTCTGCAGGTGAAAGACATAGCCGTCCCCTTCCCGCAGCAGAAACACGGGCCAGATCAGGGCTTCCGCCCGCACGGCGAGCAGTGCCGGGCCCATGTTGACGGCGGCTTCCTCTCCCATGAAGGGAAGAAACAGCGCTTCACTGCGCGGAGCGTTGTGATCCACAAGAAAGGCCACGATGCCGTGCTTTCTCAGCGCCCGCAGCACGGCGGCGGCCACGGTGCGATGCCCTGCCATGCTTGCCCCCCGCGCCTCGCGCCGGGAAGAAATGAATGCCTGGACAGCGGGATTGGGGTAACGCCGCACCACCACCACGCGCGGGCGCGGCTCCTCATACAGTTCACCCAGCATGGAGGCCAGCAGTTCCCATGCGCCCAGATGCGCCGTTGCCGCCACGATGGGACGTTCGCAGGCCGCCAGTTTCCGGAAGAGTTCCGGCTCCGCGATGCGCAGACGGGGGGAGTCCATGCCGAAGCGGTCAGTCAGCAGAATTTCCGCAAATGAGCGGGCGTTGTGGCGGAAGCTGGCGCGGGCCAGGGCGCGGGCCTCGTTCTCCGGCAGGTTCAGATGCCGGATGATGTTGTCCGTGGCCAGTTTGCGGCGGGCGGGAAGCGCGTGCCACATCAGGCGTCCGAAGCCGCTTCCCAGCCGTGAGAGTCCGCCGAAACCGAGAAGAGAAAACAGGGAGGCGCAGCCGGAAAGCAGCGCAAGCTGGATGCGATGGCGCAGATTCACGGAAGCTCCTTGCCGACGCCGCCGGGAGAGGGCGCGAGTTCCGCCAGTTCCCGTTCAATACGGACCCGGGCGGCGGCAAGCGTATCGTCGTTCAGCTCGCCCGCTTCGATTTTCCAGGGTTGTCCGAAGTTGATGTCCACCCGTCCGAACGGCACGGGCACCTTGAATCTGTCCCAGGAGGGAAGACGCAGGGCGGGGCGGGGAAGAATGCGGACTGGCACAATCCAGGCATCGGCATGGGCGCTCAGAAAGAATGCTCCGTCCTTGGCCCTGTGCCGGGGACCCATGGGGCCGTCGATGGTGATGCAGGCGTGAACGCCGTCCCTCTTCATCAGACGGGACGCGCCAAGCAATGCCCTGATGCCTCCGCGCGTACTGGAGCCGCGCACCGTGCGCAGACCGAGCTTCTCCAGCACACGGGCCAGCAGTTCGCCGTCGCGGCTGGGGCTGACCACGGTGACGATATCCAGATCGCGCCTGACCCGCATGAGCGGAAAAAGTTCGTCATGCCAGAGGCAGAACACCATGCGTTCCCCCGCCGCGTCAAGGGAGTCCACGGCTTCCCGCCGGCGCTCATGAAAGCGCAGCGTGGCGCAGACGGCCTGATACAAATAATAGAAAGGGGCTGCGGCCCAGACCAGGGGAATGCGCATCATGCCTCCGGACGCGGGAAAAGAGAAGGGAAGTATGCTTCAATCATGTTCTGGTCATTGCGGGCGGCATGATACGGGTTAGCGGGGAGGGGCGTTGTTCCGCGACTCCTTGACGGAGTTTCTTATAGCTTACATTATCTCCTTGTGCCAGCCCCTCCCCCTCCCGGGGAGGGGGGAAAAAGAGAGGTTCCTATGAGCGTTCTGGATTGCCGGGGCATGCCCTGTCCTCAGCCCGTGGTGCGCTGCCGCGACTGGCTGAAGGAAGGAAAACATGCCGGCGAGATGCTGGAAGTGCTGGTGGACAATTCCGCCGCAGTGGAAAATGTGGGCAATTTTTTGAAGGGGCGCGGCCTGACCGTGGGAGTGCGACAGGAGGATTCCGGGCTGTGGCGGCTGAGCGGAATCGTTCCCGCCGGGGATGCGGAGGGGGCGTGTTCCGCCCTGCGGCAGTCTTCCGCAGATTCCGCCGCGGCCGGTCGGACTGAGCGCGGCGGCCGGACGCTCGTGTTCATTCCCACGGAAACGCTCGGCAGGGGTGATGAGGAGCTGGGAGCGAAGCTCATGATAAATTTTCTCGGGTCCCTGCCGGAACTGGGGCCGGATTTGTGGCGCGTGGTGCTGGTCAACGGCGGGGTGAAGCTGACCGTCGGCGGCCCTGCGCTGGACAAGCTGAAGGTTCTGGCTGATGCCGGCTGTTCCATTCTGGTCTGCGGCACCTGCCTGGATCATTTCGGACTGCTGGACAGGAAGCAGGTGGGCGACACCACCAACATGCTTGACATCGTCACCAGCATGCAGCTCGCGGACAAGGTCATCAGGGCATAGCGCATTGCGCCGGCAAGATGAGCCGCGGAGTCGGGCAGGACGAGATTCGTCCCTGCTTTCCTTAATCCGCAAAGCCCTCCGCGCGGCTCCCCTCTCCGGCGTCGCAGCAATTCACCTGCGGCGTACGGCCCGGGCTTCAGGCGTGAAACCCGCGGGCCGGAACCACGCTTTCGGCAGAGTGACTGACACTGAATGCGCAGTATTCAGTGTCATATGATACTGGAACAGAGCGGGCGATGTCGAACCGGCATCGCCCGGACACTTCGGCGGGGCGCGGCACTGCCGCGCGGAGGCGGAGATATGAGCGAAAATCCGGGAGAAGCCGGAGGGGTGCGTCTGAACAAGGCTCTGGCCGACGCAGGATTGTGTTCCCGGCGCAAGGCCGACGAGCTGATCTTCGCGGGGCGCGTGACGGTAAACGGAATGGCGGCGGACAGTCCCGGCCTGCGGGTAGGAGCTTCCGATCTGGTGGAGGTGGACGGCCGCCCTGTACGTCTGCGCGCTCAGGGCGCAGCGGTCGGAAAGGCGGGAGAGGCGCACTGGACCCCGTGCTGGCTCATGCTGCACAAGCCTGTGGGCGTGGTCTCCACTGCCAGCGATCCGGAAGGACGGCGTACCGTGCTTGATTTCGTGCCTCCCGCATGGAAGGGGCGCAGACTTTTTCCCGTGGGCAGGCTGGATTATTTTTCGGAAGGATTGATCCTGCTTACGGACGACGGCGAGCTGGCCCACCGCCTCAGCCATCCGCGCTGGCATCTGCCGCGCCGCTATGAGGTGCTGGTGCGTCCGGAAGCGGAGGCTTCCCTGCCGGATGCCCTGCGCTGCATGGGGCAGGGCATGGTTCTGCAGGAAGGGGAACGTCTGGCGCCGGTGGAGGCCGTGGAGCTTCCCGCGCGTCCGGGCATGGGGAAGGGGGTTCTGCTCGGTCTTACCCTGCATCAGGGGCTGAACCGCCAGATCCGCAGAATGTGCCGCGATCTCGGCCTGACGGTGCTCAGGCTGCGGCGTGTCAGTCAGGGGCCGCTGAATCTGGGCGGGCTTCGGGCCGGTGAGATCCGGGCGCTGAACGAAAGGGAAGTCGCTGCTCTGCGCCGCGCCGTGGGGCTGTGACAGGGGCAGACATTTCATCCTGGGCCCGGAGCATCTGATCGGGCGGAGAAAAGGAGATAGCTGATGATGGACATACGTTTTCAGGCAGGGGGCAGCGGTCGGTGGAAGGCCGACGCGGCTCTGGCCTTTTTCTTTGAAGGGGAGGGGCCGGAACAGGCTGCTTCCGCCCTGGAGCAGGCTGCCCCGTGGCTCGGCATTGCTCCGGCCTTGCGCGATTACCGGGGCAGGAAGGGGGAAATGACAGTGATGTACGGCCCTGCGGCCATGGATCTCCCGCGTGTGGTGGCCCTGGGGCTGGGCGCCAGGGAAAAGGCGGGCGGAGAAGATGGCCTGACCGCCCTGCGCCATGCCGTGGGCGGCGCGCTGCGCCTTTGCCGCGAGCACGGCCTGGAGAGCGTGGCCGTGGACATGCCCTCCGTGGAACGGCTCGCTCCGGTCTATGGTCTTGATGCTTCCCGCCTCGCGCGGGAAATCGCGCTGTCCGCGCTGCTGGGCCTGTATCGCTATGAGCGCTGGAGGAGCGGACAGGACGCTTCTCCGGCAGATCCCCGCTGGCTGGCTTTTCTGTTCCGCGAGGAACATGCGGACGACGCCGTGCGCGAGGCCGCTCGTCTGGCTGAAGCGGAAGCGGCGGGCCTGTATCTTGCCCGGGATCTGGCCAACGGTCCGGCCAATGAAGTGACGCCCTCCTTTATGGCGTCGACGGCGGAGGAGCTTGCCGCGCGCTATGCGGAATACGGCATGAGCTGCCGCATTCTGGGGCCGGGTGAGCTTGAGGAGCGCAACATGGGGGCGTTTCTTGCCGTGGCCGGGGGCGCGGAACAGGAACCCCGTCTCGTGGCTCTGGAATACGCGCCCCGTGGAGCGGAGGGCAGGCCTGTCGTTCTGGTGGGCAAGGGCATTACATTTGACAGTGGAGGAATCAGCCTCAAGCCGTCGGCGGGCATGGCGGAAATGAAGGGAGACATGTCCGGAGCGGCAGCCGTGATGGGCGTGTTCGAGGCCATGGGGCGTCTGGCTCCGCAGTGGACGCCTCCCTGTCCCGTGGTGGGGGTGATGCCGTGTACGGAAAACATGCCGGGCGGGCGCGCCACGAGACCCGGAGACATTGTGGTCGCCATGTCCGGCAGGAGCATCGAGATCGTCAATACCGACGCCGAGGGACGGCTGGTGCTTGCGGATGCCATGACCTACGCGCAGAAAACCTGGAATCCCGGCGGAATGATCGATATCGCCACGCTCACCGGCGCCTGCGCCGTGGCTCTGGGCAAGGGAAACGCCGGACTCTTCGCCAATGACGACGCTCTGGCGGACATGCTGCACGCTGCGGGCTGCAGCCTGGGAGAGCGCAACTGGAGGCTTCCCGTCTGGGAGAGCAGCCGGGAGATTCTGAAGAGCAATGTGGCGGACATGCTCAATTCCGGCGCGCGCGAGGGGGGGGCGCTGCATGCGGCGTTCTTCCTGAGCTGTTTTGTGGAAGAAGGCATGCGCTGGGCGCATCTGGATATCGCGGCTGCGGATGCGGGTGAGTCGCCGATCAATGCCAAGGGTGCGACGGGGTTCGGCGTGCGTACCCTGCTTGACGCCGTGCGGAGCGCGCAGCAGTGGCGCTTAAACTGAGCTTCGCGCAGCAGACCTGCGTGCGCGCCGCGGGCAAGGCCATGCAGGAGTGCCGCATGATCGTCCCAGGCGCGCGCGTGGGCGTGGCCGTATCCGGCGGAATGGACAGCTTTGTGCTGCTGAAGGTCATGCAGCTCCGGCAGCGCATTGTTCCCTTCCGTTTTGAGTTCATGGCCCTGCATGTGAATCCCGGCTTTGATCCCGACAATCATGCTCCCCTTGCGGACTGGCTGCGCGCGGAGGGCATAGCCGGACACCTGGAGGTGACGGATCACGGCCCGCGCGCCCACACGGAGGAAAACCGGCGGAATTCTCCCTGCTTCTACTGCGCCCGGCTGCGCCGCAAGCGTCTGTTCGCCCTGTGCGGGCAATACGGACTCACGCATCTGGCTTTCGGGCACAATGCCGACGATCTGGTCACCAGCTTCCTGATGAACCTTGTGCAGACCGGCAGAGTGGACGGCATGGGCATGAGCGAACCGTTCTTCAATGGACGGCTGCGGGTCATCCGGCCGCTTCTGCTGGTGGAAAAGACCGATATCGCGCGCGCCGCGCGGCAGTGGGAACTGCCTCTGTGGAGCAATCCCTGTCCTTCGGCGGGGAATACCAGACGGGCGGACATGATGACGCTGCTCGACACCATGTGCGAAGGCAGCAGGTTCCGGCGCAGGAATGTCTTTCACGGTCTGACCCGCTGGCAGATGGCACGGGATGCGGCAAGAGCGCGGGCGGAAGACGGCGGAAATACGCCGCGGGACGAACGGGGAGCTTGCCCCGCTCCGCCTTGCGGAGGAGCGTGATAGTCCCTCGCGCGTTGACCTTGACGGCGCTTGACTTTATCATGGACGCCTCGCGGACCCGTTTTCTCCGGTTTTACTGCCCGGGTTCCGCATACTCGCGCATACCCCTGGGGCATCAATGCTTTTTGGCAAGTATCATGTCGTCATATTCAAGGAGAAGGGCGGAGCTTCCCGCAGCCTGCGGCTTTCCGGCTGGTTCGGCTGGCTGCTGTGCCTGATGTTCTGCGGTCTGGCCGCCTCAAATGTGTGGCTGTGGAAATATTTCACGCAATCCCGGCTGCTTGAGGGCAGGCTGGCGGAAGCGGAGTACGCTCTGGAGGCCAGGCAGGGACAGCTTGCGGGGCTGGCCGAGGAACTGACCGCCGTTCGCGATGACTTGCAGCGTGTGCAGCAGTTCGATACCAAGCTGCGGGTCATGGTGAAAACAGATGTGGGCGTAAACGACCTGCCCCTGGGCGGAGCGGGTGAGGCCGGCCTGGGACATATTCCTCTGCACCGCTACGAGCTGGCCGCGCGCAAGATGCGTGCCTTCCTCAAGGAGCTGGCTCAGGAAACGCGCGTGGAGGAGGTTCGCCAGCAGGAACTCATGCTCGCCATGCGGGAAAATCGCGGCAGGCTGGCTGTCACGCCTTCCATCTGGCCTACCGAGGGATTTGTCACGTCCAGATTCGGATACCGCAGTTCTCCGTTTACGGGGCAGAGCAGTTTCCACAAGGGACTGGATATTGCCGCTCCCACAGGCACCCCTATTTACGCCCCGGCGCGGGGGACGGTGACCGCTGCCGGAACGGACGGCGCATATGGACTCTGTGTGGATATCAGCCACGGCGGAGGGCTTTCGACCAAGTACGGACATATGTCGAAGTTTGTGGTCAAGTCTGGTCAGAAAGTGGAGCGCGGACAGCTTATCGGCCATGTGGGCAGTACGGGCCGCGTGACCGGGCCGCACCTGCACTATGAAGTGCGCGTCAATGGCGTGCCCACCAACCCCTACGCCTATATCCTGAACTGAGCGGATTTTCGCCTTTTCGACGGCGGCTCTTCAGGGGGGCGAGCTTCATGGAGTATCGCAAAGGAAGGTACTGAGCCGAAATTGTCATTACTTCCAGGGTGTCAGGAAAAAAATAAAAAAGATGAAATTTTTTCTTGACGGCAGGGCCTTTTTCACCTAATAAGACATCTCCACGTTGGGCTATCGTTCAATTGGCAGGACGACGGATTCTGGTCCCGTTAATCATGGTTCGAGTCCATGTAGCCCAGCCACAGCGTCCCTATCGTCTAGACGGCCCAGGACAACGGCCTTTCACGCCGTCAACGCCGGTTCGAATCCGGCTGGGGACGCCAAATTTAGGTACAAAGAAGAATGCCAAGGTCCAAAATACCTTGGCATTCTTTATTTTTTCTTTCCAGTATGGTTTCCCGAAGTCCAGCCTCGTCCGCTTGCATCCAAACATTTTATGGGTATATCCGTAGGTAGAAATGTGGTACGACATTTCCGATACCTACATGAATAACCGCGCGGAATCAAAATATTTTTATCCATGTGGGTATCTCTTCGTCCAACGACAGCCAGGGAGTGCCCATGCCTCTTACCGATACCCACATCCGCAGTCTGAAACCCGACGTGAAGCCCCGCAAGTATTTCGATGGCGGAGGTCTGTTTCTTTTCGTTCCCGCCAACGGAAGCAAGCTCTGGAGAATGGCCTACCGTTTTGACGGCAAGAGCAAGCTGCTCAGTTTTGGGGAATATCCCACCGTATCGCTCAAGGACGCCAGAGAACGCCGCGAAGAGGCGAAGCGCATGTTGGCCAGGGGAATAGACCCCTCAGACCATAAACGGCAGTTACGGCAGGCCAGAGCCATCGCGGAACGCGACAGCTTCCAGAATATCGCCAGAGAATGGCATGAAACCCGTATGGCGGAGTTTTCCGAAAAGCATCAGGGAACCGTCATGTACCGGCTGGAGACCTATATCTTTCCGGCCATCGGCAAGACGCATATCGTCAAACTGGAGACACGGGACGTTATGGAGGTAGTCAAGCCTCTGGAACAGAGGGGAAACTACGAGACTTCCCGGAGAGTGTTGCAAATCATCAGTCAGGTGTTCCGCTATGCGGTCATCACGGGCCGGGCGAAACACAATGTCGCGGCCGACCTCCGGGGAGCCTTGAGGCCGAGAAAAACCGTCCACCGGGCGGCAGTGCTGGAACCGGAGAAAGTCGGGCAGCTTTTGCGGGATATAGACAACTATGAGGGCTATTTCCCTCTGGTCTGTGCTCTGAAACTGGCTCCTCTGGTTTTTACCCGTCCCACCGAACTCCGCGCCGCCCAATGGCAGGAATTTGACCTTGAGGCAAAGGAATGGCGCATCCCCGCCGAACGCATGAAGATGCGACGGCAACATCTTGTGCCGCTGTCCGAACAGGCGCTGTCCATTCTCCGGGAACTCCGAAAATACTCCGGCGAGGGAAAATATCTTTTCCCCTCCGTTCGGACAGAAGCCCGTCCCCTCTCGGATATGACCATGCTCAACGCCCTTCGGCGCATGGGCTACCAGAAACACGAAATGAGCGTGCACGGCTTCCGTTCCATCGCGTCCACGCTGCTCAACGAACTCGGCTATAACCGGGACTGGATAGAACGCCAGCTTGCCCACGGCGAACAGAATGAAGTTCGTGCGGCCTACAACTATGCGGAATATCTGCCTGAACGCCGAAGAATGATGCAGGAATGGGCTGACTATCTGACAGGATTACGCGACGCTGCATATCAGAAAAAAGCAATATAATAAAGGAGGAAATATGAACGAGGACGCCATGAATGACCATGATATTTGTGTCTCCATTGGAAAAATCGAAGAAGAGTCCCAGATAACAATCAGAGATACCGGCTGGAGCGAGGAGGAAAAGGAGCACATGCGGCAGGCCGGTTATGATGACATGGACATGATCCGGGCGTGGTACAGCTGAAAAACGTACTGTAAGCCTCTTGGCGGCACAGATAAACTATTTATCAGGAGCGAAAATGTTCGGAGACGCCTTCTCCATTTCTATAAAAATGGAGCTAAGGGCTACTCTCTACGGCGGCCAGCATACACCTGATCACCAGATGCATGCTGACCGCTATTCGTGGGAAATTTTCTGTCAATGGTCAATATGGGCTGACTGGGGTTAATCTTTACCTCTATTCAGAGGGACTCCATTTTTGAATAACGAAACTCAAAAAAATTATTTAGGTAAGTTTTTGTGCCTACCGGTTCTGCCCAGTCAAAATTATTAATATCCCAGTCTAGAGATGTCTTTTTTATGCGTAAATTGGGAGGAATAATATTGCACATCTTACCATATAAATTTTGTGCTTTATTAAGTAGCAATAGCCTTATATCTGAACTAAAGTCAGTAGGCTTGATTAAACTGGCTGGAATATAAACTATATTCGATGCACATGTAAATAGCCCATACAATTTTTCAGGTGCTTTATCAATGATTTCAAATTCTTTATCTCTTCTATTTTTATAGTCTTTATGATCTGCAAGGTGCGCAAGTGAATATCCAGAGGGACCGTAATTTTGAAAAGGTTTTCCACGGAAAATGAACGACCAAATCTGCTTTGGGAAAGAATTGTCATCAATATGTAAAGCATCTTTAATGGAGGGAATATCTTGCGCTGATCGTTTCAGATAAGAGGATCTTTCTGAACTACCTGCATAGCGACGAATTCCAGGAAAGGTGCAACTGGATTTTTCCCAGAGGTAAAAATCTGGGTTAATATTATGATTAATAAGCTTTTTGCGCCAGAAATCTTGATTCTTTTCGTTATCTTTGACTATAGCGTCGATAATGTCTGGGTGTAGGAAGCGGATATATGGAGTGATCAGTTTGACCATTTTTAGAACCACCTCAGGGCTTGGAATATCCCATGTAGGCCAAATTTTATGAGTTTTCATTTGTTTCTGTCTTTTGTGAATCGTGTGAGTTATTATTGGGTGTGGTAAATAACTAAGTTTAAAATCTTTATATAAAATAACTGCACTACGAAGTGTAGCTGTTCCATTGTATATATTGCCTGCTATAGGTATAGAATGGCGCTGAGGATGATTTTGACGCTGGTCTTCCTTTGAGTAGGTAAGTTTATTTAAAAGCATGCAAATTTGATCTCGTTCAAAGTGGATGTCAAGATCGCCTTCATATTGCTCCACTCTGGAACAGTTTGACAATCTTGAATTTGCTGTGGATTCTTTTAAATTTTTAGTATCACAAAGCCAAGATTTAAAAGCCTCAGATTGCATACTGGGGACCTCACTTTGTACTAGATTCTGTTGACTTAAAAATAAGGAATCTGGCTTCAAATGTCCATCTACAGTCATGTAAAAAATTTTTGAATATTCTGCAAGTAGACATGGGAAGTCTTGTAGGATCAGCTCCAATCTATGGAACAGCAGGCCCGCGACGCGGAAGCCATTTTATCGGGCATGTCGGAACTCCCACAGGTGTCATTAGTCAATTACAAATCCGTGCTGAAACAGGCTCAGACGATCATGGCGCAACAACAAAAATCTCTTGCCGAAAAAAGCATGATTGCTGCCGCAAGAGACAAATTGCAGGCCGAAAACAAGACGCTGGAAAAGCGGCTGCAAGAGCTTTCAAGACAATATTCCCTGCTCAAGGCGCAGTATGCACAGGAGCAGGAAGTCAATGCCCACAACATACGCAGCCTGATGCAACAGCAGCGGAACCTTCGGGAAGAACTGGAGGAATACCGGGAGTTCACCCTCCAGCCGGAAATCATGCCGTTCCATGCCGCATTCCTTCAGGAAAAGGAGGAACAGCGGCAGCGGGAGGAAGAAGAGCAGCAGGAGCGAGAGCGTCAGGAAGCGGAGGCCCGCCAGCCGTCCGAGCGTGAATGGCATATCCGGCAAGAGCATGAAACCGTGTCGCAACGTCGGCGCTCAAGGATGCGCTGACCATCCGCCGGGAATCCCGACTCGAAGGTGAGTCATAGCCCACTATGGTTTTCTGGCGAAAACCCGTGGGCAAGCGTGCCGCTTGACCGCCAAAGGCAAAAGACAAAATCGGAGAGAAGCCCCGTCAATCATAGGAGAAACAACCATGACCATCACAGCCAGCCAACTGAAGGAAATCAGACAGGAGTTCGCCAGACTCAAGGCCGCCACCGTCACGCTGGACGGAAACCGCGCCATGACCGTGAAGCAGGCCATTTTCACACTCGCTCCGACGCTGGAACGGATGAAGAAGTGCGGTTTCGATACTCAGGAGATTATCGAACGCCTGCACGAAAAAGGTATTGAGGTGAAGGCCCAAATCCTGACCAAATATCTGACAGAAGCCAGACGGCAGCGGGAAGGCCGAAAGGCCCAAAAGAGAGACACGCCCCCGCCAGCTTCAAACCTCTAAAATGGAGAGTGAACGCAATTAAACTTTGCCACCTTAAACGAATGAGGAATGAGATGAGGACTCATGAAAAGACACCCTCTTGGCGTCTGCTCATTGAAGGCTCAGGGCCTTCTTTCAGTTTTCAAAATTTTACGCTAGATAAAGCAAGCACACTGTCACTGAGTGAGTACCCGCCATGAACCAGTTCCACGACATCCTCGCCAAATACCGCGCCGTATCCTTTTCCGAACGGGACAAGGGCGACCGTTTTGAACGCTTGATGCAGGCTTTTTTGCTGACTGTCCCTTGGTACGAGGGCAAATTCCGGCATGTGTGGCTTTGGCGGGAATTTCCGTACAAGGAAAACCTTGGCGACAAGGATACGGGTATTGATCTTGTCGTCCAGACTGTGGAAGGCGATTTCTGGGCCATTCAATGCAAGTGCTATGACGAAAAGGCAAGAATCGACAAGGCCGCTGTGGACAGTTTTCTGGCGACGTCCAGCAAGCAGTTCATCAACGATGAACACCAGACGACCTCTTTTGCCTTGCGTCTCTGGATTGCCCCCACCAATAAATGGGGAAGCGAGGCGGAAGACGCCATCCATCATCAGGAGCCGCCGGTTCAGCGCATCAGCCTTGCCGATCTGGAAAGCGCTCCTGTGGATTGGGCTGCATTGGACAAAGGAGTTTCCGGTTCAGGAGCGCGTCTGGCAAAAAATCTCCGCGTCCACATCAGGAAAAGGCCATTGCCGCCTTTCATGAGCATTTTCAGACCGGAGAACGCGGCAAGCTGATCATGGCTTGCGGCACAGGCAAGACGTTCACGTCCCTGAAAATTGCGGAAAACGAAACAGGCGGCAAGGGATTGGTGCTGTTTTTAGCCCCATCCATCGTTTTGGTGGGACAGACGCTTCGGAAATGGACAGCGAAAAGTTCCGTACCAATTTTTCTCATTTGGGCTTCGGACAGACTGGACAAACAGCACGGTGGTATCATTGCCTTTGTTTCCAATGGTTACTGGCTGGACGGCAACGCAATGGACGGCTTTCACAAATGTCTTGAAGCGGAATTCAGTGGCATATATGTCTTCTTTTGTTTTTGACCATGCAGCAAATTTGTTCAAGGAGATGATATGAGCGACAATCATAATCTGCCTCAAATCCCTAGGAAAAACCTAACTGAATCAACTCTGGAACGGTTTAAGATGATAGCAGATGTTGCACAAGGAGTCCCAATTCCAGGGAATGTAATACCTTCAATCGTTATTGGAAGGATACTTGATAGTTTTCGAGAAAAACGTGTGGAGAAAGGATTTGAAGATATTATAAAATATATAGAAATGATTTCAGAAAAAATTTTACGATTAGAAGAATTCAAAGATGCAGCAATTTTGGTGGTTACCAACTATGAGGAAGCACCATCTGCTGAAGTGCGAGAACTTGTATCTATTTTGAACAAATCCTTATTTGAGAAACTCTCTAATAGCGAAGATGACCCGAAGCCTGTATTCGATAACTTTATTCTATTTAGTAAGCTTCTACGACAGCTTTCATTTCCTGCTCTTTATTGTCTTAAAAACTTCAGAAATGAATTTCCAAAACTTAAAGCCACTAGATTTGAAATTGTTAATTATCTTCAGGAGCGTTTTCCATTGGCTGGAAAACACGCATTTATGGAGCTTGTAAACAACTCTCTCATTGAAGAGGAAGGTGCCAAAGAACAGCCACCAAGCTTTGAGTATCTGAAAAAAAGGCAGCGTGAGGAAAAGACCCTAGGTCAGAGATATTATGAATTGCAACCTCTCGGTACTATATTTTCCGAATGGATTGAAGCAAAAGGTAAAGTTCCACAAGGCGAATGACATATCCCTGTTGATAGCCTATGCAACTGGATGTTTCGGTACAGGGCATGGCGGGTGTCTCATTTTTCTTTGCTTCATGGCCTACGAAGTGTGTAAGAGACTAAGGGACGCAGACGCTTAGCACCCTCCGTACTTGGTGAACGACTTTTGGACAAGGCCGGGGGTGCCCCGCCTCCAAAGAATGAACCATTAAAAAGAGGTGATTTCTCATGGCGCTGGGCCTGACAAATTCCTTTTGGGCAGATTAATAGGACTGGCTCATGTCGTTCAAACAAAAATGATGATCTTTATTTTGACCCGCTTGTGGTATCAGAGAGAAGCCCTCACTCAAATGATATAGCAGGACAAAAACGTGCCAAATTTCCCACAACAAAGCCAATTTCTGATTTATCAAACCGAAGACGGCCGAATAAAAATTGACGTTCGCTTTGAGGATGAATCCGTCTGGCTCACTCAGCAGATGATGGCGGATTTGTTCCAGACATCTAAACAAAACATAAACCATCATATTAAAAGTATTTTTGAGGAAAGAGAGCTTTTTCCTGAGGCAACTGTCAAAAAATTTTTGACAGTTCAGCAGGAGGGAACCCGCCAGGTTCAGCGCCGGTTGGAATACTATAATCTGGACATGATTATTTCTGTGGGCTACCGGGTCAAAAGTCATGTTGCCACGCGCTTCCGCATCTGGGCCACGCAGCAGCTTCGGGAGTTCATCGTCAAAGGTTTCGTGCTTGATGACGAACGGCTGAAGAATCCGGATCAGCCTTTTGACTATTTTGAAGAGCTTCTCCGTCGCATCCAGGACATCCGAACCTCGGAGCGCCGTTTCTATCAAAAGATTACCGATATTTACGCCACCAGTATTGATTACGATCCCACCACAGAGGAAAGCATCACCTTTTTCAGAACAGTTCAAAACAAACTGCATTGGGCTATAACCGGCATGACGGCGGCGGAAATTATTCATAGTCGCGCGGACAGCGGCAAGCCGTATATGGGGCTGACCTCATGGCGGGGGGCAAAGGTTTGCAAGCAGGATGTAGGCATTGCCAAAAACTATCTGAGTGAAAAAGAACTCCTCGCGCTCAACAACCTGGTGGAGCAATATCTGCTCTTTGCTGAAAGACAGGCTCGTTTACGCAACCCCATGCACATGACTGACTGGATTGCCAAGCTGGATGCCTTTCTTTCACTCAATGAAGGAAAAATCCTCACGCATTCCGGGATCATTTCCCATGAACTGGCTCTTGCCCATGCGGAACAGGAATATGACAAGTTCCACAGGCAGCGGCAGCTTGAAACCGAAAAAAAAGACAGTGATTTTGATAAGGCCGTAAAAGCGTTAACTGATGGAAAAAAGGAAACAAACAGATACTTGTCCAGCCACGCTTCAAAAAGAATTTTAAGAAACTTTAATTTTTGAGGTATTTTTGTAGGTGTCAGAGAGAGTAAATATATAAAAATATAATAAATTCAATTTATTATGCTTTAATTTTTATCCGGCTGGGACGCCAAATGAAATCAAGGACTTGGAGCAGTATCTAGGTCCTTTTTTCGTATATGAGTCGGGTTTGCCCATCATCTGCCCCACAGAGCTGGAAAAGTTTAACAAATTTTTTTCGAGCGGGGTAAAAAGAGGGAGCTGGGGAGAAGGCACTGACCTGCGGGTAAGGGTGAACCTGCCCTTTTTCTTCCTTGAGACAGCCGCAAATATCCAAATTATGAGAGGGCATCCCCCACAGGCAAGGGGATATGCCCTTTCTGTTTCCTCTTGCGGACAAGCCAGGGCCGGCAACGGACTGCGCAGGCAGGGAATCTTCGTCTCTTCCGGAATCCGCTTTATCTGGCGGCGCCATGACCCTGCATCCCTGAAACAACGGCTGACAACTCAGGAAAAGATGTCCGCTGAACAGGCCTGGTGCTGACCGAAGCGCAGGTACAGGCTCTGGAACATAAGAAGCAGAATGATGAGGTATCCGGAGGATGGAGAGTCATCACCCCGGCTATCCCGGCAGTCAGGCTGCCTTGCTCGTTCAGATTCCAGCAGGGCAGCCCTGTATCGGGGAGCCATGACGGCTGCCAAATCTCTGAGCGGATTCAGACGCTGAACCGCAAACGGGAACGATGGCAGAGTGCCTGTCAGGCGGACGTGGAATCAATAATCCGTGATTCTGCAGAAGGCGCAGCTTCCTGCAGGGGAAACCGGGCCGGCTTCCCCGGTGCGGCCGTCTTGTTCGTCCGCGTGGTCCCTGTTAGAGTGCCTGCACCTTTCGTCTTGACGGGGGAAGTCCGGAGGGAGTCATGCATACGGAAATCGAACGCAAGTTTCTGGTCAGAGGTGACGGCTGGAGAGGCCGGGCGGAACCCGTGCCGTACCGGCAGGGCTATCTTGCACGGACTTCGGATCGTGTGGTGAGAGTGCGGATTGCAGGAGACAGGGGGTTTCTTACGGTCAAGATCAAGTCTGGGGCAATTTCCCGTGAGGAATTTGAATACCCCGTGCCGTTCGAAGACGCCCGTGCCATGCTGGACGCCCTCTCTCCCGGTGAAATCATTGAAAAATATCGTTATACCTTTGAAGAAAAGGGCTCCGTGTGGGAAGTGGACGAGTTTCTCGGTGCGAACAGGGGGCTTGTCGTGGCTGAAATCGAATTGAAGAGCGAGGAACAGGACTTTGAAAAGCCGGACTGGCTGGGAGAAGAAGTCAGCCGCCTGTCCCGCTATCTCAATGTGGAACTGGCCCGGAACCCCTATTGCGGCTGGGAAACGGGAGCGGGGCACAGGGCGGAAGTGAACGGGGGCTGAGGCGCGTATTCGTTCGTTCCGCCGGAGGCGCGGCCGTTTCCGTAATTCGGCGCGCAGCCGCGATTCAAATGCGATATGCCGCTGTGTGACATGCGGCGTCCGAGGACTGTCATGGGGCATGGTTTCGCCGTCTTCCCGCCGCTCCGCAGGGGCGGCCCCGCGCGCCGGGCGCTGGCCCTTGGCGCGTGCTATGTCATGGGCACCTTCAATGACAATTTTTTCAAGCAGGGGGCGCTGCTGCTGGCACTGGCGGCCGGCAACGCCGCCTTTCCCGCGTGGGGAACCTTTCTGTTTTCCCTGCCGTTCGCGCTGTTTTCCCTTTGGGCAGGCTGGCTGGCGGATCGCCGGCCGAAAAGGAATCTGGTGATCGGCGCGAAGCTGCTGGAGCTTGCCGCCATGCTTGCCGGAGCCTGGGGGCTGATTGCGCTGAGCTGGACGGGGCTCGCCGCCATGCTGTTCTGTATGGGGCTTTCTTCCACACTGTTCAGTCCGGCGCTCAACGGCTCCATTCCGGAGCTTTTTCCCGCGCGTCTCGTGCCCCGCATCAATGCCCTGTTCAAGCTGGGGACCACGGCATCCATTCTGCTGGGCATATCTCTGGCCGGAATCGTTCTGGACGCGGGGGGCGGCCGCACGGTGGAGCTGGGCTTTGCCCGTCCGTCCCGGGGCGTGCTGCTGCTTGCCGTGGGCGTGGTGGTCGTCGCTCTGGCGGGTCTGCTGTGTTCCGCCCTTGTGCCCCGCCGTCCGGCTGCGGGAAGTTCCGCTCCTTTTCCGCGTCTCGCGCTGCTGGATGCTCCGGCCCAGTTGAAGGAACTGCGGCAGGACAGGCCGCTTTTCCTCGCCGTATGGGGAGAAGTGTTTTTTTATTTTCTGTCCTCGCTGCTGTTGCTGGAAATCAATGCGCTGGGCGAGCTGGAGCTGGGCTTTTCCCACAGTTTCACAAGTCTCATGCCCGGCGCGCTGCTGGCAGGCATCTGCATCGGTTCCCTGGCCGCCGCGCGCGGCACGCCGGAAAGCTGGAAGCGTCGGATAGTCCCATCCTGCGCCGGAATAGGAGGGCTGCTCTGCCTGACCTCCTGCGTGCCGCTTCTGCCTGACGCCGCGCGTCATGTGTTTCTGCCGATCGTGTATGCCTGCGCCGGAGCATGCGGAGGCATGTATCTCATTCCCCTGACCAGCTTCATTCAGGTGCGCCCCGCTCCGGAGTGCAAGGGACGGGTACTCGGACTGGATAACTGCCTCGTCTTCAGTGGCATCATGCTGGCGGGGCCGGTCTATTACGCTCTTTCTCCGCTGCCGCCCTCGCTGGCTCATGCCGTGCTCGGCGCGCCGGCGCTGGCTGCCGCCTGGTTCTTTTCCCGTGCCGTGGGGCGTCTGGAGCATGTTCGGAATGAAACAGCATGTGGAGTCGGGCGCGGCGGGATTCCATCGCCGCAAGACGTTCAGGAAGATAACGGCAGCAGGCCGGACGGAGAAGGTTCGTCGCGTCGGAGCGGCGTGCTGTTCGGAATCCTGGCCGCGTTTGTGCGGGGCTGCCTGAGCCTGCGCTACAGAGTGGAGGTAAAAGGACTGAAGGAGTTGAATCTGTCGGATGACGGACGCTCCATTCTGTTTCTTGCTTCCCATCCGGCGCTGACCGATCCGCTTGTCCTCTCCGCCCTGTTATGGCGTTATCGCCCGCGTCCTCTGGCGGATGAAGGGCAGGCGGGCAGACCGCTCATCCGCCAGGCGGCTTCTCTGGTGCGGCCCGTGTTCATTCCCGATGTGGGCAATGCGGAGCGGGGTGATCGCAGGGCCGCCGCGCGGGCCGTGCGCGAGGGGCTGCGCCGTGCCGCCGCTGCGCTGCGCGCGGGAGACTGCGTGCTGCTGTATCCATCAGGCAGGCTGACTTCCGATGGCCTGGAACATCTCGGTTCCAACGGCGGAGCCTGGCATCTTCTGGAGGAAGCGCCGGAATGCAGAATTGTGTTGATACGCACATCCGGTCTGTGGGGGTCGTCGTTCAGCCGATGGGGCAGCGCAGGAAACAGGAAGCGGAAAGAGGATGCGCTGGAAACGCCGGAGTTCTTCCGTGCCTTTTTTGCAGGGCTGCGGGATATGCTGCTCAGCGGCATCTTTTTTATGCCGCGCCGACGGGTGCGGATAGAGGTGAAAGAAGCCGTGCGCGGGGAAGACAGGGATACGGGGGCGGACAGAGTATGTCTGCCCGCGCATGACCGGCTGGCGCTGAACCGGGCGCTGGAAGCCTTTTTCAACGCGCAGGCTCATGCCCCCGGCGAGGGCGTTCCCCCGTTCATTCCGCCCGAGGAAACGCCGCGCCATGTCCTGTTTTTTCCACGCGGGCGGAAGTAGACCGCTCTCTGCCCCATCGGCTGTCCCATTGGAAATCCGGGCGTACCACCTGATCTTCCATGCGCTGGATGCGTTTGTCCAGGCGCAGAATGCGCTCCTTCATGTCACGCATGAGGCGGGCGCGTTCCGCGGGGGAGTCCGGAACATGCTCTCCGGAAGGCTCCCCCTGCGGGGCGGCGGCTTCCATGAGCGCGGCGGCCAGAATATACAGCGCGATGCCGGGCCAGAATCCCGTGACCATGGTCAGCGCCACGGCCGCAAGGCGCACGGCGGTCACGGGCAGCTCCCGTGACCGGGCGATGCCTTTGCACACGCCGAGGAGCATGCCGTCCGGGGCGCGTTGGATATTGAACATCATGACGTGTTTCCTCCGGGAGAGAGAAGAAGGGAGCCGTCCTGCGGAAGGCCGGAAAACTGCGCTCATCCGCGCTCTGAAGTGTTCCGGCGGGGGATGTCGTCGTGCGGGGATGGGGTTGTCCCGGCTCCGGAGCGCGATCCTGCATGCCGATCCAGCAGCGTTTCCAGCACGTCCACGCGTTTTTCCAGGTTTTCCAGTATGCCGGCGATATCCCGCAGCGTCATTTCGTCCGCGTCCGGCGCGCCGGGAGCGCCTGCACCGCGGTGAGAGGCGGCGTCCCGACGGGTCAGAGCCCTGAGCGCGTAAAGCAGGACGGCCAGACCTGCAGCCAGCAGACAGATAATGAGAACAAGCAGAACTTTCATCAAAAGTCCCTTTGGTTAAGGCGACCCCCCGTCAGGGGAGACGGAACGCACTCGGCAACCTTCAGGCATATTAGGGCCGCAGCCCCGGGCGGGCAAGCATTTTCCGGCGGGAGCCGCTTCCCGCCGGAAACGTGATCAGGCGCCCATTCTGCGTCTGAGCGCGGCCAGTTCGTCCTCAACGGCGGCATCCCGCTCCATGTCGCGGAAGGCTGTATGCGGGGCAGGACGGGGCGCGCTGAGTTCGGCTTCATTTTCCATCCGGTTGATGCGCTGCTCAAGGTCGGCAAAGCGCCGCATGGCATCGGAATTGTCCGCCGCATTGATGGTGCGGTGCGCCTGATGACGCATGCGGGCCTGATGATGCCGTTCCACCAGCAGACGCTGGCGATCGCGGGTATTCACGATGCGTTCCTCCAGCATGCGGATATCCTCGCGGCACTTGTCCGCCAGACGCTCGTATTCTTCCCGGTTTCCCGCAAGCTGGGCCAGGCGTTCCTGCGCCTGGATCTTTTCCGCCAGAGCTTCTCTGGCCATGTCCTCCCGGTTTGCCCGGAGAGCGAGTTCGGCCCGTCTGTCCCACTGGGCGACCTCTTCCTCCGCTTCGCGTTCGATGCGCGCGGCCTTGTCCGCTTCCGCCATGGCGGCGGCGCAGCCGGACTTGAGTTCAACCAGGGTTTCTTCCATTTCACGCAGCATGAGCCGGATCAGCTTTTCCGGATCTTCCGCGTCGTCAAGCATGCTGTTGATATTGGAGCTGATGATATCCTTGAATCGGGAGAAAATGCCCATGTGTTCCTCCTTGGGGAGACAGTGCTGAAATGCCGGAATATCCGGTCACGCCGTCTTAGGGCGTCTTGCTCTCGAAAATATCTGCCGGCCAGGACCCTGTGTTCTGGCCCGCAGGTTTCACGCCGCCGCCGGAGCTGTACGCCGCAAGTGAACTGCGGCGACAGCGGAGAAGAGGGGGGCGCGGCTTCAGTCTCGCCCGGCTCGACTGAAGGAGAGCATTTCATAAGCGAAATACTCTAAGCGCAAAGTATGCCATGAATGGTAAAATCAAGTTATTTCACGGTGATGGTAAATATTCCGGGGAAATCATGGACATAAATTTCATTGTGGGATAGGCAAAATAAACCATAAATGGATTTTAAAAACCGGAATAAGGTGAAATTATGCAATTCTCTGTCGCTGATGCTCTGGGCACATCGGATATTTTTCTGGCCTTTCAGGAAAATGTGGCGCGGGCGGCGCGGGCGGAACGTCCGGTGCTGGTGCTTGGAGAACGCGGCACGGGCAAGGAGCTGGCGGCCCAGCGCCTGCATTATCTTTCGCCCCGCTGGGAAGGGCCGCTGGTGACGGTGCTGTGTCCGGCGCTCAGCCCCACGCTGCTGGAGTCGGAACTTTTCGGCCATGAAGCGGGCGCGTTCACCGGGGCCCGGGGCAGGCATGAAGGATATTTCGAGCGGGCGAACCGAGGGACGCTGTTTCTTGACGAGGTGGCGGACATGCCGCTGCCTGTGCAGGACAAACTGCTGCGGGTGCTTGAGTACGGAGAGTTTGAACGGGTGGGGGGAAACGCGCCCGTCCGTGTGGATGTGCGGATAGTGGCGGCCGCCAACCGGGATTTGCCACGGCTGGCGGCTGAAGGGAAATTCCGCGCGGATCTGCTGGATCGTCTGGCTTTTGACGTGCTGCATGTGCCGCCCCTGCGCGAACGGGGAGAGGACAGGTTGCTGCTGGCCCGGCATTTTGCCGCGCGCATGGCCGCCGAGCTGGATATCGGCAGGGCGGAATCCTCTCCCGGTTTTGATCTGCGTTTTGGGGAGGAAGCCCTGCGGCAGATGGAGGAATATGCCTGGCCGGGCAATGTGCGCGAACTGAGAAACGCGGTGGAACGGGGCGTACTCCATGCCGGAACGGACGAAAACGGCGTGTTCGTGGTGGAACGGCTGGAGCTGAATCCTTTTGCTCCTGGCGTTCTGCCGCCTGCCGCCGCTCCGGGCGCGGATGCCGCGCGGGAGGACGGACCGGAGAAAACCCCGGAAAGGGGAATGCTGCCGCCCGGATTTTCCCTGCGGGAGGAACTGGCCCGGCAGGAAAGGGAGCTGCTGCAAAGGGCGTTGCGGCAGGCGCGTTACAGACAGACGGAAGCCGCGCGCCTTCTCGGACTGACGTATCATCAGTTCCGCGCGCTGTACCGGAAGCATGGCGAAAGGAAATAGGAAATGGCGGTACGGGAGCGTATCAGGCGGGGACGCCGGATGGATGTTCCGTTCTGTTTTGCCGGGACGGATGACCTGATGTTGGTGCCCGGAGCGGGACTTGAACCCGCAAGCCCTTACGGGCAGGAGATTTTAAGTCTCCCATGTATGCCATTCCATCACCCGGGCAGGGGGCGGCAAGCCGTATTTCTTCTACAACAGGCATTCCCGATTTTCAAGCAGGCCGCGAGCCGTCCCGCTGCCGCTCCGGGATGCGCTGCGCGTCCAGCATTTCCCGCATGAGAGCATGGAGGTGGTTCTGGTCCAGGCCGGTCAGATCCCGCAGATGTTCACAGGAACCGTGCGGCACAAAGTCGTCCGGGAGCGCGGCGCGGCGGATGCATTTGCCGTTCAGCAGATCGTTGTCCGCCAGCAGTTCCAGAACGGCGGAGGAAAAGCCCCCCGCGCGGGTGTTCTCTTCCACCAGCAGCAGGGAATGGTGGGCGCGGGCCAGTTCCAGAATCTGTTTTTCCGGCAGGGGCTTGACCCAGCGGGCGTCAAACACGCTGATCCGGCGGCCGCTTTCCGCCTCGATGCGGCGGGCGGCCTCTTCCGCCATATGTACCTGAAGACCGACAGCCATGACGCACAGCTCCCTGCCTCGCAGAGTGAGCTCTCCTGTCCCGACCGGGAGGAGCGTGAAGCCGGGTCTGTCGCCCTGCCGGCATTTTTCCAGAATTTCCATGGGCAGGCGTTCGCTGCGTCCGCGCGGGTAACGCAGGGCGGCGGGCGCGTCAAGGCTCAGGGCGGTGGCAAGGCAGTTGCGCAGATCCAGCTCGTCGCGCGGAGCGATGACCGAAAGTCCGGGCACGGCCCGCAGCCAGGAGAGATCAAAGGCGCCATGATGGGTGGGGCCGTCTTCTCCCACCAGTCCCGCCCGGTCAAGGCAGAAGGTGACGGGCAGCTTCTGCAGGCAGACGTCATGGATGATCTGATCATAGGCCCGCTGGAGGAAGGTGGAATAGATGGCCACCACCGGGCGCATGCCGCGTGCGGCCAGCCCCGCCGCAAGCGTGACGGCATGCTCCTCGCAGATGCCCACGTCGATGAAACGGGAGGGAAAGCGCGTCTGAAACATGCTTGTGCCCGTGCCGTCCGGCATGGCCGCCGTAATGGCCACAATGCGTTCGTCCTGTTCCGCCAGATCGCACAGGGCCGAGGCGAAGGCGGGGGTGAAACCGGGGCCGGAATAGTCGTCGGAGGGCAGCGGAGCCGATATGCTCCTGCCCGTCTGGAGATCAAAGCGGGAAATGCCGTGGAAGCGGGAAGGGTTTTCCTCTGCCGGGGTATAGCCCCGGCCCTTCCGGGTGCGCACATGGAGCAGGACGGGCTTGTCCAGAACCTTTGCGGCTTCAAGATGACGTTCAAGCTTGGCGATGTCGTGCCCGTCCACCGGACCGATATAGTTGATGCCGAAGGCCTCGTACAGCATGCCGGGAGTGAAGAAGCTCTTGAAGCTTGTCTCTCCCCGCCGCACGGTATCCAGCAGCCAGTCCCCGACCTTGGGCACGGAGCGCATGGCGTCGCCCATTCTGTTCTTCAGGCGCATGACGCCGTGCCGGGAGAGGTTGCGGCTGAGAAAGAGGGAGATGGCGCCCACGTTCTTGGAGATGGACATGCCGTTGTCGTTGAGAATGACGATGAGCCGTCTGCCCATGCCTCCGGCCTGGTTCAGCGCTTCCAGCGCCAGGCCTCCGGTCAGGGCACCATCACCGATGACGGCTGTCACATGTTCGTCGCCTCCCCGGAGATCGCGGGCCACGGCCATGCCCAGCGCGGCGGAAACGGACGTGGAGGCGTGCCCCACCCCGAAGTGATCGCAGGGGCTTTCCTCCCGGCGGGGAAAGCCGGAAATGCCGCCGTAACGCCGCAGCGTTTCAAAGCGATCCGCTCTGCCGGTAAGGATTTTCCAGGGATAGCTCTGATGTCCCACATCCCAGATGATGGGATCGCGGCGGGCGTCGAACACGGAAAGCAGCGCCAGGGTCAGTTCCACCACACCGAGGGAGGGTGCGAGATGCCCGCCGTTATGTGCGACGACGCCGATGATTTCGTCCCGCAGTTCCTGGGCAAGAGTCTGCTTTTCCTCCAGGGAAAGCCCGGGGATGCCGTCGGGCAGACCGTCGGCGTCGCGCAGGCGGGAAAGGAGGGGGGGCAGGCTGCGGGACATGGCGTTTCCGTAAGGGTTAAAACGTGCGGTCGGCAAGTTCGAGGGCGAGCCGGCGGAGCATGCCGGCATGGCCGGAATTTCCGAACATCGTGGAATCCAGAGCTTCCGCCGCCGCGCGGCTGTGGGCCAGAGCGCGCGTGCGGGCTTGATCCAGCCCGAGCAGGGAGGGCCATGTGGCCTTGGCCTGCTGCGCGTCATGCCCCGCATTCTTGCCCAGGGTGGCGGCATCGCCCGTGACGTCCAGTATATCATCCGTTATCTGAAAGGCAATGCCCAATTCCTCGCCGTATCGCCTCAGCGCCGCTCTGCGCGCGGGATCGGCCCCGCTCAGCACGGCGCCGCTTTCACAGGCCAGCCGCAGCAGCGCGCCTGTCTTTTTTGCGTTGAGTTCGGTCAGTTCCGCTTCGGAAAGCGTTCCGCCCTCTCCGTCCAGATCGAGCATCTGGCCTCCGGCCATGCCCGCCGCGCCTGCCGCGTCCGCCGCCAGCGCCAGAGCTTCAAGCACCCGTTCGGCGGGCAGGGAAGCGCGGGCCATGAAGCCGAAGGCGTCCGTGAGCAGAGCGTCGCCCGCCAGAATGGCCGTGCCTTCGTCAAAGGCCCTGTGGCAGGTGGGGCGGCCGCGGCGCAGATCATCGTCGTCCATGGCGGGAAGATCGTCATGAATGAGAGAGTAGGTGTGGATCATCTCCAGCCCGGAGGCGAAGGGCAGGACTGCCTTGAGCAGACGCTCCGCATCGCTTTCCGCAAAGCCGGGAGAGGATTCCGCGCAGGCCAGGGCCGAGGCCAGGTTCAGCACCGGACGCAGACGCTTGCCGCCGGCCAGCAGGCTGTAACGCATGGCCTCCGCCAGATGGGAGGGAATGGCGTCGTCGCGGAAGCTGGATTCCAGGGCATTTTCCACCAGTGTCTTCAGCGCGCACCGCATCTCGCTGAAATCGTTCATCAAAAATTCCTTTGTGGCTTGAAACCTCCCCCTTCAGGGGGAAAAAGTGGTTGACAAGACGGCGAAGCCGATGAAATCCTTTTCTGTAACTCCTCCCTGAAGGGAGGGGCAATCCGCACGACCCCTATCCGTCGGCTGCGGACTCAGTCGGCGGATGGGGCGACTGTGGATTGAAACATGCGCGTTCCTCCGCTCCGTCCTGCGCGGCATCCTCCGCTTCTCCTTCCCGTCCATCCCCGGATTCGGGGGAGAAGGGAACCAGCAGCCCCTGACGGTAGATCTCCACATCATGCCGGGCGCTGTCCAACTGTTCGCGGCAGGATGCCGCCAGAGCCAGCCCTTCCTTGTACAGCGCCACGCTCTGTTCCAGAGGGCAGTCACCCGCTTCCAGCGCGTCGACGATGACGCCGAGGCGCTGGAGCTTTTCCTCAAAGCCCGGTTCTTCCTTTTTTCTTGCCATATTCCTTCCAGGTTGATCGACGTGCCTTACTTTTTCCCGGCATCTCCGTCCGTTTTCGCGGAAGCCGCGGCCGGAACGGCCTTTTTTGCGGAAGCGGCCTTCCGGGGAGCGGGCTGGGGCAGACGTTTCACTTCCGGGGTGGGGCCGCCCACCACCTGCAGCCTGTTTTCAAACAGGGGCATGATGTCCACGGCCACGCCCTGCACGAACAGCGAGGAATGCAGGTGCGGCCCGGTGACGCGCCCCGTGGCCCCGACCTTGCCGATGACCTGGCCCCGCCTGACTTTGTCGCCCTTTTTCACGGCAAAGGCGGACAGGTGTCCGTACATGCTCACCACGCCCTGCCCGTGATCGATGAACACGGCGTTGCCGGAATAATACTGCGCTTCGGCCAGAACCACCACCCCGTCCGCCACGGCCAGAATGGGCGTGCCCGTGGGGCCGCGCAGATCCGTGCCGGTATGCGGGGAGCGGGGCTGGCCGTTGAAGACCCTCCGCCCGGCGAAGGAACTGCTCACCGTGCCTCTGACCGGGCGCTGGAAGGGCAGCTTCCACGACGGAACGGGAGAGATGGCGGAGAGAACGGCTCCGGTATGCGCGCGGTCCTTTTCTATCTGTTTCCGGGCCTTGGGGGGCGGGGTGACGAACTTCGGCTCCACGGAAAGCTGCTGTTCGATCCATTTTACCCTGAGCGGTGTCACCGTCAGCGTTCTGGAGCTTGTTTCGCCTTCGGAATCAGTAGCGCGGAGGGTAAGCGGCTGCTTTTTCACCTCGTCCAGAGGCACGCCGAGCATGACTGCGGCTTCCCAGCGGCCGGCTTCCTTCATGGGCCGGGCCTTTACCGGGATGGTTTTTCCTCTCCATTGCACTTCGGCGGAAAAGGGGGCGCTGTCCCTGCCGGTGACAACAAAGGCGTGTCCCTGGCTGACCTTTTCCGGCACGTTCCAGGAAGGAGCGGCGGAGGAAGGGACAGCCAGGGCGAGATTCAGCGACAGCGCCGCGCCGAGCAGCGCGGGGATGGCGCGCGCTGCTCGCGGGAAAGAAACGAGGGCGGAAAAGGGCATGGATTCCTCTCAGGCTTGGACTGGATGCAGGGCGATGATGTCGCTTTCCGCGGCGCCGTCCCGCAGTTCCATCCGGATGCGCTGGCCGGGCGCCAGCTCGTGAATGCTTTTCACTACATGCCCGTCCCGTGTGCGGGCAAGGGCGTAACCACGTTCCAGCGGCGCGAGGGGATTGACTCCCTTCAGCTTCAGAGCCAGCAGTTCAAGGGCGTGGCCATGTTCCGACAGCAGGGAAGGGAACAGGCGATCAAGGCGGAAACACAGGTTTTCCGCATCACGCCGGGAACGGGAAAAAGCGGCCGCCGCCGCTCCGTCAAGGCGGGCGGACAGCGCCGCCAGCCCGCGGGCGCGGGTTTCCAGCGGAGCGCCTCCTCCGTGACGGCACAGGCGTTCCTCCTGCCGTTCCGCACGGCGGCGGGCTTCGGCAAGGCGGAGATTCCAGCCCGAGTCAAGGCGGCGGAGCATGTCTTCCAGGCGCTCCCTCTGGCGCTGGAGGCGTCTGGCCGGAGAGAGCAGCGTCAGGGCGCGGAGTTCCTGCGTCAGGCGCAGGGTCAGGCGGCCGAACTTCCGCCGCATGGCTTCTTCGAGCAGGGATTCCGCATCATCAACGCGCTGCGCGTAGACGGATCGTTCCGGCCAGAGCATCTGGGCCGCATGGCTGGGCGTGGCGGCGGAACGGTCGGCCACGAAGTCCGCGATGCTGTGGTCGATTTCATGCCCCACCCCGGTCAGCACGGGCAGGCGGGATTCAAATATGGCGCGGGCCACGCGTTCGTCATTGAAGGCCCACAGATCCTGAAGGGAGCCTCCTCCCCGGATGAGCACGATCAGATCGGCCCATGCCTCGGCGTTGGCCTGCCCGATGGCTTCCGCCAGGAGGGGAGGGGCGTCGTCGCCCTGCACGGGGCTGGGGTAGATGCGGATGGAAGAGCCGAGGCCCCGTTCGGAGGAAATGCGGATGAAGTCGCGCACCGCCGCCCCGGTGGGCGCGGTGACGAGGGCCACCCGTTCGGGACAGGCGGGGAGGGGACGCTTGCGGCTCTGATCGAAATACCCCCTGGCCGCCAGCTTGCGCTTGAGTTCCTCCAGCGCCGCGGCCAGCAGGCCCTGCCCCGCTTCCTGAGCCAGTTCCACAATGAGCTGATGGCCCCCGCGCGGGCCGTAGACGGAAAGTCTTCCGGCGCAGATGATTTCCCGCCCGTTTTCCAGCGTGGCGGCGATACCCGGGCGCGGCCCGCCTTCCCATACTTCGCCCGTAAGGGGATCGAAACTCTCGGACTCCCGCTGCTGGCCGCGGAACCAGACGCAGTTCAGCAGATCCGCGCCTTCCCTGAGGGAAAAATAGAGATGCCCGGAGGACGGACGGGAAAGGTTTGTGGTTTCTCCCCGCACCCACACGAAGGGAAAACGCTGCTCCACCATGCGGCGCAGCCGTTCGGTCAGTTCTCGTACGGAAAGAATATTGTCCATGCGCAAAAATTCCGGTGGCGGTGAGGGCGTTGCCCCAAGTTCTGACGGGGGAGAGATTCTCCCCCGGGGCTGCTGACGTTGTCAGCAGCCCCGGAAATCGGGAGCAGGTCGCGGCCTGGACGGCGCAAACACCGCAAAGCGGGGCCTGCCATCAGTCCGGGGGGAGATTCTCTCTTTCGAATCCCCATCATGACACATGGTGTCGCAATTGGGGAGCAGGGGAGTTCGAGGGGGCGAGGAGCCCCTCAAGGGCGTTCCTTATCTCTGCCAACTGTCAAGAACTCCCTGCCAGAAGCCGGGGAAGGCGTCGGCAAAGGTCTCGGCGGGCAGAGCGGATTTTTCCCCGGTACGGCGGTTCTTGGTTTCCACCTTCCCGCCGGCGAGGCTCTTGCCGCCCACGACAATCTGGGCGGGCAGGCCGATGAGATCGGCGTCCTTGAACTTGACGCCGGGGCGTTCCTCACGGTCGTCGTACAGCACTTCCAGCCCCAGTTCCTCGAGAAAGGCATGGATTTCGTCGGCTTTTGCGCTGACCTCGGCATTTTTCGGATCAAGATTGATCAGATGCACGTCAAAGGGAGCCAGAGGCGGCGGGAACATGATGCCGCCCTCGTCGAAGTTCTGTTCGATGCAGGCGGCCACCACACGGGACACGCCGATGCCGTAGCAGCCCATGATCATGGGCTTTTCCCTGCCGTTTTCGTCCAGGAACACGGCCTTCATGGATTCACTGTATTTTGTGCCCAGCTTGAAGATGTGCCCGACTTCGATGCCGCGCTTGAGTTCCACGGGCCTGCCGCAGCAGGGACAGGGATCGCCCGCCACGGCGTTGCGGATATCGGCCCATTCGATGGGCAGGGTGACATCACGGTGCAGGTCCAGATGCCGCACATGGGCATCCGCCCTGTTGGCTCCGGCGATCCAGTCGTTGCCGGCTGCAAGTTCGTTGTCGGCGTAAATCCTGTCCACGCCCCGCAATCCCACCGGCCCGGCAAAGCCCACGGGCGCGCCCGTCCATGCCTGCACCTGTTCGGGCGAGGCAAAGCGGATATCGTCCGCGCCGACCAGCTTGCGCAGCTTGATTTCATTGAGTTCGCGGTCGCCGCGGATGAGCGCGGCCACGGGCGTGCCGTCCGCGACGAGGAGCAGGGTCTTGATCAGCCTTGCCGGATCGGCCCCGAGGAAGGAGCAGACTTCTTCCACCGAGTGCTGACCCGGGGTGGAGACTGTTTCAGGAGCGGGACATTCGCTTCTGTCGGGAACATATCCGGTGACCACGGGCGCGCGCTCCACATTGGCGGCCCATGCGCACTCGGGCCAGCCCGTGCAGGAGGCGATGGTGTCCTCGCCTGTGTCGGCCAGCACCATGAACTCGTGGGAGAAGTTGCCGCCGATGGCTCCGGTGTCGGCTTCCACCTGCCGGAAACTCAGCGCCATGCCGGAGAAAATCCGGTGGTAGGCGTCGCGCATGGCGGCATAGCTTCTGTCCGCTCCCGCGTCGTCGCAGTCGAAGGAGTAGGCGTCCTTCATCATGAATTCGCGGCCGCGCATGAGGCCGAAACGGGGGCGCAGCTCGTCGCGGAACTTGGTCTGAACCTGGTAGAGGTTCAGGGGGAGCTGACGATAGGAACGCACTTCGCCGCGCAGCAGATCCGTGATCACTTCTTCATGCGTGGGGCCGAGGCAGTAGTCGCGCTCATTGCGATCCTTGAAGCGCAGCAACTGATCGCCGAATTTCTCCCAGCGGCCCGTCTCGATCCACAGGTCGGCGGGAATGACCATGGGCATGAGCGCTTCGCAGGCTCCGGCGGCGTTCATTTCCCGACGCACGATGTTCTTGGCCCTTTCCAGCGTGCGCAGTCCCAGCGGCAGCCATGTGTAGATGCCGGAGGTGAGCTTGCGGATCATGCCCGCCCGCACCAGCAGCTTGTGGCTGACCACTTCCGCATCGGCGGGGGCCTCCTTCAGAGTGGGAATATAGTAGCGGCTCCAGCGCATGAACTACCTCGGATAAAATGGGGTTGGAGGATTGGCTCCGGCCGGGAAACGGCGCGGGGCGGAAAGGGATCAGGCTCCGCGCTCGGCCAGCAGCCTGTCCAGCTCTTCCAGAAAAGCCGCCAGCAGGGCATCCTGCCCGCGCACGCTGCGCAGCACTTCGCCCTTGCGGAAAATCACGCCCCTGTCGCGTCCCCCGGCCAGGCCGAGATCGGCTTCACGGGCCTCGCCCGGGCCGTTGACCACGCAGCCCATGACGGCCAGCCTGAGGTCGGCGCGCCGTGCGGCGGGGCTGCTCTGCACATGATCCTCCACGGCGGAGGCCAGGGCGATAAGGTCGATTTCCGTACGGCCGCAGGTGGGGCAGGAGACGATTTCCGGCCCGCGTGAGCGCAGCCCGGCGGCGCGCAGGATTTCCCACGCCACCGCCACTTCCTTCACGGGGTCGGCGGTGAGCGAGACGCGCAGTGTATCGCCTATGCCGTCAAAAAGCAAAACCCCCAGTCCCACTGCGGATTTCACCGTTCCGCGCATCAGTGTGCCGGCTTCGGTCACTCCGATATGCAGGGGGTAGTCGCAGCGTTCGGCCATAAGCCGGTACGCGGCCACGCAGTCCGCCACGGAGGAGGACTTGAGGGACACCTTGATGTCATGAAAGCCGCGCTGTTCCAGCAGGCGGACATGGCCGAGGGCGCTTTCCACAAGAGCTTCGGGCGTGGGGCCGCCGAAACGCACGAGCAGTTCCTTTTCCACCGATCCGCTGTTGACGCCCACCCGGATGACGGCATGGTGCGACCTGGCGGCGTCCGCCAGAATGTCCACATGGCGCTTGCCGCCGATATTGCCGGGATTGATGCGCAGGGCGGGCAGCCCCGCTTCCAGCGCGGCCACGGCCAGCCTGTGGTCGAAGTGGATATCCGCGACCAGGGGGAGCGGGGAACGTTCATTGATGAAACGCAGCGCGGCGGCCGCAGCGTCGTCCGGCACGGCCAGCCGGGCGATCTCGCAGCCGGCGTCGGCCAGGGCGCGGAGCTGGCGCAGCGTGGCGTCCGCGTCACGGGTATCGGTGTTGGTCATGCTCTGTACGAGTACGGGATGTCCGCCGCCCAGCGTCAGGGGGCCGATTTTCAGAACACGGGTATGATCGCGGTGGGCCATGTTGTCATGCTCCCTTTTCCGCGCGGAGGGCGGCTGCCTCATGCCGCATCCGCGCCAGAGTTTGCAGGGCGTCCCGCGTATAGATGGCAAGGGCGCACCAGATCAGGGGGAAGGCTGCCATATCCGAACTTTCCAGCCGTTCTCCCAGCAGGGTGACGGCAAACAGGAAATTCAGGCTGGGGCTGACGTATTGCAGAATGCCCAGCGTCGCCAGGGTGACGCGCTGGGCCGCGTAGCCGAAAAGCTGAAGGGGAATGGCCGTGAACAGGGCCGTACCCGCCAGCAGCAGCGGCCTGGAGATGCCATGCCCGGCCAGCGCCCCGAAATCGTGCGGATGCGCCCAGGCCAGCCAGGCCAGGGCAAAGGGAGCCAGAAACACAAGTTCCGCCGTGAGGCCGGGGGCTGCGCCCACACGCAGGGTTTTCTGGAAAAACCCATACAGGGCGAAGCTGGCGGAAACAACCAGTGCCAGCCACGGCACATGCCCGTATACCACGATTTTCCAGCTCACGCCCGTCAGCGCGATCAGAATGGCGAGCGTCTGGGCGCGGCTCAGGCGTTCTCCCAGCAGAAAACGGCCCATGAGGACATTGAGCAGGGGAGTGATGAAATAGCCGAGGCTGGCCTCCACCACGCGCCCGGTATTCACGCCCCAGAGAAAGAAACCCCAGTTGAGGGAAAGCAGCGCCGCGCAGAGCGCCAGACGGGGGGCCTCCCGCCGCGAGCGCAGGGCGGAGACGAGTTCCGGCAGCCGCCGGGTGGCGGCGAGCAGCCCGATCAGCAGAAGCAGGGACCACAGCATGCGGTGGGCCAGAATGGTTACGGCGGGCAGGGCGGCGAGCTGGTGCCAGTACAGCACGGCGACACCCCAGAGGATATGGGCGGAACAGCCCGCAAGAGTGCCGGAAAGGGAAGCGTCGCGTATGGCAGCACGTTGAAGGAGCATGGAAGGTCCGTTGGATTCGGAAGGGGAAAAACTCCGGCGGGAGCGGATATGCCTGCGCCGCGCGTTTCATGCGGGAATCAAAATATGCGCGCGATCCACGGCTTTCTTTCCGTGGATCGCGCGCATGCGTCCGTTCAGTGCCGTCCTGTCCCCGCGCGGGGGATGCCCGTCCCGCGCTGGCGCGGAACCGGCCGCGCGTCAGCGGGAGAAGGAGCGGCTGTACAGATCGGCGATGGCCTTGCGGCCTTCCGCTTCAAGAAAGCGGGTGCCCGTGGCGGTGAAATGAGCGTGGGCGATGACCGGGTCCTTTTCCGTCACCCAGTCTTCTCTGGTCCAGCGGAACCAGTCATTGCGCTCCTGATCGAAGACCAGCAGAGGCTTGTTGCACAGCTTGGCGAATTCCGCGCCCCAGCCTGTGCCGCCCTTGACGGTCTTGTCTTCCTGAATGCTGCCTACCACGATGACTTCCTGCCCGCTGCTGACCTGCCAGCAGATGGACTGGAGCACCTTGCGGAACATGGGAGCCCGGGTGTATTCGCGGCCCATGAGGCGGGAAACGTAGGTCATGCTCACATCCTTGAGGGCCAGCTCGTCGCTGGTCAGCACGCGCACGCCGCGCTTGCGTTCCAGTTGATGGCCTTCAAAGCTGAAGTTGACTTCCTCAATGCCCCACGCTTCGGCCTGCGCCCCGAAAAACTGTTCGGTGCCGGCCGCTCCGCCGCTGAAGAGAACACACTGTTTTGGGTCGAGCATTCTTTCCTCCCGTCCGCCTGCTGTTTGGTGAATTATGGAGTTGCCTGTAGGTGAACCGCCTCCCGGGGCGGGGCGGCTTCCGACTTTGGTGAGCCGGCCGCGTCAGCGGGGGGCGACGCGCGTTGTGCCGTTGCCGCGCATGACCATGACATGCTGGCCGGGGGTGAACGTCATGTCCGCGCCCTGCACCACGGCCAGAGTCCGGCCGCTGTCGAGCCTGACCACAACTTCCACACCGGTCTGGTTGCCGATATTGTTGGCTCCCGCCGCGCCCAGCGCCGCACCGCCGAGGGCGCCGACCACCGTGGCGATGGTGCGGCCGCTTCCGCCTCCGATGGCGTTGCCGAGCACGCCGCCGAGCACGCCGCCGGCGCCGGCACCGATGAGTTCCTTGCCGGAGTTTTCATCGTTGATGCGGACATGGCGGAATGAAACCACCGTGCCGTATTCCACGTCGTAGGAGCCCTGAGCGCCGCTGACGGCATAATCGCTGCCGCCCACGCGGGGAGTGCAGCCTCCCGCCAGGGGAGAAGCGATCAGAAGCAGAGCCAGAAGGGCCGGGAGTGTTTTTCTACAGCCGTGCATAACTGCCTCATGTCTTGTTGACTTTGTCGTTGAAGAAAACCGGAATCCGGTTCCCCGCCATGCGCGGGCGGGCTGGAATGTTCAGAATTCATTGTATCCAGCTTGGATTTAAAGTCCAGTTAAGAGGCACGGCGGCCGAAAGGGACGGCGGACGGAACTCTAAAAAAAACCCCGGAAGACCGGGGCTTTTATTCCGTATGACGGCGGTGCCGCTCAGCGCGGCAGCCCGCTAGTAACGGGGAGGACGCGGAGCGCGGGGCTTCGCTTCGTTGACGCGAAGGGTGCGCCCGCCGAAGGAGGCATTGTCAAGCGCTTCAATAGCAGCCGACGCGCCGGGTTCTTCCATTTCGACGAAGCCGAAACCGCGGGCGCGGCCGGTTTCGCGATCGTTCACCAGTTTGACGGAGAGCACTTCCCCGTGTTCAGCAAAAAGGTTCTGCACCTGTTCTTCGGTGGCGGACCAGGGAAGGTTCCCGACATAAATAGACTTGGCCATAGAAAAAAAACCTCAACGAAAAAAACATCGACTGCCACGCGCTGTTCGGACAAACCTATGCCCCCGCATGGACTCCTTGTAGGGAAGGCTTGCCTCAAGAAAGAGGGCAAGTCAACAGGAATCGAGTTTTTTTTCTGGAAAATATGCCGGAAAAATTACGTTTTTGTCGAAAAAGCTTCCTCCCGCACAGAGGGATGGCGCTTTTCCGGGCTGTATTTGTTCATTTTTTTGCAAAGTCGGAAATGGATGAAAAAATATTTGCGCGGAGGCCCCATTGAGCGTCTGAACAGTGAAAAAAACAGCCCGCCTGCGGCTGCGGCTTCAGGCGTGAAGCCCGCGAGCCGGAACACCTTGTCCGGATCTGATGCTTTCAACGGTAAAAAGCTCTGAAGTCTGACAGGCAGGCATTTTCAGGCATGGCATGCGCTATTGCCGCCGCTTGAAGAGCTTTTCCAGATCCGCCGGTTCAAGGGTGACGGCGCAGGGTCTTCCGTGCGGGCAGTAATCCGGCTCCTCGGTTGCCAGCCACTGGCGCACCAGTTCCAGAGCGTCGGCGGGCGTGAGCTGCTGTCCGGCCCGGATGGCGGAATGGCAGGCATGGGAGATCCACAGCGAGGCAAGATCGTCCTTCCTTCCTGCCAGAGCCTCGCGCAGAAAGGCGGAGGCGTCGCCCCGCTCCATGGCCGGAGGCAGGGCGGAAACGCGGCAGGCCGCGCCTCCCCCGGTCAGTTCGGCGGCGAAACCGAGATCGCCCAGCGTCTCCCGGATTTCCATGAAGCGTTCCGCCTCGGAGGGATGAAGGCCGAGAGTCAGAGGCATGAGCAGGGGCCGTGATGTGCCCCGCAGTCCGCCGGCGCGGAACTTTTCAAACATGATCCGTTCATGCACGGCGTGCTGGTCGAGCAGAAGCAGGGTATCCCGTCCCCTGGCCAGGACAAGGTAGGTTCCGGCCACCTGCCCGAGGTAGCGGAAATCTCCCGCGGGGTTCATGGCGAACCCCGCCGCCTGCTGCGGAGCGCCGCTGTCCTGCCCCGTGTCTGCCTCTTCATCCTCCGCAGCGCGGAGTCCGGCCGTGTGATTCCGTTCGGGGGCGATCCATGCGGGAGGCGCGGCAGGTTCGGCCAGCCCACCCGCCGGAGCGGCGGAAGGGGTGAAGGGATCAGAGGGATGTTCGCGTCTTCCGGGGCGAGCGGGCGTCTCCCCGGGGGCCGCGCGCGGATTGTCGGCGGCGTTTCCGGAAAGCGGGAGAGGGAACGGCGCGTCGGAAGGGGCGCGGCGCGGCATGATGCGCATTTCGTCCGCCGCGCCCCAGAAGCCCGGAGGGCGGGAGACAAAGGCGGGCCGCTCTTCCTGCGCCGCATGTTCCGCCGCCGCATGTTCCGCATCGTCTCCGGGCTCTGCCCCGCGGGCCGTGCCCGGTGCGGCGTCCTGCGCGTTCAGCGCCTGCCCCACGGCGTTCAGGGCCGTGACGAACACGGACTGCTCGTCACGGAAGCGCACCTCGTTTTTGGCGGGATGCACGTTCACGTCAACGGCTTCCGGATCAATATCGAGGAAAAGCACGATTTGCGGATAATCCCGGGTGGTCAGTCTGCCCTGATAGGCCTGGCGCGCCGCGCGCAGGAGCAGGCGGTCATTGACGGCGCGTCCGTTGACGAAAAAGAGCATGCGATCCGCGCGGGGCTGGGAGGAGCGCGGGTTGGAGGCCAGCCCGCGCACGGTCATGCCGTGCTGTTCCAGACGGAAGGGGCGAAGGGATTCCACCACCAGCGGCGGCCAGATCAGGGAAAGGCGGCGGGGCAGATCCATGCCCGGTTCCACCCGCAGGGCCGTGCGCCCGCCGAGTTTCAGAGTGAATCCCACTCCGGGGTTGGCCAGGATCAGCCGGTACAGCAGATCCTGCGCGCGCTTCAGTTCGGTGGCCGGGCTTTTGAGAAATTTCAGACGGGCCGGAACATTGGCGAACAGTTCGCGCACCTCGGCCACGGTGCCTCCCGCCAGCGCGGCCGGGCCGACGCGGGAGACCCTGCCGAAATCCACCTCCAGACTGGTGGCCTCGCCGCGTCCTCCGGCGGCGTTGAGCGGGGCGGAAACCATGCGGAAGCGGGAGACGGAAGCGATGCTGGGCAGGGCTTCCCCCCTGAAACCGAAGGAACTGATGCGGGAAAGATCCTCGATGCCGGAAATCTTGCTGGTGGCATGCCTGGTCACGGCCAGTTCCAGTTCGTCCGCCGGGATGCCGCGTCCGTCGTCCGTGACGCGAACCATGTTCCGGCCTCCGTCTTCCAGTTCGACCTCGATGCGCGAGGCTCCGGCGTCAAGGCTGTTTTCCACCAGCTCCTTGAGAACGCTGGCCGGACGTTCCACCACTTCCCCCGCCGCGATCTGGTTGGCCAGTTCCGGCGGAAGAAGCTTGATCTGTCTGCGGGGCGATACTGCGTGCGTCATGGGGGCATATTAATGCCCCCCGGACGGAGAGACAAGAAAAAAGAAACGTCCCGCCGGGGGGGGCGCGGAAAGTCAGGCCCGTTTCAGCGCTTCCTCGAAATAGGCGATGGTTCTTTTCAGTCCTTCCCGGAGCGGAACCGCCGGTTCCCATCCCAGGGCTTTCCGCGCAAGGGAGATATCGGGGCGGCGCTGTCTGGGGTCGTCTTCCGGCAGGGGATGAAAGATCACCCCTGAACGGGAGCCCGCAAGTTCGATGATCGTTTCCGCCAGCTCAAGCATGGTGAATTCCGAGGGGTTGCCCATGTTGACCGGCCCGGTGAAGTCCTCCGGCGAGGCCATGAGCCGGATCATGCATTCCACCAGATCGTCCACGTAACAGAAGGAACGGGTCTGTGTGCCGTCGCCGTAAATGGTGACGGGCTCGTTCCGCAGCGCCTGCATGATGAAGTTGGACACCACCCGGCCGTCATGGGGCAGCATTCTGGGACCATAGGTATTGAAGATGCGGCCCACCTTCACGGGCAGGCCGTGCTGCCGCCGGTACGCGAAGAACAGCGCCTCGGCGCAGCGCTTGCCCTCGTCATAGCAGGAGCGGACGCCGATGGGGCTGACGCAGCCCCGGTAGTCCTCCGTCTGGGGGTGGACTTCCGGATCGCCGTACACTTCGCTGGTGGATGCCTGGAATATCCTCACGCCAAGGCGTTTGGCCAGCCCCAGCATGTTGATGGCTCCGTGCACGCAGGTCTTGATGGTCTGCACCGGGTCATGCTGATAGTGGACGGGGGAGGCGGGGCAGGCCAGATTATAGATTTCATCCACCTCCACGAACAGGGGAAAGGTGACGTCGTGGCGTATGAGTTCAAAGCGCCTGTCGTCCATGAGTTCTTCCACGTTGGCGCGCGAACCGGAAAAGAAATTGTCGACGCACAGCACCTCATGGCCTTCATGCAGCAGACGGGCGCACAGATGCGACCCCAGGAAGCCGGAACCTCCGGTGACCAGAACGCGTTTGCGCGGAAACATGGGAACAGCACCTCCATCATGGCGGCCGAATTGCGGAGCCGGTCCGCTTTATACAGGAATGCGGCGGGAAAATCGAGAGAGAAGCAGGGGCCCGCGCGGGAACTTGCGGTCGGGGAAGGGCTGGGATATTGCAGCGGACACCATGAACAACGCTTTTCTCAAACTGCATCTTTCCGTCGTCCTGGCCGGCTTCACCGGCGTATTCGGCAAGCTCATCACCCTGAACGAGGGGCTGCTGGTCTGGTATCGGCTGCTGCTCACCTCGCTCATGCTGTTTGTCTTTCTGCGGTTCAGCGGCGGGCCGGAAAAAAGCGCCCCGCGTCATGCGCTGGCCGCGGGCGCCACGGGGCTGCTGCTTGCCCTGCACTGGGTCTGCTTTTACGGCAGCATCAAGGCGTCCAACGTGTCCGTCGGCGTGGTCTGTTTTTCCACGGTGGGATTCTTCACCGCGCTGTTCGAGCCTCTGCTCTGCCGGAGGCGCGTTTCCGCGCGGGAAATGCTGTTCAGTCTGATCACCATTGCCGGCGTGGGGCTGATTTTTCATTTTGATGTCCGCTACCGGCTGGGCATCGCCGTGGGCGTGCTGGGAGCCGCGCTGGCCGCGCTGTTCACCGTGTGCAACAAGCATGTCAGCGCCGGACGCGACACGCTGACCACGCTGCTGTATGAAATGCTGGGCGGCGCGGCGGGGATCGGCGCGCTGCTGCCTGTCTATCTTGCGCTTGCGGGCCATGAGCTTGTCCCGCCTCCGCTCGCGGACATGATCATGCTGCTGCTTCTCTCCCTGTTCTGCACGGTTTTTCTGTACGTCCTGCAAATTCAGGTGCTGCGCGACATTTCCGCCTTTACCGTGAACCTCACCTATAATCTCGAGCCGGTCTACAGCATTGCCATGGCCATGCTTTTTCTCGGCGAGGCGCGGGAGCTGAATGCCTCCTTCTACGGAGGGCTGGGGCTGATCATCCTGTCCGTGGCGCTTCAGACCTGGAGCAGCCTCCGTTCCGGCGGCGCGTCCCCGCCCTCCTAGAGCGTTTTGCATTTGAGAATGTCCGCCGGCGAGTCCCCTGGGTTCCGGCCCGCAGGTTTCACGCCCCCATCGGAGCTTGACGCCGCAAGTGGATTGCGGCGGCATCCCGCCCCGTTCGACTCCGCAGGGCATTTCATGGGCGAAATGCTCCAGGGTGCCGAAATATCTGAAGTTTCGCTGTGCAGACCGCCGTGAATGAGCCGAAAAACGTGTTTTTCGGCGAATGAGTATGACACAAAATACGAGGCATTTTGTGTCATGCAGCACCAGTGATGCCACGGGAGACACGTATCCTTTCGCTGAGGCTGTGTTAAAGTTTCCGGCTGATACAGCAATCAGGGGGAGTTCATCTGCCCCGGTTTCAGCGGCGACATTCGTTGCCGTGAAGGCCGCCGCGCGGCGGGGGGCGTCGCTCAAAGCTCGCGCCTCCGGCGGTTAAAGGGGCACAATTCTCTTTGCCAACCGTAAACCTGAACAGAGCCTTCGCTGATTTTTCAAAAAATTTATTTTTGATTTCAGATAGTTGAAATGCAACTTTCTTTGCGGAAGCGAATGTCCCGGATGCGGGGCGCGCTTGACTTCCCGCGCCGCCCCCCGCAAGCTGGAACTCCGCCGGCGGGCTGAACTCATATTGCTCTGGAGCGCATATGATCATAGGTTTGGGCATGGATCTGGCCTCGCTTCCCCGCGTGGGGAACTGCCTTGAGCGTTTTGGCGATCATTTCTGCCGCCGGGTGCTGACCGGAGCGGAACGGAAGCTTCTGCCCGAATCCCCGGGCGCGCGCGCGGCCTTTGTCGCCGGGCGTTTCGCCGCCAAGGAGGCGGCGGTCAAGGCGCTGGGAACCGGCTTTGCCGAGGGCGTTTCCATGCGGGATGTGGAAGTGCTCCGTCTGCCCTCGGGACGCCCCGAACTCCGCTTTTCGGGGGCGGCCGCGCGCCGGGCCGAGGAGCTTGGCGTGAAGGCCGTGTACGTTTCCCTGACCCATGAGCGGGATGTCGCGGGCGCGGTGGTGGTGCTGGAAGGGTAGCGCGCGCCGCGCGGCCGCATTTTTTTCTGATGGAGACCTGAAAATGTTCGTACCTGTGCCCGCTCCGGCGGAAATGGCCCTCTGGGATGCTCTGGCCCTTGAGCGGGGTCTGCCCGGGGACGTGCTGATGGAAAACGCGGCGCGGGAGGCCCTGTCCGCCCTGCGGTCCGTGGCTGCGGCGCGCGGGATGCCGCTGCGCGGCGCGCGCGTGCTGCTCCTCATGGGGAGCGGCAGCAACGGCGGCGATGCGGCCTGTCTGGCACGGCATCTGCTGGATGAGGGCGCGCGGCCGCTGGTTCTGTTTGCCCGCGCTCCCGGCCGCATGCGCGGAGCCGCCGGGCGTTTCGCGCGGCTTGCGCGCGGGCTGGGCGTTCCGTTCCGCCCGCTGCCCGCATCGGGCGATCTGTCCCGCATTCTTTCCGCCTTTGTTCCCGATATCATCGCGGACGGCCTGCTGGGCACGGGGTTTCACGGGGAACTGCGGACGCGGGAGCTGAATCTGGTGCGGAATGTCAATGCCCTGCGCCGCGCGGCGCTGGTGTTCGCGCTGGACGTTCCTTCCGGCCTGGACGGCCTGAGCGGCCTGCCCCGGCCGGAGGCCGTGCGCGCGCATGCCACCGTGACCTTTCAGGCCGCCAAGCCCGGCCTGACCGTCCCCGGAGCGCGGGAGTTCACGGGGGATCTTCTGGTGCGGCCCATAGGCATGCCGCGCCGCGTCATGGAAAGCGCGCCCGCCTCCTTTGTGATGTGGACGGGGGAAAACGAGGGTTCCGGAAACCTGAGGCGGCCTTCTTCCGCGTTCCCCCGTCACAAGGGCGAGGCCGGACGGGTGCTGATTGCGGGAGGATCGGCGGATATGACCGGCGCGCCGCGCCTGGCCGCGCTGGGCGCGCTGCGAGCCGGGGCCGGCCTGCTGGCTGCCTATGGACGCGGACACCACGGAAAGAGC
>OLFV01000086.1_pt1 | contig 107579 bp, 100 predicted proteins | sample 1605551 | NCBI WGS metagenome assembly OLFV01 (sample SAMEA3888922, study PRJEB22519) | human gut metagenome | biome: human gut; feature: human-associated habitat; material: faeces | place: Denmark | collected 2011
ACCAGTGACCCCCTGCTTGTAAGGCAGGTGCTCTAACCAGCTGAGCTATGCTCCCAGGTTTCCGTCATCCGTCATCGTCAGACGGCAAAAGCTATTATATGTGAAAGCAGGCCAAATGTCAACCCAATTTTTCAAATTTTTTATTTTTATTTTTTTCAGACCGTCTGTCCCCTGCTGCACAGGGGGCAGAAGGTCTGTTTGGTCAGGCTTCGGAGGCCTTTTCCAGCAGCTCCCGGATCTCCTCCGGGGTGAACCGCTGACGGCTGTCACAGAACTGACAGGTCAGCTCGATGCCGTTGGGGTCCTCCGCCAGCTCCGTAAGCTGCTTGCGGCCCAGACTCACCAGCGCCGCGGCCATTCGCTCCCGGCTGCAATAGCAGCGGTACTCCACGGGGACCGTTTCCAGGATCTCCAGCTCAAAATCCTTCATGACTCGCCGCAGCAGGCTCTCCGGGTCATCGTTCTCCATCAGCAGATTGGTGACGGGTCCCGCCGCCATGATCCCCTTTTCCAGACGGTCGATCACGCCATCCGGCGCACCGGGCAAAAGCTGGATGAGATAGCCGCCGGCGCGGAGCACGCTCCGGTCCCGGTCCACCAGCACGCCCAGGCCGCAGGCCGTGGGGATCTGCTCGGACTCCACGAAGTAGCTTGCCAGATCCTCCGCGATCTCGCCGCCCAGCAGTTCCACGCTGCCCACATAGGGCTCCTTCAGATTCAGGTCCTTGATGACCGTCAGCGTCCCGCCGTGGCCCACAGCGCCGCCCACATCCAGCTTGCCGTCCTCCCGGATGGGCAGGTCGATCTGGGGATTCTGAACGCTGCCCCGGACGTTGCCCTCGTTGTCCGCCACCACCAGCAGCGTCCCCAGAGGGCCATTACCCTTGATGCGAAGGGTCACGCTGGAACCGTCTCCCTTTAGCTCATTGCCCATCATGGAACCAGCCGCCAGCAGGCGGCCCAAGGCTGCCGTTGCCACCGGAGAGGTCTGGTGGATCTGCCGGGCACGCTCCGTCAGTGCCCGGGTGGACACCGCCGCCGCCTTTACAAAGCCATCCTTGGAGATGGCTCGAACCAGTTGATCGCTCATTGTTTCCATTACTCCTTTGTCAGTTCACGGGCTTCCGGCAGCGGACGATCCACCGGTCCTCCGTATCCTTGGGTGCTCGGATCGTCAGATCACCGGTGATCTTGATGGCCTCAAAGCCCGCGTCCGTCAAAAACGCCGTCAGTTCCGCCGCGCTCCACGCCCGCTCCCTGTGCTCCTCGTAGTCCCGGTCCCATGTACCGTCTGTCCGCAGCTGGAACAGATCCACCTGATAGGTGCAGATATTTGTCTTTTCCGAGAAAAATGTTCGCCAGACGCAGTAGCTTTCCTCGGTTTCGTCCGTATAGAGCTGTCCGTCCATCCGCCGCAGCTTGTATGGTGTGTTGACATCAAAGAAAAAGCTGCCGCCGGGCTTCAACGCGCGGAATACCCGCCGGAAGGTCTCCCGGATATCCTTTTCCCGGGTCAGATAGTTCAGGGAATCCAGCGTGGACACCACGGCATCCACCGGCTCCGGCAGACGAAGCCGGGGCATGGACTGCTGCACAAACAGCGGCGGCTGTTCCAAAGCCGCCGCCTTACTCATAGCCTGAGTCAGCATTTCCTCCGACAGGTCCGTAGCCGTGACCGCATAGCCCTTGGCCGCCAGCAGACAGGCGATGGTCCCGGTGCCGCAGGCCAAGTCCAAAACGGTATGCACCGGGATCCTACTTTTCCGAAACAGTTTTTCCAGATAGTCCGCACGGCGGCGGTACACACCATCCGCCATCAGGCCGTCATAGCTGGCGGCCAGTGCGTCATAGCTGCTCATTTCGCCTCTTCCTCGGCCTTTTCCGCCTTCAGACGGGCAAAGACCCGCTCATACGCGCCGGTACCGTAGCTCAAAGACCGGTTCACCCGGCTGATGGTAGCGGAGGACGCGCCGGTCTGCTCCAGAATGTCGCTGTAGATCATACCGTCATTCAGCAGAGAGGCCACTTCAAACCGCTGCTCCATGGAGCGCAGCTCGGAAACCGTACAGAGGTCCTGAAAAAAATCATAGCACTCCTGGGGATCCTTCAACTGCAAAATCGCCTGATACAGCTTATCACTTTTTTCCTTTTTTCCAATTCTGATCATAAAGGAGGCACCTTTCTTCCATAATTTCATATTTTCCGCACAAATTGCAGGATTCACTTTCAGCATTTACATTTTAACACAGTAGTTTGAGAAAAGGAAGCCCTCCAAATGTTAAATTTTAATTTCAGCTGCCGAACCCTTCCCAGCCGGGCCGCATAGGATGCGACAGTGTCAGGAAAGGAGGCAGCGCTGTGGAAGCAGTCACATCAGGACTGAACACCGAAATTTTTTCCGCTGAACGGGAATGGACTGTGGAGGGACTTCCGGTGCTTACCGCGCAGGTGTCCCTCCCTGAGCCTGTGGGCTCGGAGAACCGGACCACCCGGCGTATCCGGCGGTACTACCGTGCCCAGTGCCGGGCCTTCCTCCGGTACTGTGACCGCTGGCTGTTTCCCATGGCAGCGCGAGCCTGCCGGGAGGCGCTGGCAGACAGCCGCCCCCTTCCCCAGCTCCAAGCGGAGCTGTCCTTTCGGGTCACCTACAACGAGGGCGGCTTCTGGAGTCTGTATACCCAAATCCGGGAGCCAGCCGCCGATGGACACATTCTGCTGCGACGCTGGGGCGATACCTGGGACCTGCGACGGGGCTATCCGGTTTCGCTTCCGAGCTTTTTTCCGCACCGGCGGGGCTGGAAGCGGCGCCTGCTGACTTTGGCCACTCAGGAGATCCAGCGTAAGGAGACTGCTGGGTACGCCCGGTATCTGGACGGCTGGCGAAGGCGGCTGCGGCAGCAGTTCAACCCCATGCGGTTTTACCTCACCCCGGAAGGTCTTGCTTTCTTCTATCCCATGTACGCCATCGCCCCGGCGGCGGAGGGTATCCCTGTCTTTACCGTCCCCTACGAAGCGGTGGGGCCATACGTGCCCGTTTCAGAAGCAGAGCCGTCCTCGTCTGCTCCGCAGACATAACAAACAGCGTCCCCGCTTCCGCAGGGACGCTGTTTATTATCTTATCGTTCGCTTATTCGCCGAAGTTGTCCTTCACCAGGTCCACCAGTGCGCCGACAGCTTCCTTCTCGTCTGCGCCGTCCGCGATCAGGGTAATGGTAGTACCCTTCACGATGCCCAGGGACAGAACGCCCAGCAGGCTCTTGGCGTTAACGCGCCGATCATCCTTTTCCACCCAGATACCGCTCTTAAACTCATTGGCCTTCTGAATAAAGAAGGTTGCGGGTCTGGCGTGCAGACCTACCTCGTTATTAACGGTGATTTCCTGTGTATACATGATACAGCTCTCCTTTTCTATACCAAGTAATTCCTCATCTTAAATCAAAGAGGTGTGCTCCACCAGTTTTCTGATTGTTATTTTACCTGTTTTTTCACGTTCCGTCAACGGCGTTTTTCACAAACATTTGAATTGAAATGTGGAACGCCCCCCAACAATACAGGCAGGATTCCCAAAAGCGATCCTCCGTCCGAAAAAGCGTGGTATGCTCTTTTCATCATATTCCGCCAGAGTGGAAAGCGTGACCAGGGTGCACAAAGCGCCGGGTCTGCGGAGCATCTTCCATACGTTCGGACGCCGCCAAGGCGCTTTTCCAGAAAATACAAACGGAATTTTGCGTGAAAACCAGACCTTTGCGGCATACTACGCCATGGGTATCGCAAACTCCCAGCAAAGGAGGAACGCACATGAAATCTCGCGCTTCCCTGTTTTTGACGGTCTTGCTGCTGGCACTGTCCCTCACCGCCTGCGGCAAGGAGCCGGCCAAGAACGATCGAAATGACGCCGGGTCCGGTCAGAACAGCGCCTACGACGCCGTTTCGGACCCAAACCGGGACAATGTTCCCAACAATGACGCCATCATTGGGCGGGATGACCACACCGTCACCGCCCCGGACACCAATCCCGCCCCCAACCCCGCCAACGAGCCTGCCGGAGACCTTCCCGGCGCGTCTACGGACCGGATGCTCCGCAACGGCCGTGTCCATGACCGGGACGGCGACCTGCTGGACGGCGAAAATTCCGTCACCCCCGGCGCAGACCGTTGGTAAAGCCGTTATTCCACTTCCGCCCTGACATGCGGCGTACCGCCCGAACCGCCGGTACGCCGCTTTCCGTCATTCTGTCCATCAGGCGGCACGGGGCTTTTCACCAGGACAGACTTCTGCTATAATAAGATAAAAGTTCCGCTCCGTCCTGACTGGGGGAGCGATCGCAGGAGGTCCCGCCATGTCCCAGAAATTTTCCATGACGCCCATTGCCCATATCCACAGTGATTTCGCCGAAAAATTCGGCGTGCCCCGGCAGAGCGGGCTGGTGGAGGAGCTGGAGGCTGACATTGTTTTCGAACCGGCCTATCAGAACCCGGACGCCCTCCGGGGCTTGGAGGACTTCTCCCACATCTGGCTCATCTGGGTCTTTGACCGGGCCATCCGGGATCCCTGGTCCCCCACGGTGCGCCCGCCCCGGCTGGGGGGCAACACCCGGATGGGTGTCTTTGCCACCCGCTCCCCCTTCCGGCCCAACCCCATTGCTCTGTCCTGCGTGAAGCTGGCGGGCATCCGGCAGACAGCGGAAGGCCCCGTGCTCCGGGTCCGGGGGGCGGATCTGGTAAACGGCACTCCCATTCTGGACATCAAGCCTTACATCCCTTACGCCGACAGCCATCCCGACGCACTGGGAGGCTTCGCCGCCGTACCGGCAGGGGAAACCCTGTCTGTTTCCATCCCCCCAGCCCTGTTAGCGCAGGTGCCCGCAGAGCGACAGGAGGCTTTGCGGGGCGTTCTGGCTCAGGACCCCCGGCCCCACTACCAGAAGGACCCGGAGCGTGTCTACGGCTTCTCCTTTGCCGGTTTTGAGGTCCGCTTCACCGTGGACGGAGATCAACTCACCGTCCGGGATATCCGTCCGGCTGAATAAAATATTTGCTGAAGCTCCGGCGGTCCGCATTGCTGCGGACCGCTGCTTTTTTGGAGGTCCGTTTCCCTATGTGCGCAAAACAAAACGGGACTGCGCAAAGGTTCAACGAGTGGTTTTTTATTTTTCGTGTAAAAACCCATTGACAAAGTAGGTTTGTTGGTATATGGTTTAAACACACTAAGCTTGTAGGTGATTACATGACTGCGTTCACTCACACTCCTGATATCCGATGTTGATGGCCCTCTTCCCCGCCGACCCATCAAACAAAATCATGTTCAAGGAGTGCTTTTTTATGATCTATCCTGCCATATCCGGTATTGCCTCCTCTTCGCCGTCATTTGCGAAACAGGAGGTACCGGCCCATGATTAACTACGCCCATCTGAAATCCCAGATGATCCAGCTTTTGGATCTTCTGCGGTCCATTCTCTACCCCAATGTGTTCGACGCCATGGAGGAAGCCCACTCCAAAGAAGAACTGGAAGCGGCCGCCCGGCGTCAGCTTCGGGAGATCCTGGAGCGGATCTATCGGGAACCCCCTCAATATGACGATGTGATCGACACTCTGTTTTCCAAACTCCCCGCCATCCGGGACACGCTGGACACCGACGTGCAGGCTGCCTACGAGGGCGATCCCGCCGCCACCTGCCGGGAGGAAGTCATGCTGGCCTACCCAGCCTTTGAAGCCATCAGCATTTTCCGCATCGCCCATGAGCTGTATCTCATGAAAGTCCCCATGCTGCCCCGGATGATGACGGAATATGCCCATTCCCTCACCGGCATCGACATTCACCCCGGCGCCACCGTGGGACCCTATTTCTTCATTGACCACGGCACCGGCGTGGTCATTGGCGAGACCACCGTCATCGGCGAGCACGTCAAGCTGTACCAAGGCGTGACCCTGGGTGCCAAGAGCTTTGCCGTCCAGTCTGACGGCACGCTGGTAAAGGGCAACAAGCGTCATCCCAACATCGGCAGCAACGTGGTCATCTACGCCGGAGCCACGATCTTAGGCGGCGACACCTATATTGGTGATAACTGCGTCATCGGCGGCAATGTGTGGCTGACCCACTCCGTGGAACCCGGCAAACGGGTCCTTACCGCCCGGGAGCAGACGGAATTTGTGACCACAGATATCTGATAATTTTTACATATTATACACAGCACCACAAAGGAGGAACCCGCTATGGTATACGCAGATAATGCTGCAACAACAAAAATGAGCCGCACGGCCATCGACGCCATGCTGCCCTATATGGAGACCCACTACGGCAACCCCTCCAGCCTGTACCGGCTGGGGCAGGAGGCCGCCGAAGCCTTACAGAGCGCCCGGGAGACCGTGGCCGCCTGTCTGGGCTGCACGCCCCGGGAGATCACCTTTACCTCCGGCGGCAGCGAGGCCGACAATCAGGCTTTGATCTCCGCCGCCCGCATCGGTGAGCGCAAGGGCAAAAAGCACATCATCTCCACCGCCTTTGAGCATCACGCCATTCTCCACACCCTGAAAAAGCTGGAAAAGGAAGGCTTTGAGGTCGAGCTGCTGCCGGTGGGCCCCATCGGCACCGTCACCGCCCAGCAGGTAGCGGACGCCATCCGCCCCGACACCTGCCTGGTCACCACCATGTACGCCAACAACGAGATCGGCTCCATCCTGCCCATTGCGGAGATCGGCGCGGTCTGCCGGGAAAAAGGCGTCCTGTTCCATACCGATGCTGTGCAGGCCGCCGGTCATCTCCACATCAATGTCAACGAGCAGAACATCGATATGCTGTCCCTCTCCGGCCATAAATTCCATGGTCCCAAGGGTACCGGCGTGCTGTATGCCCGGCAGGGCATCCCCCTGACCAACATCATCGAGGGCGGCGCACAGGAGCGGGGCAAGCGGGCCGGTACGGAAAACGTCCCCGGCATTATGGGTCTGGCCGCCGCGCTGAAGGAGGCCTGCGATCACATCGATGAAAACGCCGCCAAGGTCTCCAACCTGCGGGATCAGCTGATCGCCGGTCTTTCTCAGATTCCCCACAGCGCCCTGAACGGCGATCCCGTCCACCGGCTCCCCGGCAACGTGAACTTCTGCTTTGAGGGCATTGAGGGCGAAAGCCTGCTGTTGCTGTTGGATCAGGCCGGGATCTGTGCGTCCTCCGGCAGCGCCTGCACCTCCGGTTCTCTGGACCCCAGCCATGTGCTGCTGGCCATCGGCCGCCCCCACGAGGTTGCCCACGGCTCCCTGCGGCTGAGCCTGTGCGAATGGAACACTCAGGAGGATGTGGATCACATTCTCCAGGAGGTTCCCCGGATCGTGGCGTACCTGCGGAGCATTTCTCCCGTGTGGAAGGATCTTGCCAGCGGCAAGAAGCAGTTCATGCTGTAATGTTTCCGTTCTTCTCAACAACGCGAATATTTACTTTTTATAACCCAAGGAGGCTTTCAATATGGCACTTTATACAGAAACCGTCATGGACCATTTCACCCATCCCCGGAATGTGGGCGAGATCCCCGACGCCGACGGCGTAGGCGAGGTAGGCAACGCCAAGTGCGGCGATATTATGAAAATGTACCTGAAGATCAAGGATGACCGCATCGAGGACGTGAAGTTCGAGACCTTCGGCTGCGGCAGCGCCATCGCGTCCTCCTCCATGGCCACGGAGCTCATCAAGGGCAAGACCATTGAGGAGGCCATGGCCGTCACCAACAAGCAGGTGGTGGATGCGCTGGGCGGTCTGCCCGCTTATAAGCTGCACTGCTCCGTGCTGGCGGAGGAATCCATCAAGGCAGCCGTGAAGGATTATTACGACCGCAACAACATCCCTTACGATCACAGCAAGTTCCCCGACTGTGAGCACTGCGAGGGCGGCTGTCCCATGGTTTGATGAAAAAAGCATTGATCGCAATGAGCGGCGGCGTTGATTCCAGCGTCGCCGCTTCCCTCATGCAGCAGCAGGGCTGGGACTGCATGGGCGCCACCATGACCCTCTACCGCAACGAGGACATCGGCCTCTCCCGCAGCCGCACCTGCTGCTCCCTGGACGATGTGGAGGACGCCCGCAGCGTGGCCTGCAAGCTGAACATGCCCTACTACGTTTTCAACTTTTCCGACGAGTTCCGCTGCCAGGTGATGGACCGCTTTGCTGACGCCTACGAGCAGGGCCGGACCCCCAATCCCTGCATCGACTGCAACCGCTATCTGAAATTCCGGCGGCTCTATGACCGGGCGGCCCTCATGGGCTGCGACGCCATTGCCACCGGCCACTATGCCCGCATCAAACAGGAAAACGGCCGCTTTCTCCTGAAAAAGGCCCTGGACGCCAGCAAGGACCAAAGCTATGTACTCTATATGCTGACCCAGGAGCAGTTGGCCCACACCCAATTTCCATTGGGTGCCCTCCGTAAGGCGGAGACCCGGCAGTTGGCGGACAGTCTGGGCTTTTTTAACGCCAGAAAGCCAGACAGTCAGGACATTTGTTTTGTCCCGGATGGCGACTATGCCGCTTTCATCCGTCGGCACACCGGAAAAGCGGATGCCCCCGGTGATTTCGTGGACGAATCCGGCCGGACATTGGGATGTCACAAGGGCATCGCCCACTATACCATCGGCCAGCGGAAAGGATTGGGTATCCCTTCCAATCGACCGCTGTATGTAAAAGCCATTGATCCAAAGAGCAATCAGGTGGTCCTCAGCGAAAATGACGCTCTATTCTCCCAGCAGCTCACCGGTGAGAATTTCAACTGGATTGCCTGGGAAGCGCCGCCCCGCCAGTTCCGGTGCAGTGCCAAGATCCGCTACCGCCAAACGGAGCAGCCCTGTGAGGTGACGGTGGAGGAGAACGGCTCCGTGCAGGTGCTGTTCGACCGTCCCCAGCGGGCCATCACTCCGGGACAGGCGGTGGTACTCTATGACGGAGACACCGTTCTGGGCGGCGGTACGATTTTATAGCCCATGGCCGCAGCACAAAAAACCAGCGGAAAGGACAAGCCTTTCCGCTGGTTTTTCAGTTTCTATCAGGTTTCCGCTGTTTCATCGGCGGAGGCCATACGCTTCCAGGCATGGTCACAGATGGCCTTGAAGGTCTGGTCGCTGATGTCATGCTCCATTTTGCAGGCGTCCTCCTCCGCGGTCTCCGGGTCCACGCCCAAACTCACCAGAAAACGGGTCAGGGTCCGGTGCCGCTGGAGCATTTTGGACGCGATCTGCATACCGGCATCCGTCAATGTGATGAGGCCGTCCTTATCCATCTCAATATATCCGTTTTCCCGCAGACGCTTGGTGGCGTAAGTCACGCTGGGCTTCGTCACCCCCAAGTGCTCCGCTACGTCCACAGAGCGCACATATCCATGCTTGGTCTGCATCATCAGCATGGTTTCCAGATAATCCTCAGATGCTTTCAGGATCTGCACGGCCATCACCGGTCCTTTCTTCCTATCACGATCTAGGGCATCGCCGTCCACCCAAAGGCCTTGGCGAAAGCGACAGCCCTCATGAAGCTGTTTTGGGCATTTTACCATATTTTCTTCACAAATGCAAGGAGTCTTCTCTCTTGAGATTTTGACAATATTTTTAAAAATCCCGGTTGACAGAAGAGATTAGAGATGTTAAACTGAGTTGTAGTTAGAGAAGGCTAACGCCTTACAAAGCGTGACGGCTGCACTCCGACTATTCTTTTTCCATAATAGTTAGTTCAATTTAACTAACAGATTCGGAGGGATCGTTATGATGCCGCTTGCACTGGCAAATATCGGTGAAGAATACATGATCCGCAGGGTCAGCGGAAATCCCGAGGTAAAAAAGCACTTGGAGGACCTGGGGTTCACCGCCGGCGGGTCCATCACGGTGGTGTCCGCTCTGGGAGGCAACATCATCGTCAAGGTGAAGGAGTCCCGGGTGGCCATCAGTGAGGAGATGGCCCGCAAGATCATGATCTGATCCATTTGAATTTGAAATCTGATAGAAACAGTAGGAGGAAACAAGTATGAAAACGCTGCGTGACGTCAAAATCGGTGAGACCGTAAAGGTCGTCAAGCTCCACGGAGAGGGGCCCATCAAGCGCCGCATTATGGACATGGGTATCACCAAGGGCGTGGAGATCTATGTCCGTAAGGTCGCCCCTCTGGGCGATCCCATGGAGGTCACCGTCCGGGGCTATGAGCTGAGCCTGCGGAAGGCCGACACCGAAATGATCGAGGTCGAGTAAACACAAAAATTTTTCAAATACGGTTTGAGCACTCAAACCAAAAGGAGCATGTATGGAAAAGCAGATCAAAATTGCCCTGGCGGGCAACCCGAACTGCGGCAAGACGACCCTGTTCAACGCCCTGACCGGTTCCAACCAGTTCGTGGGCAACTGGCCCGGCGTCACCGTGGAGAAAAAGGAAGGCAAGCTGAAGAAGCATGACAATGTAGTCATCATGGACCTTCCCGGCATCTATTCCCTGTCCCCCTACACTCTGGAAGAGGTGGTGGCCCGTAACTATCTGGTGGGAGAACGGCCCGACGCCATTCTGAACATCATTGACGGCACCAACCTGGAGCGCAACCTCTACCTCACCACCCAGCTTACCGAGTTGGGTATCCCGGTGGTCATCGCCATCAACATGATGGACGTAGTCCGCAAAAACGGTGACCAGATCAACGTAGCGGAGCTGTCCCGAGAGCTGGGCGTGCGGATCATTGAGATCTCCGCACTGAAGGGCGACGGCGTCATGGAAGCCGCTGAAGCCGCCGTGAAGGCCGCCGAGGGCACCAAAACCGTTCCCATGCACACCTTCTCCGGCCCTGTGGAGCACGCCATCGCCCACATCGAGGAGGCCGCGGTGCACAACCTGCCGGAGGAGCAGCAGCGCTGGTACGCCATCAAGATCTTCGAGCGGGATGACAAGGTGCTGGAAAAGCTCAGCATCCCCGCCGATGTCATGTCCCATATCGACGCCGACATCCAGGCCGCCGAAAAGGAGTTGGACGATGATGCCGAGAGCATCATCACCAACGAGCGGTACGTCTACATTGCAGAGCTTATCAAGAGCTGCTACAAGAAGCACAATCAGGGGCAGCTCTCCGCCTCCGATAAGATCGACCGGATCGTCACCAACCGCTGGCTGGGCCTGCCTATTTTCGCCGTGGTCATGTATCTGGTGTACTACATCGCCATGGTGACCGTGGGCTCCGCCGCTACCGACTGGGCCAATGACGGCCTGTTCGGTGACGGCTGGCATCTGTTCGGCATCGGCACCAGCGAATATACCGAGGTCGCCGACAATTATACCGCCGCCTCCGAGGCCATCAGCGCCTACTATGATCTGGATACCGAGGCCGATGACTTCGACCCCAACGCCGCTCTGGCCGATATGAAGGCGGTTCAGCCCGCCTCCGCGTCCACCACCATCGAAGTGGAGGACGAAGAGACTCTGGCCATGAATGACATGACCGTTTACTATGACGCCATCCCCGCTGACGCTGACAAGGAAACCACCGTCGGCATGAGCTATCTGGACGCTGTCACCTACTTTGATGAGAATGGCTTTGACGAGCCCGATCCCGCCGACTATGGCGTGTGGGTCCCCGGCGTGCCCGTGCTGATCGGCAACGCTCTGGAGGCCGCCGGTGCTGCCGAGTGGCTCAACGGCTTGATCCTGGACGGTATCGTGGCCGGCGTCGGTGCGGTGCTGGGCTTCGTACCCCAGATGCTGGTGCTGTTCCTGATGCTGGCGTTCCTGGAGGCCTGCGGTTACATGGCCCGTATCGCCTTCGTTCTGGACCGTATCTTCCGCAAGTTTGGCCTGTCCGGTAAGTCCTTCATCCCCATGCTCATCGGCACCGGCTGCGGCATCCCCGGCATCATGGCCTCCCGTACCATTGAAAACGAACGTGACCGCCGTATGACGATCATGACCACCACCTTCATCCCCTGCGGCGCCAAGGTGCCCTTTATCGCCATGGTGGCAGGCGCTATCTTCGGCGGCGCTGCTTGGGTGGCTACCTCCGCCTACTTCGTGGGCATGGCTGCCATCATCATCTCCGGCATCATGCTGAAGAAAACCAAGATGTTTGCCGGCGATCCCGCTCCCTTTGTCATGGAGCTGCCCGCCTATCACTGGCCCACTGTGGGCAACGTGCTGCGCAGCATGTGGGAGCGGGGCTGGTCCTTCATCAAGAAGGCTGGCACCATCATTCTGCTGTCCACCATCGCTGTGTGGTTCACCACCTACTTCGGCTGGGCTGAGGACGGCTTCCGGATGCTCTCCGAGGAAGAGATCGACTGCTCCATCCTCGCCCACATCGGCAGCCTGATCGCCTGGATCTTCGCGCCTCTCGGCTGGGGCAACTGGAAGGCCGCCGTGGCCTCCATCACCGGTCTGGTGGCCAAGGAAAACATCGTTGGTACGCTGGGTATTCTCTACGGCGGCGGTGATGAGACTGTCTATCAGGCTCTGGGAACTGTCTTTACCCAGATCAGCGGCTACTCTTTCCTGGTGTTCAACCTGCTGTGCGCCCCCTGCTTCGCCGCTATCGGCGCCATCAAGCGGGAGATGAACAACGCCAAGTGGACCTGGTTCGCCATCGGCTATCAGTGCGGCTTCGCCTATCTGTGCGCCCTGATGGTCAACCAGTTCGGCAAGGCCTTCACCGGCAGCCTGAACGTCATCGGTCTGGTGGCTGCCATCGCCGCTCTGGCCTTCATCCTCTACATGCTGGTTCGTCCTTACAAGGAAGCTACCAAGCTTTCCACTAAGGTCTGATTTTCCCCTCACCCTCCATTCTATATCTTCCATCTTCTATTTCTTTCAAAGGAGTGATTTTTCATGCTGACCTGGTTGAGTGCCAATCTCTCTACCCTCCTCATTTCTCTAGTCTTATTTGCCGTTGTCATTTCCATTGTCCGGTATCTCATCCGGCAGAAAAAGCAGGGCAAGCACACCTGCGGATGCAGCGGCGGCTGCGCCGGTTGTTCCGGCGGCTGTCACTGCGGACGGTAAACACTCCCAAGAAGAACAGGCGCACGGGACTCCCGTGCGCCTGTTCCTATCATCGTTGACTGGTTTGCAGGTTGGAGCTCTGCTCCGCAAAAGGATCAGATTTTGACGATCTTCCCGGTTTTCCACGCCTCCGTGGTGGCGTAGCCCACCCGTGTGGCATAGATGCCGTCCGCCACGCCGGTATCCGGCTTCCGCCCCTCCCGGACGCAGCGGACAAATTCCTCCATTTCCGTGAGGTACGCCTCTGCAAACCGCTCCGGGAAGGATTCCACACATTCGGTTCGGGCGCCATTCACATCGTAGACCATAGCCCGGTTCTTCTCCGGCACAGCAGAAATGCGGATCGTGCCCTCCGTGCCTACGATCTCCGTTTCGATATGGTAGCCGTAGGGCGCGGTGCGGCCCACATGGACCATGCCCATAGCGCCGTTTTTAAATTTGTAGACGGCGACGCCGGTCTCATCGTCACCGGCGTCCTGAAAGGCTGGGTGCTTAAAGGTGCAGCCCATGGCATAGACCTCCGCAGCCTCGCTCCCCAGGAACCAGCGCATCAGATCTATGTCGTGAATGGCAGAATCCAGAAAGATCCCGCCGGAGGTCCCGCTGTACCGGATGGCCCCCTCCACCACGGCTTCCGGGTCGATGCCGGTGGATTTCACCAGATACGGCGTACCGATGGCCCCCGCAGTGATTTTTTCCTTGGCATAGGCGTAGGACTTGTCATAGCGCCGCATAAAGCCCAGCATACACACCAATTCCGGGTGCCGGGCCACGGCCGCCTCCGCCTGAAGGCATTGTTCCATCGTAACGCCCAGAGGCTTTTCGGAAAACACGTGCTTCCCCGCGTCCAGCGCCGCCTCGATCTGCCAGCAGTGCTCCCCGGAGGGGGACACGATGGCCACCGCGTCCAGTTCCGGATCAGCGACCATCTCCCTGAAATCGCCGTACACCTTTTCAAGTCCCAATTCCTGACGGGCATACGCCTGACTGTCCGCGCCGGGCACGCAGGCCGCCGTCAGGATCGCGCCGGGAATCTTGTGGGCAAGGTTGGCAGCATGGACCCGGCCCAGCCGCCCCAGACCGGCAATGCCAACACGCAGTTCCTTCATAAGCAGTCTCCTTCCATTCAACTTGATCGGTTCAAAATAAAATTACGCCGCCGCTTTCGCGGCGGCGTAATTCAACTCAACAGTGCGTCCGGGGGACGGTTTACTGTGCAGCCATCTTACGGGCCTTGGCCTCCATCTTATTACGGAAGACGTCGATGGTAACGGCCAGGATGATAACAGAGCCGATGACGATGTACTGGACATCGTTCTTAGCACCGGCCAGGTTCAGGCCGTTGCGGATAACAGCCATCAGCAGAGCGCCAATCAGGGTGCCCCAGATGGTGCCCTTGCCGCCGGTGAAGGAAGCGCCGCCCACGATGCAGGCTGCGATGGCGTCGTTATCATAGGTGGAACCGGCGTTGCCGTTAGCGGAAGCCAGACGGCCAACAGACACGATACCAGCCATACCGGCCATGAAGCCGGACAGGGTGTAAACGAAGGTCAGCACGTTCTTGGAGGGGATACCGGACAGACGGGCTGCCTCGGGGTTGCCGCCCACGCAGTAGATCTGGCGGCCCAGAGCGGTCTTGCGCAGGAAGATATCAAAGATGATGAACACAATGATGACCAGAACGAAGCTGAAGGGGATGCCGGGGAACTTCACCTTGGTGGTGCCCTCATAATAGGTGGTGAACAGAGAGCCGCCGCCGATCCACATGAGGCCGTCAATGCCGGTGTTGGTGAAGGCGATGGACTTGGAGCCGGTAATGACCAGTGCCAGGCCCCACAGCACGTTCTTCATGCCCATGGTGGACACGAAGGGATGGGGCAGATCCAGACGGGTCAGCAGCGTACCGTTGATGAAACCGGCCAGGGTGCTGACGGCCAGGCCGCAGAGCACCAGCAGGAAGGGGTTCGTGATGCCGGACTGGACCATAACGCCGATGGTGCAGGTGCACAACACGCAGTTGGAACCAACGGACAGGTCGATACCGGCGGTAATCAGGGCGCACAGCATACCGGAAGCGATCAGGCAGTTGATGGATGCCTGCTTCAGGATATTCATGAAGTTACCGACCTTCATGAACTTGTCCGGCATGGTGATGCAGAAAATCAAAACCAGGATGGCAAGGGCCATCAGTGTACCGAGCTTTTGCAGAAGCTCTTTCATTTTCGTGTTTTTCATATCAGTCTAATTCTCCTCCCCAGGCCGCTTTCATGATGTCTTCGGAATTGAAGTGCGGCGTGTCCCGGTCAATATCAGCCATCACACGGCCGCCGCGCATAACTACCACATGGTCGCTCATAGCCAGGATCTCCGGCAGCTCGGAGGAGACCATGATGACGCACTTGCCGGCCTTCACCAGATCGTTCATGACCCGGTAAACCTCGATCTTGGCGCCCACGTCGATACCACGGGTGGGCTCATCGAAAATAAAGATGTCGGCGTCGGTATTGACCCACTTGCCGATAACCACCTTCTGCTGGTTGCCGCCGGACAGCTGGCCGACGACCTCATTCAGGGAGGGGGTCTTGATCTTCAGGGCGCTGACATTGTCATTGCCCGCCTGCTCAATGCGGTCCTTGTCCAGGAAGGGACCGTTGGAGAAGCCCTTCATATTGGCCAGGACCAGATTGGTCCGCACATCCAGATTGAGCACCAGGCCCTGGCCCTTACGGTCCTCTGTCAGGAAGGCGATTTTTCTCTTGATAGCGTCCTTCGGCGTTCTGATATGTACCTTCTCGCCCTTGACGTAGATCTCACCGCTGTCCAGCTTGTCAGCGCCGAACACCGCCCGCATGGTCTCCGTGCGGCCTGCGCCGACGAGGCCCGCAAAGCCGGTGATCTGGCCCGCATGGGCCTTAAAGCTGACATCGTGCAGGACGCCGGCCTCGTTGAGGCCCTTGGCCTCCAGCCACACCTCGCCCTTGGTGCCGAATTCCTTGGGATACAGGTTATCCAGAGTACGGCCCACCATGGCGTTGATGAGGGAGTCCTCCGTGAGGTTCACGGTATCCTCGGTGATGATGTGCTCGCCGTCACGCATGACGGTCACACGGTCGCAGAGCTCAAAGAGCTCTTCCAGTTTATGTGACACGAACAGGATGGCCACGCCCTTGGCCTTCAGGCCCCGGACGGTCTCCATCAACTGCTCGATCTCTTCCTTACCCAAAGAAGAAGTGGGCTCATCCATAATAATGAGCTTGGCATCCAGGGACACAGCCTTGGCGATCTCCACCATCTGCTGCTGACCCACGCCCAGCTTACCGCACTCCAGGTGGACGTTGATCTCCGGATGTCCCAGTGTTTTCAGCGCTTCTTCCGCCTCGGCGTGCATCCGGGGATAATCCAGCAGCAATCCCTTCTTAACGGCACGCCCCATAAAAACGTTATCCGTGACAGGCAGCTGCTTGACGATGTTCAGCTCCTGATACACACAGGCGATGCCTGCCTCGCGGGACTGAACAGGGTTTTTGAAAACGACCTTCTGGCCGTCCACAAAGATTTCCCCTTCTTCCGGAGTGTGAACGCCGGTGAGCACCTTGATCAAGGTGGATTTACCTGCGCCGTTTTCTCCGATCAGACCGTGAATCTCACCGGGTCTGATGCCGATAGACATGTCTTTTAACGCGACAACACCAGGAAAACGTTTGGTAATATGTTTCAGTTCGACGACATACTCGCTCATGGAATTACCTCGTTTCTGTTTTTCCTGATTTCCGAACCGCTCCCGCCGCAGCGGAAGCGCTCTCTCGATCCCGATTCCCGGGATCATTTTCGTTGAAATGTGCTTGCTGTTTAATCGTTTTCTTCTGTGCGTATTGTAACCGGGATCAGACAGAGAATGGTTCCTGCCAGATCCCGGCGCGCCGAAAATCCTCCGTTCCGCCGTGGGAACCCATCAGGTTTCCGCTTGCAGGCAAGCGCATGATCGGCTTTTCGGAATACAGCGGCAGAAAACCTGCCGCTGTATTCCGGCTTTTTCGCTTTTCAGCTATGGATAGCAGTCAGGCTGAATTAGCCCTTCATGGCCTCCAGGTTGTCCAGGTAAGCCTGGCCGTTCTCAGCGGTAACAACCTGAACGGGAGCGTTGATGACTTCGTCAACGGACTCGCCCTTGACAGCCTTCACGGCAGCCTCGACCACCTGATAGCCCATCTCATAGGGCTGCTGAGCGACGGTAGCCTTCACCAGCTCGCCGTCCAGAATCAGCTTCACGGCGGAAGCGTTGCCGTCGAAGCCAACAATGGTGATGTCGGACACGCCGGCGGACTTGCAGGCGTTCATAGCGCCGATAGCGGTATCGTCATTGTGGCAGAGCACGATGTCGATCTGATCGGGATAAGCGCTCAGCAGGTCTTCCATGGCCTTGGTAGCGCCGTCGGTCAGGTTGTTGCCGGACAGCTTGGCCAGAACTTCCACGCCAGCCTCGGTGCAGGCCTTCTCATAGCCTTCCATACGCATGTTGGAGGTGTTGTCGCCTTCCTGACCGTAGATGATAACGGCCTTGGCGTCGGTACCGGCCTGCTCGATGGCCCACTTGCCGCCCTCATAAGCAGCGTCCACGTTGGAGGTGCCCACGAAAGAGGTCTGGCCAGCGATGCCAACGTTGGTGTCAACAGCCAGCACGGGGATGCCAGCGTCGATGGCAGCCTGCAGAGCGCCCTGAGCGGCGCCAGCATCGTTGGGAGCGCAGACGATGGCGTCGCAGCCAGCGCCGATCTGCTGCTCGATCATGGAAACCTGACCCTCGATATCGCTCTCAGCGCCGGGGCCAACCACGACCACGTCAACACCCAGATCATCACCGGCGGCCTTGCAGCCGGCCTCCACATAGCCCCAGTACTCAGAGGCCAGGGTCTTCAGGACAACAGCGACCTTGACATCGCCGGTAGTGGGGGTCTCGGTCTCGGTCTCGGTCTTGTTCTCGGTGTCGGCAGGGGCCTCGGTCTTCTTGCCGCCGCAGGCAGCCAGAGACAAAGTCATTACCAGTGCGAGAGACAGTGCAAACAACTTCTTCATTCTTCATTTGCTCCTTTTCATTTTTTTCAGGATGTTTCCGGCAAAAAGCCGAATTCCTGACAGTATTAATTTAGCACAAGCATAGCAGACTTTCAATCTTAAACTTTGCTCAAAGTGTAAAACTGTTATCGTGCACAGGGAAAATCGTTTTCGTTTGGCACTTTTCACAGTTCATTTCAGAGATCAGCCGCCACAGGCATTAACCATACTTATGAATATACCATCACGATTTATGGCTGGTTTCAGGTTGCGGCGCATCGTATGTCTGCCGCGGACATTCTTTGGTCAGTTTGCGCACACAGTATGTCTTGCCGTTGGTTTTCTCCGTTTTTTTGTCCGCTTTGTCAATAGGCACATCCCCGCTTTACCACTTATAATCAGGAATAGAATGTCATACTATAAATGAGATGCATACCTGGTCCGATGGATACTTCGGGCAGAAAGGGATCTGATATGAACATTTTCTCTCTCTTTACTCTGTGCGGAGGGCTGGCCTTCTTCTTATACGGCATGACGGTCATGTCCAAAAGTCTGGAAAAAATGGCCGGCGGCAAGCTGGAGCGGCTGCTCAAGCGCATGACTTCCAACCCCATCAAAAGTCTGCTGCTGGGCGCCGGCATCACCATCGCCATCCAGTCCTCCTCCGCTATGACGGTCATGCTGGTGGGTCTGGTGAACTCCGGTGTCATGGAGATCGGACAGACCATCGGCATCATCATGGGTTCCAATATCGGCACCACCCTGACAGCGTGGCTGCTGTCCCTCACCGGCATCGAAAGCGAGAACTTCTTTGTCAACTTCCTCAAGCCCAAGAATTTCTCCCCCCTGCTGGCTCTCATCGGTATTCTGCTCATTATGGGCTCCAAGCGGCAGCGCCGCCGGGACGTGGGCCGGGTGATGATGGGCTTCTCCATTTTAATGTACGGCATGGAGCTGATGAGCGGCGCGGTGTCTCCTCTGGCAGATATGCCGGGCTTTACCCACTTCATGACTGCCTTCACCAATCCCTTCCTGGGTGTGCTGGTAGGCGCCGCCTTCACCGGCATCATCCAGTCCTCCGCCGCCTCCGTTGGCATTTTGCAGGCACTGGCCATGACCGGCTCCGTCACCTACGGCATCGCTATCCCCATCATCATGGGCCAGAACATCGGCACCTGCGTTACGGCTCTGATCTCCTCTATCGGCGTCAGCCGCAATGCCAAGCGGGTGTCCGTCATCCACATCTCCTTCAACCTCATCGGCACCGCTCTGGGTCTGCTGGCCCTGTTTGGCGGTGAGATGTTCCTGAATCTGCCCTTCCTGACAGAGCCCATCGGCGCTGTTGGCATCGCATTCTGCCACACGATCTTCAACGTCTGCACCACCCTTGTGCTGCTGCCCTTCAGCCGGCAGCTGGAGCGCCTTGCCAACAAGGTGATCTCCACGGAGGACAAGCCCTCTGACTTCGCCTTCCTGGACCCCCGGCTGATGCGGACCCCCGGCGTGGCTGTCAGCGAATGCGCCGTCATGACCAACCGCATGGGCGCTCTGGCGCTGGAAAGCATGCAGCTGGCTCTGGCCCAGTTCATTCAGTATGACGGCAGCCGGGAGGAGCAGATCCTGGCCAACGAGGACAAGCTGGACACCTATGAGGACCGTCTGGGCGGCTATCTGGTCCAGATCTCTCAGCACGGCACCTCCTCCGCCGATATGCGCACCGTCTCCCGCCTGCTTCACGCCATCGGGGACTTTGAGCGCATCGGTGACCACGCTCTGAACCTGCAGGAATCCGCCAAGGAGCTTCATGAAAAGCAGTTGACCTTCTCCACCATTGCCCGGGAAGAGGTGGATGTGCTGACCGCCCTGCTGGAGGATCTGCTGAACAGCGCCCTGCGCAGCTTCCAGTCGGACGATCCCCAGATGGCCCGGCAGGTGGAACCTCTGGAGGAAACTATGGACCTCCTTACGGAGGAGATCCGCAGCCGTCACATCCGGCGGCTCCAAAGCGGCCAGTGCACCATCCAGCTCGGCTTCATCCTCAACGATCTGCTGAACAATGCCGAGCGTGTGGGCGATCATTGCTCCAACATCGCGGTCAGCGTCATTGAGGAGCAGGAAAAACAGGCCGCCTCCCACGCCTATCTCCACAGTCTGAAGAAGAATGACGAGTTCTCCTTCCAGCTTCAGCAGAATCTGAGCCGGTACGTCCTGCCTGCGGAAACCGCAGAGGACCAGCCTGCCGAATAAGAAACCTTGCCAGCGTTCCCTTACGGGAGCGCTGGCTTTTTGCGTTTCCGGCCGCATATTCGGTTGAAGATGGCCCGTTCTGTCCGGGAAATCGAAAAATCAGCAGTCTCAGCCGCCGAAACAGTCCCTTTCTGTATAAATATGTGCTTTACCTTCCGGTGTTTTTCTGCTATACTGTATGTTTGTTAATGTGGAACATTGTTTGTTCCGCCTGATTTGAGAATGGGGGTGTCCGAATGAAGTATCAGAAATGGCATATCGGTACGGCATCAGAACAGGACACTGCCCTTTTGAAGGAAGCCGGCTACCCCAGTCTGCTGGCCACGGTGCTGGCCGCCCGGGGCATCACCACCTCCGAGGCCGCTGCCGAGGCGCTGGAGCGGGAGACCTCTCTGACGATCTCCCCCATGCTCATGCGGGACATGGACAAGGCGGTGGCCCGGATCCAGAAGGCGCTGGCCAACGATGAAATCATCGCCGTTTTCGGCGATTACGATGTGGACGGCATCACCTCCACGGTGCTGCTTCTGGACTATCTGAAAAACTGCGGTGCCAAGTGCCTGCGCTATATCCCCCGGCGGATCGAGGACGGCTACGGCCTTTCCAAAGACGCCATCCAGGGCCTGCGGGACAAGGGCGTCACCCTGATGATCACCGTGGACTGCGGGATCACCGGCAACGAGGAGATCGACTTTGCCGCATCCATCGGCATGGACGTGGTGGTGACGGATCACCATGAATGTAAGGAAAACCTCCCCAGGGCCGTAGCGGTAGTGGACCCCCACCGTCCGGATGACACCTATCCCTTCAAATATCTGGCTGGCGTGGGCGTGGCGCTGAAGCTGGTGCTGGCTCTGGGCGGACCGGACCGGGAAAACGCCCTGTTCGCCCGGTACTGCACTCTGGCCGCCATCGGCACCATTGCCGACGTCATGCGGATGGAGGGCGAAAACCGCACCATTGTCTCCTGTGGCCTTGCCGCCCTGAACCACACGGATTTTGTGGGCATCCATGCCCTTTTGAAAGAGGCGGGGCTGCTGGGCAAGCCCATCACCTCCATCCAGATCGGCTTCGTTCTCTCCCCCCGGATCAACGCCGCCGGGCGCATGGGGGCTGCGGATCTGGCCGCGGACCTTTTGCAGGAGACCGATCCCGCCAAAGCGGAGGAGCTGGCCAAGCAGCTATGCGACCTGAACCGGGAGCGGCAGGCGGTGGAGCAGTCCATCTGCGCCGACGCCATCGCCCAGATCGAGCGGCTGCGGCCGGAGGAACGGAACGCACTGGTGCTTTCCAGCGAGGAATGGCATCAGGGCGTGGTGGGCATCGTAGCCTCCCGTCTCAGTGAAAAATACGCCGCCCCCAGCTTCATGATCCATCTGAAGGACGGCTCCGGCAAGGGCTCCTGCCGCTCCTACGGCGGGTTCAACCTGTTTTCCGCGCTGGAATCCTGCTCTGACCTGCTGGACGGCTTCGGCGGTCACGAGCTGGCAGCCGGTTTTACCATCCCGGAGGAAAACATTGATACCTTCCGCCAGCGGATGAACCGCTTCGTAAAGGCCGCCTCCGGCGGTGAGCGGGCGGTGAGCTGTCTGGAGGTAGACGCCGCCATTTCCAACCCGGCGGATATGACGCTGGAGCAGGTGGACCATCTGGCTCAACTGGAGCCTTACGGCTCCGGGAATCCACGCCCGGTGTTCGCCCTGCTGGGTGCCACGGTGGACAGCGTTCAGGCCGTGGGGCAAGGCAAGCACCTGAAGCTGCGGCTCAGCAAGGGTCCCAGCCGGTTTGACGCCATTTTCTTCTCCATGCCGGAGGCCGCCGCTCAGTTGGAGCCCGGCTGTCGGGTGGATGCGGCCTTCTATTTGCAGGCCAACACCTTCCGGGGCACCACCACTCTGCAATTGCAGCTGGTGGACCTGCGTCCCTCTTTGACTCCCAGCCGCCACGAGGCGGAATCCTTGGACCTGCTGCACCGCCTGACGGGGGAGCAGCCCCTCACGGCCCAGGAGACCGCCCGGCTCATGATCTCCCGAGACCAGTTTGCCGCCTTCTGGCGGATTCTGGACCGGCACCTGAAGCAGGGCAAGCTGGAAACAGATCTGCTGCCCTATCTCCGTTCTCTGGCGGCGCAGGTAGGCGGCTGCGACAGTTTTCTCCGGGCCGCGCTGGCCCTGACGGTCTTTCAGGAACGGGGACTCATCTCCCTGTCCCGGCAGGAGGACCGGGTTACGCTATGTCTCAATCCCATTCAGGGAAAGGTGGATCTTTACGCCTCTCCCTGCCTGCGCCGCCTCCGGGGCGGTGCGGAGGTTAAACGAGGTGATTCGCAGTGACGATTGACGAACAGTTTGAGAAATTGGAGAATACCGTCCGGGAATACAATCCCGGCGCGGATTTCAAGCGCATCCGGGAATCCTATGAATTCGCCAAGCAGCATCACGGCGAGCAGCGCCGCAAAAGCGGTGAGCTTTATATCACCCACCCCTTAGCCGTGGCGCAGATCGTGGCGGAGGAACTGCACCTGGACTCCGAGTCCATCGAGGCGGCCCTGCTTCACGATGTCATTGAGGATACGGACGCCACGTATGATGACGTGGCCAAGCTCACCTCCCCCACGGTGGCGGATCTGGTGGAGGGCGTCAGCAAGCTGACCCGGATCCAGTACGCCACCAAGGAAGACGAGCAAATGGAGAACCTCCGGAAAATGCTCATCGCCATGAGTAAGGACATCCGGGTCATCCTCATCAAGATCTCCGACCGGCTCCACAATATGCGGACCATGGAGTATCAGACTCCCGCCAAGCAGAAGCAGAAATCTCTGGAGACCATGGAGATCTACGCCCCCATCGCACACCGGCTGGGGATGCAGCGGATGAAGTGGGAGCTGGAGGATCTCTCCTTAAAATATCTGGACCCCATCGGCTACGATGAGATCGTCTCCAAGCTGGACGCCAAGCGCCCGGAGTATGACGCTCTCATGAGCCGCACTCAGGCCCAGATCGATCAGCGGCTCAATGAAATGGGCATCAAGCACATTGTCTACGGCCGCATGAAGCACCCTTATTCCATCTACCGGAAAATGTTCAGCCAGAACAAATCTCTGGATGAGATTTTCGACCTCTTTGCGTTCCGGGTGGTGGTGGACACCGTCAGCGACTGCTACAACGTGCTGGGCGTGATCCATGACCTCTACAAGCCCATTCTGGGACGCTTCAAGGACTATATCGGCACCCCCAAGCCCAACGGCTACCAGAGCCTTCACACCACCGTCATGGGCAATGATGGCATCCCCTTTGAGGTGCAGATCCGCACCACGGAGATGCACGAGATCGCCGAGTACGGCGTGGCCGCCCACTGGAAGTATAAGCAGAACGGTCAGGGTGCCGGCACCGAGGGCAAGTACGAGTGGGTACGCCGTCTGCTGGAAAATCAGGAAGGTGCCGATGCTGAGGAGTTTATCCACTCCCTGAAGGTGGATATGTTCTCCGACGAGGTGTTCGTGTTCACCCCCAACGGCGACGTGCAGAACCTCCCCGCCGGAGCCACCCCCATCGACTTCGCCTACGCCATCCACTCCGCCGTGGGCAACCGCATGATCGGCGCCAAGGTGAATAACCGCATCGTCACGCTGGACCATGTGCTGAAAAACGGTGACATCGTGGAGATTTTGACCTCCAAAAACGCCAAGGGCCCCAGCCGGGACTGGATGAAGATTGCCAAGAGCAACGAGGCCCGCTCCAAGATCCGCCAGTGGTTCAAAAAGGAAAAGCGGGACGAGAACATCGCCAACGGCCGCTCCGCCTTCGATGCGGAGCTGCGTCACTGCGGCATCGCCATGAAAGACGTACTGGACCCGGAATTCCTGCCGGTGCTGCTGAAAAAGGTAGCTTATCCCACGCTGGACGATCTCTACGCTGCCATCGGCTATGGCGGCTTCACCGCTCAGAAGGCGGTGAGCCGGATCCAGGGCGAGTTGCAGCGCCGCCAGCAGCAGCGGCAGCAGGAGCAGATGCTGGCAGAGGCTGTGGCGGAGCCCAAGGAGGACACCAAGCCTGCGGACACTCCCAAGCAGCCCAAGGCCGTCAAGAGCGAGCAGGGCATTATCGTGGAAGGTCTGGACAACTGTTTGGTGAAGTTCTCCAAATGCTGCACCCCCGTCCCCGGAGACGACATCGTGGGCTTCATCACCCGTGGCTACGGCGTGTCCGTCCACCGGGCGGACTGTCCCAACGCCTCGGAGGAAAAGCGGAAGGAGCAGCCCGACCGCTGGATCCATGTCTCCTGGGGCACCGATACCAATGACAGCTATCCCACCACCATCGAGGCGGTCTGCAAGGACCGGCTGAACCTGCTGCTGGACATCTCCTCCGCCCTCTCCACCACCAAAACCTTTGTGCTGGGTTTGAACACCCGCAGCACGGAGGACGGCTTCGCCATCATCCGCATCGAGATCCAGATCAAGGATGGCGCGCAGTTGTCCACCCTCATGAACAAGCTCCATCAGATCTCCGGCGTTCTGCAGGTCAACCGGCCTGTGGGCTGATCTTTCGCGGCATTGGAAACGGGTTTTCTCCGCTGCCGCAAAGAACCGCTCTTGACAAAATGCAAAACACACGGATCTGCCCGATTTGCGGGCAAGGCCCATTACGAAGCATACCCTTTCGGGTATTAAATAAGGAGTTGCTACCATGCGTGCTGTTGTTACACGAGTCAAAAACGCCTCTGTTGTCATCAATGAACAGGTCAACGGTCAGATAGGCACCGGTTTTCTGGTGCTGCTGGGTGTAGGCCCCAACGATACGGAGGTCACCGCCGACAAGCTGGCGGACAAGATCTGCAATCTGCGGGTCTTTGAGGATGAAAACGAAAAGATGAACCTGAATCTGGAGCAGGTGGGCGGCAGCCTGCTGGTGGTGTCCCAGTTCACCCTGTACGCCGATACCTCCTCCCGCCGCCCCGGCTTCTCCGGCGCGGCCAAGCCCGATCTGGCCATCCCCCTCTATGAGCGGTTCATGGCCCACTGCCGGGCGCGGGGCTTCGACGTGCAGCACGGCGAATTCGGCGCCGATATGCAGGTCTATTCCCAGAACGACGGTCCGGTCACCATCCTGTTCGACACGGAAGAGTAAACTGATTTCAACGAGGTGTGTCTTATGAAGATCCAAGCCTTGCAGGTGGGATCCATCGGTACCAACTGCTACATTCTCTGCGATGAAGCGGCTAAGGTCTGCGCCGTGATCGATCCCGGTGCGGAGCCGGAGCTGATCCTCTCCGCCGCCGAAAAGCTGGACTGCACCGTGGATAAGATCCTGCTGACCCACGGCCACTATGACCACACCGGTGCGGTGGCGGCTTTGATGGAGACGCTGCCGCCGACGGCGGTCTATATCCATCAGGCGGATTTTGACAGTCCGCAGACCCAGCTGTTCCCTCTGAAAAGCGAACTGGCCCGGATTCCCTTCGGCGGCGTGAATTTCTACGGCGAGGGAGACCGCATCACGGTGGGCACGCTGGAGCTTCAGGTGCTCCACACCCCTGGCCACTCCGAGGGCAGCGTCACGCTGCTGTGCGGAGATACCCTGTTCTGCGGGGACACCCTGTTTGCCGGTTCCTGCGGCCGGACAGACTTTCCCGGCGGCAGCATGAAGCAGATGATGGTCTCTCTGGCCCGGCTGGCCGCCCTTCCCGGGGACTACCGGGTCCTGCCGGGACACATGGAGCCCAGCACTCTGGACCGGGAGCGGCGCTTCAACCCCTATATGCAGATGGCACTGCGGGAGCAAGGCTGATATGAAGCTGGAATTTTTAGGTCATGACGAGCGCTATATCGTCGAACAGAGCCTGATGACCCTCTTTCCGCTGGAAAAACCGACCTATGACGCGGTACAGCCGGAAGATGAGGCATGGTGCCGCCTTGCCGCCGAGGAAACGGCGGCGGACTGTCAGGTCACAGCGGAGCTGCACTATCACGGATACACCGCCGCCGGGACCTTTGCATCCCCCCTCACCGGCACGGACTTTGAAAAAGAAGGCCAGCGGCGCTACGCCGTGGCGGCCTGCTTCTATCTGGCATTTCTGGATCTGTATCCCAAGTTGCCGGAAGCGCTCCGCGCCGCGGAAAAGCTGACGCTGCCCCCTTGGGGGATGCTCACCGGCGTCCGGCCCGACAAGCCCATCACACGGGCGTTGATGGAGGGCAAGACCCCGGAGGAAGCCAAGCGGGAACTGAAGGCGCGCTATTTCGTCCCTGAGGACCGGGCGGCGCTGGCTTTGGAGACTGGTGCCGTGGGCTATCAGGCGTTGAATCGGCTGGAAAAGCGGGATATCGACCTGTATGTGGGTATTCCCTTCTGTCCCACCCGTTGCGCCTACTGCTCCTTTGTCAGTCAGAGCGTGGAGCGAAGTTTTTCTCTGGTGGAGCCCTATGTAAAGGCCCTGATCGCGGAGATCCGCTCCGGCGGGGATATGGTGCGCAGCAATCGTCTGCGCCCCCGCGCCTTTTACATGGGCGGCGGCACCCCCGGCATCCTGACGCCGGATCAGATGGATGCCATCCTGACGGCTCTGGAAGAATCCTTCGACCTCTCCGCCTGTCCGGAGATCACGGTAGAGATCGGCCGTCCGGATACCATCACCGCCGAAAAACTGGCCGTTCTGAAAAGTCACGGCGTCACACGGGTCTGCGTGAATCCCCAGACCATGGAAGACCACGTTCTCGCCGCCATCGGCCGCCGCCATGTCTCTGCGGATACGGTGCGGGCCATGGAGCTGGTGCGGGCCTACCGGTTCCCCCACGTCAACATGGACCTCATCGCGGGACTGCCGGCGGATACACCGGAGGGCTTCCGCCGTTCTCTGGACAAATGTCTGGAACTGGGGGCCGATGATATCACCATCCACACGCTGGCGCTGAAAAAGGGCAGCCGCATTCTCATGGAGGGTCTCTCCATTCCCGATGGCGCCGCCGTGCAGGCCATGCTGGACTATGCCGCCCCTACCCTGCGGGCCGCAGGCTTCGTCCCCTACTACCTCTACCGGCAGAAGTATATGTCCGGCAGCTTTGAGAACGTGGGTTGGAGCCGCCCCGGCGGGGAGTGCTGGTACAACGTGGACATCATGTCGGAGCTGTGCTCCATCCTGTCCTTCGGTGCGGGCGGTTCCACTAAAATGGTGGAGCCCGGCACCAACCACATCGAGCGGGTCTTTAACCTGAAGTATCCCAAGGAATACACGGAGCGGCCGGAGAAAATTCAGCAAAACCAGGCTACTTTCGCGGAGTTTTATCAAAAATACGTTCCCGAAACTTAAACGGGCGGCCACGGCCGCAAGGAGGGTCATTCATGGAACATAGCTGTGAAGCGTATTGGACCAAGGCGGAAGGACTGGCGCGGGACGCCATCTGTACCATGGGGTTGGGCGCCAAACGGTTGACGGATGCCGCCAAGCGGCAGTTAGAGATCGCGGATCTCCGCGCCGGCGTCAACGTCGGTCTCCGGGAACTGGGCGAGCTGCTGTATGCCACCCACACCGGCACTCCTACGGATTCCGAGCTGCTGCTGGAAAAAATGCGGGAGATCGATGAACTCAAGGCCCGGCTCCGGGAGTTGGAGGGAGAACCCATCATCCATCTGATCTGCCCCCGCTGCGGACATGAGGTCCAGCCGGAGGACGTATACTGCCGGGACTGCGGCGAAAAGCTGTAATGACGGGTATGTTCCGCTCCTGCGGCGCATACCTAACCAATAGCGGCGGTACGCCGCCGAAAGACTGTCGATAAAGCGATAAATTCTCCGCAACGGTAAGGTAGGGCAGCCGTTAGCGGCTCCGCCGCTCTACGGATGCCGCATACCCCTTGCGGGTAAAGGGTGTGTGCGGGAAACCTAAGAGGGGTTTCCTGCGCCATTGAAATCCTAAGTTTTCAGAACTTTTATAAAGTTCTGAAAACCTGCTCAGCAGAGCGAAAAGATTTTTTCGCCCGCTGAGCGGGGATACGCCCCGCCCCTCTCAATCTGAAAATTCGAGGTAACATCCATGGCAACTCCTGCGAAAAAGCAATCCTTCTTAGGCGGCGCCGCCATTCTGGCGGCGGCTGTGGTCATCGTCAAGCTCATCGGTGCGGCCTACAAGATCCCTCTCAGCAATATTCTGGGCAGCGCGGGACAAACTTATTTTGACACCGCCTACCAGATCTACAACTTTTTGCTGACCTTTTCCACGGCGGGCCTGCCCCTGGCCATCTCCCGGATGACCAGTCAGGCCCACGCCAAGGGGCTGGAAAACGAGAAGCAGCGGATCTTCTCCACCGCCATCTGGCTGTTCTTCGGTCTGGGTCTGGTCTGCTCCGTGCTGATGTTCTTCCGGGCGGACGCGCTGGCCCGGTTCCTGAACAACTCTCTGGCCGCCACTGCCGTACAGGCGCTGGCCCCAGCGGTGTTCTGCGTGTGCCTGCTGGCCTGTATGCGGGGCTACACGCAGGGTCAGGGCAACATGACTCCCACTGCCGTCAGTCAGGTGCTGGAGGCCCTTTTGAAGCTTGGCATCGGCCTGCCTTTAGCGTGGTACGTGCTCCACATCGGCAAAACCGCCGAGCTCAGCGCGGCGGGGGCCATCGTGGGCGTCACGGCGGGCACAGCGGTATCCATGCTGTTCCTGTGCGCCTATCTCGTCACCCACCGGAACCGGAAGGAATCCTTGGACGTTCCCTCCTCCAGCGGGCAGATCATTAAGCAGATCCTGCTCATCGGCGTTCCCATCACCCTGAGCAACTCCGCCATGAGCATCATCAACATCATTGATACCAAGATCGTCATGGGCCGCCTGCAAAACGGACTGGGCCTTTCAGAAACGGCGGCGGCTGTGCTGAACGGCCAGTACCGCATCGCCATGAATATGCCCAACATGGTGGCCTCCTTTGTTTATCCCGTCACCATGAGCCTGATCCCCTTCGCGGCGGCGGCGCTGGCCCGGAAGGACCACGCTGAGGCGGACCGCATCATTTCCTCCGCCTTCCGACTCATCGCCATTCTGGCGCTGCCCGCGGGCGTGGGTCTCTCCGTGCTGTCCACCCCCATTGAGCGGCTCATGCTGCCCATGCAGCCGGAGGACGCGCTGGCGGCGGGTCCCCATTTGCAGATTTTAGGCATTGCCCTGATCTTCATCTGCCTGATGATTTTGACCAATGCCATTTTGCAGACCTATGGTAAGGAGAAGCTTCCTATTTTCACCGTCATCGCCGGCGGCGTGGTGAAGGTGGTCATGAACTACATTCTGGTGGGCAACCCGGACATCAGCATCCACGGCGCGCCCATTTCTACCCTGTGCTGCTATCTGACCATCTGCGGACTGAACCTCTTCTTCGTGTGGAAATATTCCCCGGAGAAACCCCGGTACACGCAGCTGTTCGGAAAGCCCATCGTAGCCTCCGCCGTGATGGGCGCCGCCGCCTGGGCAGTGTGCGGCCTTGTTGCCAGAGTCCTCAGCGGCCACAGTGCTTACGGTGCCAATGCCCTCGCTACCTTCTGCGGCATTCTGGCCGGTGTGGTGGTATACGGCGTTCTGGTCATTACCCTGCGAATCTTACAGGCAGAGGACGTAAAAGCTCTGCCTAAAGGCGAAAAAATAGCCAAACTTTTGCGCTTGAAGTGAACGATTTATAAAAAATCCTGTTATATCAACGTTTTCAGGATAAAATAGCTTGCAAAGGCAGTGGAGATATGGTAAATTTTCAAAGGAAACAACGCTATGGGTGGGAGGATCTTCTCACCATCATGCACCTGCTGCGTGCCCCCGAGGGCTGTCCTTGGGACCGCGAGCAGACCCATCAGTCCATCCGCCGGAATTTTCTGGAAGAGACCTACGAGGCGCTGGACGCCATTGACCGGAATGACATCCCCGGTATGTGCGAGGAATTGGGGGATGTTCTGCTTCAGGTGGTGTTCCATTCCGTGATGGAAGAGGAGCAGGGCCGTTTCACCGCAGATGACGTGGTAGACGGCGTGGCTCAGAAGCTGGTGTTCCGCCACCCTCATGTATTCGGTGCCGCCGAGGCCGCCGACAGCGCGCAGGCGCTGGAGGGCTGGGAGGCTCAGAAAAAGAAGGAAAAGGGGTTCACCTCCCCGGCGGACGCTGTGGAAGCCGTCCCCCATACGCTGCCGGCGCTGTGGCGGGCGGAAAAGATCGTCTCCCGCTCCGTAAAGGCCGGGTTCAACTGGGACTCCGCTGCCGGTGCGCTGGACAAGCTGGATGAGGAAACCGCCGAGCTGCGGCAGGCCGTGGAGGCCGGACAGCCTGTGGACAGTCCTCACGGCATCCGGGAGGAGCTGGGCGACGCTCTGTTCATTCTCTGCAAGATCGCCCAGATGTCCGGTGTGGACCCGGAGGACGCTCTGCACCGGGCCTGCGACAAATACCAAGGTCGGTTCCGCCGGGTGGCGGATGCCGCCGACCGCCCGCTGAACGCTTATACGGAAGCGGAAAAAATCGCTCTTTGGGAGCAAGCCAAAGAAAACTAAGATCTTCATTGCGGAAACGCGATAAAAGATAAATGGAATTTTAATTATTTTACAGGAGGATATACTCATGAACAAAGCTGAACTGATCGCCGCCGTGGCCGCTGCCGCTGAAATTTCCAAGAAGGACGCTGAGACTGCTGTCTCCGCTACCCTGGACGCCATTACCGCCGCTCTGAAGGAAGGCGACAAGGTCCAGCTGGTTGGCTTCGGTTCTTTCGAGGTCAAGTCCCGCGCTGCCCGCACTGGCCGTAACCCCCGTACCAAGGAAGTTGTCGAGATCCCCGCTTCCAAGGTGCCCGTGTTCAAGGCCGGCAAGGCTCTGAAGGACGCTGTGGCTGAATAAATTCACACCGTAAAGGGGGCGTTACGCCCCCTTTTTCATTTTTCAAGAAAGGAAGCATCATGCGCTTAGACAAATATCTCAAGGTCTCCCGGCTCATCAAGCGGCGGACCGTGGCCAACGAAGCCTGCGACAATGGATTGGTCACCGTCAACGGTAAGCCCGCCCGGGCCTCCTACGAGGTGAAGGAGGGAGATCAGATCACCCTTCGCTTCGGCGTACGGACCGTCACCGTGGAGGTGCTGTCTGTTCAGGAGACCGTGCGGCAGAGCGATGCCGCCGCCCTGTACCGGCAGATCCAATAAGTTCTTCTATCTCCCTCCCTGTCCGCATACACTGAGGGCAGGGAGGGATCTTATGACCAATGACTTCAATATGCCCGTCACCCCCCACCGGCTGGAGCTGATGGACCGGGCGCATCTTACCGTTTCCGGCGTGGAGGACGTGGAACGTTTCGACGAGAGCGGCGTCATCATGACCACCTCCGCCGGGACCCTGATCGTCACCGGGGAGGACCTGCACATCGGCAAGCTGTCCTTAGAGGGGGGCGAGTTGTATGTGGATGGCCGCATCACCTCCATCTCCTATGAGGACACTCCGAACCGTCAGGGCGGCTTTTTCAGCCGTCTGTTCGGATAGGCCATGGCCATCCATGTCACGGAGCAGCTCCGCACGTTCCTCCTGTCGATTCTGCTGGGTCTGGGCGCCGGGGTCCTGTACGACCTGCTGCGGGCGGTACGGCTGCGGCACCCCCGACTGACGGCGCCGCTGGACCTGCTCTACTGTCAGGCCATAGGTCTGGCGGTCTTTCTGTTCGTCCTGCGGCAGTCGGATGGCCAGCTCCGGGGGTTCATCCTGCTGGGAGGTCTGGGCGGCGGCGTTCTGTTTTTTTCCCTGCTTTCCCGGCCCCTGCGGCCGGTTTGGGACTTCTGGATGGACCGGTGGATGGAATTGTTCCAATTTCTGAGTCTACCGGGACGGTTTTGCGCCGCAGTTTGTAAAAAATTTGCATTTCAGGCAAAAACCCTCTTTTATTTTCTCAGGAAATACGCTACAATACATATTGAAGGAGTATGGAAGCCCCTTCGCAAAGGAGGGATGTCCCATGGCAAAGCCCGTCAAACCCGCAAAAAAGAAAAAATCAGGTAATCTGCTGGTCCATGTGGTGATCCTGCTGCTTCTGGCCACAGTGGGCTGGCGGCTTCATGCCCTTCAGGGGCAGGTCCGGGCCGCGCAGGCGGAACGGGATCAGTATGCCCGGCAGGTGGAGAATGTCCAGCAGGAAAACGAGACGCTGCGGAGCGACATCGCAGAAGGTCCCACTGAGGAGAAAATGAAAGAACTGGCCCGGGAAGAACTGGGCATGATCGACAGCAACAGCTATCTGTTTTTAGATCGATCCAACTGAGCATTACCGGCACAGCCGGTTACTATTATTTTAACAAGAATAAGAATAGGAGTAACACAGCACTTATGGAGTACGAGGTCGGAACAGTCTTAGAGGGCAAGGTCACCAGTATTACAAAATTCGGCGCTTTTGTGGCCTTGGAGGGCGGCAAGTCCGGCCTGGTACATATTTCGGAGATCGCCAACAGCTATGTCAACGATGTACATGACTTTTTGCAGGAGGGGCAGGACGTTAAAGTAAAGCTCCTTGCTATCAAGGACGGAAAGCTGGATCTTTCCATCAAAAAGGCGTTGCCTGCACCGGAGCGCCCCGCCCAGCGGAACTTCCAGCCCCGTCCGGCAGCAGCCCCCCGTCCCGCGGCGGCTCCCCGGCGGCCCGCCGTTCAGGCAGCGGACACCACCCCCTCCGGCGATCTGGCCTTTGAGGACAAGCTCAAGCAGTTTCTCTCCTCCTCGGAGCGGAAAATGGCGGACCTGAACCGGAACATCTCCGGCAAGCAGGGCGGCCGCAGAAGAAGATAAATCCATTTCAGACTGATAACAACGCAGCCGTCTCCGGGAGAGCATCCCAGAGACGGCTGCGTCAACTTATATGTGTGAAAAATCACGCAGAAAAAGCGTCCACGCCCGCAAGGGCACATTTGATAGGGCCGATTTTCCGCGCCCCTTTTACGCCAGTCTGCGGGAACACTCATTCTGGGTGTTGCTCCAGAAGTGAGTGTCATCGATGCCGGACACGTAGTAAACAAGCGGAGCGGAAAAGTCATTTTGCAGATAGTCAATGTCCAACTCCGGACAGTATCCCACACTGCTGCGGTCCCGGACGCGGAAGCGATAGGCGGTTTCGCCAAGCAACTCCAGTTCCGGATACACGATGCGGCAGCCGTCCTCGGAAAACAGCAGAACGGTGGTACCCGCATCGTCCACCCAGATACCCGCAAGTGCTTCCTCCGTCACAGCGCTGTAATCCCCCGGCGCTTCGTAGCGGTACTCCGCGCATTCCGTGCGGTCTAAAATCTGCGTAAACAGGGGGAGCAGCTTCCACGCCGCCCACTTCACCCGGCCCGTGCTGCGGTACGGCTGTTCCATGGTATAGCCCGCGTCATCCAGTGCGTCATAGGCCGTCTCATCGCCCCGCATGAGGGCCTCCGCCTCCGTCAGCACCGCCGCCCATGCCCGGGCCAGCTCCGCAGAGTTTTTCCATGGGCACGTTTTCATCTATCCACCTGAATACGTCCTCCTGCTCCACCGAGTTCACATCGATCCAGTCCAGCAGCTCTCCGGCGGCATAGGTGGTCCGCAGAGAGTTGCCCGCCGTGCCGGGTGCCACGGTGTAGATGTCTGTCAGCACATCTTCCAGACTCAGCGGTTCTTTTTCCTCCGGCTTTGCAGGTTCAGGTTCCGGTGTTTCATCGGGAGGTTCCGCTGCCTCCTCCCCCGGTGCCGACGGCTTCGCATCCGGCGGATTCTCCGGCTCCCTGTTCTGCCCGCCGCAGGCGGTCAGCAGCAGCGCCAGCAGCAAACATACCGTCAAGATTCTGCGTTTCATCCCATTCACCTCTCGATCTTTGATCCGCGGCCATGCCAACACACGCAAAATACAGGACCTCCACAGGTTCCGGCCATGGCCGAAGCCGGACGCCGCACATGGATACATTGGAGCAGGCTTTCAAAGGAAACCTCAATGCCATAAGCAAGCACATCTGTATATGCTTATTATATCAATACCATGCGGAAATTCAAGCTGGACCCACAAATTCCCGCCTTCACTGTGGCAAAGGGGGCACGGGAAATTCAGAATCACGGCTCCCCCGCCACTAGCAGTCATGCGCTCTATCGACCCAAAAAACCACGCGGTCAGTCTCTCGGCTGACCGCGTGGTTCCACAAGTATTCTGTTTTTACTGTACGGAATTTTTCATTCTCCACACGATGGCAGAGACCTGACCGCGTGTCAGGGTGTTGTTGGGCTTATAGGTGCTGGTGCCGTTGGAGAAGTACCCCTCAATGATACCGGCGGCGTTCAGTGCCTGCACATAGACGTCGTTGGTATCGGTAAAGGGCTTCTTGCTGGGCAGACCGGTGGTAGAAAGCTTCAACGCCTTGGCGGCGATCTGCGCGATCTGCAGACGGGTGATAGGCCCGTTCAGCTTGGGATTGCCGGACACCAGTCCGTCAGCCTTGGCCTTCGCCAGATAGCCGCTGAAGGTGCTGCCCTTCACCGTGGGGGCCTGCTCGCCGTAGCCCGCCGCCAGCATGATGAGCTTCAGGGCCGCGCCGTAAGTAATGGTATTCTTCTCCTGGAACGTTCCGTTGCTGTAGCCGGAGATAACATTGGCGCTGGCAAGTTCCGTAACATACTTATAGCACCAAGTGGAGGTGGAGATATCCGTAAACTTCTCCACGCTGTCCACCACGCCGATGGAGACCACACCGGCCCCCAAAGCGGTGCCGCTGCTGCTCAATGCCACATAGGGAATAGAGACAGAACCGGTGAACCCACTGTTGGGAATGAAGCGCAGTTGGCTCATGGAATCAGTGTCGCTGCCGTAGCTGTAAGCGCTGGTGGTATCCGCCGCATAGGAGCCAACGTACAGAACACCGGCAGTGGAGGCAGGCAGCTCCAGCAGCTGGATGCTGCTAAGGCCGAAGCCAGTGGCGGATGCCACCGCGGAATACACAGAGTTTGCCGGGAAGTTCACGGAGGTACCCTTGGTGGTCACGCTGTAAACCTCAGACACCGGAGAAGCCGTCACACTGATCAGAATGGTTGCAGAAACAGCCGTTCCGCTGCTGCTGTATCCGGTAAAGGTGAGGGCTGTGCAGTAATTGCTGCCGCTGGGGATATAGGTCAGCTCGGAGAGATCATATTCCGATGCAGAGGCGGGACTGTAGGAGAAAATCATACTGCCCGCCATAGAAGCGGTGAGCTGCGTCCGCGTCGCGCCGTACTTGCTGGCATTGTAATAGTTGTAGTATAGACTGCCGGTAGCGGGTACACTGGTCAGCGTCAGATATTGCAAGGACCCGCCGGAGGTGTACTTACGGAAAAGGCGGGCAATGTCATTGGCGTTGATCTGCAGGGCGGTGTTGGGCGTGGTATTGTAGCGGATGTTGCCCACATAACGGGATGTTCCCGCAGATGTGCCGGTGGTGATGACCAGTGTACCGGTGGCGTTCTGGTTGGTCCGGGTACCGGTGCCGCCATAAACAGTGAAGTTCAGCTCCACACTGCCGGAGAAGGTCCGATCCGCCACAAAGCTCAAATCGTCCAGGCTGTAATCCGCATCTTCGTAGCTGTCATAACCAAATGTGGTTCCGGACAGGCTGGAACGGGTAAAGGCTGTCTCATTCCGCTTGCCGTACCGGGAATAGAGGGTACCGGCATTGTTGAACGCACTGTCAGGCCGGCTGAATTCCACATACTTGAAGCTGCCGGTGCAGTTGCTGCTATCGTAGACCTTTTTAAAGTCATCCTCGTCAAAGGCAACTTCGTCACCGGCCTTCACCGTGTAGGTGACATCGCCCTTGGCCGTGGAGGAACCGGTCTTATCGGTGGTGATGACCAACGTACCGGTGACATTCTGGTTGGTTCGGGTGCCGGTGCCGCCATAAACAGTGAAGTTCAGTGTAATGCTGCCGGAGAAGGACTTGTCCGCCACAAAGCTCAGCTCGTCCAGATCGTAGTCACCATAGTCGCTGTCACCGTAGTAGAACTTGTTGCTGCTGAGGCTGGAACGGGTGAAGGCAGTCTCATTCCGCTTGCCATACCGGGAGTAGAGGGTACCGGCATTGTTGAACGCGCTGTCGGGCCGGCTGAATTCCACATACTTGAAGCTGCCGGTGCAGCTGCTGTTCTCATAGATCTTCTCAAAATCGTCATCGTCAAAGGTAACTTCCTCACCGGCTTTCACCGTGTAAGTAATGTCACCCTTGCTGGAGGATGCAGATTTAGAAGATGTGATTTTCAGGGTTCCGCTGACAGAATCATTCTCCTTGCTGCCTCTCCCGCCGTAAGCTGTAAATGCAATCTCAATACTATCGGAAAAAGACTTATCCGCCACAAAGCTCAGTTCGTCCAGATCATAGTCACCATAGTCGCTGTCACCGTAGTAGAACTTGTAATCGTCCAGTTCAGAGCGGGTAAAAGAGGTTGCATTCCGCTTGCCGTACCGGGAATAAACGGTACCGGCATTACTGTAATCAGAGGAAGGCTTTTCAAATACCACATACTTCATCGTGCCGGAGCCGCCAGCATTGTCATAGGCATTAACAAAATCTTCATCGTCAAAGGCAACTTCCTCGCCGGCTTTCACCGTATAGGTGATGTCACCCTTGGAGGAACCGGAAGTCTTTCCGATTACAATTCTCAGTATACCAGTAAGCTTACCGCCATTGTCACCGCGCATTTGGAAAGCCAGATCGACCGTTTCTCCATTAGAGCGCTTCCCCGCAAGGAAGTTCATGCCGTTTAAGCGGTAATCATCACGGCTCATATCACTTCTGGACACATAAAAGTATGCCGATTCCAAATCATCTTCGTCTAAGCCCACTTCTTCTCGGCTGTAATCGTAGGCATACAACCGCCCACAGCTATCTAGGCCAGTCACATCTGTAAATCGCAGATAAGAAAGGTTGTCATCCTTGTTTTCATCATAATAATCTGTAAACTTTGAAAGGTCAAAGCTCACCGTCTCCCCGGCCTCCACTTTGTACTCAATATCCGCCGAGGAACGGGCGGACACGGCCGGGGCCATCGTCATGACCATGACCAGCGTCAGCAGAAAGGCCGGAAGCCGTTTTCTGAAAAACCGTCTCATAAAAAACCTCCTAAATTCAGTTTAACATCCATGTATACTTCTATAAACCTACCATAGCGGAAAGTCACTTTGCAATCATGAACAAATTGTGAACAAGATGCTACAATCCGGTTAAAATTTATCGCTGCGAACAGCCGGAATTTTTCACACCACAGCGGGCATTTCCTTCTCGTGAAACAGTCCTCCAAGCCGGACCCGCTTTTCATGCCGCGCCGCCCTTCTCCAGCCGCGGAAAAGGGATTTGTATTTTGAGGAAATATCTGCTATAATAAAGGTCAACCTTAGAAAACTTGGTGGCCGGACGCTGCTGCGGGCCGTGTGCCCCGGCGAACACGCCCGGAGAAATTCCGGGCCGCAGCTTGGGACGATAGGAAGTAATGCGATGATCGATCAATTTGGCCGTACAATTGATTATCTGCGGCTGTCGGTAACGGACCTTTGCAATTACCGATGCCAATACTGTATGCCGGCGGACGGCGTGGAAAAAGGCCCTCACGGGGCCGTCCTCTCCGTAGAGGAATACGGCGAGATCGCCCGGGCGGCGGTGAAACTGGGGATTCGGAAGATCCGTTTGACCGGCGGGGAGCCGCTGGTGCGGCGTGGGATCCTGGATATTTGTCGAAACCTGCGAGCCATCCCGGAATTAAAGGAGCTTTGCCTCACCACCAACGGCAGCCTGCTGCCGGAATTGGCCCGTCCCCTGCGGGAGACCGGAGTGGACCGGCTGAACATCAGTCTGGATACCCTGCAGCCGGAGCGATTCCGGGAAATCACCCGTCTGGGAGATCTGGATGACGCCTTTGCGGGTATCCGGGCAGCGGAGGACGCCGGATTTCAGAATTTGAAGCTGGACACCGTGCTGATGGGCGGCGTGAACGATGACGAGATCGAGGATTTTCTGAACCTGACGAAAGAGCACCCCTGGGAGGTGCGGTTCATCGAACTGATGCCTATGGGGCCCTGTGCGGCATGGCCAAAGGAACGCTTTCTGCCGGTAACTGAGATTCTGAACCGATTCCCGGCGCTGGAAGAAATCGAACCCAATGGCGTAGCCCGGCGGTACCGTCTGCCGGGAGCCATGGGTGCTGTGGGGCTGATCACCCCCATGAGCCACGAGTTCTGCGGAGCGTGCCGCCGCATTCGGGTGACGGCGGACGGCAAGCTGAAGGGCTGTCTCCACAGCCGGGAGGAAATCTCCCTCCGGGGACTTCACGGCAGGGAATTGGAGGACGCTATCCTACGGGGCATCCTGCATAAGCCCAAGGGGCACCACCTGACAGAGCATGCCAGCGACACGCCCCGGACCATGAATGAGATCGGAGGCTGAACCATGGGAGAACTGACCCATTTCAACGAGCAGGGCCGCGCCCGGATGGTGGATGTGACAGAAAAGGCCGTGACCCACCGGCGGGCGGTGGCGGCGGGGGAGATCCACGTTTCCCCGGAAACTATGGTCCATATCAAAAACGGTACCCTGAAAAAGGGAGACGTGCTGGCGGTGGCCCAGGTGGCGGGTATTCAGGCCGCTAAGCACAACTGGGAGCTGATCCCCATGTGCCACCCCCTGCCCTTGACGGGCATCGACATCACGTTCCGCCTGTCTGATGAACCGTGCATGGTGGAAATTCGGGCCGCCGTCACCTGCACCGGCGTCACCGGCGTGGAGATGGAGGCCCTGACCGCCGTTTCCGTGGCGGCCCTCACCGTTTACGATATGTGCAAGGCGGTGCAGAAGGATATGGAGATCACCAACATCCACCTGCTGGAAAAATCCGGCGGCAAGAGCGGAGACTATAAGCGAGAGGACTGATAGAACCATGGCAAAGGTCGTATCCGTCAATATCAGCGAGAAAAAGGGAACGCTGAAAAAGCCCGTTCCGGAAATTAAATTGAAGCTGCGCCACGGCATCGTGGGAGACGCCCACGCCGGAGACTGGCATCGGCAGATCTCTCTGCTGGCGGAGGAAAGCATCGACACCATGCGCCCCCGCTCCCCCATCGCTCTGGACCCCGGCGTATTCGCTGAGAACATCAATACGGAAGGCATCGACCTCAAACACCTGCCCGTGGGGACCCACCTGCGGATCGGTGAGACGGAGGTGGAGGTGACGCAGATTGGCAAGGAGTGCCACAATGACTGCGCCATCAAAAAGGCGGTCGGCAAGTGCGTCATGCCCACGGAGGGCATCTTCGCCGTGGTGGTAAAAGAGGGCGTTGTCAGGCCCGGAGACGAAATCGAGGTGCTGAAGTGAAGCTGATCCGAACAGAGGAGGCCGTGGGCCACGTGCTGTGCCACGATATGACCCAGATCATCAAGGATCAATATAAGGACGCCCGGTTCCGCAAGGGCCACATCGTCACGGAGGACGATATCCCCGTGCTGCTGAGCATGGGCAAGGAGAACCTGTATGTCTGGGAGATGACTCCGGGCATGGTCCACGAAAACGATGCGGCGGAACGGCTGCTGGCCCTGTGCGGTCAGGAGGACATGGTCCGCAGTGAGACGAAGGAGGGCAAGATCGAGCTGCGAGCCGCCTGCGACGGCCTGTTCCGGGTGGACAGCCAGCGGCTCATCGCCGTCAACTCCCGGGAGGACGTGATGATCGCCACCCGGAAGGGCAATACCGCCGTGAAAAAGGGTGACAAGCTGGCTGGAATGCGGGTCATCCCCCTCATCATCAAGGAGGAAACACTGCAAGCCGCTGAGCAGGCAGCGGGCGCCGGCCCTCTGTTGGAGCTGCTGCCCTATGTGAAGAAAACCGCCGCTATCGTGGCCACCGGCAGTGAGGTGAAGAAGGGTCTCATTCAAGATACCTTCACCCCGGTGGTGAAGGAGAAGCTGGCGGCCTACGGTATCGAGACCATCTCCACCGCCTATTCCGGCGACGGCGTGGACAATGTGGCCAACGCCGTGGCCGAGGCCCGGAGGACCGGCGCGGATGTAATCCTCTGTACCGGGGGCATGAGCGTGGACCCGGATGACAACACCCCTGGCGGTATCCAGGCAAGCGGCGCCCGCATCGTCACCTACGGCGCGCCTGTGCTGCCCGGTGCCATGTTCCTGCTGGGCTATTTTGAGGACGGCACCCCCATCTGCGGCCTGCCCGGCTGTGTGATGTATGCCGGGGCCACCATTTTCGACCTGGCGCTCCCCCGGATCGCCGCAGGCGTGGAACTGACCCGCAGAGACTTCGCCGTGATGGGCGAGGGCGGGCTGTGCCTTGGCTGCAAGCCCTGTCACTGGCCCAACTGCCCCTTCGGAAAATAAAAGCGAGAGCGCCCAAGCGCGCTCCTGCTTTTCCGAACCGTTCATCTTGATTGAGTATCACGCTTTACTCTGTAAAGTCGAGATAGATTTTCCATCGAATCAGAAAGGAAGAACCAACATGAAAAAGTGTTTGTCTCTGCTGCTGGCCCTGTGCCTGACCCTGTCCCTCGCCGCCTGCGGCTCCAAGGCCGACACCAGTGCCAACGCCGCCGACGGTTCCCAGACGCAGGACAACGCCCCCACGGAAGCCCCCGCCGGTGAGCCGGTGGAGCTGATCGTGTTCGCTGCCGCCTCCATGACGGAGACCATGAACCAGCTCAAGGAAATGTACGAGCAAAATAACCCCAGCGTGACCGTTACATATAACTTCGATTCCTCCGGCAAGCTGCTCACCCAGATCAAGGAGGGCGCGGACTGCGATCTGTTCATCTCCGCCGCACCCAAGCAGATGAACGCCATGGACGGTAGCCTCATCGGTGATGCCGAGAAGAACCCCGACGGACTTGACCTCATCGTCACTGACAGCCGCGTGGACCTGCTGGAAAACAAGGTCACCCTGGCCGTTCCCGAGGGCAATCCCAAGGGCATTGAGAGCTTTGACCAGCTTGCCGAGTTGCTGAAGAACGGCGATGTGATGCTGGCCATCGGCAACAGCGATGTGCCCGTGGGCCAGTACACCCTGAAGATCTTCAACTACTACGGCATCGACGAGACCGCCGTCGCAAATAAGCTGACCTACGGCAACAACGTGAAGGAGGTTGCCTCTCAGGTCAGCGAGTGCGCTGTGGACTGCGGCATCATCTACGCCACCGACGCCCACTCCGCCGGTCTGACGGTGGTGGACAGTGCCACTGCCGAAATGTGCGGTCAGGTCATCTACCCCGCCGCCGTGCTCAAGGGGGACAAGGAGGATGCCGCCCAGGACTTCCTGGCCTATCTCCAGACCGATGCAGCCATGACCGTGTTTGAGTCCGTGGGCTTCTCCGCCGCTTGACCGAGAACTATTTCTGAAAAGGCCGACGATAAATCGCTTGCCCGCCGCTGATACGGCGGCGGGCCGTCGGTCTCCCATCCCTTCCCCCTCAGGAGGTAACTTATGGACCTGTTTCCCCTATGGAACTCGCTGCGTGTTGCGGCTATTTCCACGGTGATCGTCTTTTTCGCCGGGATCTTCGCGGCGTACTATATCGCCCGCCTGCCCCGGCTGGTGAAGGGCGTTCTGGACGTGGTGCTGACGCTGCCGCTGGTACTGCCCCCCACCGTCATCGGCTACCTGCTGCTGCGCCTGCTGGGGTCGAAGCGGATCCTCGGTGCATGGCTGCTGGAGCAGTTCGGCGTGAAGGTGGTCATGACGTGGTGGTCGGCCATTTTTGCCACCGCGGTGGTGATCTTCCCCCTGATGTACCGCACCGCCCGCGGAGCTTTCGAATCCTTTGACGAAACGCTGGCCTACTCCGGACAGACACTGGGCCTTTCCAACGCCTATATCTTCTGGCACATCCGGATGCCCTGCTGTCGACAGGGGATCTTAGCGGGAACGGTGCTGGCCTTCGCCCGGGCCTTGGGCGAATACGGCGCTACCAGCATGATCGCCGGGTACACCCCCGGCAAGACCGCCACTATCTCCACCACGGTCTACCAGCTCTGGCAGACCAATAACGATGGGCTGGCCATGAAATGGGTGGTGGTGAATCTGGCAATCTCCGCCGTGGTTCTGCTGGCGGTGAATATGCTGGAGCGCCGGGACTTTCTGGTGTCCGGCGGGAAAAGGAGGGGAACGGCGTGAGCCTGTTTGTGGAGATCGAAAAACAGCTGGGAAATTTCCATCTGGACGTCCGCTTTCAGGCGGAGACGGAAACGCTGGCCCTGCTGGGGGCCTCCGGCTGCGGCAAGAGCATGACCCTCAAATGCATCGCGGGGATCATGACCCCGGATCGGGGGCGGATCGTGCTAAACGGCCGGGTGCTGTTTGACAGCGAGGCCAGGATCGACCTGCCGCCCCAGCAGCGCCGGGTGGGGTACTTATTCCAGAATTACGCCCTGTTCCCCACCATGACGGTGGAGAAAAACATCCTCTGCGGCATCCGCTCCGATTCCAAGGCGGAAAAAGCCGCCGCACTGTCGGCGACCCTCCACCGCTTTCAGCTGGAGGGTCTGGAAAAGCGGTATCCCGCCCAACTTTCCGGCGGACAGCAGCAGCGGGTGGCGCTGGCGAGAATTCTCTGCTCCCAGCCGGAGGTCATTTTGCTGGACGAGCCGTTTTCCGCGCTGGACAGCTATCTGAAATGGGACTTGGAGCTGAAGCTGTCCGATTTTCTGGAGAATTTCTCCGGACCGATTTTATGGGTGTCCCATGACCGGGGCGAGGTGTTCCGCAACTGCAAGCGGGTGTGCGTACTGGATCAGGGGGCCTCGCAAGGAACCTTCACCCTGCGGCAGCTGTTTCACGAGCCAGAAACGGAGGCTGCCGCCCGACTCTCCGGGTGCAAGAACATCGTGGAGGCCGTACCGGCAGGCAGCGCCGTGACGCTGCCTCCGTGGGGCCTGACACTGAGTTGCGGCAAGCCGGTCCCGGCGGACATCCGTCAGGCAGGCATCCGGGCAAGACACGTGATGACGGTGCCGGAGGGCACCCCGGACGCCTTCTACTGCACGGTGGAGCGGGTCATTCAGGATGTGTTCACCACCATCGTCCTGCTGCGGCCGGAGGGAGCCGCGTCCGGTGCCCCCCTCCTGCGGATGGAACTGGAACGGGACGATTGGCGGCGGCTGAACCGCCCGGAGGGGCTTTGGATCGCCATCCAGCCAAGGGATATTCTACTGTTGAAATGAGGAGATGAGCGTATGTATCATGCTGCTGTATTGACGGTCAGCGACCGTGTTTCCCGGGGCGAGCGCCCTGACGAGGGCGGCCCGCTGGTGGCGGAGCTGCTGAAAAACGCGGGCTATGAGGTGGTCCGGACCGATGTGGTGCCGGACGAACAGGCGCAGATCGAAGCGGCGCTGCGGCAGATGGCCGACGGCGGTAACATTCAACTGCTTGTGACCACCGGCGGCACCGGCTTCGCTCCCCGGGACGTGACCCCGGAGGCCACCCTTGCCGTGTGCGACCGGCTGACTCCCGGCATCCCGGAGGCCATGCGCTATGCCTCCATGCAGATCACCAGCCGTGCCATGCTGTCCCGGGCGCAGGCGGGCATCCGGAAAGGGACCTTGATCCTGAACCTCCCCGGCTCTCCCAAGGCGGCCAAGGAGAATCTGGAGGCGGTGCTGCCCGCCATCGGTCACGGTCTGGAAATGCTCTCCGGCCGCCCCGCCGACTGCGCCAAGCTGACGGACTGACGCGGAAATTTCTTTCGTAATCGGCTGTCCTTCCCCCGCAAGCAAAAAATCGGCTAATCTTTTGTATAGAGAAATTGCAAAAAAAGCTACCGCCTGCAAAATGCAGACGGTAGCTTCATACATATCTCGGCGCTTTTTCGTTGGCAATTGTTGTAAATTTGTGGTAAATTCATCAGATTGCCAGCGAAAAATCCTTTGATTTCAAGGCTTTGCGGGGACGGCTTAGTACATGCCGCCCATGCTGGGGTCAGCGGCGGGAGCGGGAGCGGGGGGTTCGGGCTTGTCGGCCACCAGGGACTCGGTGGTCAGTACCATTGCGGAGACGGAAGCGGCGTTCTCCAGAGCGGAGCGGGTCACCTTGGCGGGATCGATGATACCGGCGGCTACCATGTCGCAGTACTCCTCCTTGTAAGCGTCGAAGCCGTAGCCCAGCTTGCCGGAATTGCGGACCTTCTCCAGGATCACGGAGCCGTCCAGGCCAGCGTTGGCCGCGATCTGGCGGATAGGAGCTTCCAGAGCCTTGGCAATGATCTGAACACCGGTCTTCTCATCGCCCTCCACAGTGTTCAGCAGAGCCTCCACAGCGGGGATGACGTTCACGAAAATGGTGCCGCCGCCGGCAACCACGCCCTCTTCCACAGCGGCGCGGGTAGCGTTCAGAGCGTCCTCGATGCGGAGCTTCTTCTCCTTCATCTCGGTCTCGGTAGCAGCGCCCACCTTGATGACAGCCACGCCGCCGGCCATCTTGGCCAGACGCTCCTGCAGCTTCTCCTTGTCATAGTCACTGGTGGTGACGGCGATCTGGTTGCGGATCTGGCCCACGCGGTCCTTGATGGCCTGGGCGTCACCGGCACCGTCCACAATGGTGGTGTTCTCCTTGGTGACCTTTACCTGACGGGCACGGCCCAGCATGTCGATGGTAGCGGTCTTCAGTTCCAGACCCACTTCCTCGCTGACAACGGTACCGCCGGTGAGGACAGCGATGTCCTGCAGCATCTCCTTGCGGCGGTCGCCGAAGCCGGGAGCCTTGACGCAGACAACGTTCAGGGTACCGCGCAGACGGTTCACGATCAGGGTGTTCAGAGCCTCGCCCTCAACATCCTCAGCGATGATGACCAGCTTCTTGCCGGACTGGACCAGCTGCTCCAGAATGGGCAGAATGTCGGAGATGACGGAGATCTTCTTATCGGTGATGAGGATATAGGCGTCGTCAATGACGGCCTCCATCTTCTCGGTATCGGTGACCATATAGGGGGTGATATAGCCCCGGTCGAACTGCATGCCCTCCACAACCTCGCTGTAGGTCTCGGCGGTCTTGGACTCCTCAATGGTGATGACACCGTCGGCGGAAACCTTCTCCATGGCGTCGGCGATCAGCTTGCCGATCTCCTCGTCGCCGCTGGAAACAGCGCCGACACGGGCGATGTCATTGGAACCGTCCACCTTCTTGGCCTGCTTCTTGACCTCGGCCACGGCGGCTTCCACAGCCTTGGCCATGCCCTTCTTCACCACAATGGGGTTGGCGCCTGCGGCCAGGTTCTTCAGACCTTCGTGGATCATGGCCTGAGCCAGCAGGGTGGCGGTGGTGGTACCGTCGCCGGCAACATCGTTGGTCTTGGTGGAAACCTCCTTCACCAGCTGTGCGCCCATGTTCTCAAAGGGATCGGGCAGCTCCACTTCCTTGGCGATGCTCACACCGTCATTGGTGATGAGGGGAGCGCCGTACTTCTTATCCAGAACCACGTTGCGGCCCTTGGGGCCCAGGGTGATCTTAACAGTATCGGCCAGCTGATCAACACCGGCCTGCAGAGCCTTGCGGGCTTCATCGCCGCGCATAATGAGCTTAGACATAATTCATACCTCCGAATTTTTCTTAAAGTGGGGGACTGCGTCCCCCCTTTGCCCGTAAAGGGCACGCCGCATCCGTAAAGCAGCAAAGCTGCTAACGGCTGCGCAGTAGATTCCCCCTCGCCAGTTTGTGAACTGGCGACGCCGTCCAGGACGGCTGGGGTCAAGGAATTTTTGCCACGCACATGTCGCGGCAAAAATCAATTCAAGCATTTTGTCAGGACACATGCCCCACCGTTCCTTCGTCCCCTTCCGGCGCAAACCAGCGAAGCGTTTGTGCCGGAAAAACGAGGAGCAGCGGAACGAGCGAGCTTTGGCCGCAAGGCCGAAGCGAGGGATGTGCAGCTTGTGACGAGTTACTCGACGATGGCCAGGATATCGTTCTGACGGACAACTACGTACTCCACGTCCTCCAGGGTCACCTTGGTGCCGGCATACTGGCTGGTGATGACCTTATCGCCGGGCTTCACGGTCATGGTGACTTCCTTGCCGTCTACCATGCCGCCGGGGCCCACGGAAATGACCTCAGCCACGGAGGGCTTCTCCTTTGCGGAGCCGGTGAGGATGATGCCGCCCTTGGTGGTCTCCTCGGTCTCTACCATTTTCAGGATCACACGATCAGCTAACGGGGTAAGTTTCATGTTGGGTTCCTCCTTGTATATTTTCATATGATAAACAATTTCAGCGTTAGCACTCAGTCTCCTTGAGTGCTAACGCTGTTATCATAGTACAACTGTCCCGGTTTGTAAAGGGGTAATTTGTAAATAAGTTATGAAGTTTCCATTGGGGAAAATCGTCGGTTCCCGCCCTCACTTGGGACCGGCACCGTAATTGGGATCACAGCCCTTGGGTCCGAAGAAATTCAACCTTTTTTCCGACAAAGTCAGACGCACATCCCGGCTGTGGATGGTCTCCCCGTCCAGACAGGTCACAATGTCACTCTCCGACTGGATCCGGACGTTTTTGGCAGTCACCACCCGGATCACCTCCGGCGGCAGCGAGCGGTAGCGGCCAGCGGAATAGGCGCTGAACAGCCCCGCGAACTTCACGCGACTGATGTTTTTCACCAGCACCGTATGTAAAACGCCATCGTCCATCCGGGCCTCCGGCACCGGCGTGGAGCCGCCTCCGTAATACCGCCCGTTGCACATGGACACCAGAGCAAAGTCATCCTCGACAACCTCGTCATCCAGCGTTACCCGCCAGTGCTGGCCAATACCCCGGAACAGGAAATTCACCGCCACGGCGGCCAGGTAGCTGCCCCGTCCGCTGAGGAGGGGGGAATCCCCCAGCTCGTGAACGCTCTCCGCCACCCGGGCGTCAATGCCGCTGCAAGCAATGGTCAGACATTGGCGGCCATTGCAGTCGATGAGGTCCAGAGGATGGACCTCCCCGTCCCACAGGTTTTCCGCATCCGTAAACTTGGCGGCGTCCGGACCGAAGTTTTTCAGAAAATCGTTGCCGGTCCCGATGGGGATGCAGGTCACAGCCGCATTGTCGAAGCCTGCCGCACCGTTGACCACCTCGTTCAGAGTGCCGTCCCCGCCGCAGGCGTAAAGCCGGACCTCCTCCCCGGAGAACACCAGCCGTCGGGCGATCTCCTCCGCGCCGCCGGACCGCTGGGTCAGCAGACATTGGCAAGTCAGGCCATGCTGCCGCAGACGGTCCGCCATTTCATAAATGCGGCCCGTCTGGTCCTTTTTCCCGGCATGGGGGTTAATGATGAAGATATGCTGCACGGGTGACCGCTCCCCTTTCAACCGAAACCGTCAAACTCTGATTACAAATTGTCATTTTTGCCCGCATGATTGCTTTTTGTATAAAATTCTCCGGTCATCTTCCGTACATAAAGGCGTCGCACTTGATCATGTTCCCCACAAAATCTTTGATTTTGCGGGGGCCCCGGATCTTACCCGACCGGTCAGGCAAAGCCCGCCCGGTCCAAGGTTTTGCCTGCGGCAAAACGCTTGCGCGCCGCTGACGCGGCGTCGGCGCGCTGCGCCGTTACGGCATGATCTCCGGTCATCTTCCGTACATGAAGGCGTCGCACTTGATCATGCCGTTGTAGAGCTTGCGTTTTTTGTCGGCGGGACGGCCGAAACACCGCTCAAATTCCGTGTGGGAGCTGAGCACCAGCACCCGCCACTTGGGGGGCAGGTCCCGGAGGGCCGCGCCGAACATTCGATACAGGTCCTCGGCCTCCTTCTTTTCCAGCAGCCGTTCGCCGTAGGGCGGGTTGGTCACCAGCTGGCCGTATTCGCTGTCCCGGTGGAATTTTCCCGCGTCCGCCACTTCAAAGTGAATGCAGTCCTCCACACCGGCCAGCTCCGCGTTGTGCCGCGCCAGCTCCACAGCGGCGGGGTCAATATCGCCGCCCCAGATGTCATAATGGCCGTGGAATTCCTTATCCATGGCCTCGTCACCGGCCTCCAGCCACAGCTTGGAGTCCATGTTTTTCCACTTCTGAGCGGCAAAGCTGCGGTCCAGGCCCGGCGCCCGGTTCTTGGCGATAAGGGCTGCCTCGATGGGGATGGTGCCGCTGCCGCAGAAGGGGTCGCAGAAGGGATCCTTTCCCCGGTAACGGGAGAGGGTCACCAGCGCTGCCGCCAGCGTTTCCCGCAGGGGCGCACCCATGTTTTTAGCCCGGTAGCCCCGCTTGTAAAGGCCCTCGCCAGAGGTGTCCAGATACAAGGTCGCTACATCCTTGATGATGGAAAACTGGATCTGATACCGGCTGCCGGACTCCGGCAGGGTCTCCACGCCGTACTTCTCCCCCAGCCGCTTAGCGGACGCCTTTTTCACGATGGACTGGCAGGCGGGGACCGAATGAAGCTGAGAGTTCAGGGAATAGCCCTTTACAGGGAATTCGCCGTCCCGTGGGATATAGTCCTCCCAGGGCAGGGCGTAGACCCCCTGAAACAGCGCCTCAAAATCACGGGCCGGGAAGGAGCCAAGCTCCATCAGCACCCGCGCACCGCAGCGGAGGTTGATGTTCAGTCGGGCAATGTCAGCCAAAGTTCCTTCACAGTGGACCCGGCCGTTTTCCGCCCGGACATTTTTTAAGTCCAGACGGCGCATCTCGTCCGCCACCAGACTTTCCAAACCAAACAGACAGGGAACCGTCAGTGTCATGGTCCATGTCTCCTTTCAACTTTCAAAACTATATTAGGGTCAGTATAACAGACTGTCCGCCGATCCGCAACCGGAAACCGTGCTCCCACCGCAAATTGGAAGTGGTTTTTCGCCAAAAACTGTGCTATACTGCAAGCAGAAATGGATTTTGCAAAAAAGGAGGGTTCTTTGATGATGAACTGGATCTGGCTGGGGGCTGTGGTGACCTTCGGCGTTTTGGAGGCCGCTACCGCGGCATTGGTATCCATTTGGTTTGTAGGCGGTGCGGCGGTGGCTCTGTTGGCGTCCTTTTTAGGGGCGGCGCTGTGGCTTCAGATTGCCCTGTTTCTGGCGGTCTCCGTGGGTATTCTGGCGGCGGTCCGGCCCCTGATGAAGCGGGCCAACGCAAAAACCGTCCCTACGAATCTGGACCGGGTCATCGGCTGTACTGCCCGGGTAACAGAGGAGATCGACAACGAGGCCGGCACCGGGGCCGTGTATGTAGAGGGCAAGACCTGGACCGCCCGTAGCAGCGACGGCACGGTGCTGCCCATCGGGACCCGCGTGATCGCGGAGCGAATGGAGGGCGTCAAGCTCTATGTGAAGCCGGAGCCGATAAGCTCCACGCGGCAGAGCTGACCGCTTAACTGAATAAACCCCCTGCGAGGAAGCGGCTATGCCGTTTCCCGCAGGGGGTTTTTATCTTCTATCTTCGGATGGATGCCCCATCGCGCACTCGGAAGATTCTTGTTTTGATCCGTCCCGGTACAAGAGGTTCCATTCAATTTCGGTTTGACAGGGTCCCTGTAAGCACCCGGCCAAAGCAGATCAGCGTCCCGGCCTCCGCTGCAGGCAAGGTCACATCCCCATCCGCACGGCGGCGGTTCAAGGAAAACAAATATACCGTACCGGAATCGTCCCGGTCATACTGCCGGCAAAGGACCTTGCCGTTCACGCTGAAAATACCCACATCTCCCTTCCGCAGAGGCGTGCGGCTCACATACGCCACCGCGCCGTCCTCCAGATAGGGGGCCATAGCGTCCCCGCTGATGCGGACGGCAAATTCCGCCGTCTGCGGCACTTGCTCTGTGACGGAGATCTCATCAAAATCCTCTCCCGGCACTGCGGAAACACAGCCTACCGCCGCCAGCGTGTGGTACAGGGGGATGATCCTGCCCTCGGGCCGCTCCGCCGGGGGCGGGGACGTCTCCTGTCGGCAGGCCCACAGCGCTTCGGTCACAGACTGCACCGTTTCACGTCCCAATGGGGAAAGTTCCCTGAATTTCCGCAGCAAAGTCTGTTCTTCTGAACTCAGCGCCTGCCCGCCTCCCCGGAAGCTGTCCCGAAACAGTTGATTGGGATCTGTCTCCAAACTGTCAAACAGCCGCAGCATCACATCTTCCTTGGGAAAGCTCAGACCGTTTTCATAGTTGCTCACTGCCGAGGGGGACACTCCCAGCCGCCCCGCCAGTTCCCCACGGGACAGCTTCAGCTCCCCACGCCGGAATTTAATTCGTTCGCCAAAACTCATGGAAAAAACTCCTTTCGTTCTGTTCCTCGACAACTCTCGACATAGGTGTCTTAATCATAACGAAAAAAAGTGTTGCTGTCAATCCATTTTAACAAGTTTCTTGTAAAATTATTCTTGACTCAGCAAAATTCTTGTGATAATGTTACCTCGTTGACAGGGAACTTGTCCTGGCGATAAGCAAAAGCCACATGGAAAGAGGGCAGCAAGCAGACGGGCCGCAGGCTATTCCATGCAAGTCATCCGGTTCCGCTTTCTCCGGTTCACCCGCTGAAACCGTGCGGCGAATACTGTGGGCAGAAAAAATCGAACGCAGACTTTGTCTGCGTTCGATTGGTGGGGGAAGGTGGATTCGAACCACCGAAGTCAGTGACAACAGATTTACAGTCTGCCCCATTTGGCCGCTCTGGAATTCCCCCATATGAAATTGTGGAGCTGGTGGACGGATTCGAACCCCCGACCTGCTGATTACAAATCAGCTGCTCTACCAGCTGAGCTACACCAGCAGTTCCAACAGCAAGGATTATCTTAGCAGAACATAACCAATTTGTCAACAACTTTTTTTATTTTCGTATTTCTTTTTAGGAGGGATCTGTTTGAGCACAAAAAAGCGCTCCGTTTCCGCCGTGGTACGCTGTTCCATTTGTGGGCGGGAAATCGCGTCAGGAGAGGAATACTGGGTCTGCAACGGCACCTCGGCCTGCACTGACTGTCTACCTGACCTGGCCCGGCAGGAGCTCCTGCCCTGCCGGGTGCTCCGGGGAAAGGAGGACAGACTATGACACTGTTGGAAATGTCTGTTGTTTACGCGGAACACGCCGCCGTGATCCGCAGCCGGATCGTAGAGCTTCGGGGGCTGACCCGGCAGGAAACGGACCCGGAAGCCGTTCAGGACCTCAAGCGCCGGGTAGCTGCATTGCTGCCCCTGTGGCAGGAGGCCCGGGATCTGGCCAAGCTCACCGCTCATTATTATGATCATGATAAGGAGGCTCACCGATGAATCAGATCAGTCTGGATGCTAAGGGCGGACAATTTCTGGCGGACCTGGCCTGTTGGCAGCGGGAAAGTGCCCCGGATAACTCTGCGGACCTGGAGCGGCTGCGCCGGAATCTGCGCTTTGCCCGCCAGCAGGTGCTCACGAAGCGGCAGCAGCAGATGCTGGAGCTTTACTACGATCAGGGACTCACCATGGGGCAGATCGCCGCCAAGCTCCATCTGAACCGCTCCACCGTCTGCCGCACACTTCAGCGGGCCAGAGAACGGCTTTATGCGTGTCTGCGTTATACCTTATAAGGACAGTTCAGTTAATCTTATAGGCGGTCCGTCTTGCGGTCCGGGAGAAAAGCCCGTATAATAGGGTCAGAATCGTTGATTTTACATCATACGCGCCCGCGCTTATAAAATCTGGTTGAAAAGGAGACCGCGATGGATATGAAACCGATCATTGTCATGGCCGGAACACCGGTAGATACCCAGATGGGCATGGACTGCCTCAGCACACAGGGATTGCCCGGCGTCTTTTGCCCGATATCAGAGGACCCCAACCAGCAGACGGCTTTTCAGATCTCTTCCACGGAGGAAAAGATCGACACCGTAGTCTCCCTTCTGTGCGCGGCGCAGCGGGAGCATGGCTGCGAAAAAGCCTTCATTTACTGCAATTCTCTTTCCGGCGCGCTGGATTTCCAGTTCGTTGCCCGGGAAACCGGCTTGAAGATCGTCACGCCGCTGGACGTTTACCGGCTGCTGGCGCCCAAATATCACTCTCTGGCCGTGATCGCCGCCAACGCTCAGGGCACCGCCGGAATCGAGCGGACCCTGCTCAGTGCCAACCCGGACCTGACCCTGCGCTCTACCGGACTTCTGCCTGTGGTGTTGGGGATCGAGGCCGGAGAAGACCCCGATACGCTGGTGAAACAGAACCGTCTGCCGGAGCTTGTGAACTGGTATCAGGCGTTGGGTGCAGAAGCGCTGGTGCTTGGCTGTACCCACTTCCCCTATTTCAAAGAGGCTCTCCTCAGACAGATCACCCTGCCGGTCATTGACCCCGCAGAGGAAATGCTCCGCCTGCTGAATATCTGAATGAAGAAAACACCCCGTCAGCCGCAATGCAGCTGACGGGGTTCACTTTACTTTCAGCAGGGGTTGCTGAACAACTCCCGGCAGTGTTCTGCCAGCAGCGCCGCCGTGCGGTCAATCCCCAACCGTGCGCTGTTGATGCAGATGTCGTAATTCTCCGGCAGGCCCCAGGGGCGGCCGGTATAATGCGTATAATACTTCTCCCGCTGGGCGTCGGTCTTTTCCACCAGTGCCCGGGCGGCCTTTTCGTCCAGATTTTCCAGTTCCATCCTGTGATGGACCCGCCACTCAAAGGGAGCGCAGATAAACAGGCTCAGGCAATCCACATCCTGACCTGTCAGCACAAGATCCGCGCAGCGGCCCACGATGATGCAGTCCTCCTTCTCCGCCAGTTCCCGGATGATCTCGCTCTGCATCTGAAAGAGCACATCCTCCGCCGACTGCCCCTGCTTGACCTTGGGTCCACCCTGATAGAAGGCCTTGAACAGCCAGGGATTGCCGGCCTTTTCATCCTTATCGGCGAACAGTTCCTCCCCTACCTCGGCCCGCTCCGCCGCCAGCTTCAGCAGTTCCCGGTCATAATAGGCAAACCCCAGAGACTTGCTGAGCTTCCGTCCGATCTCGCGGCCGCCGCTGCCAAACTGTCGGCCCAATGCGATCACATGCTTTTTCATAGGAACACACCCTCCTCGTTTTCTATGCGTATACAGCGGCAGGAGCCTTCAGCCGAAGGGCCACGCCGCGAATATAGTCCTGAAACATCATATCGATCCGCCGGGTCAGCTCCTCCGGTGTCTGGGTCAACTCTCCCCGGAGCCAGCTCTCCACCGCCCCTGCCATCATGATGGTCACCAGGCAGATCACCACTTCCACCTCCGGCGAATGGGCTGGCAGGCCATTTTCCACCGCCGTCTGCCGGACGGCCCGGTCTACGATGCTGCTGACATCCGCCTCCAGCAGCTGTTTCAAAGATTCCTTGCCCAGAGAGTCCAGCGCGCAGAGGCAGACCGCCCGATTCTGATTGATATATTGGAACAGATGCAGAAAGCCGTTCTGCCAGGGGGACACGCCCTGTTGCTGCTGCAAAAGCTCCAGCGCTTCCTTTTCAAAGGTCCAGCGCAGCAGATCGTAAATGTCCGTAAAATAATAGTAGAAATGCTGCCGCCGCATCCCGCAGGTATCCATGATCTCCGCCACGGTGATCCGTTCCAGCGGCTTTTGGGTCATGAGCTGCTTCAGCGCACCGCTGATGGCCTGACAAGTGGTCTCGGAGGTTTTATACCTTTTTCCCATCTTACAGCCCCATTCCGTTAAGTTCTGTTAAGAGTATAGCACAGGTCAAGGGGGCTGTCATTGTTCATTTACAGGCGGTTTGCATAGATTTTAAAAGTTTTTTCAGGATCTGTCCAGTCAAAAACTGGAAAATCGCAGAATTTTGACAAATGACCGAATTTGACTGTTGCAATTCCAAATGTCCGCGGATATGATACAAGTGATTTCATGTGAATGTGCTGTTGAAACGCGCCATAGAAAGGGGACTCCCATGAGCGACCAGCCGAAAAAAAGCAATTTTTTCGAAAAATTAGCCACGTTTATCGTGGATAAACGAAACCTGATCTTTTTTCTGTACGCCATTGCCATCATCGCCAGCCTGATCACCCAGAGCTGGGTAAAGGTCTGCGACGATCTGACCCAATATCTGCCGGAGACCACGGAGACCCGCCGGGGCCTGACGCTGATGGAGGATGAGATGAAGACCTATGGCACCGCCCGGATCATCGTGTCTCATGTGACGTATGAGATCGCACGGGATCTGGCGGATCAGATCGAAGATCTGAACAACATCTCCTCCGTGGACTTCTGGGACGCGGACAAGTCGGCGGATGATACCACCCTGCCCTCCGCTGCCAACAAGACCTATGAGGATTACATGCAGGGCGCCGACGCCCTCATCACCGTCACCTTCCGGGGTGAAAACGACGACCAGTCCGCCAAGGACGGTCTGGCCGCCGTGAAGGAACTGCTGGCCCCCTATGACACTTACATCTCTACCGATGTGGGCTACTCCAAATCCGAAACATTAAATGAGGAAATGGGCATTATCTTAGTGGTGGCCGCACTGGTCATCGTGCTGGTGCTGCTGCTGACCTCCCGTTCCTACGCCGAGGTGCCGGTGCTGTTGCTGACCTTTGTGGCGGCGGCGCTGCTGAACAAGGGCACCAACTTTATCTTCGGCGAGATCTCCTTCGTGTCCGACTCTGTGACGGTGGTGCTCCAGCTTGCATTGGCCATCGACTACTCCATCATCCTGCTTCACCGCTTTCTGGAAGAGCGGGAACACGCCCCGGATGACCGGACGGCCTGCATCATCGCTGTCAGCGCCGCCATTCCCTCTATCTCCGCCAGCAGCCTGACCACCATTTCCGGTCTGGCCGCCATGATGTTCATGCAGTTCCGCATCGGCTTTGACCTGGGTCTGGTGCTCATCAAGGCCATCCTGCTGAGTATGCTGGCCGTGTTCACCCTGATGCCCGGACTGCTGATGCTCTTCTCCAAGGCGATGGAGCGGACCCGCCACAAGAACTTCATCCCCCAGATCGACCGCTGGGGCAAGCTGGTCTATGCCCTGCGTCATGTGGGCGTGCCCGTATTCATCGTGTGCGTGGTGGGAGGCTTCTTCCTCTCCAACCAGTGCCCCTATGTGTATGGCGACAACGCCGTCATGACCGTTCGCCGCAATGAGCATCAGGCAGCGACGGACCGGGTGGAAAAGGAATTCGGCACCCAGAATATCATGGCACTGGTGGTCCCCAAGGGGGACACCGCCAGTGAAAAGGCTGTTTTGAAGGAGCTGAGCGGACTGGATGAGGTGGATTATGCCATGGGTCTTTCCAATGTGGAGGCCAAGCCCGGCTACTTCCTCACCGACAAGCTGACGCCCCGGCAGTTCTCGGAGATGATGGGTCTTTCCTACGAGGAAGCCTGCATCCTCTACGCCGCCTATACAGCGGATCAGGAGGATAACTACGGCCCCATCGTGGGCGGCATCGACAGCTATACCGTATCCGCCATGGATATGATCCTCTTTATCTATCAGGAGAAGGAAAAGGGCTATGTGACGCTGGATGACGAGGATGAGCGGGAGATCAATGACGCCTATACGCAGATCACCGACGCCCAGACCCAGATGCTGGGCCCCAACTACACCCGCATGGTCATGAACCTGAATCTGCCGGAGGAGGGGACCGACACCTTCGCCTTCCTGAAAACCGTTCACAGCATCGTGGAGAAATACTACGATGCCGACGATGTGTACTTAGTAGGCAACTCCACCAGCGACTATGACCAGTCCGTTTCCTTCGCCAGAGACAATGTGATGATCAGCGTCCTGTCCGTGGTATTCGTGGTTCTGGTGCTGGTGTTCACCTTTATGTCCGTGGGCCTGCCCATTCTGCTGATCTTGGTCATTCAGGGCAGTATCTGGATCAACTTCACCTTCCCCACGGTGCTGCACACCAACATCTTCTTCATGAGCTATCTGATCGTTACCTCCATCCAGATGGGCGCGAATATCGACTACGCCATCGTCATTTCCACCTGGTATTCCGACCTCAAGACCCGGATGAGCCCCAGAGAGGCCCTGATCAAGGCGCTGGATCTCTCCTTCCCCACGGTACTGACCTCCGGCTCCATCCTGTCCGCTGCGGGCTTCCTCATCGGGCAGATCACCACGGAGCCGTCCATCGTAGGCATTGGCCAGTGCCTCAGCCGGGGCACGCTGATCTCCATGTTCCTGGTCATGTTCGTCCTGCCTCAGATCCTGGTGCTGGGCGACCGGATCGTGGAAAAGACCAGCTTCAAGGTCAGCCTGCCCTCCGCGCCTATCGTGTCCCAGCGGCTCAGCGGCACCACGTTTGTCAACGGCCGCGTCCGCGGCCGCATCTCCGGCTTTGTGGACGCCGAGATTCACGGCGTTGTCAAGGGCGACATTTCCGCTATCATGTCCTCCGGCAGCTATGATCTGCCGGAAGGCAGCGGCCAACCGCCTGAAGCAGGGCCGTCACCGGAGGATACACCGAACACGCCGCCTGCGGATTCTGTCACCGGAAAGGAGGGGGACGCCCAATGAAACGCATTCAAAAATGGTCCGCCCTTCTCATGGCTGTGACCCTGCTGTTTACCCTGGCCGCTCCCGCCGCGCTGGCGGCTGAGAGCACCGTTACCATCAAAACTGCCGAGAATTTGGCAGAATTGTCCCGGAACTGCACGCTGGATACCTGGTCTCAGGGCAAGACCGTGATCCTGGAGAACGATCTTGACCTCCACGGCGTTGACTTCACTCCGATTCCCACCTTCAGCGGCACATTCCAAGGCAACGGACACACCATCTCCGGCCTGACCCTTACCGGCAGCGGCAACGTCCGGGGCTTGTTCCGCTACATTCAAAACGGCGCCACCGTTCAGGATCTGACGGTGACGGGCACCATCCACCCCAATGGGCATCAGGATGATCTGGGCCTGCTGGCTGGCAGCAACGCCGGGCGGATCTTGAACTGCATTGCCTCCGGCACCGTCATGGGTGATAACCGCATCGGCGGTCTGGTAGGCGTCAATGAAACCGGCGGCGAGCTGGTGGGCTGTGCCTTCTCCGGCAGCGTTACCGGCAAACATTCCACCGCCGGCGTGGTGGGCGAAAACCGCGGGACCCTGACCCGCTGCTCCAACAGCGGCAGCATCAACACCCACGATCTGGAAGACGATCCCAAGACCGACTATACAAATCTGGCTCAGCTGAACTCCATGGAAAATGTCCCGGCTTATACGGACGTCGGCGGTGTGGCAGGCTATTCCAAGGGCACCATCCAGAGCTGCTCCAACAGCGGCTCCGTGGGCTATGACCAGATCGGCTATAACATCGGCGGCATTGCCGGCCGCAGCACCGGCTGGCTGGATGGCTGCGTCAACACCGGCACCGTCAGCGGACGAAAGGACGTGGGCGGCATCGTGGGCCAGCTGGAGCCGGAGGTTTTGCAGACCTTCAGCGAGGATTTCCTCGACAAGCTGCTGGCCCAGCTGGATACGCTTCAGGATATCATGGACCGTACCGCTAACCACGCTGACAGCATTTCCGACTCCGTCCACGCCCAGATGAACGATCTCACCGGCAAGGTCCGGGACACCAAGGACATCGCCAAGGAACTGACCGATGCCATGACGGACTGGGCCAACGGCAACATCGACGAAATCAATGAACTTTCCGCTCGGATCTCTCAGGCGCTGGACGATCTGGCAGACATTCTGGATGACACAGGCAGTGCACTGGACGCATTGGACGCTCTGCTGGATACGCTGGAAAAAGTTCGGAAGGATCTGACCGGCGGCAATGACGCGGCAGAGGATTTTCAGAAAGCCCTTACCAATCTGCGGGATGCCCGGGACGCTGCCCGGGAGACCCATAAGGCAGTCACATCAGCAGCAAAAGATGTTCTGGATGCCATCATCAGCGGCAAGGATCCTCAGGAAGCTCTGGATCATCTGAAGGACGTACTGGGGAATTACAGCACCGCCCTCCGGTTGGTCGGCACCGCTCTGGAGCAGATGCGGCAGGCGCTGAACGCTCTGCCCGCAGATATTTCTCGGCTGAAAAAAGCGCTGGAGGATCTGGGGGATGTGGAGAACGCTGCCCACAAGGCCCTGAACCGACTGGATCAGGTGGTCCGCAGTCTGGAAGAACTAACGCGGAAGCAGGCTGACAAGCCTGAAATCAAAATAGATCCCATCGGATCTGATCTTACGGAAAAAGGCAGCCAGCTTCAAAACGCCATGGACGCCCTTCTGGACAGCGGTGAAGCTCTGAACCAACTGCTCAGTGACTCTGCCGACACCCTCATCGCCGACCTCAAGGCCATCAACAGCCAGTTCCGCTCCATTACGAATCTGATCCGCAGCGAAAAAAGCGACTGGAATCAGGATCAAAGCAAGAGTAAGGAAGATCAGATCCGGGATCATTTCCAGGACCTGTCCGATTCCTGCGCCCCCGCCAAACAGCATGACGGCCGGATCTCCGCCTCCGAAAACAAAGGCAAGATCACCGGCAGCACAAATTTAGGCGGCATTGTGGGTTCCGTGGGAATCGAAATCGACTTCGACCCCGATGGTGATGTGACCAAGGCGGGAGACTACTCCCTGAATTTCCACTATCAGGCCCGCGCCCTTCTGACCGGCTGCACCAACAACGGTGCTGTCACAGGACGGAATGACTATGCCGGTGGCATCGTGGGGCAGGCGTACATCGGTCAGATCACCGGCTGCCAGAGCTACGGCGCCGTCTCCACCGATGGCAGCTATGTCGGCGGAATCGCGGGCCGCTCCGACAGCAGCATCCGCCTGAGCTGGGCCAAATGCACCCTTTCCGGTGAGGATTATGTGGGCGGCATCGCCGGTTATGGCAAAACGCTCTCCGACTGCCGCAGTCTCGTCACCGTGGACGGCGGCGCGTACACCGGTGCTATTGCGGGAGATGTGGACGAGGATGGCTCCGTGACCGGCTGCCTGTTCACCCACGAAACGCTGGGTGCCATCGACGGCATCAGCTACGCCGGGAAGGCAGAGCCCGCCGCCTTCGACGCTCTCTGCGCAGGAGACACTGTTCCCAAGACCTTCTCCCAGATGGAACTGACCTTCCGGGCGGACGGCAAGGAGGTAGCGGTAGTCCCCTTCCAGTACGGACGGGGGATCGACAGCCTGCCGGAGATCCCGGCGAAAAAGGGTTTCTCCGCTGTCTGGCCTGATCTGGACTATACCCATCTCACCGCCAGTCAGACACTGGATGCCGTCTACACACCTTACACCTCCTCCCTGACGGATGACACCCAGACCCTTCCCCAGATCCTGGTGGATGGCAGCTTCAGCAGCCGGGCCACCGTCAGCCACACTTCGGAACCTGTCTCCTGGACAGATGCGAAGGGCACTGCCCGCACCGGCACCGCCGTTACCGTCACGGTGGACGATCCGGATATGACCACTATCTCCTACACGGTCCACTACCGGCTCCCGGAGGACGGCAAGCGCTATGACCTCTGGGTCAAGGCGGAAAGCGGCTTGGAAAAGCAGGACAGCACCGTGGACGGCAGCTATCTGCTGTTCACCTCCGACCGGGAAACCGTCACCTTCTGTGTGCAGGAGCGGACCGCCAGTCCTCTGCTGTGGGTCTTGCTGGCAGTTCTGATCCTTTTGGCTCTAATGCTGGTGGTGATCCGGATCCGCAAAAAGCGGGGCCGCCAAACCATACGGAGCCGCCTGCGGAAGGCCCGTCAGAAAAAATCGTAAATATCATAAGCAAGAAAAAACCGGACTGTGCGGCGCGCAGTCCGGTTTTTCTCGTCTCCCTCTCATAGATCCCACCAAATAGGGCATACTGTTCGCATGACTTTCAGCTGGGAGGCATGGTATGAACAGCAAACGGATCGGCAGGCGAACAGTTGCGCTCCAGACACCGCCCTCAGTCCTCTCCTTTGCCAACATCGGCGGACGGATGGAGGGCCAGGGACCTTTGGCCAAATATTTCGACGAGCTGTGCGACGATTCCTTTTTCGGCGAAAAAACGTGGGAAAAGGCGGAGGCCACCATGCAGCGTCTGGTTTTACGGCGGGCGCTGGAGCAGGCGGGGCTGAAGCCGGGCGATGTGGACTATGTACTGGCGGGGGACCTGTTGAACCAGTGTATCGGCTCCTCCTTCGGTCTGCGGGAACTGGGCATCCCCTTTTTCGGCCTGTACGGGGCCTGTTCCACCATGGGAGAGGCACTGGCGTTGGCGTCGCTGCTCATTGACGGCGGCTTTGCGGAAACCGTCGCCGCCCAAGCCAGTTCCCACTTCTGCACCGCCGAGCGGCAGTACCGGATGCCAGTCCCCTATGGCAGCCAGCGCTCCCCTACCGCCCAGTGGACCGCCACCGCCGCCGGCTGCACCCTTCTCTCCGCCCAAGGGCCGGGGCCTTATATCACCCACGTCACCTGCGGGAAAATTGTGGATCAGGGTATCACCGATCCCAACAACATGGGGGCTGCCATGGCCACCGCCGCCTATGATACCCTCCGGGCCTACTTTGCCGACACGCACACCGGCCCGGCGGATTATGATGCCATTTTCACCGGGGACTTAGGAGAGCTGGGTCACGAGATCGTAATGGACCTGTTTCGGCAAGACGGCGTGGACATGACCCGAAACTATGAGGACTGCGGCATGCTCCTCTATGACCGGGACCGACAGGATATGCACGCCGGCGGTTCTGGCTGCGGCTGCTCCGCGGCGGTATTCAATGGCTATCTTCTCACCGGCTTGAAACAGGGCCGCTGGCGGCGCATCTTGTTCGCCCCCACTGGAGCGTTGCTATCTCCCACCTCCAGTTTTCAGGGGGAGTCTATTCCCGGCATCTGCCATTTGGTGTGCGTCAGCACGGAAAGGTAGGGCGTATGGCATATCTTAACGCATTTCTCTGCGGTGGACTTCTCTGCGCTGTGGGGCAAATTCTGATTGACCGCACTCGGCTGACCCCCGCCCGTATTCTGACGGGCTATGTGGTCGCCGGCGTGTTCCTCAGTGCCGTGGGTCTGTATCAGCCATTGGCAGATTGGGGCGGAGCCGGGGCCACGGTGCCCCTGACGGGCTTTGGCCACGCGCTGGCCAAGGGCGTTGAAAAGGCGGTGGCGGAGCAGGGCTGGCTGGGTGTCCTCACTGGTGGTCTGTCTGCCACAGCAGGCGGCATCACCACAGCGGTGGTCTCCGCCGTGGTGATAGCCCTGATCTTCAAGCCGGGAGACAAGCGATAAGAAAACCGGGAGTGGCATAGCCACTCCCGGTTTTTCCCGCATTGTCCGCAAATTGTCACCGAATTGTTCTTCTTTTTCTGTCAAAAAACTGATATAATAAGACTTACATCTACGATTCGACAGAAAGGATCTGGTTTCTATGCGGCGTATCACCACGCTTTTCTTAGCTCTTTTACTGACCTGTTCCCTCACCGCCTGCGGCGGCACGGCCCAGCCGAACCCTCCCGCCCAGACCGGCAATGACGCTTCTCAGACGGAGACCCCCGACACCGCCCCGGAGCCTGCCGAGGAGCCGGAGGAACCCCAGCAGGAGCCATACGTCATCTCCTCCCCCACCGTTGACCGGGGCACCGTGGACGGCGTGACCTATGTACCGTGGGACGGCGTGGTGGAGCATCTGTTTTTCCACCCCATCGTGGCCTACCCGGAGCTGGCCTTTGACGGCGACAGTCAGGCCGATGGCATCGACGACTGGATGGTCACAGTGGACGAATATGACAAAATTCTCCAAAGCGTATATGACAATGGCTACGTGCTGGTAGACATCAATGACGTATGGAGCGAAAGCACCGACGCCAACGGCCAGCCGGTAATGATCCGGAACACCCTCTACATCCCGGAGGGCAAAAAGCCCCTGATCTTCTCCTATGACGATGTGAACTACTATGACTATATGCTCAAGGACGGCTTTACCTACAAGCTGATTCTGGGAGAGGACGGTCTCATCTGGAGCTATGGGCTAGACCCTCAGGGCAACGAGGTCATCTCTCAGGATCTGGACGCCGTGACCATTCTGGACAAGTTTGTCCGGGAGCACCCCGACTTTTCCCCCTTCGGTGCCAAGGGCAGCCTCAGTCTCACCGGCTATCAGGGGATCTTAGGCTACCGCACCAACACGGACACCAAGGTCTGGAATGATGAATTGGAGGCCAACCGTCTGAAGGAATGTGAGGCTGTAAAGCCCATCATCGCGGAACTGAAGCGCACCGGCTGGACCTTCGGCAGTCACACCTGGGGCCACATCAATCTCTCGTCCTCCTCTTTGGAGCGGGTGAAGGCGGACACCAAGCGCTGGATGGACGAGGTGGGCAGTCTGATCGGCCCCACCCCCATTCTCTATTATCCCCACGGTGCCCGGCCCGACGGGGATGATGTCCAGAGCACCGGCCCCATTTTCAAGTATTTGCAGGAGCAGGGCTTCCGGGTGTTTGCCTCCGTGGGCATCAGCTCCTACTCCAAAATCAAAACCGACATCTGCGCGGTGATCTGTGACCGGCTCCACCCGGATGGCACCACCCTCCGGGGCAGCGACAAGGTCATCGGCTGGTACAGCCAGTTCTACGATGCCAGAGATATCATCGACCTGGACGTGCGCCCCAACCGGGGCGTGAAGTGGACGCCGAAATCCGCGTCCTGATTGCGAAAAGGAGGCTTTATCCATGAGTCTTGACGAATTGAAGGCCGCAGCCGTAGCCATGCTGGACCGGGCCTACTGCCCCTACTCCCATTTCCCGGTAGGGGCGGCACTGGAATGTGCCGACGGCACGGTTTTCACCGGCTGCAACATTGAAAACGCCGTTTACCCCGTAGGCACCTGCGCCGAGCGCACCGCCATGGGGAAGGCCATCAGCGAAGGCCACCGGGACTTCGTCCGCATCGTCATCGCCGGACGCAGCGAAGATTACTGCTACCCCTGCGGCATGTGCCGCCAGTTTATGAAGGAGTTCGCCCCGGAGATGCAGGTCATCTGCCTCAACGGCAAGGGAGAAGCCAAAGAGCTGACCCTCCGGGAGTTGCTGCCCTACGGCTTTGACAGTACTTTCCTTCCGGGTGAGCAGTAATTCTTCGTAAAAACAATTTTAAACGAGGACAATAAAAGCAGGGCGCTGTGCGATGCACAGCGCCCTGCTTTTTCTGAATTTTTCAAACCGTGAGCTGATCAGCCCTGATTGCCGAAGTAGTAGTTGAAGATATCCCACGGATTACTGTAATAGCCATTGCCGCCGTTATAGGAGCCGTTGTTGGAATTGCTGTTATTGTTCTGGCTCTGCTGGGACTGGCTGTTGTTGTCCGTGGCCTGATCGGCAGGCACAGCGCCCCAGGTCACGGAGACCTCCTGCTGCTGGCCGCCCCGGTAGATGGTGAAGGTGGATTCGTCACCGGCGGAATACTTCTTCTTCAGGGCCACCAGCTCCTGATAGGAGTCCACATCCGTACCGTCGATCTTCATAATGACGTCACCCATCTTTAACCCGGCCTTGTCAGCGGCGCTGCCCTCCTCCACGGAGTAGATGAACACGCCCTTGGTCACATCGTAGCGGTACTGAGCGGCCATCTGCTCATTCATGGTGCCGGGGGTGATACCCAGATATGCCTTATTGCTGACGTAGCCGTTGGTCATGATGTCCTGGATCATCGCCGCCACATCGTTGATGGGGATGGCAAAGCCCAGACCCTCCACGCTCTGGCTGGCGTAGCTGGAATACTTGGCGGACACGATACCCACCACCTCGCCGTACTCGTTGAACAGCGGGCCGCCGGAGTTGCCGGGGTTGATGGCGGCGGTGACCTGGATCATGTTGAAGGGGGTGCCGTCCACGTCAATGGCCCGGTTCACGGAGGAAGCAATACCCTCGCTCATGGAGAAGGTCAGCTCACCCAGCGGGTTGCCGATGGCCAGCACATGATCGCCCACGTTCAGGCTGTCGCTGTTGCCGAGGGTCACGTTGGGCAGATCGGTGGCCTCAATCTTGATGACGGCAATATCGTAATCCTCGTCGCCGCCGATATACTGGGCGTCATAGCTGTCGCCATTATACAGCGTGACCTTCACGGTGTCCGCGTCGCCTACCACATGGTAGTTGGTGACGATGTAGCCGTCCGGCGTCAGGATGAAGCCAGAGCCGGCCCCGGCAGTCTGGGTGGTCTGGCCGAAGAAATTAGGGTCAGAGGTGGCTGTGATGTTGATGGACACCACGCTGTTGACGTTGGCGGCGTACAGCTCCGCGTCCGTCATGGGGTTCTTGCCGTCCACGGTCTTGAGCTGAATCTCCGTGGGCTTGCGGTTGGAGACGTTCACTTCTGTAGTGTCGCTGCCGGAGTGATTCCCCACCAGATAGGCGGTGCCGCCGCCTACCAGACCGCCCAGCAGGGCGCACACCAGCGCCAGAGACGCGATCTTCAGGCCCACGCGGTTCTTACCGTTTTTGTGGGGGGCCTGTCCGCCCTGGGACTGCATCTCCGGCTGCTGCGGAGCCTGCTCCTGCTGCTGGCGGTAGTTGTTGAGCTGCTCGTCCACACCGGGCTGCTTGGCGTCATAGCGCTGACCTGGCTCGGTGCCGTCCTTGCGATAAGTATAGTGGTACAGATTCTGTTCATCGTTATACATAAGTCAAACCTCCTTGAAAGGCGGGAGCCTATGGGGCTTCGCCGGGAACTTCCTTAACTTTGATTGTAGTATAGGGCTGAAAGCTTAAAACTGTCTGAAAAAAATTTTAAGCAAATGTGAACCTTATACATTTTTCTTTTTCCGTCCCTGTGGTACAATACAGCTATCAAAACAGGAGGTGCCGCCATGCTGCGCATCGAAAATCTGAAACTCTCTCCCGGCGGCGGTCCTTTCGCCCTGCGCAATGCCGTTCTTCACATTTTACGGATCCCCGAAAAGGACCTGTTGGCGCTGCACATTCTCCGCCGCAGCATCGACGCCCGGGAGGGCGTCCGCATGGTCTACACCGTGGAGGTCGAGGCGGCGGACGAAGCTGCCGTGCTCCGCCGCTGCCGGGACAAGCACGTTTCCAAGGCGGCCCCCCGGCCCGTCTATCAACTCCCGGAGCCTGTGACCCCGCCGGAAGTACCGCCGGTGGTGGTGGGCGCGGGGCCTGCGGGCCTGTTTGCCGCGCTGGTACTGGCACGAGCAGGCGCACGGCCTATCCTGCTGGAGCGGGGCCGCCGCGTGGAGGACCGCACTACCGATGTGGAGCGCTTCTGGTCCACCGGAGAGCTGGACCTCACCAGCAACGTTCAGTTCGGAGAGGGCGGCGCCGGGGCCTTTTCCGACGGCAAGCTGAACACCGGCACTAAGGACCTCCGGCACCGCTTTATTCTGGAGGAGCTGGTCCGCTGCGGTGCGCCGGAAGAGATCCTCTATGATGCCAAGCCCCATGTTGGTACCGACTATCTCCACATCGCCCTGAAAAACCTGCGGCGGGAGCTGCTGGACTTGGGTGCGGACATCCGGTTTGAAAGCCAGCTGACAGATTTAGACATCCGGGACGGTGCTTTGCGCGGTATCACCGTCACCGGCCCGGAGGGGACCTACACGCTGCCCTGCCGCCAGTTGATCCTCTGCCCCGGCCACTCCGCCCGGGACACCTTTGAGCTGCTCTACCGCCGGGGCGTCCCCATGGAGGCCAAGCCCTTCGCCGTGGGCGTCCGCATCGAGCAGCGGCAGTCTGACTGCGACGCCGCCCAATACAAGCAGTACGCCGGACACCCCGGCCTGCCTGCCTCCACCTATAAACTGAGCTGCCATCTGCCCAATGGCCGGGGCGTGTTCTCCTTCTGCGTCTGCCCCGGCGGACAGGTGGTGGCCGCCGCGTCGGAGGAACACCGGGTGGTGACCAACGGCATGAGCGAATTTGCCCGTGACAAAGAGAACATCAACGGCGCCCTGCTGGTGAACGTCACCCCGGAGGATTTCGGTGGGGACAGCCCCTTGGCGGGTATCGCCTTCCAGCGAGATTTGGAAGCCGCCGCTTATCAGGCAGGACAAGGGAATTACCTTGCCCCCGCCCAGCGGGTGGAGGACTTCCTTGTCAAGCGTCCCTCCACAGGGCCGGGCCGGGTGAACCCCAGTTACCGCCCCGGCGTTACATGGACGAACCTCTGGGACTGTCTGCCGGACTTCGTGGCGGCATCCATTGCGGAAGCCCTGCCCATTCTGGGACGGAAGCTGAAGGGCTATGACCAGCCGGACGCAGTGCTCACCGCCGTGGAAAGCCGCAGCTCCTCCCCGGTGCGGCTGCTGCGGGACGAAGACCGCCAGTCCCCCATCCGGGGCCTGTATCCCTGCGGCGAGGGCGGCGGCTGGGCAGGCGGCATCCTCTCCGCCGCCGCGGACGGTATGCGCTGCGCGGAGGCGGTCTGTAAGCAACTGTAAACCACAACCGTAATTTATATAGGAGGTCAATTATGAATAACTTTACCTTTTATTCTCCAACCATGTTTGCCTTCGGGCAGGGAGAGGCCAGCCGCGTGGGCTCACTGGTCCGTCAGTTTGGCGGCAGCAAGGTCCTTCTGGTGGCAGGCGGCGGTTCCGTAAAGAAAAATGGAGCTTACGACGCTGTTGCCGTCTCTCTGAAGGAGGCCGGACTTCCCTGGTGCGAGCTATGGGGCGTTCAGGCCAATCCCCGCAGCGGCAAGGTGTATGAAGGCATTGATCTTGCCCGGACAGAGGGGGTAGATTTCCTGCTGGCCATCGGCGGCGGCAGCGTCATCGACACCGCCAAGGCCATCGGCATGGGCGTCCCCTATGGCGGCGATTTCTGGGATTTCTTCACCGGAAAAGCCAAAATTGAACATACGCTTCCGGTTGGCACGGTGCTGACCATCTCCGCCGCCGGCAGCGAAGGCTCCGACAGCTGCGTCATCACGCAGGAGGACGGCAATCTGAAATGGGGCTGCCCCAAAACGGACCTCATCCGGCCCAAATTCTCCGTGTTGGACCCCACCTACACCTATTCCCTGCCGGATTATCAGTTGGCCTGCGGTGCGGTGGATATGCTGGCCCACCTGTGCGAGCGCTATTTCACCAACACGCCGGATGTGGCCCTCACCGACCGGCTGTGCGAGGCCGTGATGAAAACCATTGTGGACGCCGCCCCCAAGGCGCTGGCGGATCACAGTGACTACGCCTCCCATGCGGACCTCATGTGGGCGGGAATGCTGGCCCACAACAATTCCTGCGGCATCGGCCGGGATCAGGACTGGGCCAGCCACCAGATTGAGCACGAGCTGTCCGCCTTCTATGACTGCGCCCACGGCGCGGGGCTTGCGGTGGTAATGCCTGCTTGGATGGAATACGTCTGCGACCATGATGTCATGCGTTTTGCCCGGTTCGCCGTCAACGTATTCGACTGTGAAATGGATTTCGCCCATCCGGAGCGCACGGCGCAAGCTGGCATCCGCCGTCTGCGGGACTTCTTCCGCACTTTGGGTATGCCCGCCACGCTGGCGGAAGTAGGCGGCAGGGCGGAGGACATTCCTGCCATGGTAGCCCATCGGTGCGAAAAGCCCAACGGCTTCCCCTTCGGCGGCTTTGTCAAGATTCAGGAGGCGGATATGGAAGCGATCCTCCGCCGCTGCGCCAACTGACCGCGCCGCCGCAAATCTCACTTGGAACAACAAAACTCCCCCAAGGAACGATTCCTTGGGGGAGTTTTTCGACGGTTTATTACTTTGCGTATTCGACGCACTTCGTCTCGCGGATGAGATTGACCTTGATCTGGCCGGGATATTCCATCTCTTCCTCGATCTTCTTGGCCAGGTCGCGGGCCAGGATCACCATCTGATCCTCGTTGACCTGCTCGGGCTTCACCATGACACGGACCTCGCGGCCGGCCTGAATGGCATATGCCTTCTCTACACCCTGGAAGGAGGTGGCGATGCTCTCAAGCTGCTCCAGCCGCTTGATGTAGTTCTCCAGATTCTCGCGCCGGGCGCCGGGACGGGCCGCAGAAATAGCGTCCGCCGCCTGCACCAGACAAGCCACGATGGTCCGGGGCTCCACATCGTTGTGGTGGGCCTCGATGGCGTGGATGATCTCTTCCTTCTCCTTGTACTTCCGGGCGAATTCCACGCCCAGCTGCACATGGGTGCCCTCCATCTCGTGATCGATGGACTTGCCCAGATCGTGAAGCAGACCGGCCCGCTTGGCAGTCTGCACATCGGCACCCAGCTCGGCGGCCATCATGCCGGCAATGTGGGACACCTCGATGGAGTGCTGCAAAACGTTCTGGCCATAGCTGGTGCGGTAATGGAGACGGCCCAACATCTTCACCAGCTCGGGGTGGAGATTCCGGATGCCGCACTCGAACATGGCGCGCTCGCCCTCGGCCTTGATGGTGGCCTCCACCTCACGGCGGGCCTTCTCCACCATTTCCTCGATATGGGTGGGATGGATACGGCCGTCAGCGATCAGCTTTTCCAGTGCCAGCCGGGCGATCTCCCGGCGGACCGGCTCGAAGCAGGAGACAGTGATGGCCTCCGGTGTATCGTCGATGATGAGATCCACACCGGTCAGAGTCTCGATGGTGCGGATGTTGCGGCCCTCGCGGCCGATGATACGGCCCTTCATCTCGTCATTGGGCAGGGGAACCACACTGACGGTCAGCTCGGCCACGGAGTCCGCCGCGCAGCGCTGGATGGCCTGAGCCACCACTTCGCGGGCGCGGGTCTCGCATTCCTCTTTCATCCGGGACTCCACCTCTTTGATCTTGAGGGCAGTCTCGTGGGTCACTTCGCTCTCCACCTGCTGAATGAGGTATTCCTTGGCCTCGTCAGCGGTGAAGCCGGAGATCTTTTCCAGCATAGCCGTCTGGCTCTGCTTGATGGTGCGGATCTCCTCCTGTTCCTTCTCCATGGCCGCGTGCTTCTGGGCCAGAGATTCTTCCTTCTTCTCAATGGTCTCCAGCTTGCGGTCCAGATTTTCTTCCTTCTGCTGCAAACGGTTTTCCTGCCGCTGCAGATCGGCTCTGCGGGACTTTTCTTCCTTCTCGTAATCAGTACGGCTTTTCAGGATCTCTTCCTTGGCTTCCAGCAGCGCTTCCTTCTTCTTGCTCTCGGCGGTGCGGATTGCTTCGTTTACAATGCGCAGACTTTCTTCTTCAGCGCTGGAGATCTTTTTTTCAGACACACTCTTACGATAGAGGAAGCCAACCACCGCACCGATTGCCAAGCAAGCAATGCCTACAATGATGGTCATAGATGTGATTCCTTCCTTCTGATTTCAGCGTAAAACGCCATAAAATTCACCGTCCGATCTGCCGCAGGGCTGACCGGCACGGTTCAGAACACAAACAGGCGGACCCCTTTCCGCCTATAATGATCCCTGTATAGTTTAATCAGAAGGTGAAGTTATGTCAAGTCATTTACCGTAAATTTGACGGAATCATTTTTTATTAGGAATCCACCTGGGCTCTTTCCGCCCTACACGTCGATATAGGCCGCAGCGGCGTATCCCACCTGATCTCCGTATTGCACCACATACCACCCATTCCACTCGCCGTAAACCGTCACCTCCGCGCCGTTGGGCAGGTTGGCGATCACCGTACCGGCGGGGGACGGCGCGGCGCGGAGATTCAGCGTGCCGTAGCTCAGGCGGACCGTTCCCCGTTTCGGGTCCATAGGCGGGATGAAGGGCAGGCCGAAATACTCCGTCAGCGCCTTGACAAGCTGCCGGGCCACATCCTCCACATGGCTCTCCAGCCAGAGGGCGTCGGAATAGTTGTCATGGTAGCCGATCTCCACCAGCACCGCCGGGAACCGGGACCGGGACACCTCTCCCAGTGCGGTGGTAGGGCGGGTGGTGACCTTGTCGGGCAGCGGGTAGATCTCCCGCAGATTTTTGGCGATCAGCTCCGCTCCCCGCTGCCCACCGGCGCTGCCGGGATAGTAAAAGGCGATAATGCCCCGGGCGGAGGTCTGGGCGGAGCCGTTTCCGATGGCGTTGGAGTGCAGTGCCAGATAGAAGTCATAATAGCCGCTGTTGGCCTCCCGGATGGCGGCCCCCGCCGAGGTGTCCGGATCATTGCGGCGGTAGCGGATGCCGTTGGACCGCAGATACGGCTCCATAGCGTCCACGATCCGGTTCATCCAGTATTCCTCGCTGCCGCTGCCGGTGACATAAGGGTTCCAGTCCTGGGTGGACGGACTTAAAAACACAATGGGCATCAGAGTTCCCTCCCATACAGATGATGAATGTGCAGAGATTTTTGTTATGGTGAAATTCTGTCTGTTTCATGGTATGGCGTTTTCCCCGAAATTGTGCTATACTGGCCCGGAAATCAAGCCTAAAAGGAGCACAGCTTATGAAAATAGAGCGTGGCTATCCCACTTATACCGTCACCCCCAAGGCGGAAAACGCCATCGTCAAGGGGCATCCCTGGGTGTATGATGCAGAGATCCTGAACATAGAAGGTGAAACGGCCAATGGCGGACTGGTGGATGTCATCAGCAAGAAGGGCCGCTATCTGGGCACAGGCTTTTTGTCCCAGCACTCCAAGATCCGGGTGCGACTCATCTCCCGGAACGCCAACGACCGCTTTGACGAAGCCTTCTGGCGGCGGAAACTGCAATGGGCGTGGGACTACCGGAAGTCCGTCATGGACCCGGCGGATCTGGACGCCTGCCGGGTGATCTTTGGCGAGGCGGACGCCTTCCCCGGCCTGACGGTGGATAAGTTCCATGATCTGCTCAGTGTGCAGGTGCTGTCCGTTGGCATGGAGAATTTACAGAACCTTCTGCTCCCCGCTCTGGTGGACATTCTCCGGCAGGACGGCCAGCCCATCCGGGGCGTGTTCCTGCGGAATGACGTGGCCCTCCGGGACAAGGAGGGCCTGCCCCAGGGCAAGGGCTGGTATGCCCTCCCCGGCGAAACCGTGCCGGACAGCCCGGTGGTGGAGATCGTGGAAAACGGGGTCAAGTATCTGATGGACGTGGAAAACGGCCAGAAAACCGGCTTTTTCTTGGATCAGAAGTACAACCGGCGGGCGGTGGGCCGTCTGGCGGCGGGAAAAACCGTTCTGGACTGCTTCACCCACACCGGCTCCTTCGCCCTGAATGCCGCGCTGGGCGGTGCGGCCCATGTGACGGCAGTGGATGTGTCGGAATCCGCCGTGGAGATGGCCCGGGCCAACGCGGAGCGCAACTGCGTATCCGACGTTATGGACTGCGTGGCGGCCAATGTCTTTGACCTGCTGCCCAAGCTGGAAAAGGAACCGATGAAGTATGACTTCATCATTCTGGATCCCCCGGCCTTCACGAAAAGCCGGAAAACCGTGGCCAATGCCATCACCGGCTACAAGGAGATCAACTACCGGGCCATGAAGCTGCTGCCCCGTGGCGGGTATCTGGCCACCTGCTCCTGCTCCCACTTCGCCACAGCGGAGAAATTCGAGGCCATGCTCCGCTCCGCCGCTCACGATGCCGGGGTACAGCTGCGGCAGATCGAAGCCCGGCAGCAAAGCTGCGACCACCCCATCCTCTGGGGCGTGGATGAAACGGATTATCTGAAGTTTTATCTATTCCAGGTCGTATAAATTCTGTCGAATATTGCGAAAAGGACTCGGATACTGATGCATCCGAGTCCTTTTTCTCTGCCCCTAAAATAGCGCCCCGGTGCCAAAGGGCACCGGGGCGCTGCTTTTTCAATTGGTTTTTATTGGGCGCACAAACGGAGATCAGCCGTATCCGCAGGTCACCAGTTCCCAGGCGCCGCCGTCGCTGCGGCCCAGCCACCACTGCCAGCCCTCATACTCCGTATCGGCATCCCAGGCGTCCCGCTGCTCCACGGGGGAGTGAAAGCTGCTGGAAAACAGGATGCACTGAGTAAAAGGCTCAGTCTGCTCTTTCATTTCCAGCCCGTTGAGCCACTCAATGTTTTCGTCGCTGCAGGCCGCGTCGCCGCCGTAGGCCAGGCTGTGAAGTTCACAGCCTTCCCAGGTGGCAAACTCCGCTTCAATTACCTGGATGGCAGCGTCCATGTCCTCCTGGGTGTAGAGTTCGGAATTGCCGTAGTCAATTTCCACCTTGGGCGGCTCCTGGGTGTCCTGCTTGCCGCATCCGCCCAGAGTGCCTAAAATCATGATCGTCAGGGAAACAGCCAAAAGTTTTTTCATATCCATTCCTCCTGCATTCCTCAATCATTTACTTTTCAGGTGATTCTGTGGCCTGACGGCTGAGCCGTCAGGCCACAGGTTTTTTTACGCCTTGACCTCTACGATGCGGACCACGCCGTCATAAACATAGAGGTTCATGGTGCCGCCGTAGGCTTTGGCATCATCCAGCGTCATCCACTTGCCGGTGTCATCGTTGTAGCACTGAACATTGGAGGGGACCTCGTAGGTCCGGCTGCCGAAGTTCACTGCCGTCTTGCCGATCCAGGCACCGGAAGAGACGTTGCTCAGCTTGCTCATGGTATCAAATCTGGTGAACATGAGCCTGTCATTCACGCTCTTTTTGATACTTGCAGCCACAAAAGCACCAGTGCTGACACTGTTACCGCTATAAACCGTATATTTTTCTGTATCACTGCAAACGATCGTGATCGTGCGGTCAGTCTCCTTGCCGGTTGTCGGATCATACTTGCTGTCCACAATTGCACGGCCAAAAATCATATCGCCTGCAAGGCCGTTATTCAGCACGATCAAGTCCACCTGACCGGCCCAGTTGGTCCGGGCATAGGAGACGCGGCCGGAGTTGACGCCGGTCTGGCTCAGCTCGCTGAGGGCGATCTGTCTGCCGCCGTCAAAGAGCATAACGTTGTCCGCCAGCTTTCTGCCGCCCAGCGTACCTTCCTTGGGAAGCAGGTCACCGCCAACACCGCCGGAGATCTTGTTGAGCTTCAGGCCGCTCTTGTCGGCATACACCGACACTACCTGACCGGCGTATTCGCTCGCTGTGCCGATGTTCAGCAGCGCACCGCCGCAGACCAACTGCACATCACCCTTTTCGGACACCACCGCCATGGCATTGCCTCGGGCACCGGTGTTGTTGGCGTCCTCGGCACCGGCCACCTGACCGTCCGCCGTCAGCAGAAGGACGATCTGCTTGCCAGGCTTCAGCTTGGACAGGGAATCCACTGCCGTAGGCAGAACATTCAGTTCCTTGCCGCCCAGCACCGTAATGGTGGCGGGGCTGCTGGGAGAGGGCTTGCAGTCCTCGTAGTAGACGGACACCCGGGTATCGCTGACAATAATGGAATTGGTAGCGGAGGCGTAGGTCGCAACATCATACCGTTTGAGGTCTGCTGCCGTGGCAGGAGAACCGTTCTTGTAAATGTTGTAGCTGGTGCTGCCCGCCAGAGAATCCAGTCCGGCAACAGAGCCGTTGGAGCCGATGATGACCGCCGCATTGGAAACGCCATTGCTGCCGGTGATGGGCAGGAAGGTCAGGATCTCGCCGGCGCTGTTGAGGACCGCCTTGCCCTTGGAGCCGATGAGGCTGGTGGAGGTAACGGGGTGAGCCATGGTATACGTCTTACCGCCGGCAGTCATCGTGCCCTTACCGCCGTCCACGGCGGTAAGGTAGACCTCCTCGCCCACTTTGTAGCTGAACAGCGCCTCGCCCTTGCCGTGCTTGGCCTCAAAAAGGTTCAAGAACAGCTTGGCCGCCTGTGCGCGGGTCAGGCCCGCGTAAGCGGAGGTAATACCGGTGGACTTCAAAAGGCCGTTGGTCTGGGCCTCCGCCATGTAGCTCTGGGGCCACACGCCGCCCATGTCCTCGTCCTTGTAGCCCAGGCCCCGCATGAGGATCGTCACCGCCTGTCCGGCGGTCACGGTCTGGCCGGGCTTGAACTTACCGTCGGCAAAGCCGGAGATAATCCCCTTCCTCGCCGCCATATTGATGTAGGCGGACGCCCAGTGGGAGGGCTTCACGTCCGGGAAGATGGTAACGGTGGAATACCGTCCCAACTCGCCGCTGCCGTCCATGGCGTAAACTGCCATTTTGCAGAACTGTGCCCGGTTCAGAACGGTGTCCGGGCGGAAGGTGCCGTCGCCGTAGCCGTCCAGCACACCCATGAGCCGCAGAGTTTCCACGGCGGTGGCGGTATAGCTGTCGCTGACGTCGGAAAATTTGGTGACAGCCGCCGCCCCGGCAGGCACCGTCAGCAGGGAGCCCAGCATGCTGATCGCCAGCAGCCAGGTCAGAATTCGTTTTTTCATAAGTCTCTCTCCTTTAATCCGCCCGCAGGGCTTCCACAGGCTGGAGTTTCGATGCTTTTGCCGCCGGGTAGCTGCCAAACAGCACACCCAGCGCCACGGAAAGGCCGAAGGCCGCCAGCGTCACCCAGGTGGCAGGGAAAATGGTCATCTGGAACAAAATCTTGCCCAAAGCCAGACTGCCGATGGTGCCGAAGATGATCCCCACAATGCCGCCCATGCCGCAGAGCATACCGGATTCGATGAGGAACTGGGCCACGATGCTGCTGCGCTGCGCGCCAAGGCTCCGGCGGATACCGATCTCGCGGGTCCGCTCCGTCACCGTCACCAGCATGATGTTCATGATACCGATGCCGCCCACCAGCAGGGAGATGGCGGCGATGCCGCCCAGCACCAGAGAGATCATGGTCAGCTGCTGGTTCTGATAATCCTGCCAGTAGCCTTCCTTCTGCACCTGATAGCCACCCATACTCTGATCTACCACGCCGGAGAGGTACCCGCCGATCTCGGTGATGGCGGTTTTCATGCTGGCGTCATCCTTGGCCTTTACCAAAAATTCTGTGGGGGCCGTATCCCCCAGCAGCCGGGTAGCGGTGTAGGGAAGGATCATAAAGTTATCCGTCTGGTAAGCGGAAGGGGTATCTGGCTCCACGCGGGCGCCATACACGCCCACCACTTCAAAGTTGTTGCCGTTGACCTTCATGATCTGTCCCACAGGGTTGGCGCTGCCGAAAAAGACCCGCGCCGCCTGCGCGCCCAGCACGCAGATCTGATTGTATTTCTCGCAGTCCAGCCACGCGAGGTCTCTGCCCTTTGCGATTGCCAGATTGTTGCAGGCGCTGTACTGGTCGGAGCCGTAGTAGATCTGCGGGGGACCGCTGACCACGTTGTACTGCTGGTCATATTTCCACTCCATTGTGGAGCTGTTTTTCGTACCGTATACCACCGTAGCGTTGGATGAGCCCTTGGGGGTAATGCCAATAATGGACTCCTTCAGTCCGGAGCAAAAGCGGTACAATCCGGTAAAATAGTCCTTGCTGATAGGGTTGCCGTCCTCGTCATACGTATACGCATACACGCTCACTTCAATGCGGTTGGCGCCCATGGCGGCAAACTGCTCCATGGTTTTGGCCTTCATACCCTCCATGGTGGAGACGATGGTCATAACGGCGGCAATACCGATGAAAATAGAGAGAATGGTCAAGGCGCTGCGGCCTTTTTTCCCGCAGATGGACCGCCAGGCCATCTTAAATGCCTGCCCGATGTTCAATACCAATCCACCTCCTGTGGGTGATCCTCGATGATCTTTCCGTCCGCGATCCGCACAATGCGCCGGGCCGTGGCGGCGATCCCGTTGTCATGGGTGATGAGAATGACGGTGCTGCCCTCCTTGTTCAACTGCTGGAGGAAGCCCAGCACCTCGTGGCCCGTCCGGGAATCCAATGCGCCGGTAGGCTCATCCGCCATGATGATGGGCGGATGGGTGGAAATGGCCCGGGCGATGGCCACACGCTGCTGCTGGCCGCCGGACATCTGGGTAGGCTTATGCTGCGCCCGGTCGGCGAGACCCACGCGGGTCAGCGCCTGTATCGCCAGCTCCCGCCGGTCAATGGGATCGATGCCCTGATAGATCAGCGGCAGCTCCACGTTTTCCAGCACCGTCAGGTTCTGGATCAGGTTGTACTGCTGGAAAATGAACCCGATCTGCTTGTTGCGGATGCGGGAGAGCTCCTTGTCGGAAAGCTCCCGGACATCCACGCCGTCCAGACGGTAAGTGCCCCGGGTGGGGATGTCCAGACAGCCCAGCACGTTCATCATAGTGGACTTGCCGGAGCCGGACTGTCCCACCACCGCCACGAACTCGCCCTTTTCAATATCCAGCGAAACGCCGTCCAGGGCCCGGACCTCGCTCTCAAGGCCCTCGCCGTAGATCTTATAGACGTCCCGCAGTTCGATCAGTTTCGCCATGGCTTAACCCCACGCCTGATCGGTTATCATCTGGGTAAAGACGGTGTCGCCGTCATTTACGCCGGACTTGATCTCCACGTTATATGTATCCTGAATACCGATCTCCACCTGAACGGGATAGAAGCCGCTGGGGATCTCCTCGTCCTGATAGGGCAGCTCCAGCGCGTTGTCCGGCCGGCTGTCTGCCTGCACATAGACCACGGTGGCGGAAGAACCATCCTCCAGCCCCACAGTACGCACCGCCTGGATGGGCACCATCAGGCAGTTGTCATTCTGGCTGGCCTGGATCTGATAGTTCACATAGCTGTTGACTTGCAGGTTGCCGTCCGTGTTGTCCGCGGAGATGGTGATGGGATAGGAGGCCACGCCGTTATTCACGGTGCTGGAAAGGCTCACCGTCTCCACCGTGCCGAAGGCGCTGGTGCCCCACTGGTCCAGGTTCACGGGCATGCCGGTCTTGATATAGCTGATGTTCCGCTCGTCCACGGTGGCGCTGATGATCACGGTGGAGGTATCGGAGATGGTCACCAGGGTGCTGTTGGCTTGGAGCTCCTGGCCCGGAGTCACAGACAGGCCGATGATCTGGCCGGAAATGGGCGCCACGGCGCTGCAGTTATCCAAGTTCTTCTGGGCGGCCTCCAGCTTCTTCTGGGCCTCTTCCAGATTCTGCCGCGCGGTGAAGATCTCCGTTTCGCTGTCCTCGCCGTCGATCCGCACCAGAACCTGACCGGGCGTTACGGCGAGATAGTCCACCAGATTACTGGAGATCACCGTGCCGCTGACGGTGGAGTTCAAATCTCCCACCCGGTAATATTGCAGTTTAGCGGCTTCGTAGGGATACACGGTATCGCCGTTCACAGTCGTAGTGGCAGTAGCCACCATATCCTTGGCCAGCACACCCTCGTTGGGGATCACGATCTCGGCGGAAAACAGCTTAGAACCCTCCGGCGTGATGCGGCTGACCATGTGAACAGCCTCCACCGTGCCTTCCACGGTGGTCATCAGGGCAGGGATGGAGACCTGCACCTTCTGCCCCGCCTTCAGCTCCCCGGCGTAGGCGTAGCTGTAATACTGCTCCAGACGCATCCGGGTATCGTCCGCGAGGACGGCGACCTTGGTGCCCTTGCTAATCTCGTCGCCGGGGTTCAGTGTCACAACATCCATCAGTTTTCCGGCGTAGGACGGAGAAAGATTCAGCCCCGCAATGTCCTTTTGCAGCGTATTGATCTGCTTCTGATAGCCCTCAACCTCATCGCGGGCCTTCTGGACCTCCGTAGCAGCATTGGGGGAATCAATGGTAAACAGGGGGTCCCCCTGCTCCACTTTCTGTCCCTCCTCCACGAATACATCCATCACCGTGCCCGCAGTGGTCAGGCTGATAGTCTCGCTGTTCTTGGCCTTTACCAGACCGCTGCCGTCCACCTCGGAGCTGATAGCGCCGTAGGACACCGTCGCCATGCCTACCTCGCTGCTGCCGTCCTTCTTTTTGAAGAATTTCACGCCGCCTGCGATCAGGGCGGCCACGACCACCAGCGCAACGATCCGCCGGATCGTACGCCGCCGCTTTTTCTTGTCTGCCGTGCTTTTTTCCGGCTTTTTCGCCGGGGTCTCCGGTGACGCCGGAGCGGCTGTCTCCGCCGGGGTCAGCTCCTTTTTCTCTTCCATGATCTCTGCCATGACATATTCTCCTTTTACGATTCTCCGGGCTGAGGCCCGCTTGTTTCCGATCCAGTGCTGTCAGCGCCCAAACAGGGCTGCCGACAGGCATATTCACCTTCGCTCACTGATGTTAATATAGCCAATAGGGTAAATCAACAACAAAACAGTAACAAATTCCATCAAAACCGCTTTCATTTGTAATAGACGGATTCAACTGCGAAAAGGTTTCCTTTTTTGCAAAAACTTTTTGATAACAGCAGACCGCACCGCCCGGGATCGTGGGCAGTGCGGTCACTTTTGTTGTTTTCAGGAGATCAGGCAGCCAGCCGCCGGGCGCTCATGCGCTGGATCAGCACGATGCCGCCGACCATCACGAGGCCAACCACATCCGATGCGGTGCCGGGGATCATCATGCACAGACCGCCGGCAGCCATCGCCAGACGGAACAGCATGGGGATCTTCTTATAGACGAAGCCGTTCAAAGCCGCAGCCACGCCAAACAGACCGATGAGGGCGCTGACTACGATCTGCACTACTTCAAATGCGCTGCTCACATTGTCAAACAGCATAGCGGGGCTGTAGGCAAAAATGTATGGCACGATAAAGGCTGCGATGGCCAGCTTGGTGGCGTTGATGCCGGTTTTCATAGGGTTGGCCTTGGCAATGGCGGCGCCGGCGTAGGCAGCCAGAGCCACCGGAGGCGTAATGTCCGCTACGATGCCGAAGTAGAACACGAAGAAGTGAGCCGCCACCAGGGGGAAGTCCATCTGCACCAGAATGGGGGCGCAGGTGGAGGCCATGATGCAGTAGTTGGCGGTGGTAGGAACGCCCATGCCCAGAATGATGCAGCAGATCATCGTCAGCAGCAGGCCGATCATGGTAGCATCGCCTGCCATCTGCACGATGGCGTTGATGAGGATGGAAGCAAGACCGGTGACAGTGATGCAGCCGGCGATCATACCGGCCATGGCGCAGGCCACAGCCACGGTGATGGCGCCCTTGGCACCGGCCTCCAGTGCCTCCACGATTTTACCGAAGGTCAGCCGCTCATCCTTGTTCAGGAAGCCCACCACGATGGCGGCCAGAATGGACACCGCCGCGGAGAACTGCATGGTGCGGCTGCCGGAGGAAACCAGGAAGATCAGCAGGGCCAGAGGTATGATGAGATAGGCACGCTTGGCAAGCTCGCCCCAGGAGACCATCTCGGACTTGGGCATACCCTTCAGTCCCAGCTTCTTGGCTTCCAGATGGACGGCGATGAAAATGCCGGTGAAGTACAGCACGGCGGGAAGGATGGCCTTTACAGCTACCTTCGCATAGGGGATATTCATGTACTCTGCCATCAGGAACGCCGCTGCGCCCATGATGGGGGGCATGATCTGACCACCGGTAGAGGCGGCAGCCTCCACCGCGCCGGCGAACTCCGGCTTGTAGCCAGTTTTCTTCATCATGGGGATGGTGACGGAGCCGGTGGTCACGGTGTTGCCCACGGAGGAGCCGGACACCATGCCGCACAGGGCGGAGGAAATGACCGCCACCTTGGCGGGACCGCCGGAGGACCAGCCCGCCAGACGGTTAGCGAAGCTAATGAAGAAGTTGGCAATACCGGTGCGCTCCAGAAATGCGCCAAAGATGATGAACAGCACGATGTAGGTGTAGCAGACGCTCACCGGCGTACCGATGACGCCGCTGGTGGTGTAGAACAGCTTATAGACGATGTTCTTCAGCGCCTTGTAAAAGCTGGGGTCCCAGCTGAGCTGGTTATAAAACGTGTAGATCAGCAGCAGGCCCAGCACCACCAGAATAGGCAGGCCCACGCACCGGCGGCACAGCTCGATCAGCACCACAATACCGATGGCACCGACAATGATGTGGACGGGCTGGAGCTTGGTGGCCAGCTGAATGATGGAAAATGCGTTGATGGCAAAATAGAAGAAGCTGCCAGCGCCCAGAACCATCAGGAGCCAGTCATACCAGGGCACATGGTTCACCCGGGCAGCGCCCTTTCTGGCGGGATACACCAGATAGCCGATGATGATGATAAAGCCCAGGAACAGGGACAACCGCCGCTCCGGAAGCGCCTTGCTGAACAGGGTCATCAGGATACAATAGATTGAGAAGGCCGACATCAGCACCTGCAAGGCGATTTTCGGAGCCCCCTCCCAGATACGGGTGTTGGATTCCCGGTCATACTTCTTCATGACCGCATCCACGTCCGCCTGGATATCATGCTCCATCTCGTGCACCTCGTGGTCGAGTGCCTTTTCCACTTCAACAATGGGGTCTTTTTTCTTGAACAGGCCCATATGGTCTCCTCCTTGATCGTTTTCTCACATCCGCAGTTGACAGGGGCAGCGGATCCCTGTCCTTCTCAACCGGGGATCGGGGTAAATTCTTGTAAATTGGTCCGCAGCAAGCGCTCTGTTCTTCCGTTCCGGAGAGCTGTGCTTCGCTTTAGAACCACTCACGGCTGCGGCGGATTTCTCCGCCGCAGCCTGAATGACATACTTATAGATATGGAAATGGCGGTGATGCTGTAAAGATCCCGTTCAGATCTTTACTTGGTTGCCACATCGAAGCCCTTCTCGGCGAAGTACTTGGCAGCGCCGGGATGATAAGGCACAGAGGTGATGGAAGCGCCGAACTCGGTGGACAGCTCGCCGTACTTGGCGTGGCTGCTGATCAGATCGGGGGCGTTGTCGAAGATGTCAGCCGTCAGAGCATAGATAGCATCCTCAGATACATCGTCACGGGCCAGGATCACAGCGCCCACAGCCACGGTGGTCACATCCTCGTCCTGACCGTTGTAGGTACCGGCGGGGATGATGTGCTTGGTGTAGTAAGGAGAGGCGGCCAGCAACTCGTCGATATGGGCGTCATCCAGAGACACCAGATAAGCAGCCTTGGTAGTGGACAGATCCATGATGGCAGTGGTGGGGGCGCCGGCCACGATGAAGGCGGCGTCGATCTTGCCGTCCTTCAGGGAGTCAGCGCTGTCGCCGAAGCTCTGATAGGTGGCGTTGATCTTGGTGAACTTGCCGTCAGCGTCCAGATCGCCCAGGCCATAAGCGCTCAGGATGTCCACAGCGTTGAAGTACACACCGGAACCGGCAGCGCCGACAGACACGTTCTTACCGGCCAGGTCAGCCACGGTCTTGATGCTGGGATCGGTGGTGACGATCTGCACATCTTCCATGTACAAGGCGGCCACGGTGGAGAAGCAGTCGATGGGGTTCTCAAAGAGGTTGGTGCCGTTGTAGGCATAGGCCATCACGTCGGACTGGCAGAAGGCCAGCTCTGCGTTGCCGTCTGCCAGCTCTTCCACGTTGGACTTGGAGCCGTTGCCAACCAGACCGGTGACAGACACATCGGTATTGTTGGTGGCGTGCTGGGCGATGACGGAGCCGAAGGCATAGTAGGTGCCGGACTCGCCGCCGGTGACGAAGCGCAGCTTCGCGGTAGAAGCAGCGGGAGCGCTGTCGCCAGTCTCATTGCCGGAGGCGTTACCGCCGCCGCAGGCAGTCAGAGAAGCGATGAGGCCCAGAGCCAGAATCAGAGAAAACACTTTTTTCATTCCAAATCCCTCTTTCACAGTTGAATTAGGTGGAAACGCCCGGTGCTTTTTTCAAGGGTGTTTCCGTAAGCATGTGCATAGTATACATGTATATCATTCATTTTGCAAGGGTCATTTTCTCTTTTTGGTGATTTTTTGCAATGTTCAAGTATTCGCCTTGCATTTTCACGCTATTCTCTGCGTTTTCCCGCAAATGTCTTGCAAAACAAATGTCCGTCTTGCAAAAACACGCCCCGCCAGGAAAACCAGCGGGGCGTGTTTTGTGCAGTTTAACTAAGAGCAACTTACTGAAGCACCTTGGAGTCTACAACTTCCTTCAGCTTGGCGGAGAAGTTCTCCAGGCTCATAGCGCCCAGATCCTCGCCGGCGCGGGTACGGACGGAGACCGTCTTGTTTTCCATATCCCGGTCACCCACAACGATCATATAGGGCACCTTCTCCAGAGTGGCCTCACGGATCTTCTTGCCGATCTTCTCGTTGCGGTCATCCACCTCCACGCGGAAGCCCTGGCCGTCCAATGCGTCAGACAGATCCTTGGCATAATCCAGCGCACGGTCGGTGACAGGCAGGATCTTCACCTGAACAGGAGCCAGCCATGTGGGGAAGGCGCCGGCAAAGTGCTCGGTGATGATGCCGATGAACCGCTCGATGGAGCCGAACACAACACGGTGGATCATCACGGGCACGTCCTTGCCGCCGTCGCTGGTGGTATACTCCAGATCAAAGCGGCCGGGCAGCTGATAGTCCAGCTGAATGGTGCCGCACTGCCAGGTACGGCCCAGAGAGTCCTGAATGTGGAAGTCCAGCTTGGGGCCGTAGAACGCGCCGTCGCCGGGGTTCACCACATACTCCTTGCCGATGGAGGTAATGGCGTCGGCCAGAGCGTTCTCTGCCTTCTCCCAATCCTCCCGGGTGCCGATGTGGTCCTCGGGCATGGTGGACAGCTCGATCTTGTAGGGCAGGCCGAACAGAGAGTAGACCTCGTCGAACAGGCGGGCGATGCGGATGACCTCATCCTTGATCTGGTCCTTGGCCAGCAGGATGTGGGCGTCGTCCTGAGTGAAGCAACGGACACGGAACATGCCGTGGAGCGCGCCGGAGAGCTCATGACGGTGGACCAGGCCCAGCTCACCGTACCGCAGGGGCAGGTCTCGGTAGGAATGGGGTTCCAGTTCATAGACCAGAATACTGCCGGGGCAGTTCATGGGCTTGATGGCAAAGTCCTCGCCGTCAATGACGGTGGTATACATATTATCCTTGTAGTGATCCCAGTGGCCGGAGGTCTCCCACAGAGTCCGCTTCATGATCTGAGGAGTGGAGATCTCCACATAGTTCCACTTCTTGTGGACCTGACGCCAGTAGTCGATCAGGGTGTTCTTCAGCACCATGCCCTTAGGCAGGTAGAAGGGGAAGCCGGGGGCCTCATCCCGGAAAGCAAACAGGCCCAGTTCCTTGCCCAGCTTCCGGTGATCCCGGCGCTTGGCCTCCTCAATGCGCTCCAGATAGGCGTCCAGTTCCTCCTTCTTGGGGAAGGCGATGCCGTAGATCCGCTGCAGGGTCTCCCGGTTGGAGTCACCCCGCCAGTAGGCGGCGTTGCAGGCCAGCAGTTTGATGGCGTTGCCCTTCACCCGGCCGGTGGAGTCCAGATGGGGGCCGGCGCACAGGTCGGTGAACTCCCCCTGCTTGTAGAAGGAGATGGGAGCATCCTCCGGCAGATCCTGGATCAGCTCCACCTTGTAAGGCTCGCCCTTCTCCTCCATGAACTTGATGGCTTCCTCGCGGGGCAGCTCAAAACGCTCCAGCTTCAGCTTCTCCTTGCAGATCTTCCGCATCTCGGCCTCGATCTCGGTCATGTGCTCCGGAGTAAAGGCAAAGGGTGCGTCCATATCGTAGTACCAGCCCTCCTTGATGGAGGGGCCGATGGCCAGCTTCACCTCGGGCCACAGGCGCTTGACGGCCTGCGCCATGATGTGAGAGCAGGTGTGCCAGTAAGTCTGGCGGTATTCCTCATTTTCAAAGCTGAATTCCTTGATTTCCTCAGACATAGTAATGTCTCCTTTCCTGCGGCGGTCTTTCCGCCCTTGGGGCAAAACAAAAACGCCTCACCCCTGTTTTGGTCAGGGGTGAGGCGTAAAGCTCCACGGTTCCACCCTGCTTGCACAGTAAAACAAAATTTGTTTCGCTGTGCAAGCAGGGTAAAAAACTCCTTCGGAGTTTCTAATTGAAATCATGCAAGACACCCTTCCTGGGTTTCTTGCACACATTTTTCCTTCCCGCCAGCGAAAGTCCTTTTGCGCATTGTGCCGCTCGTGTCCTCTGTAACGGGAGGTCCCGTCCCGGCCTACATATCGGCGGGCAGCTCCAAGGCGGTGACTGTTCCGGTTCTGACTGACGCTGCTTTCAGCCCATGACAGCGTCTCTCTGAAGTTCTTCCCGGACAGCGTCCTTTTCCAAGCCTTTTTTCAGAATGGAATCATGATAGCACGGCTCTTTTGGATTGTCAAGGGGCGCATCCTGTCGATTTTCACAGGAAATTCGCGCCATATCCGGGAAGTTTCGCCGTTTTTTCAGGCGTTGGGATGGGGCAGATTCCATCGGTAGTGGGCCGACAGACACCGGATGGCAAACACCGCCGCCGCACCGACCAGCATGGCCGTCATCTCCCCTGCCGGCTGCCGCAGCACCCCGCAGATCACCGCGCCGACGAGAGAGGCGCAGGCGTAAATATGCTTCACGAAAATATAGGGCATATCTCCGGCCATCACATCCCGCAGCAGCCCGCCGCCCACGCCGGTGAGTACGCCGACGAACACCAGCAGGTACAGGGACGGCGCTTCCACGCAGTTCCATGCCACGCGGACACCCATGACCGTGAAAATGCCAAGGCCCGCGCTGTCCATCAGCAGCATAAACAGGTCATAGCGCCGCTGGTTGCCCATCAGCAGGTGCCGCACGCCGGAGAGAAACAGGATCAGCGAGGTAACTACCGCCACCGCGGAGGCCGTCGGATTCTGAAACGCCGCCGGGGGCGTATTGCCCAGCAGCACATCCCGCACCATACCGCCGCCGCAGGCGGTGGTCAGGCCAAGAAAACAGACGCCGAACACGTCCAGACCCTTCCGGACCCCCAGCACCGCGCCGGAGGCGGCGAAGGCGATGGTGCCCAGCATTTCAAACAGAAAGAGAAAGGTCTCCATGTCTCACATGCCCCTCCGCACCATTTCCATAAATGCGGTAGCCGCGGCCGTGGGGGGCACTTCCTTCAAGGTACACATATCCACGCTGCGCTCCGGGATCGTGAAGTCCGTTTTCAGCAGACGGATGTCGCCGCTTTCCAGGTCCTTCCGGACGAATTCCAGCGTCACACCAGCCACGCCCAGACCGATCCCCGCCAGCGTCACCAAAAGCTGCCGGGAGGACAGCTCGATCTCCGGGGTCAGGGTAACGCCGGCCTTCAAAAACTCCTGTTCCAGAAAAACACGGGAGCTGGCCTTCCGCTCCAGCAGGATCAGGGGAAATTCCGCCATCTCCTGCCGGGTGTAGATCTTGTCGAAATCGCAGTGGTAATTCTTCCCCGCCACGAACACGGAATGGGTGGTAAAGCAGGGCCAGGTCTCCAGCGTGCTGTCCTTGGGAGAGGAGGCAAAGGCGATGTCCACCGCCCCGGAGCGAAGCATGCTCACCACCTTGGCGCTGCGGCCGGAGACGATCTTCAGCCGGATGCCGGGGTGCTGGTGGTGAAATTCGTCCAGATACGGCGTTAGGAACTGCCCCGTCACCGTGTCACTGGCGCCGATGGTCAAGGTGCCTAACAGCAGCTGCTGGGCCTGAGAGAGCTTGTCCTCACCGGTAGCCAGCAGACCCAAGGCGTTGCGGACATACTGATAGAGCATCTGGCCCTCTCCCGTCAGCGTCACGCCCCGGGGGGAGCGGGCAAACAGCCGGGCCTGCAGGGCCGTTTCCAGCTGTTTAATAGATTGGCTCACCGCCGATTGGGAAATATACAAATTCTTTGCCGCCGCCGAGATGTTGCCGGTCTCCGCGACCTCCTTGAACACCCGGTACAATTCCAGTTTTACTGCCATACGCGCTTCCTCCATAATCAGCGGGTCTTATCGCTACAATCAGCATTATAAGCAACCGCCGTTGGAATTGCAACCATAAACCAATCGTCTCTTCTGTAAAATTTTTGATGTCCGAAGCCCCCCGCTTTCGGCGGCTTTCCATAGGCGGTGGGTTGCAAACAGTCGGAGAATACGATAAAATAAAGTGATTTTTGATTTGATCCCTCATCCTATATATTCGGAGGTACTCCATGCTCTATTCCGTTCTGGCTGTGGGCGATGTGGTAGGCGAGGCAGGTCTCGCCCATCTGGAACGCCATCTGCGGCCCCTGCAAAAGCTGAAAAACATTTCGTTCACCGTGGTCAACGGGGAAAACATCTCCGGCGTGGGTCTGACCTGCAAGCAGGCGTGGCGGGTCTATGACGCCGGAGCCGACGCCGTGACCCTTGGCAACCACACCTTCGGCAAAATGGAGATCGGCCGTATGCTGGATGAGACCCCGTGGCTCCTGCGCCCCGCCAACCTGTCCGGCAGAATGCCGGGCCATGGCTGCGAGATTTTCGATCTCAATGGCCTGCGGTTCCGCGTGGTGAACCTCATCGGCCGCTGCACACTCCAGTGGAACGCCGAAAATCCCTTTACTCTGGCGGACCGGCTGCTGAAGCAGGGCACTGCGGATTTTACCCTGGTGGATTTCCATGCGGAGGCCACCAGTGAAAAGCTGGCGCTTGGCTACTATCTGGACGGCCGGGTCAGCGCCCTGTGGGGCACCCACACCCATGTCCCCACTGCCGATGAGCGGGTCTATCCCAAGGGCACCGGCTATATCACGGATCTGGGGATGACCGGCCCCGTCGAATCTGTTCTGGGCGTAGAGCCTGCGCAGTCGGTGGAATCGTTTTTGGGCGGTCTGCCGGGACGCTACCGCAGTCCGGATGGGCCCTGCAAGCTGCAGGGGGCTATTTTCACACTGGACAGCGCCACCGGCCTCTGCACCGCCGTGGAGCGGGTGGACATTCGATAAGGAGGCCGTTGTATGACAAGACCTGAGCATTACCGCTCCTATTCCGCCGTATTTCCCATTTTGCTGCGGGAGGGGGCCAATGGCCGCGAGGTGCTGCTGCACCTGCGGCAGAACACCGGCTATATGGACGGCTGCTGGGACTTTGCCGGCAGCGGCCATGTGGACGAAAACGAAACCGCCCGTCAGGCCGTGGCCCGGGAGTGTTTGGAGGAACTGGGCATTACAGTGAACCCCGCCGACATGGAATTTGTCCACCTGTGCCACCGGGTCGCCGGGGGCGATGGCCGCACCTATTACGATCTCTGCTTCGTCATCCGGAAATATGACGGCACTCCCACCGTCATGGAGCCGAACAAAAACGCCGGACTTCGCTGGTTCCCCACGGAGGCCCTTCCGGAAAATACCAGTACTGCCGTGGAGGTCATGCTGCGCCCCTGTCTGCGGGGCCAGCCTTACAGTGAGGTCATTCATGACCTTCCGGTCACATCAATCTAAAAAGAGGAAATCACTATGTCTATTCAAAAGGTAAGAGAGTATTTCAAGCAGTTCGGCATTGAGGACCGCATCCGGGAATTCGACGTTTCCTCCGCCACGGTGGAGCTGGCGGCGGTGGCCGTAGGCGTGGAGGGCGCCCGGATCGCCAAGTCTATGAGCTTCAAGGTAGGAGAGGAACCCATCATCATCGTGGTGGCGGGAGATGCCAAGGTGGACAACAGCCGCTACAAGGCCCAGTTCCACGCCAAGGCCAAAATGCTGACCTTTGAGGAAGCCCATACCATGATCGGCCATGACCCCGGCGGCGTGTGCTCCTTTGCTTTGCCGGATAATGTAAAAACCTATCTGGACATCTCCCTGAAGCGGTTCGAGACCGTATTTCCCGCCGCCGGCAGCAGCAACAGCGCCATTGAACTGACCTGCGAGGAATTGGAGAAGTATTCCTCCAACTTCGTCTCCTGGGTGGATGTGGCAAAGGGCTGGCGTCCGGAAGAAAAGGAAGCTTGAGGGGCTTATGCTGAGATTTATTCACGCGGCGGACTTCCATCTGGACAGTGCCTTCGCCGCCCTGACCCCCCGGCAGGCGGCCGCCCGCCGCCGGGAGAGCCGGGAGCTGCCGGTGCGGCTGGCTAACTACGTCAACCAGAATAACATTGATCTGGTGCTGCTGGCGGGGGACCTCTTTGACAGCGCCGCCTCCTACCGGGACACGGCAGAGGAGCTCTCCGCCGCTCTGGGGCAGATGGAGGCACAGGTCTACATCGCCCCTGGCAACCATGACTGGTACGGCCCCGGCAGTCCCTACCTGACGGTGAAGTGGCCGGAAAATGTGCATATTTTCACTCAGCCCCGGCTGGAAACAATGGAATGGCCGGAAAAAAATCTGATGCTCCACGGTGCGGCCTTTACCCACGGGGAACAATTCGACGGCTTCCTCACTGGCTTCACCGCCCCCGCCGACGGGAAGCTCCATATCGGCCTGCTCCACGGGGAGATCGACCCCTCGGAGGCCCGGTACAATCCCATCCGCAAGGAGGAGATCGCCGCCAGCGGCCTTGCCTATCTGGCGCTGGGACACATCCACAAGCGGGCGGAGCCTTTGACCTTTGGCGGCACCGTCTGCGCGTGGCCGGGCTGCCCGGAGGGACGGGGGTTCGACGAATTGGGGGAAAAAGGCTTTTATTCCGGCACGATAGACGATTCCGGCAAGGTCAGCCTTACCTTCGTCCCCTTCGCCCGGCGGCGGTATGAAATTTTGACGGTGGACGTCACCGATCAGGACCCCCGCGCCGCCATCGAGGCGGCGCTGCCCGCCGACACGGCACAGGACCTGTACCGTATTCTGCTCACCGGAGAGACCGGTGAGGGCGGCGTCCATACAGATGCTCTAAAAGCGGCGTTGGCGGACCGGTTCTACGCATTGGAACTGCGGGACCGGACCCGGCTGGCGGAGGACCTGTGGGCCAAAGCGGAGGAGGACTCCCTCCGGGGCCTGTTTCTGAGGGATTTAAAGCAGCAGCTGGCGCAGGCTCAGACGGAGGAGGACCGCCAGCGCGTCACCATGGCCGCCCGGTTCGGACTGGCGGCGCTGGACCACAGGGATTTGGGATAAGGCGAGAATTTATGAAAAAAATTTTATTGATCGGCACCGGCGGTACCATTGCCTCTGATGTCACGGAAGACGGCCTGGCCCCAGAGTTGACCTCTGAGCAGTTATTGAACCATCTCCCCGCCATCTCCAGTATCTGCGATGTAGAATGTATACAGCTTTTGAATCTGGACAGCACTAACATGCGTCCGGAGCATTGGTTGGATATGGTGCGGTGCATCCGGGAAAACTATGACCGCTATGATGGCTTTGTCATCACCCATGGTACAGACACCATGGCTTATACAGCCGCAGGTCTCAGCTATCTGATCCAAGGCAGTCCAAAGCCTGTGATTCTCACCGGTGCACAGAAGCCTATCGGATTTGATTCCACAGATTCCAAGATCAACATGACGGACGCTTTTCGCTGTGCCGCCTCGGATCTCCCCGGAGTGTCTATCGTGTTCAACAATCACGTGATTTTGGGCACACGGGCCCGCAAGACCCGCACAAAGAGTTTTCAGGCATTTTCCAGCATCAACTATCCGGATCTGGGGATCCTGCGGGATGGAGTACTGCTGCGGTATATCCGCCAGGACTGTACCACTGTACCTACTTTTTCTGACACTTTGGATAATAAAGTGGCCCTTTTGAAGCTGACACCGGGGCAGGACCGTTCTGCCGCTGACTTTTTTCTGGAGCGAAATGATGCTCTGATCATCGAGAGCTTTGGAGTCGGCGGTCTGCCGGAGCACGGTGGGTTCTACGATTGTCTACAAAGCTGGATAGAACAAGGCAAATTTGTGGTTCTTACTACTCAGGTCCCCAGTGAGGGCAGCGACGTAGGCGTTTACCACGTTGGACACAGTCTGAAAGCAAACCTCCGCGTTTTGGAAGCCTACGATATGACCACGGAGGCTGTGGTAGCCAAGCTCATGTGGATCCTGGGACGGACCCATGACCGCACTGAGGTAGAAAAGCTATTCTATACACCGATAGCAAAGGACATTCTCTTCCCTGTCCACGGGTTGGGTTTATAGGATTTACCATCTGCAGCACTACATAGAAACCTGCCGGAACAGTCCGTGGACTGCTCCGGCAGGTTTTTTCCATATAATACAACCTTAATCGTACCGCAGGGCGTCGATGGGGTTCAGCTTGGCCGCCTTGTTGGCGGGCAGGTAGCCGAACAGAACGCCGATGCCTACGCTGACGCCGAAGCTGACAGCAATGTCGGAAAGAGTCGGCACCGCGCTGAAGGTGATGCCGTTCATGGAACTGGACATGATGGCCCCCACCGCAATGGTGGCGGCTCTGGCCAGCAGCAGGCCGAATACGATGCCCAGCACCCCGCCCACGGCGGAGGTGGTGCCCGCTTCAATGACGAACTGGCCCCGGATGTCCTTCTGCTTGGCGCCCAGAGATTTTCGGATGCCGATCTCCCTTGTCCGTTCCGTGACGGACACCAGCATGATGTTCATAATGCCAATGCCGCCCACCAGCAGGGAGATGGCGGCGATGGCCACCAGTACGATCAGCATGGTGTTCATCATGGTATTCATGGCGTCCATCATCTCTGCGGAGGTCATGACCATGTAGTAGTCCGAGGACTGATAGGTTTTATACAGTCGCTTTTCCACAATACCCTTGGCAGCGGACGCCGTATCCCGGCTGGTGGCCGTCAGCAGGAACATTTCGTCGGTGCCCATCATCATGGTGCCGGTGCCCATCCGCTGGGCGTTTTCATAGGGGATGTAGATCACATCGTCGGCGCTGCCCTCGCTGCTGTCGCCGTTTTTACTCAACACGCCGATGACGGTGTAAGGCACACCGCTCAGAGAGATGGTCTTACCCAGTGCGTCGCCCCGAAAGGCGGTCTGCGCCAGATAATCGCCGATGACGCAGACATTCTGATGCCGATCCACGTCGATGTAGCTGAGGAAGCGCCCCTCCGCAAGAGTCTCCCCCTGCATGGTGCCCTTGGTGTCTTCCTTGAAAAACGCCTCGCTGACGCCGTAGACCGAGGTGCGGTCATAGTCATCCGTCTGGTAGCGCACCTTGGCAGAAGCGGAAACATAGGGGGTCACGCCGGTGAGGTACTGGGGGTATTTGTCCACCAGTTCATAGAGATCCTCCACATCCACGTCACGGGTGCCGCCGGTCCCCCGGCCATAGGTCATGACCTGGATCAGATTGGAGCCCATTTTTTCAAACTGGCTGTTCATCATATTGGTCATGCCGTTGCCGAGAGACAGGATCACGATCACGGCGCCGACACCGATGATGATACCCAGCATGGTGAGAAACGCCCGCATCTTGCTGGTTTTCAGAGATTTCAGCGCCAGCTTGAAGGATTGGGTAAAGTTCATACGCCCACCTCCCCGTCTGCGCCTGTCTCCTCCGGCTGCACCACGGCGGCGGGATCGGAGGCGTCACCGTCATAGATGATGCGGCCGTCCTGAAGGCGGACGATGCGCTTGGCTTTTACGGCGATGGAGTTATCGTGGGTGATGAGCACCACGGTATCCCCCTCCTGATTCAGCTTCTGGAGAAACCCCAGCACCTCCCGGCCCGTCCGGGAATCCAGCGCGCCGGTGGGCTCATCCGCCAGAATGACAGAGGGATTCCCCGCCAGCGCTCTTGCGATGGATACCCGCTGCTGCTGACCGCCGGAAAGCTGGCTGGGCAGATTTTTCTGCTTGTCAGCCAAGCCCACACGGCCCAGGGCTGCCACAGCCCGCTCCTTCCGCTCCTCCGCGCCGACACCTGCATACAGCAGGGGCAGTTCCACGTTTTCCAGCACGGTCAGTTTGGGGATCAGGTTATACTGCTGGAAGATGAATCCCAGCATTTTGTTCCGGATCTCCGCCTGCTGGTCATCATCCATGGTGGATACGTCCACGCCCCCCAGATGGTAGGTACCGCTGGTGGGAACATCCAGACAGCCGATGATGTTCATGGCGGTGGATTTGCCGGAACCGGACTGGCCCACAATGGCTACAAACTCCCCCTTGTCGATGGTAAGGCTCACGCCGTCCAGGGCGTGAACGTCCTCGTCGCCCATGTGGTAGATCTTGTAGACGTCTTTTAATTCAATGAGATGCTCCATGGCTTACATCCCCATCATCTCAGCCATCATGTTAGTGCTTTGGTTGGGGATCAGGACAGTGTCCCCCTCTTCCAGACCGCCGGTGACCTCGATGAAATCACCGTCGCTCTTGCCCAGCGTCACTTCCCGTGTCTCCAGCTTGGAGACATCCGCCACGGCGGTATTGTCCGCGTTCATGGCGCCGGGGCCGGGGACCGTCACGGTGTTGCCCCGGTTCACAGCGTCCACGGGGATGCACAGGGCATTGGGAACCCGGTCGCCCTCGATGGTTGCGGAGACATTCATGCCCGGCTTGAGGTCGCCGTAATCCTTGATGAGGATGGTCACGGGATAGCTGGTGGCGCCGCCTGCCGTGGTGCCGTTGATGCTGACGTTGTCCACCACACCGGTGAAGGTCTGCCCTTCCACCGCGTCCGCAGTGATGGTGACGGACTGGCCCGCCTCCACCTTGCTGATATCCAGTTCATCCACGGCCATTTCCAGCTTCAAGTAGCTCATGTCATAAACCACTGCCAGAGAACCGGAGTTCATGCCCTCCACCTTGTCACCGGCCTTGAAATTCTTTTCGATCACGGTGCCGGTGATCTGAGAGGTGATATTGTAATCATCCAGACTGTCCGCCGCCATAGAGGCCGCCAGTTCCGCATTCTGCAGACTCAGCCGGGCGTTCTCCACCCGGTTTCGGGCATCGGCGGACTCCACAGTGCACAGGGGTTCCCCCTGCTTGACGGTGCTGCCCGCCAGCTTATTCAAGCCCTGAATGGTGCCGCCGGCACCGGCGTAGACAATGGTGGCTCCACCCAGATTGATGGGCGTCTGGCCGTAGCTGGCGTAATTGCCGATCCGGGCAGAGGCCGTGAAGGAATCCGAGACAGCGCCGGGATTCGTCAGCTTCACCCGGACGCTGACGGCGGACAGGCCGTTGCTGGTAATGCTGGTGGAGTTGGACACGGAATCCACCGTGCCGCTCACCGGGGCGTCATAATTGCCGATATACACCGTGGCCGCCTGACCCGCATAGAAGTCCGTGGGGCTGGCGTAAGGGAACAGGAAGTCGATGGACAGGTCCATGCTGGAGGTGATCTTGGCGATCTGAGCACCTGCGTTCACACTGTCGCCGTTGTGGACATACAGCTCCTGAATCGTACCGCTGATGGAAGCCACGGGGTTCAGCGCCTCCTTGGCCTGCTGATAGGCCATTTTGGCCTGCGCCACGGAAATCTCCGCTCGATCCACATTGTTCTGGGCGTCGCTGCTGTTCAGGGCAAACAGCAGATCCCCCTTATTCACCAGATCGCCCAACTCAAAGGGCGCGTTTTCGATCTCGCCGGAGATCAGGGTGGTGACGTTATAGGAATCCGCGGGCTTCAGGGTCGCCGTACCGGTGACGGACAGCGTCAGATCCTGCCGGGTGGCCTGAGCCACCAGATAGCTACCGCCGAGATAGGCGTTTGCCTTTTTGGATGCTCTGGCCATGCACCCCGCCGCCAGTGCGGCGATCACGACCGCAGCTGCGGCGATCTTCATCCATTTCTTCGCTTTCTTGCTCTTGGGCAGGCCAAATTTCTTCTTCGGCTCTGTTTCAGACGTGGGCACAGTCTGTCCCGCCTTTGTTCCCTTCATCAGTTCTTCCATATAGACAACTCCTTTATGAACGCTGTGCGGGGTGGGTCTTTGCCCCCATGCCCCCCAGACTGCGGTCCGCTGACCGGCGGCTCCGAAGATGATCATACATGGCTGGCAGGGCTGCGAAGATGTCGCCCCCCTGACTGTGAAGCACCTCCTCAAACACCATAAGCATCTCGTTGATGCTCTCCTCCATCAGATAGTGGAACAGGTCCTCCTTATCCCGGAAATACATGTAAAAGCTGCCACGGGGAATTCCCGCCTCCCGGACGATCCGGTTGATGGACGCCTCGTTATAGGGCCGCTCCGTAAATTCCCGGACTGCCGCTGACAGCAGCTTTTCCTGCTTTTCCGGCGCCAGATTCAAAAATGTACTGCTGGGCAAGCCGCCAGCCTCCTTTCGATCCGTAATGATCTCCCTAATATCTGGGACAGGGTCCCACACACCCCTTCCTCCCGTTGAGAAAGCCTGTGCGGAACCGGATACCCTTCCTAATATGACAACCTGTCGGGTATGATACCCGACAGGTTGTCATATTGCAAGTATTTCCTTCAAATGTTCACAAACTTTTCACATTGTATGAGCCAGCTCATACAGCGGCGCACGCCGGTCATAGGGCTGGGGGCAGTAGGTCACGGAGGCAATCTTTTTCCCGCTCATGCCGTACTTGGGATGGGTGCCAAACAAGTCGATATACCGCATCAGATCGTCCTTCTCCGCCGCCATCGCCTCCAAAAGCAGGACGGTGGCCCGGGCGTCATCCACTGCTCGGTGGCTGTTTTCCGCTTCCGTCAGGCCGTAGGCTTCGATGGCGTTGCACAGCTTGTGGGGATAGTCCCGCCGGTCCCGGTACACTGTCAAAGCATCCAAAAATCGGGGCTTTCGCAAAACGGACACCAACCCCAAGGGTTTCAGCAAATAGTAGAGGAAATTCAGGTCGAACTGAGCGTTATAGGCCACCAGCAATGGCCGCTCGGCCCCCTCCAGCAAACGGCAGAAGCCCTCCGCCGCCGCACGGTCATCCACGCCCTCCCGGTCCAACTGCTCGTCCGTAATGCCGGTAAGCTCCGTAATGAAGGTCGGCAGCGTCTGTCCTGCCGGAAGGCGGACAAGAGCGTTGAAATCCCCACGCTCCGCGCCGTTTTCCAGTGCCACAGCGCCGATCTCAATGATCCGGTCCCGGCCGAACTCAATTCCGGTAGTTTCCGTATCGAACACCACCAGCCGGTCAAAATTCTTCCAAAGTTCCATTATGCCTCCCAATTCTCCCCGGTGGCATAGTCGATCTCCACACCGGGCTGCACGTTGTAGCAGTAGACATGAAAGCAGACGCCCCGGCCCTGATCTTCCACGGAATATGCCTCCATCTCCACGCCCCGGGCCACCAATTCGGTATCCACAAAGGCGGGGGTCACCCGGTAGAGCACATGATTCCCGGTGGAGGCCACATAGTCCGCCACCTGATTCTCAAGGGGCAGCATCCCCTCCACGTTCATGTACCGGGTACCGGTGATGAGATTTTTTTCGTTGGCGTTTTCGCCGGTAAGCTGAAAGCCGATGAGGTGACAGCGGTTATAGAGGCTCCCGCCGTCCACAAAATCATATTGGTGCTGCACCCAGCCGGTGGGCTTCACCTTGCTGATGCTCTCCCGCTCTTCTGTGGGCATCAGGTCCACGCCGACGCAGGCCTCCGCGACGCCGCAGCGGCCCAGGCTGTCCAGCTCGCTGTAATGCTCATAGGAATCGGTGGTGTATTCATCCTCCGTAAAGGAAGGCTGATTCCGGTCGATGACGGCGTAAGCGCTGGTGCCGTCATAGTCCGGGATATTCGATAGATCATAGCTGGGGGCCAGCATTTGTCGGGCCAGACCGACGAGCATCGCCAGGATGATGACTGCCAAGGCCTCCTTCCGGCCGGGTTTTCGAGAGGTACGCCGTTTCTTTGCCATTTTGTTTCTCCTTTGGGTCCTGCGAAATTTTCACTGCCACATCATAACAGCTTTCGCCGGGTTCCGCAACCGGGTATGAAGGGGTTTCCCTCCGGGCAGACTAATGAAAATCCATTCTTAGGAGGAACGCCATGCGCAAACGTCTGCAAATTTTCTGTCTGCTGCTTCTGCCCTGTCTGACGCTGATGGGGATCCTTGGCCGCGGCTCCCCCGCCGCCCTGTCCGCGTCCAGCGATGCCGCCATTCCCGCCTCCGCCGATAACTGGGGACTGTCCTTCCCTGCGGAGCATGAAACCCCCATCGGCAATGCCACGGCGGACTTTCTCACCCAGTATGACGCCTGGTATGTAGGGGACACCAGCCAAAAGGTCATTTATCTCACCTTTGACTGCGGCTACGAAAACGGCAACACCGAGGCCATTTTGGATGCGCTGAAAAAGCATAGTGCTCCGGCGGCCTTCTTCGTGGTGGGCCACATGATCGAATCCGCCCCGGACATCGTCCGCCGGATGGCGGCGGAAGGGCATATCGTAGGCAACCACACCTACCATCACCCGGATATGTCCGCCATTTCCGACAAGGCCAGCTTCCAAAAGGAGCTGGATTCTCTGGCGGCGCTGTATCAGGAGATCACCGGGCAGGAATTGTCCCACTTCTACCGGCCCCCGCAGGGGAAATACAGTGAGCAAAACCTGAAACTGGCTCAGGAACTGGGCTACCAGACAGTGTTCTGGAGCCTTGCCTACGTGGATTGGTATGCCGACAACCAGCCCACAGCGGAGCAGGCCTACGCCAAGCTGCTGCCCCGCATCCACAACGGAGCCATCGTGCTGCTGCACTCCACCTCCTCCACCAATGCCGCCATCTTGGACGATCTGCTGACGAAATGGGAGGACATGGGCTACCGCTTCGCCCCCCTGACGGAGCTTTCCGCCCCGGCCAAGTCCTGACCACCCGCCCCGCCGTTTCCAAAAAATTTCACTGCCCAAAATAACGCTGTCCGGAGGAATATCCTCCGGGCAGCGTTGCTCATTTTTTCCGTTCCAGCAGGGCCAGCAGCAGTCCGCCGATCAAAATAGCGAGATCCGCCAGATTCCATACATAGCGGCCGATCTTCGGCAGCTTGGGAAACTGCACATAGTCATAGACCGCGCCGCGCCGCAGCCGCTCCCACAGGTTGCTGAGACCACCGCCTAAGGCCAGTCCCGCTCCTATGGGACTGCGGCGGCGGAACACCCACACCAGCGGCAAAATCAGAATGGACAGCGCCGTTACCAGCTTCCGTTTCAGAGGCAGGCTGAAGGCCGCGCCGTCATTCCACAGGGCCGTCAATCGGATGCGTCCTCCCCAGAAAAGTGCGTCCTTCCGCTCCGGGCGGTTCAAAAACCACCGTAGGCCGGCGCAGGCGGCCAAAACCGCCGCCGCGGTAAACAGTGTCAGCATCCGCCGCCCTCCTTTGCCTTTTCCATCGCCGCCCGCACCGCGCCGCTGTTGGCGTTCTTCCGGTTATTCTGCCACACGGTATCTCCGATCTGCTTCTGGACCTCCATCATTTCCTCGTGGAAGGCGGAGGCCGACAGCCGCAGCGCCCCGTGGCCCAGAATGATGATCTGCTCCGGCCCGTCGGAGGTGGCCACCCGGACCCGGTGCTGCCGCCCGATCTCATAGGTCGCCCGCTCGATATAGGCGTCCGCCGTCTCCGCCTCCTTGGTATAGACAATGGTGATGTTGTGGTACTTTTCTACGCTGCCCAGACCGCCCTTCACCTTGTAGGCGTCAAACACCAGGATGACCCGGCATTTCCGGTAGCCCTGATAGTTGCACAGGAGGTCGCACAGCTTTTTCCGGGCGGCGTCCAGATGTTCCGCCGCCAGCTTTTTCAGCTCGTCCCACGCGAAAATGATATTATACCCGTCTACCAGCAGATAATCCTCGCCGGAGAAGGCCTGTTTCAATTCCCGCCGTTTTTCCTCCGAATTATCGGCCACAGGCCGCTTAGGAGCCTTGGGTGGAAGAAAACTCTCCCGCTTCACCGCGCCGTAGGTCCGCTCGAAGATGGCCTGCAATTCCTTATCCTGGGCTGCGGTCCCTGCGTAGGTACTGACGGGCCGCCGCTGGGGGGCCGCTTCCTTCGGTTCAGGCTCCGTCCCCTGCGGGCGCCAGCCGCTGTCCACCTGGGCGTGCTGGGCCACCTCCCGCCACGGGATCACCACACCGGCCCCGTGGGAGCAGAACACGGAATCCGCCGTGTTTTCCACGTCCCGTTCCGGGTCGTACCCTATGGCCTCGATGACGGCTTCCGCCTCCGCGCAGGGGAAATACCCCGCCGGGACGCAGGACAACCGCCCCTGTCCACGGGTGTAGACCGCCACCTCCCGGGCATAATCCCGAAGGCCCGCCACCGGGGCCGTGCCGGTGAGGGCCGTTTCCTCTCCCACGGTCTCCGGCGGGTCCACCTTGCCGCCCATCTGCTGCAAATCCGTCATGGCCCGGCCCACCTGCTGGGCGGGGACTTCCAGCCGGAACCGGTACCACGGCTCCAGCAGCACACTTTCCGCCTGCATCAGCCCATGCCTCACGGCCCGGTAGGTGGCCTGTCGGAAATCGCCGCCCTCGGTGTGCTTTTCGTGGGCGCGGCCCGCCAACAAGGTGATTTTGATATCGGTGATGGGTGAGCCGGTCAGTACCCCCAAATGAGGTTTTTCCAACAGATGTGTAAAGATCAGCCGCTGCCAGTTCAGATCCAACTTGTCCGTGGGGCACACGGAGGCGAGGGTAATGCCGCTGCCCGGCTCGCCGGATTCCAGCAGCAGATGCACCTCGGCATAGTGCCGCAAGGGTTCAAAGTGGCCGATGCCCTCCACGGCGTTGGCGATGGTCTCCCGGTAGCAAACAGCCCCTGCGCCAAAGCTGATCTCCATGCCCAGCCGCTCCCGGATCAGCCGCTGCAGGACCTCCATCTGCACCTCGCCCATGAGCTGAGCGTGGATCTCCCCGTTATTCCAAACGATGTGAAGTTGGGGGTCTTCCTCCTCTAACTGCCGCAGCTTTTGCAGCGCCGTGTGGGGATCCGTGCCGTCCGTCAGTTCCACCCGGTAGGTCAGGACCGGCTGCAAGACCGCCCCGGACCAGTCCGGCTCGATCCCCAACCCCTGTCCGGGGAAGGTGTGGCTCAGGCCCGTCACCGCCACCACGGCTCCGGCCTCCGCCGTGTCCACGGGGCGGAATTTCGCCCCGGAGTACAGCCGGAGCTGATCCGCCTTTTCCTGCCAGACCGTGTCCCCCTCCCGGCCGGTAAGCAGTTCCTTGGTGTGCAGCGCGCCGCCGGTGATCTTCATGTGGGTCAGCCGGGCGCCCTGCGCGTCCCGCGTGATCTTGAACACCTTGGCGCCGAATTCCGCCGGATAGGCCGGCTGGGGGGCATACTGCTCCACGCCGGAGAGCAGTTCCTCCACGCCCTCCACCTTTAAGGCGGAGCCGAAAAAGCAGGGGAACAGCTTCCGCTCCGCGATCATGCGGGAAATGGCCGTGTCCGGCAGTTCGTCTGTTTCCAGGAAATGTTCCAGAACCGATTCGTCGCAGACGGCGGCCTCCTCCCACAGGGTATCCGGATCCCCGAAGTCCACGCAGCCGCCGCTGAGCTTGTCCTTCAGATGGGCCAGCAGGGCTTCCCGGTCCGCCCCCGCCAGATCCATCTTGTTAATAAAGAGGAAGGTGGGAACCTGATACCGCTCCAGCAGGTCCCACAGCGTCCGGGTGTGGCCCTGTACGCCGTCAGTACCGGAGATCACCAGCACGGCGCAGTCCAGCACTTGCAGCGTCCGCTCCATTTCGGCGGAAAAATCCACATGGCCGGGGGTGTCCAGCAGCGTCACACGGGTCTCCCCCAGTTCCAGCACCGCCTGCTTGGAAAAGATGGTAATGCCCCGCTGCCGCTCCATGGCGTCGGTGTCCAGAAAGGCGTCCTGATGGTCCACCCGCCCCAGACGGCGGATGGCTCCGCCCCGGTACAGCAGGGCCTCTGATAAGGTTGTTTTTCCGGCGTCCACATGGGCCAGAATGCCGATACAGATCTGTTTCATGGGCAATATCCGTTTCCGCCGGAGCCTCTTGCCCGGCCTGTTTTTTTCTTATTATGACAGATTTCCAACGGGGGTTCAACCCCCGCTGCCGGTCCTTTTCCTGATTCCGTATTTGGAAAGGCCGACCTATCGGCAACCGTTTCCGCAAATTCCTACAAAATCGCCTGCTCGGAAACATGAGGTTGTTGGTCACACCGCCGATCTCTTGGGTGTTTGCATGATTTCCTCTTGACGGACCGCCTTCACCGTGCTAAACTGCAGCCAACTTGAGTGAAAGGACGGAGACAAACGATGACCTGCATGATCGGTTCTACTTTTGCATACGCTTCTGCGCAGGCAGTCTGCGCCGTTTCCGTCTGCTCTGAAGCTTCTTCCCACTCCAATATCGCTATGATTCTGGACGCCAGCCTGCTGCTGGCGTCCATTATTATTTTACCCATTATTATTCTGGTACATCATTTTCCCATTTGTCGAATCCCGGTACAACGCCCGGTTTCCCTTTCGATCCTCTGAGGATCGGACCTGAAACACCAAGCGGCTCCGTCGATTCGACGGGGCCGCTTTTCTGTTTGCTTTCGCTCCGGTTATCCGGCTGTCAAAGCGTAAAACATTTGAAAGAACTCGAACTTATTTTCAGAACTTTACAAAAGTTCTGAAAATGTTTAATTCCAATGCGCAGGACACCCTTCTTGGGTTTCCCGCACACACTTTTCCTTACCGTCGTGGAAAATCTGCCACTTTATCAACAGACTCTTATTTTTTCAGGAGGTATCATCCATGCATATCAGCATCACGAAAACGACACACCCCGGAACACTCCTCCCCTCGGATCAGCTGGGCTTCGGCATCCACTACACCGACCACATGTTCATCATGAATTACAGCGATGAAAAAGGCTGGTACGATCCCCGTATCGTCCCCTTCCAGAACATCTCTCTGTCCCCTGCCGCCTGTGTGTTCCATTACGGCGCCGAGGTCTTTGAAGGGTTGAAGGCCTACCGCCGTCCTGACGGTGAGGTGCAGCTGTTCCGCCCCTGGGACAACATGGAGCGGATGAAGAACTCCGCCATCCGCCTGGGTCTGCCGGTAGTCCCCCCGGAGGACGCACTGGAAGCCGTCAAGGCGCTGGTGAAGGTTGACGAGCGCTGGGTCCCCTCTGATCCCGGCACCTCTCTGTACATCCGTCCCTTCCTGTACGGTACCGATGCGAAGCTGGGGCTTCACGGCGTTCACACGGCCCAGTTCATCATCATTCTCTCCCCGGTAGGCAGCTACTTTGACAACGGCATGGAGCCGGTGAAGATCATCGTGGAGACCGAGGACGTCCGGGCTGTCCGGGGCGGCACCGGCGAGGCCAAATGCGGCGGCAACTACGGCGCTTCCAACCGGGCCGGAGAACGGGCCTTTGCCAACGGCTATTCTCAGGTGCTGTGGCTGGACGGCGTGGAGCACAAGTATGTGGAGGAAGGCGGCGGCATGAACGTGGTCTTCAAGATCAACGGCAGGATCATCACCCCCATGCTGACCGGGTCCATCCTCCCCGGCGTCACCCGCCGCTCCTGCCTCCAGCTGTTTGAGGATTGGGGGATGCCCGTAGAGGAACGGCTCATCTCCGTCGACGAGCTGTTTGAGGCCGCCGCCAATGGAACGCTGGAGGAGGCCATGTGCGTCGGCACCGCCGCCGTCATCTGCCCCATCGGTGAACTGACCTACGAGGGCAAGGCATATACCATCAACAACTTCCAAACCGGCCCTCTGGCACAGAAGCTGTATGACACCCTCACCGGGATCCAGTGGGGCACGCAGCCCGATCCCCATGGCTGGACCTGCAAGGTCTGAGCTGTCCCGGCAACTTCTCTGTCGATCTCAAAGCTCCATATCGTTTTACAGCCGTCTCCCGGATTTCTCCGGGAGACGGCTGCGTTGTTGATCTGATTCAGAATAGACTGCTAAAGACGTTTGGCAGGTCTTTCCGTCTGTCAGTCCTCAATGCTGATAGCGCTGACAGGGCAGCCGTCCCGGGCGGTCTCTGCCTCGGTCTGCTGGTTGGCCGGGATCTCTCCACCGTGGGCCAAGCCGTCATCCCCCATGGCAAACACCACCGGGCAGGTTCCCGCGCACAGGCCGCAGCCGATGCAGTTTTCGTTCACTGTTGCTTTCATACGATTTACCTCCATTATTCCTGAATGGTTCCGTCCCGGCCCAGTGTTACCACCTGCCAGGGCAAAAACTTTCCGCTTTCCCGGAGCGCCGTTTCCGCCGCCCTCTGCAAGCCGCCGCAGCAGGGCACCTCCATGCGGACGATGGTGACCTCCCGGATGTCATTGCAACGGATGATCTCCGTCAGCTTTTCCGCGTAATCTCCCTCGTCCAGCTTGGGACAGCCGATCAGCGTGATCCGGCCCTTCATAAACCGCTCGTGGAAATCCGCCCGGGAAAAGGCGGTGCAGTCCGCGGCGATCAGCAGTCTGGCCCCCTGATAGAACGGCGCCTGTACCGGCAGCAGCTTGATCTGAACAGGCCACTGCATGAGCCGGGAGGCCGGGGCAGACCGCATGGGGGCAGCCGTGTCTGTTCCCTGATGCAGTGTGTCTGCCTGACTGCCGGGGCAGCCCATCTGTAAGGGTGCGCTGCCGGAACAGCCGCTACGGGTGACGGGAGCGCTGCCCTTCAGGGACGCCGCCTTTTTCATCAGTTGTGCGGCGGCAACGGCCTTTTCATCAAATGCGGCGGCCTCCCGCTCCACAAAGGTAATTGCGTTGGTGGGACAGTGGGGCAGGCAGTTGCCCAGTCCGTCGCAGTAGTCATCCCGCAGGAGCACAGCCTTGCCGTCCACCATGCCGATGGCCCCCTCCTGACAGGCATCGGCACAGGCGCCGCAGCCGTTGCATTTTTCCCGGTCGATCTCGATCACTCTCCGTACCATATAGAGTGTCTCCTTTTTTCTCAGCTATGCAGGCTTGTTTTTGTGCTCTTAGTATCGTATAATAGGCTCATAAAATCTGTTGCGTTTGCAACTTTTTTGTAAAAACAGCTGACAGTTTCAGGAGGGATTTCCATGCGGGTGCGTGTTCCGGATTATTTTGACGGATTTTCCTGTCTGGCGGGGGCCTGTCCCCATAGCTGCTGCATTGGGTGGGAAGTGGTTCTGGACGAGGACACGGTCCGGCGGTATCAGCAGCTTCCGGGAGCCTTGGGCGAGCGGCTCCGGGATGCGATGGCCCTGGACGGAGAGGATGTCTGCTTTCCGCTGGATGGCCGCCGCTGTCCCTTTCTGAATCAGGAAAACCTCTGCGACATTCACTGCGCCTTGGGGCCGGAGGCCACCTCCGTCACCTGCCGGGAGCATCCCCGTTTTATTGAGGACTACGGACCCTTTCAGGAGATCACTCTGTCTGCCGCCTGTCCCAAGGCCAATGAACTGCTGCTGGGCACCCGTGACCCTCTGACCTTCTCGGAGCGTCAGGATAACCAGCCCACGGAGGACGGGGACGAATGGCTGGATTGGCTGGTCCCTCTGCGGGACCGCCTGCTGGATCTCTTGCGGGACCGGAGCCGCTCCTTAAAAGCCCGTCTGCGGGGCTTCCTGCTCATCACCGGGGAGGCCCAACAGCTATTGGACAGCGAAAACATGGCGGAATTGGCCGCCTTCTGCACGGGATCTTGGGCGACTTCTGCGGAAACCAATGCCGGTTCCGGCTCTTGGGAAGCTGCCGCCTGCCGGTGCTTACAGGATCTGGAAATTCTGGAACCGGACTGGCTTGCGCTGCTGAAGCAATGGGAGCAAGCGCCGGAATTGCCCGGCTTCGCTCCCCAAGACCCGGAAAAGCTGGAACGCATCGCCGTGTACTTCGCCTTCCGGTATCTGCTGAAGGCCGTCAACGATGGAGACCTGCTGGGGCGGGCGCAGTTCTGCGCGCTGGGGGTGTTGGTAACGGACCGCCTCTCCCGTTTCGTAGGACTGCCGGAGGCCCTGCGGCTGTTCAGCCGGGAGATCGAACATGATGAGGACAATCTGGCCACGCTGCTGGAGCAGTTCTGGCAGACGGAGGGCCTTTCCCTGTCCGCTCTGCTGGCGGCCTTCGGCGGATAGGTCCACCTTTGTGCGACCTGCTTGTCCACCGCAGATCTTTTTGTCAAAAACATTGAAATTGCACAAAAGCTATTGACTTATCTCCAATATCATTATATATTATAGACACAAAGAGGGAGAGAAAACCCTCGATGGGAAACCCTCTTTCTTCGCCGGAGAGCGTTACCGGAAGGTCAAATACGAAGCACATCATTTATGGGATCGCGTGAGACATGAATTCTGTACGCACGGTGCTTCATGGATTGGCAGGCAGTGTTTCAGCTCTCAACGGCAGATAGATGGAAGTAGAGGTAACCGTATTGAAAGAAATTCAGCAGAAGTAGCCCCCGTTTGTCGTTGGAACAAGCGGGGGCTGATGCTTTTTATAGGAGCCTACTGAGGAAGGTCAGAGAATTGTTTTGCCTTAATTTTTGTAGGAACGGACGGAGATTTCAGCAGACGTCCGCCTTTTATTGGAAACTTCATCAAATTTTAGGGAGGGGGTTGACATTCCGAACTTCCGCGCCTATAATACAGCACAACAAGGAAATCACAGCAAACCTATGACGGAGAGCAGTACCCAGTCAAGATGGCCTTTCAGAGAGTTCCGGGCGGTGGGATCGGAGCAGGAGTCGGCTGGCGAATGGACTTCGGAGGGCGGTCCGAACGGGAAACCAAGTAGAGGCCGACGGGAATCCCACCCGTTATCCATCGGGGCGCGTATGATGGTACGCGTAAGCGAGTGGGCGTGTAAACGTCAATTTGGGTGGTATCGCAGAAGCATCAGCTTTTGTCCCATGAGTGGGGCGGAGGCTGTTTTTTTATTTCCGTTTGGCCCCGGCACAGCCAAAACGGTCATCTGCCACTCAAACATTTTATATTTTGGAGGAAACCAAAATGAAGAACAACATGATGAAGAAGTTCCTGACCATGACTCTTGCCTGTGCCATGACCCTGTCTCTGGCCGCCTGCGGCAGTAAGGCCGAATCCCCCGCCGACAGCTCTGCCGACCAGAACACCGCCGCACCCACTGAAACCGACACCAAGGCCTACCAGGTGGCCATCATCAAGCAGCTGGACCACGCTTCTCTGGACGAGATCGCCAACGCCGTCACTGCGGAGCTGGATCAAATCTCCGCCGATAAGAATGTGAAGATCGAATACGAGGTCACCTCCGGTCAGGGCGACCAGACCATTCTCAAGCAGTTGAGCGACCAGGCCATTGCCGACGGTGTGGATGCCATCATCCCCATCGCCACCACCGCCGCCCAGATCGCCGCCCTCTCCGCCGAGGAGACCAAGACCCCTGTGGTCTACGCCGCCGTCTCCGACCCGGAAACCGCCAAGCTGACCGGGATTGACTATGTTACCGGCACCAGCGACGCCCTGAATACCAATTTCATCATGGATATGATGTTCGCCCAGAATCCCAACACCGCAAAGGTGGGCCTGCTGTACTCCCTGTCTGAACCCAACTCTGCCAAGCCCATTGCCGACGCCAAGGCCTATCTGGATACTAAGGGCATCGAGTATGTTGAACAGACCGCCAATACCAACGATGAAGTAGTGGCTGCCGCCTCCGCCCTGATCGCTGCCGGTGTGGACGCCGTGTTTACTCCTACCGATAACGTCATCATGGCCGCAGAGCTGGCTATCTATGAAGATCTTGCCAAAAACGGCATCCCCCACTACACCGGCGCTGACTCCTTCGTCCGCAACGGCGCCTATGCCACCTGCGGCGTGAACTACACCGACCTGGGCGCCCAGACCGCTGACCTGGCCTACACCGCCATGACCGAGGGCATGTATGGCATGGAGGACTACTACCTGATGGACGGCGGCATCATCACCGTCAACACAGACACCTGTGCCCTCATCGGCAAGCAGGCCGACTACGCCTGCTTCAACAGCATGGGCGAGGTGGTAGAGGTCAGCACCACCAAGGACTGATCCAGTCAAATTCCCCGCCCCGCTCCCCCGGCCTGCTGCCGGGGGCAGCGGCATGAAAGGAGCGCATTCTCTTGCTGATGATCACACAAACCGCTCTGGAACTGGGCTTTTTATACGCTTTGGTGGCCATGGCCCTGTTTCTGAGCTTCCGGATCTTGAACATCGCCGATATGACCACCGACGGTTGTTTTGTCCTTGGGGCGGCGGTCTCTGTCACGCTGGCCGCCGGGGGACACCCGATCCTGGCCATTCCTGCCGCCATGCTGGCGGGCAGCTGCGCCGGATTCGTCACCGCTTTTTTGCAGACTCGCTTGGGGATTCCCTCCATTCTGGCGGGCATCGTCACCAACACGGGCCTGTACACCGTCAATCTGATGGCGATGGGCTGGAAGGCCAACCAAAGCCTGCTGGGAGGCAGCACGATCTTCACCCTTCTGCGGGACAGCGGCATCGGCGGCGATTGGTACGAGTTGCTGCTGGCGGCTTCCGTCACCATTCTGGCAGGCGTGCTGCTGCTGGCATTTCTGAAAACACGCATGGGCCTTTCCATCCGGGCCACAGGCGATAATCCCGACATGGTGCGGGCCTCGTCCCTGAACCCGGCATTCACCGTCACGGTAGGACTGTGCGTATCCAACGCCCTGACGGCCCTCTCCGGGGCCATGGTGGGCCAGTATCAAAAGACGGTGGACATCAACTCCGGCACCGGCATCGTGGTCATCGGCCTGGCCTGCCTCATCATCGGTGAAACGGTTCTGGGCCGCCGGACCGTTACCAAGGGCGTGCTGGCGGTGATGATAGGCTCCGTGATCTACCGTTTTATCTACGCCGTTGTCTTTTACACCAAGGTCGTACCGGTGGAGTGTCTGAAGCTGCTGACGGCCGTCATCGTGGCTCTGGCCATTGCAGCTCCCAGCATCCGAAAGTGGACGGCCTTCCAGCAGCGGAAGCTGGCCGCTGGAAAGGGAGGGAACTGACATGCTGGACATTCAACACATCTCCAAGACCTTCAATCCCGGCACCGTCAATGAGAAAAAGGCCATCACGGACCTGTCTCTCCACTTGAACAAGGGAGAATTCGTCACGGTGATCGGTTCCAACGGCGCAGGCAAGTCCACCCTGTTCAACGCCATCGCCGGCAGCTTTTATGTGGATGATGGCGCCATCACCGTAGGCGGTCACGATATGACCTTTCTGCCTGAATACAAACGTGCGAAGCGGATCGGCCGCCTATTCCAGGACCCTCTGAAGGGGACTGCCCCCAATATGACCATCGAGGAAAATCTGGCGCTGGCAGCGGGAAACGGCGGTTGGTTTTCCCGCTTGACCCAGAAGGATCGAACTCGTTTCCGCGACCGGCTGGCCCTTCTGGACATGGGACTTGAGGATCGGCTGAATCAGCCGGTAGGGTTGCTCTCCGGCGGCCAGCGGCAGGCGCTGACGCTGCTGATGGCGACCATGAATCCCCCCTGGCTCCTGCTTCTGGACGAGCATACCGCCGCCCTGGACCCCGGCACAGCGGAAAAGGTACTGGAGCTGACGAAGCGGATCGTGGCGGAGGGGAACATCACCTGTCTGATGGTAACGCACAACATGCAGCAGGCTTTGGAGCTGGGAACCCGGACATTGATGATGGCTGACGGCCGGATCGTGCTGGACGTTTCCGGCGCTGACCGGGCGGGCATGACCGTAGAGGATCTGATCCACCGGTTCAAGGCCGGTACCGGCAAGACCCTGAGCAATGACCGGATGCTGCTCTCCTGAACTTAATGATAGAAAAACACCCGTTTCTTTACGAAACGGGTGTTTTTTGCCAGAAAAGTTCCTGCTTTTTATGATTTCAGGACTTTTCGTTTACTTTTTGCTCTCCGCCACGGCAACTGCCACAGCCACAGTCGCGCCGACCATGGGGTTGTTGCCCATACCCAGGAAGCCCATCATCTCCACGTGAGCGGGGACGGAGGAGGAACCGGCGAACTGGGCGTCGGAGTGCATACGGCCCATGGTGTCGGTCATACCGTAGGAGGCGGGGCCAGCGGCCATGTTGTCGGGGTGCAGAGTACGGCCGGTGCCGCCGCCGGAGGCCACGGAGAAGTACTTCTT